>Ga0179591_1168090_pt1 | contig 14048 bp, 18 predicted proteins | sample CZOMad2_1_08_16f_FD_182891 | JGI IMG/M metagenome (GOLD analysis project Ga0179591, IMG submission 182891) | Vadose zone soil fungal communities from Angelo Coast Range Reserve, California, USA - CZOMad2_1_08_16fungal (PacBio error correction) | ecosystem: Environmental > Terrestrial > Soil >...
AGGAGAGAAACACGGGAGGCGCGGGAAAGAAAGCGGATGATGGTAAAGAAGTGGAGGAGTTCCAGAACGTAGGGGGCCAGACTGCAAACAGCTGTTGTAGATAGAACAAAGGGGAAAGCATTATTAATGGAAGGCAATGTCTCAATTGGCAGGCTACGCGGGGAAGGAGGAAAATCATAGTCGACGCAAAGCCCGGGCTAATGAAAATAGCACCTATCAACTGGGGGGGGGGATCCCACAAAAAAAAACAAAGTCGATGGATACAAGGTGGAGACACCATTGTACCTGACATAACCGAGGTTGGAAGCAGTATAAGCATTCTAATATTGCCAAGAGGGAAAAGCAAACTAGCAACTCATTAGGAGGGAAGCCACGCGGGTTGATCAGAGTATTGCTTGGGGGGGGGAAGTGGGGGGGATATTGCATAGGGGCGCGAAAGTGCTCTCCGGCACTGACAGAAAAAGAGCCTCTTCTCAACGGGTGTTTTCATTCAAAAGGGGGGGGGATACACTACTGCGGGGAAACACCACATAAGGCTTGGTGGTACAGAAGGAATATGCATCATGTGGCATTGACTGAGAGAGGGGAGAAAGAGGTACTCTCTTGTAGTAGAAACGGCTACTGGTTGAATCATAAAAAATAACTGATTAAAGCATTCAAAGGGGGGAAAAGATGGAGATGCAATCAAAAGCGGAACCTCGGGGTGAAACTGTGGGGGGGGCCCATAGGAAGGAGTAACTGCAGGCTAGGGGGAAAGTTGGGGAATGAGGGAATAGGGAACACCTGGGAAAGGAAAAACTATAGAGAGCTTGAAGGGAGAAAACGGAAAGATAAAGTGAAGATAGACACACCGCTGTGGGGGGGGGGGGGGTGTGGGGGGGAGACCAGAGCGGAGGGGTAGAGTGGGTCGGGTTCGCTTACCGGCTAACGGTCTAGGGATAGAGAGAACTAGGACCTGGGGGATGCGTTTCCGAAATAAAAGATCAAACGAGAGAAGAAAGAGTGGTTCATCTGGAACATCAGACAATGGCGGGAACAAGCCCAAAAGAGGTAACTCGTCTGTAAAATGAAAGGAATGTGGTTAGGTTGTAAGGTCGTTGTGGAGAATATGAAGCAGCACATGAGAAGAAGGTAAAAGGGGGGAAAACCTGAACGAGAGGTATATGGCGTATTGATTCTCACGAAAATAGGCGTGTTGCAACAGTAAAATTAAGGGAACAGAGGGAGCTTGAGAGCAAATTGGTTTGTCAGATTAGACGGTAGCTAGGTGTGAGGGGGGGGAGTTGCATGTTAGGAGAAGGTTTAAAGGGCCGAAAGAAGAGGGGGTAAACGATGTAGTAGGGGGGTGAACAAGAGGGATCTGGAATTGGCGACAGAGAAGAACAAAACACAACACAAGGGAGGGGAGGGACGAGAGATTCCAAGTCAGAAGTAAGCCCGTCATCAAACAGGGGGGGAAGATGAATCAAGGTTGTGTACATCAAGATGTCAATGAGAAAGGCAAGAAAGGTAGGGAAACCTCTCACGTCCGGTGTCTTTCCTTGGAAGGGAAAGTCCTGGCACTTTAATCAATCCGTGTTTGCACACGAAAAAGAACCAAGAGAAAGGGAAAATACGGAGGTAACACCCCGTGCACTGCGGCGGGTACAGTTGGCGAGGTGATGGAGTTCCGTGAAGGAGAGGGGGATACAACAGTAATAAACCGTTTGGGAACATAGGGGAGCCACAGCCAATCCTATTTGCCCGCGTGAAAGGATAAAAACAAAAAAGGGATGCAAGGTGCCGCGGAAAGGAAATAGCTTGAGGAAAAGTGTTTTCCACTGCAAGAAGGAAGAAAAGGAATGAACCAGGTACCACGAGCACAGGACGTTGCTCAAGAGGAAGTGTGACATTTCCTGTTCTCTAGAAAAAGAGGTGCAAACAAACCCTTGAAGGACAGGAAAGAAGGTCCCAACGAGTGGAAAAGAGGGGGAGAAACCGCATGATGATAAGAGCGCGGCAATTACTTTATAGAAGCAGAAGTGGAAAAGGAAGGGGGGGAAGCGTCACATGGTCTGCTGGAAAGCATTCGGTCGGTGGGAACGGATTCGTGGGGTCAGCAAAAAGCATATGATTTAAATGTTCCGCTGATATGAGTGCAAGAAGGAGGGCCCCTGGAGTCAGACGTAAAAGGGTCACTACTCGGGAACCAGGAGGGTCGTCAGTGGCAGCATAAAAAGGATAGAAAAGGGAATAGATGCAATGACGAGGATTTAGACGAGGGAGTAATCTGGAGGTGAGATGAAATTTTGGAAAGTGAAATAAGGTAGTCTGTTTGACCTCGGTATGCTGGGGGAGGGGGGGGGGGTAAGGCGATAACGGGGTTGATCACGTTGGGGGAACAGGCAAAAAAAGACGATCATACCCCACTGACCTTTAAAAAAACAACGAGTGGGGTTGTAATGAAGAGGGAAATACCCTAATCCAACTGGAGAGGGGGGGGTGGGGAGGGGTCCAACGCCCTTTGAAGCATCATCAACCAATTGAGAAAAAAAAGGTGAGGATCTGGGGGGTGAGTCGCATCACACTTCACAAAAACGCGCACAAAAGGGGGGAGGGGAAACAACGGTAAAAATGGTAATAGGAAATTACCGAAGGGGCCGGTAACAACACGGGTAAAAACAGTAAATTGGCATCCGGCGGGTGAAAAATACAAGTTGCAGGAATTGAAAATTTTGGGGCAAGGATCCGTAATCCTACATGAATTGATGCATGGGGGGGATCTGTCCAACAGATCGGAGGAAAAGGCTTGAGAATAGGTTTGAGGGGAGAAATCAGATCCCCCAAACTGATTGTCGTAATTCCCAGGGGGGGGGGTGAAGAGGGTTCATGGACCTCCGGAAGAAAAGCAAGGAGATGGGATTGCAGAGGAAGTACAGGAGTAAAAAAAAGGGGAAGGACAATTCCAAGGTGAAATCAATGCCCATAAAAGTCATGGGGATCAAGAAGCAGGCGAGGGCGGGGTCCTTAATCTAATCACAATTAATCCCATAGAGGGAGGACATAGCCCGCTGGGGTCATTCAAAATCGCAGAAAAAAAAAAAGAAAAGGTGGTGGGTGGTGGTGTTTTTTAGGGCAGCAGCATAACAAAAGAGGGGATGGGGCACAAGTGCCTAGAAAAGAGAAAGAGAATCCCCACAACGGTTTGACAAAGGGGGGGGAAAAAGGTTCACCTTGAGCAGGGCACCGAGGTGACGTATATAGGAAAGTATGGGGGGAAGGATGCCGTGGAGCTAGAGTATATAATTCTGGGAGGGTAGGACAGATTAGGAAAAACATTTGGGAAAGAGGGTAAGGAACAAAAAAGGCAAAAAAAAATGTGGGTAAAATCACGGAAGGTCCTGAAGAATAAGAACGACGTTACAAACTTACCTACCATAATCAAGTAGGGTTATAAAAATAAGTTTGGGAAGGGAGGTTGGTGGAATAATCAACCGGGTGACTGCTATCTTAGGAAGAGAAGGAACAGAAAGCTTGAGGGGGGACTTTTTTAACGGAAGTGAGGCGTGGGTGACCTTTGGAGAAACGATCCAGTGTGTAAGCATCTTGAAGTGCGCAGATTGGTGTTACTTTAACAGGAAGAAAAAAAAGAAGACTCAACAACAACGGGGGGAGGAGTATTGAACCCGGGGAAAAAAAATGAGAGAACACGGACAAACAAGTAGAAGGGAGAGTTTGTAGGCAAGTTTACAAAAAGGGGGCAATACCGAAGGAAAAGCGAAAGACTGGAAGAGGGGGCAAGAAGGAAGATATAGCATAAGGGTATTATGCAAAACAGCCTACAGGACAAACAGCAAGAAAAAGCCCTTTGGTGGGAATATGTTGTAGGGAGTGAACGGAAGGGGAGAAGTCGGGTACAGACAACGGGGAAAACTCATGGAAATTGGCGCCCGCAGGGGGTGAGGGGGGTCGAGGAAGGAGAAGTCTATGGGCTTTCCCAAAGGAGAGGAATAAAAGGTCACGGAAAAAGTATTAAAGAGGGGGGATGGGAAAGATCCACGGCAGAATTTTGGAGGGAGGGAAAGATATACTGCAAAAACTGCGGACGGGGGGGGGATAAACGGGGAATGAGTTAAAAGGTGGGGTGTCTCAGTTGATTTTAGGATGCAGGGTATAGCCGGGGGAAAAAAACTGCGGGTAACCAGAGACAGGGGGGAGAGACAAATTATGGTAGGGTTGATATGACAGCGGAGGGCAGGCCTGAACATCCTGGAAAGGGAAGGCCTAGGGGGGGGGGAATGCACTTGAGAGAAAAGAATGGTTAAACTGCTCGGACCCTACTTAAGGAAGAATTCACGTGGCAGTGAACGGGAATGGCAGAAAGGGGAGAAAAAGTGGGGTGGAGGGGGTACGGAAGGAGAAAAAAACAAGGCATCCGGGGAGGGGCAAAAGCGGAAAATATGACACAAACAGAGTTAATTACAGAACAATCGGGTGGAGGGAGGCTTATTCTCCGAAGGGAAAAAAAGTAGAAATCAGGACAGCAATAAGTTGTCAGAGAAAATGCAGCAAGCTCGGGGAGTATTCACGGAGAAAGGGAAGACCGAAAGGCAAGAGAAACACCTGTTTGGGGGGTCTGGGACAAAGGGGCAATAAAAGTTATACGACGGTAAGACTAAATAGGACAGCCTTCAGACGAAGGATATATGAGACTTATGACCTGAGATTTAACATTGGAGGGAAGGGAAAGGGGAGTCAAACAACAGTACACTATCCTTAGACCTTGGGGGGGGTGGCCTGGCCTCAAACGAGATGCGGAAACAAGCGTTGTGTGCCCTCCAAGGAAGAGAAGTGGTGTATTGAATGAGGATACCCCCACGTGATTGTGGAAAAGGACAAGGGATGATGAAAGAACCTAACAAAGTGGGGGGCTGAATAAATTTAGCAAAGACCCTCACCCTACGGTAAAAAGGGGTGAGTTTAAAAATGGATATAAAGGTGAGGAAAATCAGTAGGGTAATGCCTCTGAAGAGGGTTACATAACCGAATGAGGATGATGCAGAGGTTGGAAAGAATAAGAAGATCATCGGTTCAGCGTCAATGCGAAGCTTGGTGAAAGAGAGCCAGGAATGGGGAAGTCTAACTTGGAGACTTAACAGGAGACGATTTGGTGTTGAAAGAAAACAAACGACACGGCCAAGAAATTAGCAAGAGTCGCATTGCTTGCTGGGCTATAGAGGAAGTATATGAAAGGTTCTGTATTCTGAAAACAAGATCTTAGAGTTTTGGGAAATGGAAAGGGAAAAGAGGGGACATTAACCCTATGCTTTGAAGAAACTAGGAGAAGATGTAAGGGCAGGGCGTCCAGTTTGGGAACGGAGGTAGAAACATTTGAGCATGCTGAGTAAGGGAATGAGGGCAACAACTTGCTGCAAGAACTGGGTGGGGGAGCAAAGAACAAAGGGGAGATCAATTACGGAAGGGGGTAAAATTAGGGGTTCCGGGGGAAGAAAAAATAAGTAAGCCGGTATTCCTGAGAGTCGAAAAAGCGCTCCAGAAAAAAAAAAAAAAATGGAACGGGTGGAACAAGGGGGCTATCATGGTGACTTTGCCGGGTGGCAAAAAGATGGTGACTTACAGTGAAGATGAGAAGGAAAGAAAAGGGTCCGGAGGAGAAGAGTCTCAAGGCCGGGGAGGGTGAGTTTTCACCTTGTGCATATGAGGGGAATGGAATAAGGAGTGTAGTCACACGGGTAACCAGTAATTATTTATCAGCAGACGGAAGCGCTGCGGAGAATGCTGAGAGGGAAAACAGGGCCATTGACGGATTCACGGGGAGGGAACACAAGATAGGGGGTTGTGAAAACATAAGGAGACGTGTGAGTCCGGGAGGAACTAACAGTAGACAGAAAGGAAAAAAAGCACTAAGAATGAAAAAATTTACTAGTGGGAAGTGGAGGGGGGGGGATTAATGGACTTGGGTGCAAGGATATGTTGCCTGGGGAGGGGCGGGTATCAACGCCGCATCAGTGAGTGACGCCCTCGGACCCGATCAGAGGGCGCAACGCATGTGGGCTTAGTCATCTTAAACAAAAGACCTGAGAAAAGAAAGATCCCTATATTGAGAACGATAGGTGGGAAGGTGGGGGTCAGTCTGAGGTCCCAAGAAAAAACCCGAGAGGAAAAGTTTGTCTGACATTTTTATAGGAAAGAAAGAATTAATTGAAAAGTTGCGCCCAGAAGATCGCAAGAGGGGAGCGTCGAAACCGTCGCCCGGGGTTCACACACACAAAAAAAAGTGGATTCAAATAAAGAAAGTCACTGGGAGAAAGAACGGATGCACTATGTTCTGTACCGGGTAAAAGAACAAAATAAAAAGAGGATCCTGAAAACGTCAATGGGGTCCAGGCCTCAAGGGTCTAAGGGATGGGGATGGGGGTAATTTATAATTACATGGAGGGGGAGAAGAAATAGTTGAGTGTGCCGATTGGGGACAAGGAAGAAAAGGAAGGAACAAGTAAAATACTGGTGGTGTTGGGAAAAGTGGGATATAAAGGGGAAACAAAGGATGCGATCGGGGCTTGATGTGACAAGAGCGGCGCCAAACGAGAAATAAATATTGTTTAACAAATAATACAAGCGAAAAACGGGGGAAAGCTACGGTTCGTACCTGGGGTTGATCTTGCGGGTGGGACGAAGGGGGCTGATGGAACAAAGGGTTCGGGGATCCTTTGAGGGAGCAATAAGGAGGGAAGGACAGGGGGGTATGGTTTTTAAGACCGAACGGCAAGTTTTGTCACAGGGACCAAGTGCAGATTTTATTTGAATGACAGGGGGGGGAGATTGTCGTAACGTAACAAATCCGGTAACTGAGCATGAAGGAAGGAAGGGTCATTAATTATAGGTCAAGTGTTGGGGACAAGGGAGGGGGGGAAAGGGCGCAGGGGAGAATTAGGTAAATCTCACAACACACGTGAGTAAAAAGAAGAAGATCAAGGGAAAGGGGTAATTGGGGCTTCACGTACCGGGAGTTCCAATAACTTGAAAATCATGGGGGGGGGACAGGATGAATATTCAGGAACAAACCGTCAGCACTGTAATCAGGGGGCTAAAAGAAAGGGGAAGAACATACGCACCATCCTGCATCTCAAACAGAGAAGGGTCCCGTGTCAAAAATCGGATCCGACAGCCGATTAAAAAAGAAGAAGATCCATCGTGCACGCCATTGGTAAATAGAAAAGAGGTTAGCAGCCGACGCAGGAAGTACTGGCCAGAGACAGAAAAAACGGCAGAAGGGGAATAGAGTATCAAGCGTTACGATGATGGTTTTATGTGGGCATGCAGTGGGAGGAAGGAGTGGGGAGAAGCAAAAGACTGGGGCAGAACCTCAAAAGAGCAAACCTGGGGTTCAAAATGGATATTTCCCAAAATCTTTACCAAAAAACGGCGGGGCAAATAGGAGGTATTCAGGGCCACTTGCGTGTAATTCGGGGTAACCAAGCAAAAAAAATGATAAACCGGGTAGTCACTAAAGAAGGGGGAAACCAAAACATGTTGGGGCATCAAGTAGGGTAAACAAACAGTAAGACCTTTTGAACAATGAAGAGGGTAATAAAAAGTGGAAGGGGGATAAGATGACCCTAGACTAGTTTCATACGACTTCACTGGAGAAAAGCCGTGCCGGCGTTTTAAGAACAATCAAACAGGGGATGTTGGGGGGGGAGAAAGCGGGGACGAATCTTACCACCAAGGTCTCTACACCGGGGCGATACGGCACTTTGGCAGCACTTTTAACTGACCTGGGGATGGGGAAGCAAGGGCTCCTGCAAAAGAGAAGATTTGGTGGGGGGGAGGTGAGAAGACAGGAAAAGGAAAAGGGAAAAGGGATCAATATACGAATTTGGGGGAGGGCGTAGTTTTGAGAAAAGAAGAAACACATGCGGGACAAAAATCGATTGGCCCGGGGATGACACCAGAAGTGGCGTGAAACGAAATTGCCTTGGGGTCACCTGGCAATACCGGAGGGGCAGAAAAAGGTAATGAGCAAAATTTTTTCATCGAGAGGGGTTTATTGAGACCTTTATTGAGAAGGGGAGGGGTGGCCCGAAGGGGACTTTGAGGTAACGAATAAGGGTGGGTTGGTTAAACTCTAGGGGAAAATTCCCTGGTGCTCTGCATCAGAATGGAAAGAAAAGCAAGCAGAGTAAATAACCGTCATCACTCGGGTTAAAGTTGGGGGAATAAAAGGATGTGGGGGGGGGTACATAAGCAACACGGGAAAGGAAAATTGACAAACTGCAAGGCTTGCAGGGGAACTCAGCTCCGGAAAGGGTTGATTTCTTTAATATCAAAGTGACCTTATCCGGGGTCGGGGAGGGCAGCAAACGTGGACCATTGATATAAACTCATCACAATACGTGAAAGTCCCCAGGGAACCGGAGGAAAATATGACTTGGTTGGCGGGGACTGGAGTTTCATGAGCAAAAAGAAGAAACTGAAGGTTTTTAAAATATCGGTGGTAGGACCACATCGGAAAGAAAAAAGAGGTGGAAAAGTCCGTAAGGGATACCCCAACGATGACGAAAGGATGACTATGGAAATACGGCGTTAAGGTCATTAACGCAAGTTTTTTGTGGAAAGAAGGGGAAAAGTTGGATTCGAAACTGCATCGGACACATGTACAAGAGCCAAACCTGAGCAGGAGATCAGATGCATTTTTAGTTCAAGGCTCCGTCAAGCAAGAGGGAAGAAAGTTAAAAATAAGAATAATGTTACCAAGGGTGAAAAAATTGTAAGCCCCTACAAACAGAATTAGGGAGAAGAGCAGGAAGGTTATAGCAGAAAGTGTAAAAATGCAAGGAACGCTTAGGAAGTGGAGGGCTGGAGGATTCAAGGCGTCGTTTTTTCTGGGCAAACGGGGGAATGGTACGATGGAACCGGTCGAAAACCAGGTAGGCCGGGAGTCATTTCTTAACAAGACTCGTCAGACGCTGAAAGGAGAGGGCAAATAGCAAGGACTGAAAAGGGTAAATCATAAGAAGCCTTTAACGATTTTCTTAACGGAAGCGTGGCACAGATAACGGGGTGGTAACCGTAGCATCGTTCTGGTTTAACGGTATGTTTGGGAATGCGGATAAGGTTATGTAGTGGGAGGTTCCAAGAGAATCATAAGTATCATGACGGTTCTGAAGCAAACGAGGGATGAATTTTACAATACACACGAATCACGGAAGGGGGGGAAGGTGGGGTCCCAACGCCGGGTGAAGATCAGGGGGGGGGGGAGGACAAAGGGGGCCGGGAGATTTTAGGGGGTGTTTGATGAAAAAAACCGGTCCAAGGGCGCAAACCCAGGGGAAAGGGAGTCAGTCAAGGAAAATTTAAAATCTGATTTCCACGCCGGGGCAGGTGGGATAAGACTGAAAAGCCGTAACTGTGTTTTATTTGCATCCTTCTTGGAAAAAAATCAAAAAACTTTGAGTTCGGATTGAAGGGGGGGGGTCCGGTGTAGTAGATCCAGGAATCATCAAAGAAGTGGAAATTGGGGCCTGCAAGCGGGAAGGAGGGAACATATACGAGTGAAAGATTACGGCTGGAAATCATCATCAGAAGGCAAAAACAATTGTTCGACTGGACAAAGGGGGGGAGAGGATTCAGAATCAAGAAGAGCAAGGAGAGGGGGGGTTTGCGGGAAAGAATTAACAATTGTATCCATGAACAAAGGACTGGGGTGAAGGAAAGAGAGAGGAGGGGCACTCAAAGTAGTGGGAAGACAAGAGAAGGGGGGGTACCCGGGGAGTTGGCCTGTCATATAAGCGCATTAAGAAAAAGAAAAAGGAGTGATTGGGGGAACAGCCCTTGTCAAGAAAAAGTGCTCATATGAATATTCCAACCAGATACTGTTGTGGGGGGGGGGGGGTAATGTCCAAATAAACAAAGCGGTAAAAAACACGAGGTAAATTGGTCAACAAGGCTATAACGAAAAAAACGAAAAACAAAACCATGTAGAACACCAAAATGTGGTAAAGCAAGGGACCAGTTATCAAACACACCGTTAATCAAGGGAAGCCGTTTGGAGGGGGATGAAAGGGTAGGGTAGAACATGATTCTTTGGAAATAAAAATTATAAGTGTCTTAGTATATTTGGAATGACCGGATCATACAGATCATAAAAAGTCGTGGAAAGGAAAACTGCAGGGCGCAAGGACAGTTGGTATTTCCGGGAACAAGGTCCGTTAACATGAAACTCAACAGGAAGCGTGCAAACTGACCTACATAAAAATAAAAAAGCGAGGGGGGGCTCACGGTGTCCTGTGTGGAAGGGGGGAGAGAAACACTGGATTAATGTAGGCATTCTTAATAAGGACCGAGGAAAAAAGGAGAGGAAACTGGGTTTTCGGATGGGAAAAAAAACGGGGTAACCTGGTCCAAAACTCTCCAGTGGGGGTCATCTAAATTGCATGAGGGGGGGGGGTTGATAAGAAACAGTGAAGAAAAAAAAAAGGAAGGGGAAGGAAAAAGGGAATTGGGGATTGGAAGGGGGGGAGCAAAAACAATCAGCAAGGATGAAACCAATCGTAAGAGTGAAAGTTGGGACCCAACGCAGGGTTAAAGTACAAACAGGTAAATCTGGAAGTATGTAAGGGGAAGTCCTACTATAGCACACAGGTGGGAAAAAATAAAAAGAGTAGTGGGATCATCAGAAGAAAAATTGGTTGTGTTTATTAATTGGGTTAAACATAAGGGGGAGAAGTACTGTGAACCCTGCCTTATAAAAAGAACCATGGATTGAACCGGGGCAGGTTTGGTTCTCTGTATGACTCAGGGAGTTTGTTTCAAGGAGGGGGATATGAGCCTTGCACGGCCAACTAGACTAATAGAAGAAAAGGTTTAGCGCACACAGGCAGCAGGTTATTACCAGCAAGGAAGGACTCAAAACGGCTAGGAAACGGGGGATACGGGAAAAACCTGCGGGGGGGCACGTTTGTGGGGTTAAAGCCTTGGGAGGGAAAATGCGGGGTATAGCATTGTGGAAAAAAAATCGTGTTACCGCTTCAAGTCAGGGGAGGAGAACCAAAGAGGGTAGGTGGGAATATGAAAGGAGGGAAAAATACAGGACGGAAAGAGGCAAGCCGCGCGGGGATTTCATGCATGAAGGAAAAAACCGGTTTTTCAACGCCTCAAAACAAAAAAAAAAAAAAACAAACAAAACAACCCCCAACACCAACCCTTTGAAAAGAGAGGGGATAATCCGGGCAGTGATTAAACGGGGGGAAAGACGAGACAAGTGTGAATTATTCGGGCTGAATACAGCGGAGGGCAAATTCAGGAAATACACACAAAGAGGGGACTTAAAGCATGTGGGTGGATATTGGGGAAAATCGGACGAAGAATTCACTCGATATGTGAAGCAGAAAAGGCAACCAGGGGAATCAAGGCAGGTATTAGGACGAATACGAAAGAAATTTCCATTACGAACCAAGTTTGTGGAGGAGGGAAGGCAGGATGCAATAAAAATGCGGGTAAAAATGGGGAAAAAATAGGCCATTATTTCAAAGAAATTTCTGAAGGCAGAGAAGGAGCATTGGGTGTCGCGTGGGACACGGGGAGAAAGAACACAAACATTAAAATATACGGAACTTTGCAGAGAAAACAAGGAGGCAAAGAAAGCAATTTGGCAACCCATTAAAAAGGAAGAAGGGGGGGTGTATTTAAAGTTGTCAATACCCCACTTCGATTGGGGGGGGGGAAATAAGAAGGGTGGTATGATGCGCAGGGAATCACCAATGAGGGGAATAGCAAGTAAAACTCAACCAGAAAAGTTTAAAAAGAAGATGCTACCGGGATTGAAAAGGGAGGACGCGTTTAAAGAATGACGAACCGCAGGGAAAAAGGAGGAAGAGTGCATTTCATTGCCCGAAAAATGAAGGAATGCGATGGGGGAAGCTTGAGACGAGCCTGGGGGGGAAGATAAGGAAAGACTTGTGAGATAATACTCCAAGGGCATACCGAAAGGGAGGGTACAGCGGAGCCCAACATAAAAACCAAAAGAAAATGGGGGGGTGTCCTATGAACCGACCTGGGGGGAAAGGAGGCAGGGAACAAGCAGAATTAGCCATAAGTTCTGCACTTTTTAGGGAAGGAGGGAGAAAAAGAATTGCTCGATATGAGCATTAATGCTGTATGCTGCCGGAAAGAGGTCTGGAAATATGGGGGGTAACATTATTAAAACGGGAAGGGGGACGGCCTCGAAGGGGTGGGGGCAGAACCGTAATGGAAAAAGGAACGTGATCTTACACGCGAACAGTTTTTCATGATGGCCTGGTGCCAAAAGGGATGACAAAAGAGAAAGGACTGAAACAACTTGAGGGAAAGGAAGCCGCTTGATTTTGAAAAAGGAAAGGAGTTGCATCGGTGGAGAGCTGGAAAGTAGAAGAGGACGAGTGACAACAAAAGATAGTTAAACCGGGGTGAAGGGGGATTCCGGAAGCAAGGAAAACAGACACGCCAAGATAGACTCCAGCAGTGAAACGAGGAAAATAACGTAATGGGATGGAGGGGGGGGGAACTATCAATGTTTCAAGGTTTCCTTGGGAAACAAAGGGAGATCTTTAAATGCTAAGGACTTTGATAATGAAAAGAAAAAAGGAAGGAGAAAGAGAAAGCCGTTAAGTTGACTTGGCGGTGGAGTAGAGATGGACAAAATATAAAGAGGTGGGTCCACACCGGGTAACGCTTGATTACTGTGAGTGGAGAGCTGCGACTGAATCGCGGCGGCGAATGCGAAAGCCAGACGGGGCACACAGGCATTTATGAGCAATAGAGGGGCTTAAAAAAAAGAAGAGAGTTGAACAAGAAGGAATCAGTGTAGTACAGGCGAAAGAACTTATCCAACTAAGAACACGAGGAAAGAAGAAAGATGAAAAACGGTGGCTCTTTTAAGCAAGGTGGACGGGGGCAATTAAGTAAAATTTTGCAAAGGAAAGGGGGTCGCAGGTATTGTGCGGGGATCACGACGCAACGGGGGGGCCCCAGGGACCCCATCAGATTATGCCGAAGGGGATGCGGAGGGAAAGGACCGGAAAAATTGAAAACAACATGAGGCCAGGAGGGAAGTTGGGTGGGAGGGGGGGGGAAGCCATTTATTAGGTTCCAAAAGAGTACCAATATATCAGGAGAGTGTGAATGGGGAGAATGTCAGTGAAAAAATGGTCGGGCACGCGGGAGGACCAAAAGAGGGAGAGTACATTGCCAGACCCATCACACTAAGGGGTCAAGAAACAACAAACCAATTCACTGGTATTCAACTGGGTAAGGGAGAAAAGGAAATTGGTATGAGTCGTATGCAACGAGTAAAAATTACCTTGTCAGAAAGCCCCAAAACCCCCACACCTAAGGGGAATCCGTAAAAGATAGTAAAGAATTGCAAAATGGCGGAGGATGTTCACGGGGTGAGGACATCTGGCACCTGGGGTCATGGGACAAATTGGAGGGAAGGTTATAATTACCTTTGAATACTACCCGGTTTATAAGGGGAGTTTAAGATGGTCAAGATTCAGACAATGCAATTGGAGAAGAATAACGAACAAGTAGAGGGGGGGGGTAAAGAGGGGTGAAAATCCATGTGACCAACGGAAGATAGTAGGGTGAGGTTCAGGCAAAGTCTTTGCTGTAAAAAAGATAACATGAAAATTTTACAAAGATAACAAGGATAAGAGGGGGGGGGGGGGATAGCAGTATGTCGGGAGAGGGGTTGTCCTTATTTGGGAAAAGGAAAAGGATGAGGGGAGGCTGCGAGTGTAAAAAGTGGGTTTCGGAGGCGGTTAGGGGGGGGGGGGCATATCGGATGTAATTTAACGGGTGATTGTAGAGAGAACTAAAGGTGGGTACGGGAAAAATTGAAAGAGTGTGGGAGATCGAACAGGGTGGGGAGGAGAGGGTTCTTCCCTTCAAAAGAACTGAAGGAGAGGAAGGAACTGATCGGTGGTTCAGGAAGTAATCAGGATGGCAAAGGTTATTAAACAAGGATTTGGACAAGGGTTTGATACGTTACGGCGGAAAATAAAGAAAGG
>Ga0179591_1243796_pt1 | contig 14047 bp, 25 predicted proteins | sample CZOMad2_1_08_16f_FD_182891 | JGI IMG/M metagenome (GOLD analysis project Ga0179591, IMG submission 182891) | Vadose zone soil fungal communities from Angelo Coast Range Reserve, California, USA - CZOMad2_1_08_16fungal (PacBio error correction) | ecosystem: Environmental > Terrestrial > Soil >...
TTTCAGGGATCGTTAAAACAAAAATTGGATGTCGGGGAAACCCAAAACCAAATCAATGGAAGCAACCCATAATTAGCAAGCTAGGACACCAGGGGAATACGGGCGGGAAAATAGATCGGGGGATGTTCCGGGGGGGAGAACGAGGAAAAAAGTTGAAGAAAGGGGGTGGAGGAGCGTAGGCAGCGGGACGGGAACCCGGGAGGTTTAGCAAGGTGAGTACAAGGAAGAGGGGAGGGGGAGGAGTAGGGTAGCAAACCCAAACCTAAGGTGCTTATTCGTGGGGAGGCTGGGGGGTGGGAAAAGGAGCGCTAGGAAGAAAGAAGCAAGAAGGTGAAACCAGGGAACTCAAGCGCGCCTGGGCAGGCGATCTCGGAAAGGAAACCAAGGGAGAGCAGTTGCGGCTTGTGGGCTGACAACGTTAGGGGACCGCGCAGCAGATGGGAACTACCAGAGATAAAAACTGCGCGAAAGAAGAAATTGAACGTAGAGTGGGTAGAACCCAAACACCCAAAGGAAACTACGAGTACGGGAAGAAGTCACAAGGGTTGGGGACACCATTATCCAGTCCTAAAAGTAATGGAGTAGTTGCGAAAGAACGCGAAGCAATGAATTTCAATTGCCATGGGGGGGATTGGAGAGGAGAATTTAAGGAGGGGATTACATACAGAGCTAGAAGAATTTCAATGGGTATTCTGATGGGGGTGCAGATTCAACGTGGGGGAGGGTGAGCAAAAAAGGGAGGAAATTTCCTTCTCATGTCTGGGGGGATTGGTAAGCGGGCTTGATAGGAGAAGGAGTGCCAAAGCAGTAATCATGGCTGTAAAAAACTTAGTGGCTTGACGTGATATCGGTGTCGTCATGTGGATTTAGTTAGGCTGGGTTGCTAAGGGGGGTTAAGAACTGAGCTTGTGTCAATTAAAGAAGAAGGGAACGTTCGATTCGGTATGTTTTCGAAAAAAAGCCAAAGGTCGCAGCAGTGGAGACTTAAAGGAGATTCCAGTGAAAGATAATACTACAAAATCCGGTGGAGATGATGACCGGAAGTACAAAAATTATAACAAAAAAAAAGCCAAAGGAGGGAGAGGAAGAGTAGGAGGAGGGATATACCCATTCCGGAATGACGGAAGATCCCGATGCTTCGATAGCGTCAAGGGCCAAAAAAAAAAAGAAAAAAGTGATCAGCGGGTGTTGAACAAGTCAAACGTCGGGGGGAAGGAGGGGGGTAGTTGACTGCAATCTACGTGGCCGGAACTTGAGGAAAAAATACAAGAGGCTGCAGAGAATAACTTGGAGTAAACGAAAACCAAAAGGGGGGAGGCCCGATCCGAAAGTATGAAACTAGAAAACAATTCGGACACCCTGCTATGCGGAGATGTGGGGGTTTGGTGTGGGAGCGGGACATTCAACTGCAAGGGAAAGCAAGGATCGATGGCACAGGGGGGAAATGAAAGCAAGAAGGGGGAGAAGGGGTGATTAGTAATAATTGGGAGAGAGGGGGGGGGGACCCCATCACAGGAGGGGGTAAAAGATCTCGTAGCGGGTGGCTCTAGCTGTATACATTCCGGGGGAGAAATAAGATGAGGCTCTCGTCAGGGGGACGGCAAAAGAGTAGTACGGAAACGTCAAAAGAAAATTACAGGGACCCGGAGTCGCACCACATATAGATTTAAAGTAAGAAGAAGAGGGATAAGGGAGGCTTTAGGAGAGATTGAATGAGGACTAGAAAGGTGACAGTTTGCAAATTGGCTGGATGTTGTGGAGGGGGTATTACCGTCAAAGCGGGCCCACGGGAGTGTAAGGCATACAGGTCTAAAGTATGGAGGTGACCAGGAATGGTGGTGAAAGGATGGGCGTCGGTCTAAGGAGGGTTGAAAAATAAACATTGGTACTGGTTAAGATATAGGACAAAGGTAAAAAAAGCAAATCGGTGAACACTGTGGAAATGTGAAGACATGCCGGGGGGGGGGGCGGCGCGGGTGCAGGGACTGGGGGGAATAGGGGGAAAAACGGAGGGCTTCAAAAGGTAAGTAGACTGCACTCGAGGGAAGAGGAGCAAGTCTAGGAGGGAAGGTCGCAGAAGATGGGGTCCTAGGGTTCAACCTGTGCAAGGATCACTGGATCAGGCGGGGAGGGGGTTGTTTGGGAGTTTTGGGAGTGGCGTCTTAGATTGGTACTTAAGTTAGCACGACTGGAGGCGAGAGTCGCGGGAACGGGTGGGGGGGGAAAGCACGTTAAGCCACTCAGGACCGTAAGATAAACGGGACGGCGGGCGAGACAGGGGGGTAATCTTGGGGCATTGCAGAAGAGCAGGAGGGGGGGTCGGGTGAGGGTGGGAGACGAAGAAATCGCGTCACTAAGAGAGGTAAAAAATCCAAGTCGTAAATGTAAAAAAGTAAGGGGTAGTAGACGTGGAGGGGTGGAAAGGGGGAGGGTCAAAAAGGGGGCAAACCGGACGGAGAGTTAGAGGGGCAGGTGATGCGCACAGAGAAAAAGTAGAGTGGTGTAAAAAGGGAAGGGGGTAAAAGTACGACGCGATGTCGGTGGGCGGGAAGGACGCATGGCTTAAGGAAGGGTGGGAGTGCGGGGGAACGAGAGGGGGGCAGAGGAAGCCAGATGAAAGCGCGAGATGAAGTCTAAAGGAACGAATCGTAAAGCTGGGGTACCGTCTGAAAGAGAAAGGGCTACGAGGGAGAGGGATGAAAACCAGCAAGAACCCTTCAAGAAGGGGCTCACATTCCTAGGCCAGTTCCTGGGGGGGTCCCGGGGGGCACGGTCAGGGGGAGGGGCGTTGGGGCCCTTCCCTAAAGGAAAGGATCCGGGGAGGGGTAGGGATGGAACACGTGAATTAAGACGTAAGTAAAGAAGTCACATTTATTCATCGGGAAAAAAGGAGCGGGAGCAAACACGGGGGGTGAAAAAAGAAAAAAGGGGGATAAGTCCAATGCCCTGTAGTGTAATTTAGTCCCTATAGCTACGAGGATGGGGCGGGCATTAGTGATTACATACAAGTTAGGGAAAAGAAGGATAAAAAAGAGGTGCAAAAAGGAGACGGGGGTGGGACCTATGAGGGGGGGTTTCACGGAGAGGGGGGCGACCGGTGGGGTCGAAAAGAAGTGGAGAGGAGGCAGGGGGGAGAGGGGGCCAACCCCAAATTCTATGACCGTGAACAGTCAGAACGTTATTAGAGAGAGCTGATCTGAAGTATAAGGTAAGAGAATCTCCGCAATAATGATTGCTAAATGAGAGAGCGAACAGATCCTGAGTCGGGAGTGTGAAAGATGTCGGCACGGTTGGATATGCATACGCATGGGTCTCGGACTCCACAGATGGGGGGGGGAGTGAGGAAAGCGGGGAACGATCGTGAAAAGTGTGCTATTTAGTGGGATCTCACCGAGACCAAGGCGAGAAGCCTATTAAACAAGAAATTGTACTAACAGAAACTGTTTCAAGGAAAACGATATAGACAAATCTCAGGGGTGCGGGCCACATAAGGGAAGGCGACATAGGGATGTGCGAGTGAAGCACAGAACGCTTCAAGACCAAACGGATTTACCAGGGAAAAGGTCCTGCTACGGGGTGAAGATGCATTTAGGGGCTGTGGGACAAACTAATGGGAAGGGAGTGAGGGGGGTGAGAGAGGGAAGGGGAGGGTTCCTTTGCCGTGTGAGACCCCAGCCCTACGGATAGTAAGGCAGAATTATGGTGGGCAGGTGGGGAACCCCGCGAGTCAGTTCATGTACTTGAAAAAGGCAGGGAAGAGAGGAACAACGGGAAAACAGAGAAAAGGAGAGGGCAGTGATGCGATGGAGCTGATCCATGCTCACCTGTTCAAGCGGAAGAGGGGGGGTGGACCGGTCGAAAGACCCTCGGGGGAAGGGCGTCCACCCGGTACAATCAAACGATGAGAGACAAGAAAGGGAGATAACACGAAAGTCTGAGGTAAGGAGTTGAAAGTACCCGAGGGGGGGGGGTTAAGGTCACAATTGGAATGAGGGGGTGGGGGGGGCCTGAAAACCTGAAGAGGCAGTGATGGGCACGAATATCGAGGTCAAACAAGAGATCAATGGAATGAATGTAAAACAAGAGGACTGTTGGGAGAGGGAAGGCGGGTTAAAGAAGGGAAGGCGGGAAGAATGGTGGCCCCAACCGAAATGGGGACTGCCGGCACAAGGAAAAGGTGGTAGCCAACGGACTGGGGGATCGGCCGGGGGGGGTAAGAAACAGGAGCAAGTAAAGGATACAAGGAGGGTAAGAGATGAGAGCAGTGAGGGAACCCATAGTGGGGGGGGGGAATGGGATAGGATCAAAGGGGTGAAGTGGGTCTCGAGTGAAGAGAAAGGTGTGTGGGTGACAAGTGCCGAAAGGGAAAAGGGAGAGGGATTGTCAGAGGATGGTACAGGGAAACAACGTTGGAGTGGTTCGACGAGACAATATGTAACAGTGTGTCAATAAGAAGACTGGAGTAGACGAAGAATGCGGTACGCACGTGGGAAGCTGGGGCGTCGTCGGACCGGTTCGGAGTAAAATCTTAAGGGGATCGTAGGGGAGGGCTCTGGGGTAGAATATTGGGAAGGGAGGAGGAGGGGAGGGTGGCGGAGGAGAGTCGAGGAGGTGGTGGTTAGTTGGGCGTCGCGCGGGTGTGATTAGCAGATGGTGGAGTCCGGTGTGGAGGGAGGAAGAGTGAGGGTGTGCAGGGATCAGTGTGGGGTGGTGTAAATGGTGGGGCGGCGGGCCGGAAGGGGGGTGGCGAAGGGGGTGCGAAGGACCCCGGAATTGGTGGAATGGGAGGGTCGGATGCGGGGGGGGGAAGGAGGGTAGGGAGAAGGGGGGGGGCATAGAAAAAAGGGGGGGGGGGGTGAAGGGGGGGGGGGTGGGATCGAAGGAAAGAGCGAAACAGGAAAGGGGTGGTGAAAGGAGAGGTCTGTGTGTAGGAAACAGTGGGGGGGGGTGCGGTGGGGGGGGCCGTGGGGGGTGCGGTGGGGCGGGGGGGGCCATCTGAACGCACAAGTGGGGGGCGCGAGGTGGGTGGGGGAGAGGGGGCTGGTGGGGTGGCGGGGGGTGCGGGGGGGGGGGGCGGAAATTACGGGGGGGGGGAGGTGTTCCGTGGGAACGGGCTTGATTGAGGTCCATCCAGGGGGGTGGGGATTTTTGTCGCGGGGTTCGCTGGGAAAAATACGGTTGAATGGCAGGGGTAAAAGGGTGGGCTTTCCGTAGGGAACGTAAAATAAAAAAGTGTCGTAATCGAAAGTGGGAGAACCCAACTCAAAAAAGGGTACCCGTGGAACGGGGGGGGCGTTGCCGCCCTTGAAGGGTTGTGGGGAAACAGCCAAGCCGCGGAAGAACGGAGAGTATGGACTATGGGTGCTCAAGACCAGGCGGGTGCTGCGCAGGGCGGGGGGGGGCCAAATAAGGCTTTTGGGGAGGGAGTTGAAGCGGATGAGCACGATAGCGGAAAAAACTCATGGGGAGGCGTCCAGGAACTCTTCAAATCAAGTGGGGGTGCGTGTAATGCACAACCAAGCGGCAGTTCGGAATGGGGGTGGTGGGGGTGTCATAATCTGGTGAGAAACGGGCGGAGTAGGGTACTCGCACGCCTTTGGAAAATGCCGAATCGAGTAAACGGAGTGACTCGGAGGGGAAGGGATTGCGAAAAAGTGAAAAGGTTTTCAGCCCTCGCGTTGGAGTAAGGGTTCGCGTCTTCAGTGTAGTCGCTTCTGGCGGACACAACCGGTGTCGACGCTTGGGACGAAGCCGGGGTGGTGTACGGAGGGCTGCTGGGGCCCAGCCTCGGACTCCGGAAAGGGGGCGAGACATCGGGGGGGGCTGCGGGTAAAGAGGGAAAGCGGGTAAGAGATACGCAAGAAAGGCAAAGAAATCCGGAAGGGGAGGGAATTCCAGGGGGATAGCGTATCCATGGGTAACGAACGAGAACAAGCGATCGCGAGTTGTTTTGAGGGGAAAAAGATTCAAACGGAGGGGGGTTGGTGTGGTTTTCCGGGGAGGCTCTACTGATAAGAACGGGGGCTGGGCTGCCATTTACTCAACAATTATTAGGATAGCCGCGTAGGGAAAAAGCGCGGGGGGGGAAACCGAAACCAGGCTGGGGGGTTTTGCCGGAGATGCCTACCAAAAAATCTCTTCGGTCGTAAAATCCAGACGGAACCAGGATTTAAAAGGTAAAACTGAAGATTCAAAAACTTGCCATTCTCAGGTTAACACGACCGGGCAAGGGAGAAAAAGCAAAGTCGATGATGGATACCTGGTGTGCAAAAACAAACAAAGGGAGGGGAAATCGTAGCGGTGAGAGAAAAGGCAAGTGACTAAAGGAAATAAGAGAAGTAATAAAGGGGGGTAGGATGAAGTCCCGACAACAGCCAACAAAAAAGCGAGGGCAAGGAAAAACAAGACAATTTACAACGAGAAATCTAGAAAAAAAAAAGTTATTGGAAGAGAGAGATGATAGGAGGGGAGGGAGTGCATTGTTATGAGTGCGATGGTACCAACACGGAAGGGTTGGTGGTGCGGTTTGTAGGGGGGGACATACCTCAAAGACGGTCAAGTAGACGAAGGGGGGTTAAATGAGGATATGGAATGAAAAGGGGAACACTAAAGGGCAAAACGCACAGTTGGGGGAACGCCAAAAGCACAAAGGGAGCTAACAATCACACTTTGGGGATTGTAGCATGACCGGGTGCAGAGAAGGTGAGAGATGTGGGGAAAGGAGGAGGGGAGCACAACTGCAAAACTAACACAGAAAATCCGGGCCGGTGGTAGGACGGGGTTCTGGGATTTACGCCACAAATTCGCGAGGGAAGGGGCAAGAATGGAAAGAGGTGTAGCCCATTAACGGGGGGGTCTTTTCATGGGAGGATTCCACGCGGGAGAGGGGGAGGGGGACCGAGCTAAAAGGAGAGAAGCGTTCTGCGTGGGCCTGAAAGCAGGGGGCCGGGTCCGGGAATCACAAGAAACGGGGGAAATGCCTAAGGAGCAAAACAGTAACGGTGGAAAAAAGCTTCAGGGTATGGGGACGTAATCTTGTCATGACAGCAGAAGAGTATGACGTACGAAAGTTGCGTAGAAGGAGGGAGCGCTAGAGAAGCCGCGGAAATAACCAAAAGTGGCCGTAAGAAAAGTGGGAAGTCGGCGAAAAAAGGGGGGAGGAGGCAACGATCTAACTTAATGAAGGGGCAGGATGGAAAAAAGGGGGGGTTGAAACAAAGGTCACAGCTCGGACAAGATGCTGGGAGAAAAAAACAAGAGGGGCCAAAAATCATTGATCAGTCAGGGGAAGGGGGGGGAGAATACGGCAGGAATCGGCGGAAGAAAGGTTGGGGCTTTGAAAGGTGAGGGTCAGAACGATAGTAACTAAGGAGTGGACGGACGGGTGAAAATCGGCGAGGGAGAATGGAGTGGATGAAAAATAGGAGACCGATAGGACAAGAGACGAAGAGCTAAGGAACCGAATCCAAACAGGCGGGGGCAAGAGGAAATGCAAGGAGAGAACCAGAGTTCAGGGAATCTTGTGTGTGGGAGCTGGGGAAAAAGAAGATGGGCTGAAAAGGCGGTAGACCTGGAAAAGCGTGAGTGTGGAAGAAAGGTTGAAAGGGGAGCACGCAGGCGAGTCCGAAGGGGAGAGGGAAAACGGGGGGGGGAGGGAAGGGGTCGAGACAGAGGCAGGGAGGGGAACGAGCAGGGGAAAAAGCCGTCTGGGGCAGCCCGCAGGGGGGAGGGGTCGAAAAGCCCCAAGTCTGGGTCCGAAGGGAGAATCGCCTGGAAGGGGCTAAGTCCAAAAGTGGGTAGAAGAGAAAGGGAGGGGGGAGGAGGGTGTAGGGTGCTGGGAAGGGACTAGCTGTATGGGTATTCGCGGGGGAATCTGACAAATCAGAGCAGAAGATCGCCTAGGGGAAGGGGAGGGGCAGAGGAATAGGGCGGGGTATGGAGGATAGGCACAACAAGTGGGGGAGGGAGGGGGGGAGTGGGGGAGACTAAGATAGGAGAGGGTGGGGGGGGCGGGGTTGAAAGAGAGGGACAAAGCAGTCAGAGGGGGGGAAGGAAAGGGATAAGGGAAGAGGAAAGGGGAAGTAGAGGTGTGGACAAAGGCAAGGGGGGCACGGGGTGAAGGGAGGGGTTCGGCCAAGGACAAGGGCACGACGGACAAAGGGGGGGTACTAGAGTGCAAAAGGCGTACGAGGTGTGGAAGGGGCCAGACAAAAAGGTTCGTTGGGTGAGGGGGTTCTCAATAGAAAACGAAATGGGAATTGCCAGGTTAAAAGACAGATCTAGTCAAAGTAAATACTGGGGAAAAAAGAATAAAATGTCATAAAAGGATGGGGTCAAGGCTGTACGACGCGATCCAATAAGGGTCGCTAGAGGAGCAGGTGGGTGGGGGCAAAAGGGCACAAAGCAGAGGCGTGAAATACATATGAAAAAGATGTGCGAGCATTGGTCCGGGGACGCGGGGGGAGGCAGGTAGAAGAGGTGGCGGGGGGAGATAGTCTCAGAGGAGAAAGCTAGGGAACGTTCTTGGCAGGGAACTGGAAAGTGGACTCGGGGACAGAGAAATAGGGGGGGGGGGGAAGTCGAGGGGGTGGAAAGGTGCGTGGGAAACGGATGGGTGGAAGCGGAAAAGTGTCCTGAGAGGGGAACGTTGCATGGGCAAAAAGCCAAGAATACAGAGGGGGGCCGGGGAAACAACAAGGGAAGAAGGGGTGTGTGTTGCGTTTGGAGAAGCGCAAAAAGCCAACCTTGGTATCGTTGGCAGCAGGGAGGCGGGAGCCCGAGAGTTCTGGCCAAAGTACAGGGTAGACCTGGAAGGGGAGGGGGTGGGAACTCATCAAAGGTCAAAGGAGAAAAAAACGTAATGGGGGGACACTTCAAGAGGAAAACCATGGGGCCCTGCGGGGGGAAAATGTAGATAATCAGCCAAGGGAGCACATTAAACGGAGAAGGGAGACAATCACGTAGGGGTAAAAAAAAAAAATCGGGTGAGGATGGAAAGTGTGGGGGGGAAGAAACTAGGGGGGGGGGGGGGGAACATTACCATGTAGGTCGGGGTTATGGTGTGTATTGTAAAAACCATATGGGGACACTGGGGGTTGTTTTTGCGGTTCTAAATCGAAGGGCTCGGACACAAGGAGGGAAGGGGGAGGATGAAAAGAGGGGGGAAAAGGTGGAACAATATAAACAAAAATGAGTGTGAAAGAGCCCTCCAAAAAAGAAGGTAAATGGTGTGCCAACCAGATTCAAGAAAAAACGGAAGAGGCTTCCAGGGAAGGAGAGGTAAAAAAGATGGCTTGGAAATAGGGAAGGGCAAAAACAGCCAGAGGGAAGGGGAAAAATTGGGGTGTATCTCGGCTCAGGAGGCAAAGGGGCGGATACTGAGGGGAGAAACAGGGGGGGTGGGTTACGGTGGGTAAAAGGGGGAAGCAGGGAGAGTCTAGTTGCGGAAAGGAAACGAGGGGGAGACAGGAAGAAACCTACGGTGGAGGCATGAGGGGCGGTGGTGAAGGGTAACGTGGTGAAGTAAAAGTGGGCAAGTAATAAATGGGGGCGGAGAGGGGGGAAGCAATCAGCCTGGTGAGAAGGCAGGGGCGTGGAAAGCGGCAGGATGGAAAAAAGAGAAAGCATGACCTCCAAGGCAGGAGGGGGGTGGAGGGGGAATGAAGAGAGAGGTGCGGGAAGAAAGACTCGTCAAAAAGATGGTGCCGGGAAAAAAAGGAATGGGTCGTAGAAAAGGGGGGGGGGGGGGGGGGGGGGTAATAAAGGGTTTATGGTGGTAAGAGAAGAAAACGAGAAACAACATCTTTCTGGGTTGGGATGGGGGGGAAGGGGGGCTGGATCGGGGGAGGAGTTAAGGTGAAGTAAAGAAGAGGATGGTGTCAAAGAGGGGCGGCAGGTCATTAAGGATTGAATAATAAACGGGAGAAGGAAGGGCGTGAGTGAGGGGAAATGAAAGAACAGAAGAGAACTTGCGGAAAAAGGGGGGGAAAAGGGGGGGAAGAGAACGGGAGTCAACAAGCGGAGGGACGATAAATGGTAGGGGAGGTCTCAGAAGGGCGAATGCGAGAAATGGGAGAAAATCGAAGGGGAAGATGACAGGGGAAGGCGAGAGAAAGAGCGAGGGGGCAGTGGTAAAATGGGGAGGGGGGGAAAGCGGCAGAAGGGAAGGGCCTGGGGGGGAAGGGGGAAGGTGTTATCCGGGCATGGGCAAAAACGAGGGGAGCAAGGTAGGGCAGTTCAGGGGATTCGGCAGAGGGAACAAAGGGCAATGTGAAGGGGGCTTGTAGGCCACGGTCTGGCGCAAGTAAGACGGGGGAGAGTGCGTGCTGTGCGTGGGGGGGCAAGGGCCAAGGGGAGGAATAACGTGGGAGATAGCAAAAAAGCCTGGTGCCAAGACCGGACACGAGGTCAAAAATCAAATTGCGGTACGTGGGGATCGGCTGTTTTGGCTGCACTGGGGGAATGAAAGTGGCGGGTAAAAACAGTGGAGGGGGGGGGGGGGAAGGCAAAAAAGGATAGGCAAAAAAGGGGGGTTCAAAAATAAAGGGAAAGGCTGGGAGTTGGGAGGTGGGGGGGAAATTAAGAAGGGGTTGTGCGAGAAAGGGGAAAAAACGACGACGGAAAAAAGACGCGCTTTTTAGATGGCGGCCGGTGCATAAATCGACGAATGTGCTAATTGGAGTATCCCATCAATGGCTTGGGGGCGTGGCTGACTGGAAAATTGGGGGTGAAGAGGGGGGAAAATGCGAGAATGGAAGCTTTGCGCGCGGGGTTAAAGGGACCGCGACGGCAGAATACATTGAATTGCCAAATGTGTAGGTGTGAGAAATCATGCGCTAAGAGGTGACGACGAGGTGCGAATAAGGGGAGGAAAAAGAAGAGGGGGGAAAATCAAGACAGCGAAGGGATCCGATTGGTGGTGGAATCAGACAAGAAAAGAAGGGTTAAGAAGGAGGTGGTGGGTGGACGAGTTAGACCAGGGTGGGCATTGATCAAAGGGATAAGGCGGAGTCGCTGGGCGGGGGGGAGGATGACGGACGGAACCGTAATGCGGATGGAAGATCGAGCAATGAGACAATTTGGTAGCAACCTTAAGGGCGGAAGATAACAGGAAGGGGGGCTCAGAAGGTCACTTCAGGCGCGAAAACAGAAGGGATTGAGAGTAACTAACAATGCTTAAGAGGACGGGATTCCTGGACGATGTGGTGGTAAAGATTGGGGTTGGGGTACGATATAGAGGAGGAAAAAAAAGGACTATATGGGGGAGTGTACTCAGCATTGGGAGAAAGGTGAAGGTTCAGAGAAGGCCAAAGCAAATATGAAGCAGGAATGTATAGGTTTTGGGGTTCCATATAGATGAGGAGTAAACAAAACAGTGGAAAGGAGGAAAAGCAGGGTGCGGGCGGGGGAGAGGGAAAAGACTCGAAAAGGATACATCCAGTGGGAAAGAAAATTGAGTAAGGCAGGCAGCGACGTTGTAGGGTAGAGTAAATAGGAGGAGGGTCGAAAACAGGACAAAGGCACACACCACAGGAAAAAAAGTCTACATCGGGTAAAAAGATCACTTTACAGAAAGGTAGAAGGGGAATCTAAAGAGCGCGAAAAAACACCCCCACACTGGTGGGTTACGAAGGGAGAAAGAAAAGGGAAGGCGGTGGATTAATGAGGCTTGAAGAGGGCGGTGGGAGAATTGTTCGGAGGGTGGTTGCGGAAGAGGCAATCAGGAAAACAAAGAAATACAAAATTAAGAGCGGGCGGGGGGGGTAGGACATGTGGTTCAAAAAGGGGGGATAGGGGCCGGGCAAGGCGAACCGGCATTTATAGAAAACAAGGTGGGGGGGGGAAAGGGATGGGGGAAGAAAGCAAAAAAGGGAGCGAAATGACACGCGAAAAAAAGTAGTGCTTTGCTGTCCTAGGAAACGGTGGAAGCAGTAAGAGGGAATAAGCAAGGGGCGAATAAAAGATCGGGGGAAGGGGCAAGAAAAAAACTGAAATGGGCGGCAGAAATCACAGGTAAAGCGGGTAATAAAGGGGCCAAAGCGAGTGAGGGCGTCGAGCCTTTGGTAGCGGAAACAACACGGCTGGTGATAGAAGAGTTGTTGGGAAGGGGGAAAAGCAAACCAGGCAAGGGGGAATGGGAGAGAAATGACCGGGAATGTGGAGCATAGGTCTGGAGGCGGACAGGCTGGGGAAAGCCTAAAAGGATAGGGGAAGACAGTAAAACCAGAGAGCGAAGAACCAAGGGATAAGGACGCCAGGTCAGAGTGACTGCTGTGGTGGGAAACACAGCGCGAAAAATTTCGGAGGGAAGGGACGTAACTAGGTGGCAGAGGATGGGGGGATGGGGGAGTAGGGAATGTGGAACAAGGGCGGACGGGGAGGGGGGTGAGTGAGGGGCGTGGGATGGAGAGCAAAACGGGGGGTCCGGGTCGGAGGACGGGAAGAAGGGTCACGAAGACCTCAGAGGATTAAGCCAATGGGGTCCTAAAAGTCAGGCGGGCAAGCTGCGGGAAGGGGGTGAAAAAAAGTATGGATCAACAAGAAAAAGAAAAGGGGGAAATCCCAAGGGCGGCCGGGGGAAAAAATACAAGAAGAAGTGTAACGGACTAAATAAGAGGGAGAATAGCTTGGAGTAGACACTCGAAGTCGCAGTAGAGAGAGGGACGGAGCCCACAATCATACCCCTGAAAAAGGGCAGGGAAAAAGGGATTCACGCAAGAAAAGAGGAGATGGAACGAAAATGTTGGTCCAATTCAGTCTGGACGGCGCGTTGTTTGCACTAGAATCAAGGAAAAGGTGCTTCTACAGCAGTTTGTGTCGTGTCACAACACCCACAGGCAGGAGAACCGAGAATGGAGAAGAAGAAGTGAGGGAAAGAACCAGTAGCTACAAACGGCACCCCAAAACGGATTCCGGGGAAGGAGCGGCAGCCTCACACGCATGTTGATAAGTATCCGGAAAGAAAAGGAAACGCTGAAAGATTAAGAAATCAACGAGACAAAAAGGGAAGAAGAGAAGGTATGGGCGACACCGGGGCGGATTCGCTGAAAAGTTGTGAAGGGAAGGACAGGGAATTGGGGGGGGGGGGTCGGGTTCAATATCGGGTGCGCTGGGTTAAAAGTGGAGTGTGGCGAACCAGGGGGAGTAGACGATGAAGAGAAGCCGGTGGCGCAGGGGGGGGTCGAAAAGTAAAATGGCGAAAGAAAAGGGGGGGGGGGGGTGCGGAGGGTATGTGTGGAGAGGAAACTGGTAGGGGTACCTGCTTTACTACAGGGTTAATAGGGGATGAGGGGGGTTCTGAAGAAGGCAGAATAGAGAAAAAAAGTTTTCAATGGAAAGGGTGACTCGGGAGCAGGGGGGAAAGGAAAAGCGGGAGCGGGGGAGGAAATGCGGGGAAGGGAACGTAGCCAGAGATGACGACATGGGAATGCCTATAGCTAAAAGGAGGAAAGGGGTGGATGTGAGGGAGAAGTGGTGACTTGGAAAAGTGGTTTGCAGCGATGTATAGAAGGGGGAAGGAAACTACAAAAGGAGGGGAAAAACAGTAAATGATTTCAAGGGGCTGCACCCAAAGGAGGAAGGTCAACGGAGGAGAAGGAGAGAGGGGAAAGGGTTTAGGCAAAATTTGAGAGGAGTAGGGGAAGAAGAAAGCAAAACAGTAAAAAGGTGATATTGCGGTTATAATTAAAGAAGAAAGGGGGGGGAAATGGTGTGCGGAAGGCCGGCATGGGTTAATACAAAAAGGGAGGATGGCGGCAGAGAAGGTAGGCCTTCAAACCACACTCTTGGTATAGGGAATGTCAACGGCATTGTAAAAAAGGCAAGGGCGGGGAAGGCGGAAGAAGGGGGGTTTCAAGCACCACGCAGGATAGCAAAATAAAAAGATAGACGTCGTATTGCAGGGGCACACTCGTAAAGATCAGTGAGTAGATTAGGTGTAAATGTGTGAACAGTGTGGCAACAGATTGGGGGGTGCAGGGGGGGATGTGAGGGAGGGGGGTGTGCATATGTCAAAAAGGGCAGGGGTGGGGAAAGAAGTACCGGGAAA
>Ga0179591_1309305_pt1 | contig 14047 bp, 16 predicted proteins | sample CZOMad2_1_08_16f_FD_182891 | JGI IMG/M metagenome (GOLD analysis project Ga0179591, IMG submission 182891) | Vadose zone soil fungal communities from Angelo Coast Range Reserve, California, USA - CZOMad2_1_08_16fungal (PacBio error correction) | ecosystem: Environmental > Terrestrial > Soil >...
AACAAATCTCTCAAGGTAAGGAAGAAATTAAGAGGGCCGATGCAAAAGGATGTCGACGTCTGGATTGCAAAAAACGAAGGGAAAGGGGGGGTCACTCCGGGCGGAGGCGCTATGGGGACTAAGAAAGAGAAGGCATTCACAAGTCGGAGAGGGGGACGAGGGTAGAGGGGGAACGCTAAATTCAGCCATTAAGAAGCGAGAAAGGGCATTGGATATCACGAATTACTATAACAAGGGTTAAAAGACCATCAATCAACTTGGGGGGGAGAAAACTGGCCTTGGGGAGGACATATAAGTGGTGAATCTTAATCAAGGACCACAGGGATAAGAGAAGAAAAGACAAATTGGTTTTAATTTCGAGAGGATCTATTGAAAAAAGACTAAAAGGGAATCAAAAGTGCACGGGGAGGTCTCGCCGAAGTAGGATAGACTGTCAAAGAACAAACCACACGTCTGGAAAACCGTTTCTAGAGTCAAAATGGGAGAGAGAGGAGAGCTGGAGAGTTGAATTTCGAAGGTCAAAGCGCCAGAGAGAAAAGAAAGGGAACACTCCTCGGAGAAAAACCTGTGGGGGAAAGGGGGGGGGGGTTTGGAAAAGTTAGAGCGCCGTAGCGGACAAAAGGGTTGGGCAGCCAGGAGATTTTACATTTGGTGATGTGATTTGGAGCGGAAAGGGATCGGCCACAACACATTAAAAAAGAGAGAAAAGGGGGTAGTCCTCCCAATCCCAAAGCAATTTCTTCACCTGTGAGGGAACCCTTGGGGGAGGACTTGTACGGGGGCGCTCCTTGAGGGAGAAAGGGTGGAAAAAAGAAAAAAGGAAAGTCAGTAGTGTAAAAGAGCCATTCGTTCTGATTCGCAATCGGCTCCCATTGTTAGCCTTCTGAAAGGAAATGTCTCGGGGGAGAAGGAAGGAGTTCGAGGGCGTCCAACTGGGCGGGACCAGCCGATTCAGAAAAAACTCCAGTAAAAAGAGGGAAGATCCATATGTTAAACGCTTTCACACCGTGTCGACCCAAAGGGAAGAAAATCGTGTAGAAATCGGGGCGTAAAAAGAAAAGGGGTTGCAATTTACTGAAATAAAGGGTCAGGGGAGCACTTGGTTTCCCGTGCTGGCGAGGGAGTCAACCACTGCATGTTTCTCTGAGAGGGCTGAGGGGTGGAGAAAGTTTTACTGGAGCAGGAAAGTGTTAACAAATGACACGATGACTATTTAGGGTTATTCAACCGGGGGAAAAGGACTCAAACCAGTACGAGAGGAAAAGACTTGGAAGGAGGCTTTCTGCGCAGTAGAAGGGGAGACGGGACTTGCCACAGGAAAAGGGAAGTTGAGAGAAAAGAGACTAAATGGAAGGAAAAGGCCGGTCAGAAGAAGGGCGCATGAGGGGGGGTAAGGAATCCAAGTTACGCAGGTGATCCTTGGAGAGAGGGGAAAAGGGAGGGACCTTTCTTGTCTTCATAACGCGGGAAATCTGTTACAACAAAAAGGGGGGGGAGGACAAAAAGGGTACTTTATCGTGGGGGGGAACAAGATGCTGCTAAGCCACGTCTGGCGGAGAAAAAAGGGTGGGAAGGGGGAGTTTAGGAGAAAGAAAAACGGCCAAAGGGGAGTCGTTCTTTAACAAAGAAGGGAAAAAGGAAGGGGGAAGATAGGTAAACCTAATGATCGGTGGGGGAAGGGAAATGCAATGGAAAAAGAGTGAATTGCACTCGCTATCACGCTAGCATGTGAGCGGGGGGAATTGTGTTTGGAGGAAAGGAAATCAAAGTTGTATGTGGGGAAGGAAATAGGGCAAACCAGGTGAAAAGTAAAGGGAGGGCCCGAACCGGAAGGACTGGTCCTGCAAACACAAAAACCATTCGTACAGGAAAAATGTCCAGAATACGAAAAAAGAATCGGGACAACGAAGGGCAGGAGCGGGAAAAGAGGGGACGACTGCCGAAAGTTCGCTAGCTTGTGATGGTCGGGGCCTGGCTTCAGTTCAATCAACAACAACTGAGGGGGCAACCCCAACAGCACAAAAGTGCAGGGCACGAACTTTTCCGAAACAAGGGGTTGAGATCTTCCATGACAAAGGTGAAGGTGCTATAGAGAGAGAGGAAAAGTGTCAATGGAAGACGCTACCAAAGAAACATTTTAAACAAACTCCCGACGGCTTTCAGAACCAAACACACAGGTTATGGGGGAGAAGGCCGGGGGGAAGAAAAGAAGAGGACTGTTAGTCAGCAGTATAACTTGGAAAAGAGAGGGGGGGAAAAAACGTCCCGGGGAAAAAATTATTTTGTGGTGTGGAATCGCAAAGCTTGAGGGGGAATCTAGGGTAGAAACCAAATGGAGAAAGGAAAAAGGAAAATCAAAAAACAGCGTCCAAACCAAAAAAGACGTACCACGTGGAAGGCGGGGGGGGAGAAAGGAGGGAGCGTTTAATGAACTCCTTCAGGAAACAGAAGAGTCAATGGAAGGAAGACAGCTGGCGAAATAAATCTGAAAAATGGGGATGGGGGGGGGACTCATACTGAGTCGAGGTTGAAGTCCGTTGTATCACGGAGAGCAAGAAGGAGTCCCTAGTAAAGTGAATCTACATAGGGGGAAAAGGACCATCAATGGAAGACGTGGAATACAGCGTAAACAGTGGCATGACCGGAAGGGGGGGAGGTGAGAAAACTTGCTGGGACGTTACTACATTCAGGGGTGGGGAGACTTAAAAAAAACAGGGGGGGAAAACCAAGAAAACCAGTAAGGATACGCTTTAAGCCGTCATGCGGGTTTATCGTAATATCTTTCATGCAAAGGGCTGTACAAAAGAGGTAAGACTAATGTTCGGGGTAGAGAAGGATAAGCCAGGGGGAAGGGAAAAAAGAAATATTATCGCCATTCTAGGTAACGGAAATGCAGAAGAAATCGGTAAGATTCTTCCTAAACAAGGAAGACGATAACGGATCTGTGGGCAAAATTTACGCGCAAGAAAAGGAAGGGAGACAGAAGGGAAAACTGACCATAAGGGGGTTAGTAAATAACACAATAAAGACCAGAGACTGAGATAAAAGTGTCAAAAAAAAAGCTTGGACCCCTATGCATCACAGAATATACATAAAGGGTGTTCGAAAAAAGGATACGAAAGCGAGGCACGAACGCAGCAGCTGGGAACAAAACGAAATCGGAAAATTGTGATAATCTTAGAAAGTGGAAAAAAGAGTAGAAAAGGTAGCCTGGAAGCCAACCTGCTTCACATTCAAAGAAAGAATGAAGATTTGGAACATGATAAACTCTTGGAGGATTCAAAAAAAAAAGTACTGTAGCCCGGTCTCGAACAGGGGTAGGAGTCGATCTAATGAAGGAACGTTAGTCAGAGGGGGGCGAAAGCGGATAACAGAGAAAAGAGGAACTTGAAGGGGAGGACCGTCAGAATCCCAGGAATGGGCGAGGAAGGATGGAAAGGGGCACTGACAGACTAAGAAAAAAAAAAAAAAAAAAAACACAAAAAAGAAAATCATTCAGGTTTAGGGAAAGGCACCGGTCAGCAGAGATCAACAGGTGGAAATAAAAAAAGACCGTCATCACAGAGAGGCATTGTCACTCGGTAAAGATGGTGAGGGGGACTAAACGGAGAGCAAACCCAACCTGCACATCCTCGACAGTGATTGACGCAATGTTACAGGGGAAAGGGGGGGACAAAAAAAAAAAAACAAACGGGGGAACTTCCATTTGGTTTCTGCGCGAAGAGGGGATCAGATAGGAGAGATGAACTCCAGCGTGCTGATGCGGAGGAAGAAAACAGGGTTGTACAAAAAAAAAAAAGATTGGAACTCCTCCACCTCAAGGAAGAAAACAAGGTCCGAAGACGCTCGTTGCGGGGGCGGAGGGAACAAGTAAAGACAAAGGAGGGGCACATAGGGTATCTCTTTATAAAAGAACCTGGGGGGGAACAAGAAAATTCCGCGGAGCAAACCCTTCCAATTCATCAAAGTGCGAGGAATCAGAATAGAACAGTTCAGGCAGAGTGGGGAGGGGTGGGAAAAACAAAGCGCAACAGGAGGGGAATCTAGGGGAAGGGAAAAAGAACGCAAATCCGAATTTAATATCAAATTGGTACACGAAGAAAGGGGGTCTGGAACGTCCTCGAAAAGGGAGGACAGAAAAAAAGAGCTTCAAAACGGGGGGAGAAAGGGATTTTAGCTAAGCTCTATTCGTATGAAGAATGTTTCGAAATCGGACGGCAAACGTATCGAAGGCATCTTAATAGAACAAAAAAAAAAGAAGAGTTGAACACTAAGCACCTTTAGCCGGTGGTTGGGTGGGAAGTGAAAATCTGGAAGAAGGAGCGAAAAAAAGGGCGGGGTTGAATCCTGAATGGATGGGGGGGGGAGTGGGTCAAGTTAAATAGGAAGAAACTACGATCCAAGTGGTGAGATAACCGGGGAAGAAAACTCCTCACCACTTGTCTTACCCCTTAATTACACAAAGAAGATGGAGGGATTAATTGGGACAAGCCAGGAAGGAAAGTGCTGAAAAGAGGGTGGGGGGGGGGGGGGGAAAGGAGGCCATAGGGTCGATGAGGAACCGTCCACGAGAGTGCCCAAAAACACGGAAACTTCTTCCCTTTGCGGAGAGATAGGGAGAACCTCGTACAGAAGAGAAGAGAGACTAAACCGGCAAGAAGAAAGAAGAAGGGACGAGGGGAAAAAAAGAGTCGATGAGAGTTTTTTAGACTCACGAAAAAAAAAACGTATGAGGCAAGAGTACAAAAAATATCATGATGAGATATGCAATGAAGGGGAATATTCACGGGAGGCGGGAAGAGGGGGTGGCGCCGGTAACCCGGAAAGGGGGGCGAAAAAAAACGGCTGAGTATAAAGAAACTCATCAGGAAACCCTCTGGGTACAGGAAGGGGTACTTGCGGCAGGAATGGGGTCTGGGGACAGGGACGCCATTCCTATTTCGGGAAACTGAGGGGGAGGACCTGTTTAAGTAGCAAAACGCTACCAACAGACGTTGGGGAATAGGTGAGGACGATTTATCAGGAGAAAGGATCATTCAAAAAAGGGGGGGGCAGGTTGAGATGAAAGGGGAAAGGTGAAGATAAAACATCCGAAAGGGTAAAAGGATGGGTCATGACAAAGAAGGAGGGGCGAAAAGATCGAACATTTGAACTAAAACGTCTAAAACGGGGGAGAGCGGTAGTTGGGAGGCAAGGCGACCAATTTTCTAGCGGTGGGGGATAGTCGAGAAGGCGCTCCAAGATATAGAAAAGGGACGGAAATACCCGCTAGCCACCGGGCTTTTAAGTTGTGGGGGGCAGAAGGGTCTCTAAAGTGGAAGAACCTAGTCCGGTGGAAGGGTGACTTTAGGGAGGGGTGAGTTGGAAAGTCGTGAAATTTCGAGTCAAAAAAGGACACCAAACTTGAGTAGCAGGCGTGCTTAGAAAAGGCAGAAGGGAGTTAGTCACAGGAGAAGATTGGGGGAAAGGGTTGAATGGACCGCTACCTGGGGAGGAAATGGTCGGGGAGGGAGACTGGTTGAGTATAAAGAAGGGAAAGCTTCCATTGCGGTGAAGCCATTCGTGGAGGTAATGAGTTAAGGCCCTACGAGCACTTGATTCCGTCTTCCAAAGGGAGAAGTCTCGGTGAGGGGGATGACTTTACGAGGGGTGTCGGAGGGGGCAACACCTGTCTGTAAAACATAGGGTAAGAACAAGCTGAAAAGATCCTCCAGTAAGGATAGTGAAACCTTCTTAATGGAAGAGAAAGGTTCAAAAGGGGGGAAAATTTGCCGGGGCTCATCGTTTTACTTGAGGAGGAAAAAGAGGAGGGGGAAAAAGACCTTATCTAGTTTTAAGTGAAAAAAGTCATTTGGGGTAAGGACGGTTCAAACGTCTCCTGGAAATAAGAGGACATACTTGGGGAAAGAGGGTAGATCCAGAAGAGGTAGTGACTGGTTCGTATCGGAAGGGGAGCGTTGACATACTGAGGGGAAAATGCTGGGGTAGAAAGGGGAAACATCTTGCAAACGCTAAATAGGGGGTCCTGGATATCCAATTGAAGTAGATTTAGGTCGCCACCGTCGCGAAGGTCAGACGAGTTCGGGGGACCCGCGTCCCTTCCTTCTAGCGAAAGAAAAAAAGGGTAGAAAATGTCAGGGAGAAAAAAGGAGAGGATAAGATCAACAGGAAAAAAAAGTTTCTCGGTCCATCAAAGGAAGATGTATTATAATCCTTGTGCTTCGAAAAATCGGATACGCAGGAAGAATGCTTTTGCAAGGGATTAAGGAGAAACCTGTCGGGAGAAGTGGGTAAAGGGGAGCAAACGGAAAATTGAGGGAGAGGGGGCGAATGGGGAGTAAACGTATGTTCCCAGTGGGAGAAAAAATCAGGGGAAACTGGGGGGGGGGAAAATGGAATTGGGTAGAAGGGAAGATTTTCTGCGCAATGGCAATGCGAAACGTTTTCCAAGTAAATGGTCGCAGAAAGGCTTCGCGCGGCATCGACTCAAGCATATAAGGGGGCGCGCCTGGGGGAGAGGATCTTCAAAGGATTACATGGCCGACCTTAATAAAAAACTGGGCATCGTTAGTGAGGGCCCGTAAAAAGGGGGGCCTTTAAAGCGAAAAAAATCATTAGACCTAATTCAAGCCATGACGCCAATGCAGAGACTATACCTATTTCAGGAGAGAAAGAGTCCTGACTGGCAAAGTGACGATAGGGAGGGGATTTACTTGATCATGAAAAAAAAAAAAAAACGGGGAGGGGAAACCTCACATTCTCTATACACGAAGGGAAGTTAAAAAACGGTAAGAACTCAGGTGGATCGTCGGAAATGAAGAATTTTTAACGATAACACGCCAAGGGACGGTTCTAAATGAGAAAAAGAAGACACATTTGAAAAAAGGGGAAGGGGGAACGGCTCAAAAGAAACCAAAACACCTACCAAAAGAAGGTTTTTCATCTCTTCGTTCCGAAAGAAGAGGATTGAGTCAAGTAGGGACTGAAAATTGCGGAGCGGGGGAGAAAAAAAAAGGGGAAAAAAGTTGGTAACACCGGTAGGTTGTGTGGAAAGTCTCCCGGTTTCTGGAGAGAGGACCACATACCAAGGGAGGGAGGAAAAGGGATAGTAGAACAAGGCCCCGGGGCAAGGTGGTACACAATGTTCAACCGAGGGAGGGAGCCCGTGAAGCGGTTTTCAACGTTAAAAAAGGAGGAAACGCCCATACAGCTCTGCCAAAAAAAGAAGAAGGAAACGGGAGGTGGGGGTTGGGGCTCTGCAGACGGGAGGAGTTGAAACAGGGAACGGGGTGAATACGGGCTTAGAAAAAAATGAAGATGATCTGCATACGGAAAAAAAACCTTCAAGAAAAAGAAAAATGTATCAAGTCGGAAGGGCTAAAAGGTCGGCGAAGAAGGACTTAGAACTAAGCAGTTGTGTGATTAACGGAAAGGAAAAAAACCACACCTAAAAAATCATCTACGTGAAAAGAAGAACGAGGGTAAGAAGAACATGAGTCGTCGATCTGGCAGGGGAATTGCTGGACAGAGATGCTACCTGTGGAGTTTCCCAAAATTCCCACCGGCCTGGAACAACTAAATCCGATAATAGAACATTTCATATAGAAGGTTCCTCGAGGACGCGTGAAGTCAGTGAAAAAAAAATACACTTGATAAGAGGGGAAGCGAGTACTCAGAGAGGGAGGACGTAGGGGAGAAAAAAGTTGAACATTAACCGAATCACCCTTCTCAGGAGAAAAAATAACGGTCCCAAGGTCATTAAGCAGAATCTGATAAAAAGCCGAAAAGAAAAGGGAATAAAAAAAAAACGGAGACCGTGGCTCACAATAGGAAAAAATCCCTTGTGACGGCGAAAAAGGGGAAAAACCAAGGCATTTGATAATCTTAATCCAAAGAGAGGAACTTGAGAGAAGGGAGCAGACAGCAACAGGTTCATGAGAGAAGTTTCAAATAACAGTAAACGAGGACAGGAAACGCAGGGTTGCTAAAATGGCTTCATAGGCAACCTTTAGAGACATCATATCGGAAAGTGTGATAAGGAGGGAAAGACTGGGGGTCGAATCTGAGACGTAGAGAAAACTACATCTAAGACCTTCAAAAGCCGCCTCTTGCACGAAGTAGCCTAGTCCCAAGAAAAAACGAGAAGTGAGGAGTGGTCAAATGGAAAGGCACACTAAGAAAAAAAATAGAAAAAGAAAGACAAGCCATATCAAACAGTTAGGCAAAGGCGCGAACAGAAACAACGCAATCACACTCGACAAACAAGTAAGCGAGAAACCTACTGAAAGGAAAGGTCAGGGAGCGTAAGAATTCAAAAAAATATTAAAAATGGGGTTCGAAAGGGGGTAGTTTGCAACAATATAATTTCGGCCTATCTCAGTACTGCGAGGAGGGAAGATACTTCAGAGGAGGTGGAAAAAGGGGGCACCTTGTGTCCGCCAAAAGACGGAAGAAAGCGGCTTGAATTCGGGACGAAGGGCTTATCGTGAGGGGGCCTGGAAGGAAAAAAAGGAGGACACGCAATGGAAAGTCGCTTACCCGTCTCCCAACAGAAAAGGAAAATCAGGGGAGAGGAAAAATTAATCAATTAGAGGCGAGGGAAGAATCCGTGGCACTGGACGGGGGGAAAAGGGCAAGGGGGTAGGGGGGGAATCGGGAAAGGTAGAAGCAAGCAATAAAAAAATTTCAACTCAACTTTTAAGAAAAAAAGGCTTCAAAAGAGAGCTCCATCCATAAATTGCCCACCCAAACGGCTAAAAGGGGGGAGACGGACTAACCAATCATGAGGAGGCGAAGGAAATATTGTGAAACGAATCGGCTTTCAAAAATCGCTCTAATCTCTCTGAAGGACGATTGTAGAGAGAAAGACGAGAGAAAAAGGCTTTGTACGGTTATGCAAAATGGTGGGATCAGAGCGCGAAGCAGGCGGTTGGCATTCAAATGTTTGGCGGTGGGAAAAGGTTCGATTTGAATTGACTTCTGTCCAATTTAAAAGAAGGAAGGAAGAAAGAAAAGACAAAGGGGGGGAGGGGGGGGTAACCGTGAAAAACGCCTAAAAACTAAACTTGACTAAAAATTGGACAAAACTGATGGTCTTATGACCGGACTGTAAAAAACGTTAGTAACACTAGCTTTCTATCACTCCAGGGGAGGAAAAGAGGAAATGGGGAGCAAACGCCAAAGGGGAAGGGGGGACACCAAGCCAAAACCATTCCGGGGAATGAGGAATGAATGGCTCAACCAAAAAAAAGCCTCCAACGCCCGGAAGAAAAAGGTGAGTGAGGAACAGGAAATAATCCAGAACGTCTGTCCGGCTTTAATCCTCATCATAAATAGAGAGAAGGGGGGGGAGATCTAAACAAACAAGGGAGGAAAAAGAAGGATGAATCCCGCTGATTATATGATGGAAAGAGCAACTTGGAAAAAATTTGAAAGAGATGCTAAGGTTAACGAAGAAAAGGGTAAGATCAGTTAGCGGGTGCTGCATTTGAGAACAGCAAAATCCCAACGGCTAAGGAAGTGGTAATTGAGGGGGGGGGGAAAAAAGTGTCGGACCGATGTCTCAATGGAAAAGTGAGGAAATCTATAATATTGGCACGGTTTTCAACAGGTTCTTCTCAAGACCATCCTAGAACGGTGGGTTTCTCACTCTGTTTTCCTAGGTGGGGGGAAAAGGGGGAGGTCTTATCGAAGGAAAAGGTCAGCAAACATGGAAGGAAGGGTAGGACGTAATGGAATTGGACTAGTAAACGACAATCAAAAAAGGTCAAAATATTGAGCACAACCGTAACGCTGGAGAAAAAAAGAGGGAGGAGAAAGTCTGCGAAACAACCAAAAGACGAAAAAAAAAAAGCACGTAAACAAGCGAGTTCAACTGCGCTTTCGCGGCGAGTGTTGGGAACGAGTTCGAAACACAAGCCATCCTAATAGAGCCGCGGGCGGAGGAAAAAGAGGAGAAACACCGGTCGGGTTGTAGGAAAAGGGTGTGGTTTGTTGGAGCGAAAGGAGAGAAGAGTTACGGGGGGTGAGAAAGATGACAGGGGGTCGGATTTTGGAGTGGGACTCCGTCAATTATACCAACCCCATTACCTAATAAAGAGAGAAAGGGGCATAAACTAAACCGTAGAGAATGAAGTGTCTCCTCCGGATGGTGGGGGCCAGGAGGGGACTCACTTTCAGGAAACTGTGTTCATGGCAGGGGGGAAAGTGAAAGCGTCATCAATGTAAGGAGACCATTCGGGAGGGAGTAGGGTACGCCACGTTTAAGGAAAAGGGAACAATGACGGAGAAGAAAAATTCGGTGGAGAAGGGAAACGGTCCCCAGGCTAATCCTGAGGAAGAAATAGGAAAAAATGAAGCTATCGTCAGAGCGCCCGGATATGAAACATCAAGGAAAACCAGAAAAGGAACTGAAAAATTTTTCAGCAAAAAGGTTGGCCTTATCGCGTAAAAGATTGGGAATGGGAAAGTTAACCGGAAAGGGGAAGGGGAGTTTCGAAAGGATGGTGCCGTAGGGTTAGGAAAGGGCGGGCAGAGAAATGCAAAAGTTGATCTTTACTTAAAAAAAGGATCTGGCTGGGAGAGGTCTCGGATCGGGGGAAGGGGGCCCTCATTGGAAATAATCTTCTGAGGGGGGGTCGGAAGAAGCAGGAAACAGGCGCCCTTTTCACGGAAAAGGGAAAAACGGAAAAGAGGGAAAGTCGAGAAGTCGCCGTGACGAATTTTCGTAAGAGAAAAAGACGAAAGACTGATCTAAAACAAACCAGGGAGGGAGGAAACCGGGGCGACTGAAGAAAGAGAAACAGGAAGTGTAGATTAAACACCTGGGGGTGAAAAGGAAAAAAGGGATTTGGGGATTTCAGGGTTCTTGAGGGAGCCAGTTACGTAAAGGAAAGAAGCTTTTTCAAAAAAAAAATTTATCCAAAGGGAGAAAAAGGAGGGGAGGGTTGTTGAATGCGGCTGGCCTCAAGCCAACGGGCTGGGAGCAAGGCAAAAACTGGGGGGAATTTAGTTCCCGTAGACGCGTGTCCAACGGCTAATTCGTTCCTCCATGATTATGTAAAAAGGAAAGGGGGAAGTAGTGAAGGTAGGGAAGAGGGACATCTGGGTGAAGGGTTGGAACCGGGAATGGAAAAGGTCTTTCACAGACCTCGCCGCTGGTGTGAAAGTCTGCATCACGAAGAGTGGGGATAGGGAACGTGTTGGGGAAGAAGAAAAAAGAAGAACAATTTGGTAATGAAAGTGCAAAAAAACTTAGAATATGCCACGAGGAAGCATTTAGAAAGTTCAAAACGGCGCGCATTCCTGCGACAAAAAAGATCAAGGCAAGGGAAGGGAAAAGCCGAAAAAGCCATAAGACGAGAAAAGGTCAGGGGGAGAACGCGGATCCTGAAAGGGAAGGGGGAAGGATCTGGGGGTCTTTCGTTCGGAGGGGACAAATTGTAAGCAGCCAAAAACAAGCGGAACGGAAATTTGATTAAAGGGGGAAGGGAATAGGGAGTTAAATACAAGCAGAGAGAGCAAAAAAAAGGAGGTCGAAATCGACAAAAGGCAACGTCTTTCAGAGAAAAACAAAAAAAGAACTCAGGAGGGTTCGCAAAACAGAGAAGGCGGAGTGAACTTTAATAAAGAACCTTTTGGGGGTTTCTTAATAAAAGGGAGACAAACCCCTCCCGGTGGACAACTTATTGTTGGGTGGGGTTCAAGATCTCAAAAGGGAGGTGAGATCTCTACCCCCAAGGAGGAGTAAAAGAGAGGCACAGAAGAATGGAACACGCACACTCTGTGGTTGCCACCTGTTTAGGCCCGTCGCAAGTTAGGGAGAAGGAAAAACGAGGAGGAAAGAAAAAAGAAAAACCATACTCAAATTAGGGTGTGTGGGGCTCGGGAAAGCGGTTAAAAAACTGTCCGTGTCGCCTCGAGAAGCACTGTGTCCAGGGGGAGATCGTCATGGGGCCACAGCTCAGAACGATACCGAGAGGAAAGTCGTGAAACAAGGCGCTTCCCTTCCAGTCGAGGAAAAAAATCAGGGGTTTTTTGGAAGAATGAGGAAAAGGAAAAAAGAAAAGATATCGCCCAGGAAAGGGCCCTCGTTAAAGAGCAGGCTAAGGGAAAGTAGGGGATCTGAAAGAGCGGAAGCAGTCCGGGCGGAAAAATTGTTGATGTAGAAGGAAGGAAATTCGTTGAAGAAGCGATACAGAGGGTCCAGTGTACTAAAGGCAATGGCCAAAATCATTCATCAGGGAAAAAAAGGGAGAACTGGTCGCGGGTGGAACGCTAGGGGGAACAGCAAACGCGGGCGGCTCCAGCACGGTTCACGGTAAAGGGAAGCACCGGGGAAAAGCAATGCGAACCAAGGAGCAAGGAAATGAGAGACGTACCGAAAAAAAGGAAGGGTTTGGCCTCCTATTTCACACCGCAAGCTGTACATCACATTAACCTAGCAAAAAAAAGGTGGGAAATAGAGGAAAGGAAGGAAAAGATCAAGAAATGACCGTGAAAAAAGAAAGGGTAATAATGGGAGAAAGAAAAAAAGATCAAATAAATCATTCCCAGGAGGGTCACAGGAAGAAAAAGCTGGGCTTATGGTCCACTGGGGTTGCTCTTCTTCAGAGAACAGTTCGAGGGAAAAAATTGTTCCAATCGTTGGGGCGGGAGAGGGAGAATTGACGATGCATCGAAACGAGGAACTAAGGAAAAAGGAACGTACCAATTAGGGGCAAAGGAATCGCCGAAAGTCTTCTCAGGGGGGCGGGAAAGGAGTCAACGTACGAAACAAGAAAATCAGTCGAGCGGGCTGGAAAAAGGTCAAAGAGAGAAGAGCAGATAAGACTCAAAATGGGTGGTTTTTGGGGGGGTGTGTTGGAGAGGGGGGGGGGAAAGATAAAAAAAATAGTTTAAGCGGAAAGGGGACAAGGCCGCACAGCTCACCCAAACTGAATCCTTAAAGTCTACAGAACACTCTTCCAGGTGAAGGGGCAAAAGGGCAGCTTGGACAGATTCAGACAACACGAATAGGGGTCAGAGAATTAAGGGAGCAATAATAGGAGGAAATATAGATACATTCTGCTATGGGTAAAAAGGAAACCGAGGGGTACCCGTTTCCTGGTGAAGAAAAAAAAGGAAGAATCCAAGATTGCGTGCATAGGTTAAACAGGAGGATAGAAGGATGGGAAAAAACGAAAGGCTAGGTACTCAAGTATCTACCGGGAGAAAAAAAGACCCTTTCCGAAAGGGCGGAAAAACAACACGCACGGACCAAATAGCTATCCTCACTAGTGAAGACACTGAGGAATTTATTAAGGTGGAAAAAGCTATACATATGGGGAAGCTGAGAAGGGGAAGAAGAAATAAGAATTTGGAAGTGGGAGCCTGCACCAAAAAGAAAGAGTCGAAGCCTTTGAAAAAAAAACATTTGTCAGAACAACCCTCTAAAAGGGGGATTAAGGGGGATGGCGGGAGAACGAGGAGCGATGCGATGCTCAAAGCGCGTTCGAAATGCTGGCAAAAAACAAAATCTCTAACTCTCAATATTAATGATAGACGACGTGGAAAGTGGGTAGTTGGGGGGGGGTGGGGGGGGGGGGGGGTGGGGGGGAAATAATAAAAAAACTTCTGGAGAGGGGGTTGGTTGGCATGAACTACAGAAGGGAGGTTTTCATTCCAATGTGAGGGGGGGTGGGGGTATATTTGGTAAGGTAACCCAGGGTCAAATGCGTCCTCCCCTACAATCCTGGGTGTTAGAAAGGGAAAGAAGGGAAGAGGGGAATTAACCAGGTAAGAGGATCAAATTTAAGGAAGCAAATCCCGTGGGAAGAATGACTGAAACCTTCGAATAGCGTCTAAACAAACCATTGCGCAGCTGCGAATTCTGACACGGCCAAGAAGTGGGTCACTCCTCTAAAATAGGAAAAAGGATGCCGAATGGGGAGAAGATGTTAAGCAAAGGGAAGCAGAAGGGAGAAAGCGCCAACGTTTTCAAAGTCGGAACTGCGCAATAAGACGAACCGTTTAGGCAGCGGACATCAATCAATCATCATTGAGCGGC
>Ga0179591_1374100_pt1 | contig 14047 bp, 10 predicted proteins | sample CZOMad2_1_08_16f_FD_182891 | JGI IMG/M metagenome (GOLD analysis project Ga0179591, IMG submission 182891) | Vadose zone soil fungal communities from Angelo Coast Range Reserve, California, USA - CZOMad2_1_08_16fungal (PacBio error correction) | ecosystem: Environmental > Terrestrial > Soil >...
AAAAACACGGCAGGTACGAGGATAAAGTAAGGAAGCAGAAAAGAATCGAAGAATGACTTGTGCTCAAGCTCTATAGTCTGTCCCCCCTACCACGCCTTCGCGACGACTGGCCGCAGGTCCCAAAAAATAAGAAAAAGGGAGCTCGGCCGGGCGAAAAACATTCCGGTGTTTCGTTTCTTATCCAATCGCTTAAAGGGGACCAAGGTGGAGGTGGGTGCAAAACAGGATGGAGAATGACGGGAAGCTCGTAATTAGTACCCATAACCCTTTGATGAACTTCTTGTGAGCCACTCACTTGGAAGAGCATCTTAAGCGGAGAGATCACATCAGGGGGTCCGCCCACGACACGATAGATTTGAAACAAATGAGAACGTTTCTTCTTCTTTTTGCACAAGAGCGGATCAAAAGGAGAATTGGTCACGTGCCTCCTATTGGAACACGGCTGGACTCAACGGGGGCAGGGAGAGACAGGGTTCGCAAGAGGAAACCGGTCCGGTTTGGGGGACGACCCGTCGAGAATTCCAACTTCGCTGATGTGCCTACACCGTAGAGGGAAAACGAGAGGGGGGGACGAACCAGAGGACCGGCTCAGCGGAACGGCGATGCAGTCCCTTCTGGGGACAATACTGGGGTTGAACCGAGGAGAAAAAAGTCGAGTTGAGACTGCTGGAGTGAGATGGAGAGTTCGCCGGGGCCTATACGAGTCCGCATCATCAGCTTCAAAAGTGGGAGGCCGGGGCGATCTCGTGCGGGCTAACCAATCACTAGGACTCTCTTGGGGGGCGAGGGGAAGAAGGAAAGAAATTCTACAAGAAAAAAGGTTCTGCTCTGAAAGCTAAAAACGTAGATTCATAAACGACAGGGGAGTTGGGACTCCCACTTCTAGTCTTATAAGTAGATCCACCATGCGGCAGACAACGAAAATATCGTGGGCAACTTGGCAGAGAGGGGGGGCCATGAATCGTTTGTCAGTCACAAGACTCCGGTCAAGGGGTGGTGACCGATGTAGCAAATAATCGTCGGGGAGGGGGGCCTAAAACCGATACCCTACGTCTAGGTAAAAATCTTTCCAGCCTTTGAGGGAAGGACCCAAGCGGCGAAGACCTTTTCAAGTGGGGGGGCTAGGGGGGGGGGGAGAAAGACAGAGTCCCTATGTGAGGAAGTCGGCAACTGGGATTGGCTTGGGGCTTATTAGGTTCTAGAAAGGTCAAGCGCCAGGAGGGGGAAGCTTAGAAACTCAAGACCGGCAGGCAACAGACCGGAGGCTGACGGGGGGAGGGCGGAGGTGGGGGGGGCATATGGGGTCTATTCTGTCTTTTATTTTCTTCTCTCCACGTTGTGCAATTGCGATGGAGCTGTTGGGAAAAGGTTAAAGAGAAGGGAAATATCTCCTTGCTTCCTAACGCCATCACCGGTATTTAATGGGCGACGAAAAAAAACGTTCGGAGGATGATGGAAAAGGTTGGCCTGAGTCCCTCACTATACGTCTAATGGAGTGAAGGTAGAGGGCTGGGCGCATCTATACGGGAAAGGACTCAGGCTTAAAGGGATGCCCGCTATCTTATGATTTTTTTCGTTGTTTCCTCTGGAATGTTGGCGGGCCAAACCAACCAAAAGGAAAGAGGCAGGGGGATTTGCAAAGGCGAGATCATCCGTCCTCCTTGAACGAAATATAGTGTTAAGGAAATAATAGGGGTCAACTTCGCTTGGGGTCTCACGTACCGACCTCGGAAGCCCTGAAAGGGATCTAGGGGGAGGGACGGAATCCTTTGTAATCGTTCGAAGCGAGGAGCTGTTTCAACGCTTAATAAAGGGCATACGGACCTGATCCGTTCGTTGGGGGGGGTCAAAGCCAAAGTGATAGGGGGGGGTCAGGAGGCGTAGACTGGCATTTTAAACTTCCTTATGAACGGGAGCGAGGTAGGAATCCCCAGCTTACGACGTGCAAGTCTACTTTCTTTCCAGATCAGGTAGGACGGGGGGGCCATCCTTTGAGGCGTGCCAAGGGGAAACCAGGAAAGGCCCAAATCGTCCGAAACTTTTAGCTTCTTGGTCGGGGCCTTGCTACAGTCATTGCTTTGGGAAAAAGGGGGAGCGGTCGGGGAAACACTTATGGGAAAAGTTCCCCGCCATCAAAATGTTGCCATGGCTCCCTGCACCTCGGTCTCGGGCATAGAGGTGTTAAGGAGGCGTCAAATTTAGTATCTTTTAACGACCAGACATGATGGAGGCCACCGATACCCGCTATTACAATTCGGCAGGTAACTCGCAAAGGCTCGCGAAGAGAGACTAGTAATTTACCAGCGCCCAGTCAGCCGGAGTTCCAGCATCAATACATAAATTTTCTGGAGATAGTCTGAGTTTAGAGACAGACGAAGGGGGGGGGTCCGGGAGTTCTGATTTTGCTTTACGACCTGGGTCCAGACGGCCATCAGGCCTCAAGTGCGACAGTCCCGTTTCTACCGGACAGGACTAGAAGTTTCTCGCCCTGAAAGTAAAAGCGCGGGCCGACTTCCCTCAACTCCAGGTTTTTGGGATTGCGGTTTTACCAGCTTTTAACGTTAGACCGGGGTTCCTCGCCCTTGATTGGGGGGTGAAAGGGGGCCAGCTGGGGATGTGGCGGCCGTCACGGTCCTCGCTGTTCCCTAAGTGATATGAAGAGGGTGAATCCCGGCTGGCTCTCACTTTTAGGAAGTGGGAGGGTCAGGACGTTGTTCTCAAACGCCAATCTGGGCGGGGTACAGCAACCTTCGGAAAGGATGACTTTCAGTTGACCATGAATACGGTATTTGATCAGTGCTATCTCTCCTCTGTAGGAGAGGGGGGCCGAATGTGGACCGACCGTCTGGGAAAAGAGATAGGGGAAACCACGGCTATCAGAATGGCCACAAGCCCGAACCCTCCCCTCCACAGTGAAGGCGGGTGGGAATCCGGGGATTAAATGGGATCCTGGCTTTCTCCACTTCGGCGATCGGCCAGAGAAAATGTCGAAATAGGAGGAAAATAACATGTGCGCTTGATCGCTATTCCGGAGTTCCTTTGGTCGAGAAGAACTCTTAGAAAATTTGACTTAGAAGCCATCTCCAGGCAAGGGTTTGTTTTACGAAGATCCAATGTTGGACTTGATAGGGGGAAAACCAAGGGGGGAATTAAAAGCATTCTGGACTGCCGCGACTTGACTTAAATTTCGTTCTCGCTCTACGTTGACGAATGGGGAAAAACAACCGGCAGGGAAATGCAAAGGGATAAACCTGTCTGCTAACAGGGAGGCTCAGGGAGCACTACGGCGTAGCTAGTCAAGGGGGGGGGGAGTATTTCTTTGCGAAAGGGCCGAATTTTTGCAGCCGGGACCGCGGTGGCGTAAAGGTTTCGAAAAGCAAAGTGAGAAATCCATCCTACGTACTCCAGTTCTAGGGGCGAGGTACCAGGGGCAGGGCATAGCAGAAAGTTTCCAAATTCGTCCATCTGAGCAGGGGGGTAGACTGAAACGAAAAAATCGGTCCCACCGTTGGGGAGGCGTCGTTCAAACAAGGGAGGTTTTGTACGATCATGCAGACCGGACATATCCAAAACTTTTCTCTGGCTTGCCTCTATCGGACCACAAAACAAACTTGCTTAATCCCCGTAGAAACTGCGCCTTAGCGTCCCACTAGCTGCAAAGCTATTACGGGATACGCACACGAAAAACTCATCTAAACTGCTTAAAAGCTCCGCAACAGGGAAAGGAGCTAGGACGACTCCTCTCTATGCTAGCGGAAAGAGTCTCGAAGTCCTGGGGGTAGACCGGAACAACAAAAGAGCAGAGAAATGGAGGGGAGCTCCTAACCTTGCGTGTGCGAAAAAGTATTCCCTCTTTACACCGGCGGGGGGGGAGAACCGGTCGCCAGTCATGCAAACAAAAAAAAAAAATCCGGGATCTATAAGTGAGGTACACTCACGAACCGTGCGGCCGTCCCGTCGAATTTCTCCAGTCTCTCGTGGAGGAAGGTGGCAGAAGGTCACCAAGTCGCTACCTCCTTGAATCACCTGAGAAAAAAAGTCAAGAAAAGGTCCCACAGGGCGGCGGTAAAAATTCGTCCATGCCAGGTAGTAGGCCCCCCGGAGTCGAACGAACCAACCTGGGGACCGGAAAGGTCGGAAAATGAAAGAAAAGATGTGCGCTACTGACAGATTGTAGTATAAAGGCGGGATAACCTATTGGAGCAGAATCGGGGGCGAACTAAGACAATGGTATGCCCGGAAACGGTCAGATCACTACAACATGTCACAACTTCCAGTCCAAGGGAGGGAACGGTCTGGCGGGACCAAAAGCGCGTCGATCGTAAGGTAGGTCTGACAGGTCGCCCCTAGAACACCGGGGTAAGCCGTGAGAAGGGTACCTTAGTTTTCAACCTCCCTTTCGGGAAAGCCGGGAGCGAAAGAAATGAGAGGGGAAAGGCCACGACCTCTAACTGGAAAAAGGATTCAGGTGAAATGGTCAGTCCAAAAATGCCCATCGTTGCTTACACCGACAAGGTCGACGGACAGTAGACGGTGCCCGCAAGGGAAAAAGAAATCACAAATAGGGGAGAGGGGGGAAGGCCCTCAAGAATTCTTCTCAATATGAAGTCAAAGGGGCTCATCACCAAGGGGGGATGAACGACGGCCGGGGGATTAAGCTGTCCATACCTTCACACTCCGACGAAAGAGTAGTCGGGGCCTAGCTTATAGAAGAGAGAGGGGGGAACCGACCGATCAAATCGGGGATGCGCATCCGTAACTTGGGGAGAGAGAGGGTTCAAGGCCTGGTGGTAAGGGGGAAGTAAATAAGTCCAGAGCCGGGGACTTCACGACAACGCACAGGAATCGAAAAAGCGGGAGGAGGCAACCTCCCGTCAGCTCGAGACCCAATAGACTGGGAAATCATACGGAAAAGGAGTGAATGTCTTCACTTCAGACGGTGCATTAACAGCGAATCAAAGCTCCACCAAATCATGGGACTTGAAAGACAACGAAAAGGGGGGCACGAGCCACCCGTCAAAGTACTGGTTCGTTCTTGTCTCGGCGGGACGGCCAGGGAAAAAAAGCGAAAAGACTAAAGGGGAAACCAGCTAGCCTTTCCCATGTTATAAAATGGCGGACGGCGCGCGAGAGGAGCCCTATAACAGCAGCAAAACCGGGAACAGCACCGTCTAAAGATCCCTTCACCAGTCAACCCTTTCAGTACCCACGCAGATAAGGGATAGGAAACAGCAGGGAAATTCGAGGAAAAGAAAAGGCCCGAAAAAGAGGAAAAGGGAAGGGCGCTGTCAAAGGGTCACGATCACGAGCCGGCCGACCCTAGGATGTTCGAGGGAACACTCATGTGCGTTTCAAGACAACCGGCACATGGCTGACTGCTTCTAAAGGCCTTGGCACCCACAAGGTTCAGTTTTGGGTGGGGGGGGGACGAGACCACTGAAGTGCTAAACCCTCCACAAAAGCTGTGCCGCTAGATGGGCAGTGACGAAAGTACAAAATTTCGAGAAACGCCGAACCCTAAAAGAGGCACTACTCGCTGGCGTCCGTGCTTCACCACATCAGGGTACATCGAAACTACCGGGACCCACGGAAATCCCTGGGGGGAGGACGGAAAAGAGAGCAAAGGTCCCGAAATTAAAAGAGAGCTCACTGCCAAATCCCTCCTTTGCCACAAACGGTAGGGGAGCAGCCCCGCCGCATAAGACGCCAAGAAAAACGCCCCTCCATACGAGAAAAAAAGCTCTTGTCTACCAGGTCCATGGAAAATACAGGACCATTTCCACCTCTAAGATAAAGAAAATCCAAATTCCCCGAGAGGGGTTCCGCGCGCCCAGCGAAAAGGGGCTCTAAGCGCAGAACACATAAGGGCCCTTCTGTCAGCCCTGGGGGCCGAATTAATAGAAACGTACCGATACACCTTCGGAAAAGGAAAGGGTTAGCTTAGGACGAAACATGGGCCACTCGGCCTTCAAAAATCTGCTACCTGAGTAAGGGGCCGACCATATACACCGTAGCCTCGAAAAGCGAGGGAAAAGGGAGAAGGATATGAGGGTTGGAAAAAAAAGGGTTACTCCGTCTCAAAAAAGCGAATTCTCTTGGAGTGTGGCTCAAGGAGGTCTCCGTGATGCTGAGCCGGGAAAGAGCTATGAGATAAAGACGGAGGAAATAGAAGTAGCGGAGAAACCCACCCGCATGCGAGGGGGGGAACCACCGGGGACAGGTTATCCGTTGGAACGGGGAGAATAGTCCAAACGGATAAAAACTAGCAAAAATGATAGGGACAGCGCGGATGAGGGGCGTTCTAAGGCCGTCCAGCCCGGACGCCGGCCTACTACAATCTACATGACATTCAACCAACTGGAATAGGGGGGGTTGAACTCGGCGACTTCTGGGGAAAGCCGGTGGAAGCGTCCTACCATGGTAGACGCGCAAAAAAGGGGCTTGACAGTCGGGATCTGGACGAACCAGTAGAGAATCTAGAGAAATCAACGGGGAGGCAAACCTCTATGAACCCGAACCGGTGGTCGACCAGCTTCCTCACAGAACGAAAAAACGAAGGACACAAGCAAGTCAACGCGACATAAAAAAATTAAAAAAAACGAAGTCAAGCTTCTCTAGTCATACGTCCCGACACCGGGGGTGAAGTACAGAAAATCAGATTTCAGGTGGGGGGGGGGGAAAGGCACGAATCAGAGAGAAGAACGACAGAGCCGAAGTCGAAATGTTAGTGACACGGCGATCAGAGTCCGGAGGAACACCTAGACCACAGGACCACAAAGGGAGACACGCCCCCTCCCTCTCCTCCCCAATGTTTCCCGTGGGGAGAGAGAGAGACGACGGAGAAGGAAAGGTCATTACCGGGGACAGGGACCCCACCTCAAAACTTTTCTCCTTCCTCTTTTCTCGCCCCACTAACGAAGGCAACGTCGAAGGGAAGGCCGATCGAACGTATGGCCTGCTTGGCATGTCCATTCTATAATAAGTGGTAAAAGAGAAATGGGCCTATACAAGCTGGTATCAAAAGTCAGCTGATATCTGGGACGGTACTCGACAGACACAACACAGCCATCTAAGCACAAACTAGCTCGAAAAAAAAAGGAGGAAGGGAAGGGAAGTTTTGCCGTGCTGGAAGGAGTTGATATTGATGCGACCAAATATATCCGACTTTACTGGGGGGCGAGATCGGGGTGGGATAGCGTCCACATGAGTGGGGGAAAAGCCTTCTACTCAAAGAAAATCGCCAGGCAGAAACTTCGTAGGAAGTCACTAGTGACTGGCCCATGGAGGCTTATCCAAGCGATGCGGTGCCCGTTGCGGTCTCCCTGCAAGATGGAAGGCGCGCCGTAAAAAAATCACGGTGTAGGGCGGAATTACCCCTGGGGAGGAGAGCTCGTTTCTCCAGAAGTTTGACTAAGGAGCGAGACCGGAGGGTCCATAGGAGGGGCACGCCAAAACACAAGATAATGAGGAAAACTACTAAATTGAACCGTCGAGTTGAATCCTAAGTATGGAATCGGTCTAAAGGGTAAAGGGAACTCGCCGTGGGAATCCTTTCTTTTGGAGAGGCTTGTGAAAGGTAGGATCTGTTAGGAGAGAGCGACGGTTAAAAAGAGATGGGGGGCTAAAAGTCTAGTGCCTTTACGTTCCTCTACCTGTGGAAGGGACCCGAGAATGTCAAGATGGAAAAGGAAAGCTATCATGGAGAGGGGATACACGGGGGGGGAAGGGGAGCCTCCTGGGGGGGGGGGTGGGGTTGGGTTGGGTGTGTTTTTGGTGGTGGGTGTGGGAGCGTTACTCTCGCGAACGGGAAGACAGGTGTCAAGGGTGACTGCAAACTTGTATTATTGGGAGGCTGGGGGGCGTTCGGCCTCTTGTAACTGAGTTCTCATCAAAAGGAGGTAACTATCGTCAGTTTTAGCCAGGACAGTGCGTTAGACAAAACATCAACGGGGGGCACTGCCGTGTACTCATCAAGGATTTCTCTAGAGAGGTTCTATCATACTTCTACGCGCTCGAAAGAAAGGATCAAGATACTCAGGTGATTCGACGAGAAAAGGGAACTTCTATTGCGGGCTAAAAAAATAATGAAAAAAAAAAGAAGAGATCGGGGTGAAAAAGTCGCGCAGTTTCCGAGGGACGCGTTCTGGTCGTGCCATACTATAGAAGAGTGACCGATGAGGGGATTCGTGGGGGGCGCCTAACAAAACCGGGGGGGGGAATAGCAAAGAAAAGAGAGGGGATCGGGACCCCCGCCTCCGACAGGGACCCAGGATCCTGGGCGATTTGCCAGGAAGGGGGGGGGGTAAGGGGGAAACAACGCGGCAAAAAAGCGGAGCGGAAACTTCTTCACCGGTTATTTTTGGAGTGAGAGACCGGTCAGTCGTGTGCTGGGAAACTACCGGACCAGGGAATGCCCCGAACACGTCCTTCTGTGGATCTTCGCGGGTGAGGTTGGCGAGGACGGAGGGGGGGGCGGAGAGAAGGCCACGGCGTTCTGGGGAGTCGTGAGTCGACCAGGTCCCTTCTCTGCCTCTCTTTCATAAGCATGCCATTCAAAGGGAAGGAAGTGGGTCCTCACCTTCTTCTGCAACCGGGTGCTGCCTTAACCCGAAAAAAAAAGGGAGCTGTCTGAAATTTTGAGGGGCTGTTCTAACGATTCTAACGTGACGTCAAACGCGAGTTGCCCATCGGGGGGGCGGGTGCAAGGGTGGCTTGGTTCGCCCCGCCCTCTAGAAATTGGTGTCTTTCCACCCTCACAATTCAAAAACGGGGGGGGGGGGAAAAGGCGAATCTACGCTCGTACGGGTCTTTTAACTAAGGATCTGGGCCGAGACGCATCTGGGGGACAGGCGCCGTGTCTGCTCGGTTCAAGGAAACAGGATGTGGAACGCCGCAGGTGAGAGAGGGATCGGGAATCCTCACTGTACTCTGGTAATGAGAGGGGTCGAGGAAGTGACTACGGTTCAGGAACTGGGGAAGGAGAAGGTAGAGTGGTACCAGGAGTGCGTGCAATCCGTCTTCTTCAATGGGACCGGTTAACGAAGGACTGGAAGAGGGGCAAGGGGGGAGAAAACCAGTGGAAACGCAGCAAGGGCCTAAGGGTCCTGTTGAATGTCCGGGGTTACCCCGAGCCGGACGGCAAGGACCAACAGAACCCTGAAAACAAGCAGGAAAAAAAATAACTAGGGTGGACATTGAGGGCGCCATGGCTTAACGGTCTTCTTTTTGAGAGGAGTGGGTAGTCAGGCAGAGGGACATCATGACTACGAAACACTATACAAGGTGGGGGGGGGGGGGAGAGTCGAGTCTGCTATTCAGGTCTCTATACGGTTGTACCCTGAGTCAACGGGGGAAGCTGCAACACACTTGAGCGGTGAAAAGGAAAAGACTAAAACGGCTAAGTTACAGGGACGTCGACGAACTCGCCGCTCGCAGAAAAAACAGAGGGGGAGGATAAAAGAGGGAACCCAGCGTCCCTGCATCCTCTATTGTCGGTACACGATCTCGGGGAATCTCCGCAGGAAAAGAGACAGTAGTATGGAAAGGGGGGGTCAAAAAAGTCCGGCAAAAGAGGAAAAAGCGGCCGTCGGGGGGGGGAGCGCTAAAAACGGGAAAGCTCTGGGCAGAAAAACGCTTCCAGCTAGTGTCCAAATTGACTCGCTCAAGGGTTGCTGGGATTTTGAAAGGGGACAAGTGGGAAAAGAAACACGAGGACCTGGAGGTGGGGGGGTCAACGAAGCGGTGCGGGTCTTGCTGACACGGGAGTCCTGGTCCCGGGGGGAGATCTCTCGTTGTTGACCGGGCCTTCGGACTTCCAAGTTGGAGAGAGGCGGTGCGCCAAGGCAGTATGTCTGGACACTTAGAAGCCAGGGACCTTGAGAATTCAGCCCAGCTGGGGCCTGGAGACAACTGTCCGCTCGGAAAAAAGGTCAGAATCGACGTAGTGACCTGGGACCACAAAAGGAAGCCGGCGGGGAGGTGGACCTGGGCTCATGGATCGCCTTACACTGAACAATCAAGATGTCGGTCGAGGGCCCGGGATGTGAAAACTCAGTCGAGAAGATCCTTCCAAGAGGTCACGTTCCGCCACTCCGGTCTTCAGTACCCCGACATAACAGGTCCCAGGTGGGGGGGGGAGGTCACGGACTCCTGGGGTATAAAGGGCAACGTCCTCATCGCTTGGCCACCCTAGGGGGGGGCAAGGAGCCGGGGATCAGGGAATAAGAAGAGGAGACGAATGTGGGTGAAGAAACTACCCAAAACATCCGATGCGACATCGTTATACACTCCGTAAATCTCCCAATAGGGAGAGCGTGGAGAAACTACGTAAGAGCCTTCTTATTGTTATGTTCTGCGGTGCAGAACCGACTTTGGAATAAACCTGACTCTGTCTGATCCTTTGAAACAAAAACCGCCCTTTGCGCGTCAGAAACGTAAGTCGGGTAGACTTGTGGGACCCAGTTCCTATAGATATGCGTTTTGTACAATGAAGAGAAGTGGTCGCTGGAGAGAGCATGCTAAATATGGTCCCGGGTTGTTTCTGCGCCGTTCCACGTAATGGCCTAGGGAGTGTGGAGAGAATCACGAAAAGGGAAGGGCGGTGGTAGCCTTGTGTCATCTCTCTACAACTTGATAGATAAAAGATATTACCACGGATCGGAACACGAAGAGGACCGGTAAATCGACAACAACGTACTTAGCCCGTAATACACACTTTGACCTTTCAGCAGCTCTCTCTCGAGGCGATCTCGTAAAATAAAGGGAGAGGGAGACAGGGCAATAGAACCAGAAAAAAACCCGACTGCGAGGTAAACGACGGGCTGGCGGTTCTAAAAGTAGCTGCCTTTCACCCAAAAAGGGGGAGGGACAGGCCCACCAGTCCCGGCCAACACACCGGGGAAGGACCCGGTGAGAAAGGACAGGAACGCTTCGCAGCCAAAAAGTCTCCCTTAAAAAAAAAAAACGTGAAAGGGGGTTTATGTTTCAAAAGAGCTACCTTTCTAGGCAGCCAGAAAGCGGCCGACAAACTCAGAGGGCTGAAACAAAAAACAAAAGAGAGGAGAATGGCCAGTGCATAATGGACCCATTATTTAAGGAAACCCCTGCCTTTTCTGTCGCGATAAAAAGAGCGTGGGTGAGACGAACAATGCCCGCTGTCAAAAGGGGGAAGGGTCGAAGGATGGTGTTCGACGAAAAATCGGCACACCTCCTAGGACGGGATTTTTTTCCAGAACCGGGACCAAATTAAAAAAGGTAAAAACGGGGGCCGTACCGATAGGTGGCCTGGGCCACACATTGAGGGCGACTGGTCATCGAAGGTCGTCCATGCGAAAAAAGCAGCTGGCGAGAAAGAGAAAGGTCCATGACGTCTAGGGGGTAACTAAAAGGGCTTCCCCCGCTACCATTTAGAATCTCCCTTCCCACCTCTAATGAGGGGAAGAACGGACCAGTGACAAAGTGGGGGGCCACATCAGACAACATCGTGGGGGGATGAACCAAAAAGAAAATGGGGAGACTGCCCCTGAAGAATTTTCCCAAGACCGAAAACCGCAGCACAACTCCGGAGCTAGGTATTTTACTCTTTCTCCTGCTGCCCCAATATGGACTCCACCCAGGGGGGGAGGGAACAAATCCCGGAGGCTCCTCAAGGGAAAGGAGCTGAACAGTCAGAGACCGTCAGCGTGTCCTTATGAAGGAAAGAGAAACTATAGGAATTTTCCCTACTCTCAAGGGCGGCAAAAGGCGCTCAGGTAAATAGTGGCAAAGCAGACCTAAGTGGGAAAGATGAAGGGGTGGCGTCGACGTAAAATCCTTCGTACTTCCCTCGCTCACTTAGGGTCAGAACGCGTTGATCAGCATACAGGGGGGGTCATGCGACTTACCCCCGAAAATGAAAAAGGCCAACGTGAGGATGGGGCAGGGCATACAGGGGGTCCTGGGGGGAACGCAGAACAGCAAGCCACAGTGGATTTACCCACTTACTCAGCGAGGAACAAAGACAGGTGAGCCGGGGTATGGGGGGGGGGCCCCTTTAGGGGGAGTGAGGCGACGTCCTCCGAGAGGGGCCCCCAGGACTCTCCCTCGTACTAAAGTACCTCCATTAAGTCACGGAGTTCCCATAAGACGCGGAGGAAAGAACGACGGACGGGAAACGGCTCCGAACAAAGCGGACCTATCAAAAAGACCGTCTGGACAATACGGAAATTTCCCATCCCCTTTCAGACCTTCCTCGTCAGCGTAGAAAAGAGGCACGTGAAATGATACGGAGCAACCGACTGACCAGGAATTGAGAGGGGGGGGGGGGGGGGGGGGGGGGTTTGGGTTTTTTGTTCGCCACTACCCATAAAAAGGGACCAGGATGGGCCGGGCAATGCTTCAGGGAGTAATCACGGAAAGAAAAGGAAGGGAAAGCGAGGGCCGTGTCAAAAGACAAAATAGGATTGTTTTTTTTTGTGTTTTTTGGTGGTGGGTGGGGGTGTGGGGGGGGGGGGGTGGTGTGGGGTGGGGGGGGGAAAACACCAGAGCTTGCGAGAAAGACCAAACACATCGCCCGAGGCACGGTTGAATGGGACAGGATCCCGAAAAAGAAACTAAAAAAAAGACAGAAGGCAGAAGAAAGGAGGGACGGTTACGGGAAAGCACGGTTCCGAATCTAAAAAAGGGAAAAGCAATCATTGAGTCGGCTCGACAGCGAGGCCGAAACTTCTCGTCTAACGAACTAAGCGCCCTTGCCCGTCAGGTTTCGATCCAGCAGAAACGCACAGGAAAAGCGGACCCTCCATAGACAAAAAAAAGGGGTCTCGGGCGTTCTGTATTAAAACGAGCCCTTGGGGACCCAGTTAACACTCTACGAAATCACATCAAACGCCAAAAAAGAAAGTGCCGGAGCCGCCTCAGTTATCGACGCTCAACCACAACTGACCAGGGCGTCCAATTAAATCTCCCGGGGGAAAGGGAAGCGGCGGGAGCAAAGATGGGGGCTCCGGATTGAAAAGAAACGCGGTGTATTATCAAACGATTTCCCTCTCTTCCATCTGTAAAAGGGAAAACCGGGGAGGGGGGCTACAGAGAAAATAGATCTAAGAGCAGTTAGAAAAAGGGATCAGGCTCGCGTGGGGAGGCGCAGGAGGTACGAAAATCGCCTGATCTTCGGTCTTCAGAGCAGCATCACCTAGAAATTAAGGTGCAGGAAAAGGGGAAAAGCAAAGCGGCCCATACGGGGAATTAAAAAAAAAACCTGTCGCTTCAGCACCGCTGTAACCAGCGATGCCGAGGATCGTGTCGACACGCAGACATCATTAACCCGTCCAAGGGAAGAAGGGCAAAGCGGGAGGAGAGAGCACGAACGTGAAGCTCGGAAGGCCACTCGGGACAACGATCATGAAGGGGATTCTACAAATTCGTGGAGAGAGGATACACAAGCCGGGAAAGTCTGCAAAAGAAAAAACATTAAAACCTCTACCGCGTCGTTGACAAGCCATAACTCGGGGCAAATAATCGGTGTCAAACAGGTCGGAACGATCTCGAAGGGGAGGCAAAAACGACGAAGACACGAGGGTGAAAACTTCCCGCATCCCCACCGCGAGGGAAAACGCCGGGAAAGCCGGAACGGAGGCCCAGAGAAAGGCCCCAAAAGAGACTCAGAAGGGAGAGGGAAACGTCATACTTCAATCCAAAAGGAGGTGGACAAACAAGCTACTGTTTTTTCTCGTACGCCGACCAGATAGTCGATCTACAAGAGTTGATGAAAACCACCCCAACCAAGCTCTTCTCCCCCCGTGTAAAAGGGGGGCAGACCTACCAAACCAAAGCACTGACTCAAGGAAGTAAACCTTCAATGAATCCACCGAACAAAAGGGGAGAAGGACATCGCTTGCCCCCACGAAAAAACATAAAGAAAAAGGGAAAAAAAGGAATTCCTTATCTCAATCTCTTCTGCTATGGCCAGTCGAGAAGGTCACACAGAACCGGGTGAGGAAACCGCTCGTCAGAAAATATAGAGGAGCTGGTCGGACTCGGAAAGGTGATCAAGGAAGCAAGGCATCCC
>Ga0179591_1332359_pt1 | contig 14046 bp, 13 predicted proteins | sample CZOMad2_1_08_16f_FD_182891 | JGI IMG/M metagenome (GOLD analysis project Ga0179591, IMG submission 182891) | Vadose zone soil fungal communities from Angelo Coast Range Reserve, California, USA - CZOMad2_1_08_16fungal (PacBio error correction) | ecosystem: Environmental > Terrestrial > Soil >...
GGGACAACAACCATGGTCTGTGGGGCCATCTCCAAGGGAGGACTTAACCTCGGAAACTACTCCATTTGCCTTACTGGCTAATCTGGCCTTCGCTCCTCGCACATAGGAGCGGTCAGTGTTGATATCTCTGATTCCGCTTTTCGGAAAAGAGGGGGGCTTAGTGGCTGGCTAGCGTCCGGGTTCTGGTGCTGTAAACATGGCGACGTGCGTTTCAGCGCCGTGGGGGACTCGAAATCTTTAGTCTGTAGCAAATTCCTCTTGACGGGGGAAGGGTTCCTGCCAGGTCGGTGTGCACAGCCAACCGACGAAGCAACAGTCCTGACAGGCTTGGTGGAGGGAAGATAAGGGCAGTGGATCACAGAGGAAGAAGGAAGCACTGGCCTCTACGGAATCTCAATCGGAGACGGGACAAAAGCGTCCGGTCGGGACCGTCGGTGAGAGGAACGGAAGGGTGCCTGGACGGCGCGGTTCAGAGTCACATAACTCAAATTCGCGAGAAGAACGATAAAACAAAAGGCATTCTGGGACCCGAGATAGGTTCATTCAGAGGCAGGCAGAAATTCTAGTAACGTGAGAGGGTAGAGGCTTTCTTTTCGTCGGACTTCCGGACCAGACCATGCGCGTGCGGGTACGAGAAAACGCCTTCGAAATGTTGCAATGCGAAGTGTTTTTGTCGATGAGTCGGGGGTCCTTCTTCACCGGGTGGGCGGTGCGGACGCAAGTGGGCGATAAAAATATAGGGGGGAAAACAGAACAGGCCCGGTGAAAGGGACGTGTCCTAGCGGTGACAATTTCACCATTTACCAGGGCTTGTTCACAGGGGGGGAAAAAACCGAAAGACCGGGAAACGACCTTCCTCTGATTCGCCTTAGCAGGTCAGGAGTGGAACTGGGGGGCTCAGCCTCTTTATAAAGAACAACACAACATCGGTCTGAGGGGAAAGAGAAAATTCAAACTGATCAGGTCAGACGGGACGGAAATTGCTATAGAACAGATCGGGACGTCATTTCAGACCTTGATTTCTCGTACCATCGGTGCACCTTGATCCAAGGATCATGGACAAAGGCCCGGGTCATGGCGGTGATTGTGAAAACATGTCATCGGCCATCGGGATCATCCTCCACGGTATCGCGTCAGGGGGGGGGCAATCTAATAAACCGAGGGAAAACTTCCCGGCCCAGCGAACCTTGGTAAAGTCACCCGAAAGAAAAGGGGGTCACTTAGACGACACTCCGTCAAAAGAGTAGTATAGCATGATGGCGGCCTGCTGCAGGCACGAATCACGAAGATGATCATGGTGATGGGGAGCAGGCGCAGGAGAGTCCGTATCCATTCACATCAAAAGAGCTCGTGGAAAGGAATTTAAGGAGGCTGAATCCATTCCTACCAAGAGTCCGATTTCCACAGCTCAAGACTTCCCGCTTTAGCATCTCCTAAACCTACTCGGGATAAAAAGAGTAATAAAACAAAATAAGGGGGGGGAAAAGGGCAGTCGACGTTTCTGAGTTTTACCCTGCGCTCCATGGACCTCTTGGCAATGAACCCTACCGAAAGAAAAACGAGGCCCTGAAAAGGGGGCAAGAACCATTTACGATAGAGACCTCTCTCAAAACTCGGTACGCGGTTCTTGAAAACCGAAAAAAGAACGCCGTGCACCAGCAATTACGACCTACCAAAGAGAAACGGTCACGAGAGATCTAAGAACTGCAGCTCCTGGGGAGACGTGGAAAAAACTGTTCAAGCCCTGAGTCGCACCTCCTGTCCTGGTCTGGTAGTTTGGCCAAAGGCATACCTGGCCCTTATGCTGAAATGAAAAGTCACACCTCCGCCAGGGGAAACTCTGTCATTTACGACAAACCGGAATCGACAATGCCTAGTAGATTCGCGAAATAACATGAGCAGTTCATCGACCACTATAGACGGTTAGCCTTCCACAAACACGCAGGAACCCAGTTCAAGGCACAATAAGTAGTACACCCAAGTGATCGTCTCGCCGAGCAGGACCTGGCCGCCGCCAGAATCTGCCTCCAGCAAATCCTCAAAACAGCGAAAACCCCAGCTACAATACAGGGACTGAAGAACCTGTGCTGACGCCGGTGACAGCCCTGATCCGGAACCATCCACGCGCAAAAAACAAGGGGAATGTTTGAAAACAAGCATGCTCCTCTGGGGAAGCAGCACTAGTAGCGTGACAAAGACCGTGCATCACAGGAAACTGGCATCTATGAATCATCAAGGCAAAGCTAAGCAGGATTCTTGAAGAACAAAAAAAAGCAAAAAGAAAAAAACCAAACCAACTCCCCCCAAACCGCAAAACAAAAAAAAAAAAACAGCCAAACGAAAACAAGCAGGGAGTCACTTACGGCAGTCCAAGCCAAGCAGAATCACAGAAGAGAAGGCCTCAGAGAATGGCGACGCAGAGTCAACAAACCGGAGAGGGACAAGAGAGAGGGGGGGATCCTGAGGGGGAGGGGGTCGCCCGGGAGGTCGAGCTAGGGATGGACGAAGTTAAGGGGCGGCTTGTTGGGGGAATAGGGCATGCGTTAACCGATATCGGGGGGGAAGGAGGGCTAGGAAGACAAAATTATATGCTTGGAGATTTAAGGAGGGGAGACTGTTTTTCACGACGCTAGGGAACGGCAAAAGCCTGAAAAAAGTGACAAGCCCGGCAAACGCGCTTCGGGATTTTCCAGAGAACGGGATGGGGGGAAAGGGAGAAGTTCGGTTTCAGGAACATTCTGGACCGGGGGTGGCGCTGGGGGGAGCGAAGAAAGGGGCTTCGTGGCTGTCTTTCGTGAGTGTGAGAGAAGGAGGACCCTCCCGGCGGGCCAAGGCCGAGCGTACGGGGGCTGTGCAAAAACCGAGCACTGAGGGACAGACTTTCTTGGGAAGAGGTTAGAGAAGTGGGTGGGTGGGGGGGGCGCTTGCGCTAGTTTAAGAATGTTGGAAGAACGTTCAGTCACTTCGTGAGTGGTTATTACCACCGCTTCCTGACGGAGGTGTGCGTGTGGTAATTCGGCAATCATAAGGTAAGGTCTGAACCGTGGGACTTCCCCTAATGTCCAGGAAGGAGGGGGAAGAAGCTACTTACGGGGCTGAAAGGTGGGGGTTTCAGGAAGGAATTACCGGCTCGGTATTAACATTGTAGGGGGCGAAGGCTGGCTGGCGGTCCAATTGCCGTCTATACTGCTGTGCAAACTACCGGTATGTCGAGGAATGGTATCTGTCGGCAACCGGGTCTCCGGATGGTTCTTCAGTGAGGCGGAGGTCCTGGGTATGAAAGTATAGGTGTCCAACGCACGCTCATCCGACTGTCTTTGGGGGGGGGGGGTGGAAGTATCCTTTATGGAGACACCGTGAGTTGAAGTTTTCCGCCTTTAAACTCTGTCTCGGGGGAATCGGGGGAAACCCCCCGGATAGGGGCCTGGAGGCGATAAGGGTCCGGCAGAGCGCGAAGGTGGGCGATCCCGGCGCGGAGTTGGACGCAGCGCCTAGCACAAAACCGGGATCGAGGGGAACGCTATTCGGGCAGCATGGCCGAATACAAAATGATTCTACTCAGGTCGCTGATACGGGACTTCCACCCGCACGCTGGGGGGGAGCTTTCGGGGCAGTGCTCTGGGGAAAAGTGGTTGGAAAAGTGGGGGGGATCTATGATTCGGAACATATGTCTGCTTTCAATTCTAGGGATGCAAAATTTCAAGGAACTTGTTCATGTATCTGGGAAGTATTCATCCCCCTTCCTGCGGGCACCTCAAAACAGCGGGGAACAGGACCCTGCTGCCGGTGTGGCTACAACTGCAAGGATCCAGATTCATCACCTTGCAGGTGGGAGAAAAAAGAGATAAAACAAAAAAAAACGAGTAGAGGAAAAAAAGGAGAGGAGCGAGTCACGGTGACAGGAAGGACGAACCAAGGAGGTAGAATCCAGCAGCCAAGGGACGGTCGGTTCCTACTCGGTAGGTACGGGGAAAAAGGTAATTGGACCAAGGTGGGATGCCGCGGGGAGGGGAGAAGTCGTGTGACTTTTAATGTCAGACGGGGGGGGAAAATAAATGCGGTATGCAACCTAGAAACAGTCCGATCATCCCGCCCCAGGGAACTGCAAGGCGGCAAGGGGATTAAACTCTCGCCAGCTGGGATGAGAAGAAGGAAGAAACAACGCACGTAACATCGTAGTAGAAGATGTGGAAGGCGCCTTCTGATCACTAAAGAGAAGGGAGGGGTCCCAACATAACATGGGAGGGTTTGCTAGCGGACCAAGGAAGAAAAAGCCCGAAGTATCCAGTCCAGGAGCCGCCCGCCGAACGCGGGAAAGTGTCAGGTAGATAAATGGTAGCTCTCCGGGGGGGGGGAAATAACAACGCCGACGTCCCGGAGGGGCCAGCTGACAAGGGAAATGCTCCAGGAAATTGAGGCGAACACCCCAGACGTAAGACCTGCGCAGGTTTAGGGGACCCGAGTAGGAATTGAAAAGGACCTGGCAAGATCCATACCTGTCGAACCGTCAGGAAAATGGCAAGTAAAAGCATCTAGGATCATCGAGAGACGGCGAGAAAACGAGACTCTTCTGGGGCAAATCACCGGTCATACTCAGCCACTTACGACTAACAGGCTAACACTGGTCAGGGAAAGAAAAGGGGGAAGACAAACTTACCGAGTGACGCCGGCGATCATGGGACAAACGATGCACGAATTGAAAAAGGGAGGTGAGGGGGTCCACCGGTGGGGAAATTCTAAATACCCCCACACTCGCCAGGCGAAGGCAGGTACTCAAAACCTACGGCGGGCTGAAAAAGACAGCTCAGCGGGGCCTCCACAAGTATGAAAAAACGAGAGGGACAGCTAACCACGAAAAGAACATCTGAGAAGTCCAAAGGAGTCCCCGGTCTCGGGACGAACCCGGGGCCGCTGATATTCTCAAGAAAAAAATTGCTGCCAAGCCATACATCTCTCCACCCCTGCGAAGAAGGGAGCAGACGCAAACCCCCCTACCAATAAGGGCTGAACAAACGTTCTTCCGGCCGGAACACAAGAACGGAAATGGGACAATCCCGCGCAAAGACATCAGTTGTCCGATCAGGCCAGAACTTTGCGCCGCGGAAATCACCGAGGGGGACCCTGGGGGATACAGAGCTAGGAGACGAAATCTAAATAAACCGCGGGGATCGGGCAATGAGCACTCCCCTGACAGAACCAAAACTAAGGACGCAAAAAAGGGGCCGCCATCATGACGCGAAAATGCAAATATGCGAACTCAGGAGTCCGCTCACAGGAGGAAAAGATAGATGAGACGGGGGATGAGTTGGGGATTCGCGGGATGAGGCTGCGTTCTTCCGGACTTGAATTGAGGGGGGTTAAGGTGGATGCTGTTTGGGGGGCGAGTTTTGTTTACCGCGTATGATGGGTGAGGTACCCAGTTCTGCCTGTCTTTGGGGGAATAGGGTTTCAACGCTCTATGCGCGGGAAAGAAAAGAGAAGAAAAGAGAGCCTGATGACAATCCGGGAGCGGCCCTGTGCGCGTGAGGGCCCGGGAGAAGGGGGTCCGGAAGGGGACCGGCGTTAAGTCAGGTTTCAGGCCATGCTTGAAGGGGAGAGGGGGTGGCGCTTGCGATGATGAGTGAGGCGATGATGGTGGGCGTGGGAAAGCAATGCGACCGGGGAAGGGGGATTGGGAAAAATGCCGACTTGGCCTTCTGCCGAGCACGAGGGGGGGGGGGGGTGTGCGGGAAGGGAGGTGTGCTCACTGTATAGGTGGGGTTGCTCTACCTGCCGTTCATCATTGGGCTGCTCAAGGAAGGGCTGCAATGGCAGTCTGATTCCCTTTTGGATTAACTGACCGACCGGGGCGCCTGGGCGGTGGATGTCGGGGCAATACGGTTCAGGTCAACCAGACACCAGGCCATTTCAAGGGGGGGACGTCGTGCCTGAGCGCCGCGCTTCAAAAGAGCTGGGTTGTTTAGGAAAGAGAGGATGAAGGGTACTCGGATTTAAACTTTCGGGGGTCGTAAGGGGGGAATTTTGAAGTTTCTGTGACAATAACGGAAGCTCTACTAAGCGCCATTATCGTTCTAGGGGGATGTGAGGAGGCCAATCAGATTATACGTAGTTCGCAGGGTCCTGCCATGGGGAAGGGTATGGCCATGTGCCGGGGGGAACAAAAATAAGGGGCACGGCTTCTACTCGGTGGGGGGGATGACTATGGGGAGTCACCGATGGAGCTGAGGCTACTTTACTTTCTCTTTCTTCTCTTACCCTAATAGCCTGGGGAAGCCTTTTTTTCGGGCTTCTCGAACGTTGTGTGTAATCCCGCTGGTTTCAACTAGATGAAACATAAAACAAGCCTGATCGGGTCCAGGGGGAAAGACTAAGGTGCAGCGCAGTGAAATGCCCATGCTGTCCTACACGAGGTATAAATGGCTTTTATGAGGGACAGAGGACCAAACGCTGGGACGGGGGGGGACAATATGCGGAGTCTAACGGGGGAATGAGTGGTGTATCGGGAATTCTAAAGGACCGGTGGTCGTCATGCGTCAATTTCAGCCGACAATGCACGCAAACCCTCAGACGGAAGGGAATAGAGTGGGACGTTTATATAAAATTTTCACTATTAGGAAAAGGGGAACCCCTACTAGGAATTTCTCCTTTCTGAAATTTTCCCTAGTAACGGTTACTGGGACCGCTTCCTTTCTCCCACATTGGGGACATCCCTTCGTCTCTTCAGAAGCGGGTGCCCCGCTCTCTCTCAACTCAAAAGGAACACTGGGAAGCATTTACCCTTCAGTAGGTCGCAAAAAGTATTATTGGGAACCTCTCTCTTGCTGCAGGGGGGTTACAAAGGTGCACCTGTGACAAGTGATGCCCCTCTTAAGGGAGCGGTATGGGTATTTTGGCGGGGGAGACAGATAAAAGAGGGGACCATCCTATTGGACGCCACATTTAACTACTCGGAAAGAATAACCTGCGTAACAAAGTCGGTGCCCGATCTCCGCGCAATAGCGTCCAGCCGCCGCCGCCAGGGATGGGAAAGGAGGAACAAGACTGCCCCTAGAGGGGACTTTTCATTAACTTATGAGGGAAAGGAGGCAGGACCAAGTCCGCTCTCAGAAGGTAGCGCACGATTGAAGCTACCTAAAGGGAAAGTCGCCCGTAAGAGGACGGCCGTTAGTCCTAGGCCGAGGAGCTCAGTATGGCCCCCGACCCGCGTCTCGGTCCCAACTCTGGACCGATTGACAAAGTCTTCTCCACACTGGAAGTAAAAAGACACCCCCCTAAACAGTAACTCTGGAGCATAGTCTGGAAAGCTCTATACTTAAAAGAAATGATTGCACCCGGACTGCAAACTCCTGAGGATCTGAGAGGGAAGTCAATCCATTGGGTCCGATAAGCTTACCGCACTTAAAGGGGGAAATAGGGGTAACTACGGTCACACGCATCGCGTAACGCCTTAAGGTTCACCGCCACGTTTCTACCAGTGGTCATCATGATTCAGCAGAGAAATCGGTTGACTCGAAAGACTAAACCTGATATCGCTCCGTGTTGGTCGCACTGGGGGAAAACACAGGGTTATTCGGGAAGGAAAGACCAAAAAAAAAGACGACAGTCGTAAAACCGGGGGTTCGTACTCAGAACAAAAAGGAACCATGCAGGAAGGCAGTCTTCGAGGAAGCAAAGAACGACCCGATCGCATGTCATATCACGCACTCCTACATCTGCGCCCACATCCAATGGAAAAAGAGACGACTTGATTAGTCAAAAATTCCCAACGTCGGGACCGGAGGAGCAAAACGGGGGGCCGTCATTCCCCGCAGACTCCGTCCCCCAGCAGCCTCCACAGCACAAAACACCACCCCTTGGGAAATGTTCTCATGAAAAGAAAAAAGAAAGGGAGGACACCCCGGACAAGCTGTCTAAACCTTACTGGTGGGATACCCATGGAACGACTTTACAAGAAAGAAACAGGTAAAAAAGTTGTGTCACCACCTCCTAGGCTCCCGGGCACTCTGACGCGCCGCGTTGGGGCAGATAGAGAAGATCAGACAATACTGATTGCACCACCGGTACGGAGGAATGAGGGGGTACCGCAATAGCAGACTAAAAGAGAGACCTCAGAAGAGAAAACCGAAAGCAAATACAAAACAAAACAACACCCCCCGCATGACGCGAAAATCCCGCATCAGGGAGGAATCGGGAAAACAAAACAAATGAGAAATATATATATGGACTGAGTAGCAAATTGGAGATTCCTTCGGGGGGGGGGGAGGCGGCTTCAGGTCCGGGGTGCGCTGGGTGGCGCCTTGTGATGGACGGGAAAGGGAGAAAATATGGAAAGTTAAGGGGCCCTCTGAGAGGGGGGGAAGAGAAAGAAACTGGGGTCGTACGACGACTTCATCGCGCGTGCGTTGAAGAGCGGCAAGAGTCCTGGATATACAAAGAAAGGGATGCCGCTCCCATTTTATTAAACCCAGGCTCCGTGGCCGGGTCCACGGGGACCGGCGGCAGCAAGTCAGGTAGGAGGTTAAGGGGGGGTAAGTTTTTTTCGCAGGTGCGGACATGAATATGAGGGAGTGCGATGCGGTGTCCGGCCAGGCTGAAAGGGGGGGCGATAAGGACTCTAGCGAAAACGGGGACCGTATTTATGGGCCTTAAGGGGAAGGGAAAAACTCGGGCTTCCCTCCTTGGTCGTTTTAGGCAGCTGTTCTAGGGATGCGAGAATTGCTCTAGTTAGGAAGGGGGGAGGCAGAGAGCTTCTCTAATGATCATGAACATTTGAATTGGTGGACTTTTGAATGACCGACCCGTTAATACGCCGCGGATTGGGGAGGGGTCACAAAGGGAATCAAGGAAAGGTTATTGCGGGACACAAGGGAAAAGACACGCCATTTCCACGGAAAATCGAACGCCGGCGTTAAAAAGGACGTAGATGGGGATGGACTCTTCGAACTCGAGTGCGCGTATTACACGGTCGGGGGCCGGTAAGGGTGTGCTGTGCCCGGACAGGGAGGGGGCTAGGGAACAAGACCGCTTAGATCGGCTGGCCGCGTTGGAATGCTAGACATGAGGGTATCGGTCAGAAGGAGGGGACCGGTATTCATTTATTGGTGCAGGTATGTCCAGATAGGGCTACTGGTCACAGGGAAGGCTCAAGCGGCGGATGTCTGGTGGTTGGCCGGGGAGATGAGGAGAGTTGTACTCTTGAAAAAAAGGCAGGCCTGAACTGGGTGACTTTTCAATCGACTGTCACCCTTACTGCGGGGGGACGGGCAGGATAAAACCTGCTTGTCTCTCCTTCGGGGGCTTGGCGGGGATCCCAGAACGAAGTCGGTTGAAGAGCGTGGGAGAGAAATCAATCACGCGTCGATCGTCGGGGCTCTATTCTAATGAAAAAAGCCATTCTTCTTACTCGTTACGTGGATACGCGTGTCGGAGGACGAAAGACACTGCGGACGCGTGCTTGGGACTAGAAATAGGGTCAAAAGGGAAGGGGAAATGCGTGGTGAGAGAGAGCGTCACTAGAGGACCGTGGGATGAGAACTTACTGGGGAAATTGACATGTTTCAACCTTAAACTGACGGGTTTCAAGGGAGAGGGCAAATTGAGGAAGACACAGGGGAACAACATAGGGGTCAAGGGGCACTCCCTAGCTGAACCTAATCCTTCTAGTGTTTCGACAGAGGAGGGGATCCCCCGCTGGGACCGCCGCTTGTGCTCTGAAAGGAGGATAATATGGGGGGAAGAAAGAATCTTGGGTACCACTGGAAAGAGGGACAAGGTCACGATTGATCACAATGAACCAGGGTTCAGGGGAATAGAGTGGAGTCTGTGACCTCCTGGAAGGCAAACTGGAAAATTGAAAACTCAAGTAACTTTCATTGTGCTGTTAACTTCGTATCTCCAGCTGAAAAACCACCTTTATCTACTTGGAACGACGAAAGCGATGATCCCTCCTTCCCGTTAAAGAGGAGTCTAGAAGGTTGATATTCCTCACTCTCTGCATGGAGGTGGGAATTAATTCCCAAGAACAATCAGTACAGACGTAGGAGAAAAACATTTCAACCTGCCGAGGGCGGCCTCGAAATGTTCCAACTGAGTGATGATGGAGTCTGTGCGGGAGAAACTAGGACTTCTCAAAGTACAAAGAGAGGGAGGGTGCCTCTAAACGAGACGCCGATACGGGGGTCCTGCGCCTAAAGAACGGGGACTCCTTAAAGCGACGTAAGCCCGTCACTGAGCCTCGGAGTAAGCTCCCAGTATCGCCGGCCAACCCAGACAGCAGACGTGCGAAGTTTCGCTTGGGTTTGTTAGTCGCTGACTTAGAACCTTTCTGCCCGCTTCAGCGTGCGGGAGCCCTAGTGTACACATATCATCTAGGCGACGACGATAAATATCTTAAAATACCATCACGCAGAGGAAGTTCTTTTGACATCACCGGACTCCCTAACTCAGTTCAAGAGACCTTACGCCCGAAAGGGGAATAAAGTTACCAGGTATCTATAGGGGGATGAAAAAATGCGCTTCTCTATACGCGGGCGCTCACCCTAGAGGGACGTCAGGAAGGGGTGTAGGTGGGAAACTTGGTCCTACCTTCACCTTATTAGTTCCGAAAGAACTCCGCCCACGTAAGGGGTAGTCATTACTCACTACAAATGAGAACCGTGAAGTCACTCGAGAGGGAGGACTGCACGACCTTCATGTCGCACATGAGGGTGGAGAAAAATCCACGTCTGAACCTTGATATAATTCCCGCCCGTCTCGGCCTCAGGGACCATGGTCCCAAGTCAGGGCTACGGCCCGACCTCCACAAGGGGCCTCAAAAGAGACGGCTCATGCAGGGAGGCCACCCAGACGCATGGGATGAACCTTAAAGGTTGCGGAGGCGGGCGACCGACAACCGGGGAAATCCGACTCTCAAGAGACGAGGGGGGGGGGGAGAAATGATGGTAAATCATCAGCTCCTCTTGGCTTGCCTTGCCAACGCCTATCGTCGACAACGTCAGCATACAGAAAGATGGCTGGAGATAAAGATCTGCGGTAAAGATGGAAGGGGGATGTAAATGCCAGAGCGCACCAGCCCACGCCACGTAAAGTTCAGCCGAAGCACAAAGAAAAGATTCCGTCTAGGACGACGAAGGGTCCAGCTCTCGAAAAAAAAACTGGAGATGGGAACTCCTGAAGTTCGCATCAGGATTCGCGCAGAGGCTGCGATTCGGGAGTGGAAGGAGGGGGGCAGCAATGTTATTGCAGCATTGAGGTACCGGGGGAAGGAAAGGGTTGAAATACCGCCATACTTAAAAACCAGTATCTGCGCTGAGAAGACGGCGGTCGTCAATCTCAAGGACGAAAGATTAGAAAGGAAAGACAAAACAGGGGATTCCGCTCTAGGTTGCTGCTCCGGCGTTCACTTTTAGGCGAAAGGAATTCAGTGAGGACATAGTTCCGGGCGTAAGGGGGGTAAATTTCTGCGAAACGTGTGATAGGAGGGAGGCGACGGAGTCTGGGCAGAAACAAGGATCAAGGGGGGGAAGGGTTCTTCAGAAAGAAAGGGTCACAAGAAAGGTAAGGGGGTGGCGGGTCGGCTACGAAAAAGTTCCCGCGTGGCTGTGAGTCAAGGATGGAAGGGGGTGGTCGCGGACCAAGGGTGGGTCAGAAAAGGGCGGCCAGATGAGGGGGAGAAAAGGGGAATGGTTCTTAGAAATTACCTACCGTACGGCTGGGCGGATGTGGTCATATTTCTCGATCCGGAGGTAACTGCACAGGGAAAAACGCCTGCCAGGAATGAGAATCGGCCTAAGAAACCGGGGGATCTGGTGGGGGGGGGCTTCGAATAATGTCTGAGGAGGCATCGGTAGTACACTGTTTCTGTTCTGGCTGCCCGGGCTTTCCTTTATGTGCTGGGTCATAAACAGACTCTTTGCTTGGAGCGCCTCTTGAGGTATAGAACTCGACCCTTTATCGGTAGGACAATGAAATCTAAGGGGCTTCATTGGGAGGGAGGCGAAATTTCCTTTTGGTCATTATCTAGTTGTCACAAACCTACGGAAAGGGCAATCTGTCCGTGTGGTGCTTCATGATATACCGAATGAGTCGGCCCCTGTACTCGCAGCATGTGGTGACCAGACTCTCCGATCTTCAGGGACTACAGTCTTTTGCGGGTCCTATCGCGCTGGGCATGATCCGAGAATGGCAATAAGGCAAAGCTCCAAGGAAAAGCGGCCGTCGGGACACTCGTTAGAAAAAGGACATACCGTTCTACTATGGAGTAGGTATTTATGTCTGAGAGGGAGGGGAGACTTACCCTCACTCCTTGTCTTCTCTGGAGGCATAGGAAACAATTGATCTGAGCTGGGGGGGGGGGGGGGGGGGAAGGGTCATTGAAAGTATGGGTTAGTCGGGGAAATGTCAAGCGAAAACGGTGGGGGCGGCTGAGCAAGGGGCTGGGGGATGCAGACTTTCAAAAATCCACCGCAAAGGGCTGAAAGGGGGAAGAGCGGCATAAACCTTGCGCATCCAGGCAGGCTTTCACACTGAACAAAGAAGGGGCGTTAGGGAAAGGGACGGATCGGAGTCTTCCTTTTTCTAACTGCAGTCATTCCCAGGGAAAAGACGATCGTCGAGACGGAGCAAACAACAACAACTATTATGTATTATAGACTCTGCCGCCACTTTATCAGGTCAGCTGGATGCATGAGGTGAAAAAAAGTTGACTCCTTAACGGTAGGTGTATATCGCTTTCCTTTGACAATACTTGGACTTTGAAACGTCCAAGAGGGGTTTTCTTTGAACTTGCATTTGGCACTTACCCTGGCTCAGGCCAACCGTCTTACCGGCAAAAGACAAAGCCTTTCCCAAGGTGCCATCGCTATTGTTCTCGTAAAGCTCCGGGTTAAGGGGGGAAAAGAACACGCACTTAGAAATAAAGAGTAAACAGGGGGGGCCTTTGTCCGGATCACAATATAGGTCCAAGAAGGGAGAGAAAGGGAGTTAAGGTAGGAACAGCGACTTGCAAACGACCATCGAGGGGCCATGCCCGAATCTCCCCCGACCCACGGGGTCGTCAAAAAGGACAGATACGAACGAGATGGCCAAGAGCCCATCCCCCGAGCAGGGAAAGCAGGAGGGGGTCTCCCCTTCAGAGAGACTTCATCCACCGCCTGGATTACTCCGGGCGACATTAGTATGGGGGTGTCCCCTTGCTCTCTGAATAAAACTGGCTACCGAAAAACTGCCTACTCCGGGCGCCCGAAAGGAAGCAGGGACAGTGACGAAAGTGAGAAAAAGGGGGTCGCGCAGCCCGAACCTACGCGGAGACCAGCACCGCATCCCGGAAAAAAGGCGAGAGAAGGACGACCCGACCGGGAAACGCTGACCCTGGCAAGGAAGGAGACGAAAGACAAAAGGCTCCTAGAAGGGAAAAACGGACTCTTCGCTCAACTAGACCCTGGACATGGGATTTGGAACCTGGACACGTATTACTGGAAGTGAAAAAAATCCCCCGAAAAAAGGACAACCCGTTTCGGGACAAACAACCGGACGAGCCTGAAGAGGATGAGGGGAGAAGACTGGCCACCATTATTACGAGCAGGGAAGAACGAAAAACTAAGCTAAGGTCTGCCACACAGGCGTCACTCTCTTTCTATGGAAGGATCGCCCGTCAACTATGGATCGTCTGAGTCAGCCCACAAACTTGGTCCTTCGACATCCCCCACATCCCCCAGCACCGCTACTCATGGCGCAGCGAGGAAAAACTATGCGAAGAAGGACCTTGCCTTAAATGAGGAGTCAAGGGGTACACCGGGACCCGGAACGGACAATCGCGCACAGGCCGAGCATCCCCGGATTTACCTCATGAAGGAAACTCAATGAACTCGCCAAAACCGCGCGTGAAACTATCACGTCGACATAAGGAAGACTGGGCCTCTAATTGCACCTCAAGGCGGTAAAACGTCGGCCGAAATGGCGCTCCCCCGGAGGGGAAAGAAGCCAGGAAGGAGAAAACGAAGAATCAGCACAGGAGAAAATGGAAAGCAGCAATATAAAATCGATTCC
>Ga0179591_1266348_pt1 | contig 14045 bp, 8 predicted proteins | sample CZOMad2_1_08_16f_FD_182891 | JGI IMG/M metagenome (GOLD analysis project Ga0179591, IMG submission 182891) | Vadose zone soil fungal communities from Angelo Coast Range Reserve, California, USA - CZOMad2_1_08_16fungal (PacBio error correction) | ecosystem: Environmental > Terrestrial > Soil >...
CCCTGGACGATGCCGGAGGCGGAAAAAACCGTTGTCGGCCGAGGCCGAGTCTGGGAAGGGACGGGTAGTGCGTGAGCAGCCATGGATAAGGGCCGGGGGGAACTTGTAGGCATATTGTGTTCCATGTTATAGGAAAACACCGGATGGTCTACCAGCGGTGGAGCACACTTCTCACAAACACGCCCCCGGACGGAGGCCTGTAGCCCATTGCATGGTGAACTCGCCGGGAATGTGCCAAGCGCCCTGAAGTGTAAGAAAAAAGAGAATATCGTGTCCTTCTGCAGTCGGTGGGGGACCCCTTGAGCTTAGGAAAACGGGCACCTCAAGGCAAGGAGACCTCGGGAAGTACTTAAAAAGACAAAAGAACAGGGGGCTGGTAGACGAATTCAAGAGAAGGTTTATACTCGAACGTGACTGCCGGGTTGCGAAAAAAACGTTAAGGGGGGGAAAATTCTAAGGCGTATGGCGAGTCAAATCGGGGTCCTGACGCGTCGGGGGAAATCTACCTGATCCGTTGAACAGTGGGGTGAATGCCAAGCAACCTCTTCCGTGAATTCATCCCAGCATGTGCATGTTGGAAAAACTGAATGAGCTGACCGGGGGGTATTCCTTGTCGGGCCCAGTGAGTGGGGAGGGTCAAGAAGACAAAGGGGGACGTCGGAAGAGGCACCGTGTTTTCAGCGAAGCGTCGCAGCAGTACGGGGCTGTGCGATCTACGGAGCTTCCTCGAACGGGCCTCAGAACCGAACCCATAAGCAAACGCACCGGATACACAGATCCCAGGAAAGGCAGCGGACGTGGCCTCAAATTACGAGGCGGAGCGCAAACCTGAAGGAGTGGTGAGGGGGGAAGGGGAGGGGCGCCATACTTTTCAAAAAGAAAATCTCCACGTAAACATTTATTCCACCCGCAACCTTAAAGTGGGGCCAAAACCATCATAGTAAAGCTCGCATATGCCAGTACCCCCAGGGGTTTCGTATAGAAACGGACAAAACTCGAAGTTTCCTACTTTTCGAGGGGAAATCAGATACCGGGGCCCGGAATCCCGTTCAAAAAAAGGGGGGCGCCTATCTCTTTAACGAACGGACGCATGATCAGGGTGCGAGGCGAGTTAAATCCACACACTCAAACAGCTGCGGGTCTTGAACTTGGAAACAACTTCTGTTCGCAAAAAGGAAAAACCGAAACTTAGAGCAACGTCGGGCTCTGCGTACTGGTGGAAAAAACTAGAGTAGACCGACCGTAATCCTCCCAGTCTGCGGCGCGCAGGGGGGGTTCGACGAGAAGGAACAACTGAAGCCGAGGAAAATTCTGACGCAGTTGCGGGATCTACTGGATGAGCCTCTACTCTCACACGCTCGTCAGACGGACTAAATCTCGGCAGAAAGACTCAACTTCGTGCCAAAGACGTCAACGACACAACCCTGTTGAAAGTTAAGCTCCTCTCGGCTTTGCAAAACTGTTGTGCCACCTACCGGGAGAGAGCCGAGGGTCCTCCGCCGCGAACAGGGAAAGCAAATTCGTGGAGCGGACGGAGATAGAATTCGGCGGCTGGGAAAGACGAGGGGGCTGACTCAACGTCGAAGGGGGAAGGCAGGACAAGCCTAAAATGGAAACGGGGGCCCCATGCTCCAAATGAAAACCTACGGGCGGTCACCATAAAAAGGCCAAAGAAAAAAACAACCAGCCTGACGTGGCCTAGCCCCACGCACCTGGGGGGTAAATACGGTTACCGCTTCTACTCACTCAAGCAAGGAGGAACAGGTTTCGCAGCGCGGACAGAAGGGGCGGGATGGCAAGAAGGCGACTGATCTCTCGCTAAAAGGCTGTGGGGATGTGCAAAAAAAACTAAAGAGAATGAAGCGACGAAACAACAACAACGGAGAGGAGGAAAAAGGTGGGAAAAAAAAAGCTTCACAGAACATTCTGGGAAGACCTTAAAGGAACCATAAAACCGAGCTAGTCGCCGGGCGGAATCAGCCACGTCTGAAATAGCTGTAGCGCCGAACAAATCGCAGGGAAAGGTGAAGGCGGGGGCGCACGCCTGCAACCGTCTTGGAAACTGGTCCGTGCGAAAAAGAAAAAGAAGGTTCGTCTTGTAACGGACGGGGAATTGGAAAACGTGGGGAGAAAGCCATAGTGCCTCTTCTCAGAGGGAGGGGACAATGGGCTACGGTAAAAGGGGGACTGGAAAAAAGGGGCTGGAGTAGGTCGGTAATGCGGTATAAGTACGGGCATCAGCTAACATCGTTCTGCTAAAGCAAAACCGAGTCCGGGGCGGGTTCTACTCGGGGCGGAGAGACGCTCGAATTTCACATGAATGACTTGGCTTTCTACCGGGTGGGGTCTATCGGTGCCTTCTGAACGACGTGAATTCTGTGAGGGATGGAAGGAGGTAACCTTTTGGGATCTGGATGTCAGCCCGTTCAGCTAGCAGAAGAAATGGACTGCGGAAGGGGGGGCTGTGCCATAAGGATCAAGACTGAACTTGGGGGAAGGGGCAGGCAGGCGCGGGGTGTCAATAGGAAGACTCCGTGCTAGGAAAGGTCTACTGTTGCGTGGTGGCGCCTAGGGGGGCAAAGCCTCCGCACGTGTAGGGGGGCGTGCAGAGCGACCATTGGGGAGGGGGGAGAAGCAGGTATCCGGGGTTCCAGAAGGGTAGGTCGAAAGTTCGGTTGGTGCAAAGGGAATCTTGGAACGGCCGGAGATTTGATGGGTTAGGCGACTAAGAGTAGGGCACCGGTGACTGCGAGACGTGTCGTGGCGCTTCGTCACACCAAATGACAAAGGGGCAGGGGGAGCGGGGGGGAGTGGGAGGTAGGCGTAGGCATGGGGGGGGATGTAAGGTGGGGGGTGCGCAAGTCGAATAGGTACGGTCTGTTGGGAGACGTTGTTGGCACTCGTTTCAGGGGGCTTGGAACAATACGGATGAACTAAAAGACCGTGGGAGCGCACACCACTTCTTTTCTCTGAGGGGAGAACAGAGGTACTTCGTCAACTGGGTGGTAAAAAACTTTCTCATGAGTAAAGGGGTCCTGTCCCGATGCGCTTAGCGGGAAGGGTCTCGGACGGAATAGCCCTACAATATCGCGAAACTCTCATCGCGAACAGATCTCGTCGCCTCTCACGCACGACGGATATCTTAGGGTTACATAGGAATCCCCCCAATTTGGGCAAAGGAAATAAACCCCTTCCGCGAGAACGCAAAACTAACTGTTCGTCTTGGATGGAGGCTGGGTGCTAGGTCAGACAAACCCCGCAGAGCACGTTAACACTGACGGGAGGAAGAAGAGAACATAGCAAGTCCCGTAGGAACGTAAAAGGTGTTGAAACAAGGCTTACAAGGCATGCATCTATATCATTACTCGGAAGCTTGGTACGTCGACGTCACGGGTAACCAAATTGGTGGAGCAAGCAAGAGTACAGGATAGGCTCTGCCAGATTTTGTGCTGGGGCTCATGTTTGCACCGGTCAGGTCTAGGAAGAAAGACACCTACACAACAGTCAACATGGATATGTCAGGCTGGGGGGATCAGAACTCGATGAACCTGATTTGGAGAGGCACAGATCTACTTCGATAAAGGAGTCTTTCGAGACTGGGGGCCTCCCCTAGTTTGGCGCTGTTTGAACGTGTTGAGATCCGAAAGATGCATATCTGCAGTCGGGGATCATACCTTGAACACAAGCCTCCAAGTAACTGGACAGATCCAGTTCTTCGGGAACTCCTACCAGGGTGACCTTCCCCGGACTTAGAGGGGAACGACCCAGGCTAGTCACCGTATGAGGCCATTACTCTCAGGAGATCAACACTAGATGAAGAGAAGTAGTAACCTGGCAGGACAGTCCCCCATTTGACATGGCCGAAATCGGGACGTCCACGGGCTTCGGAAGTAAAAACGGGTCCGGTAAAATTGGTTGTGAGTGGGATGTGTAGGAGATAAACAGTGGGGGGATAAAGTCGCGATCTCGAACACGTCGAAACACCCGCGCACCACTCGAGGGTAACCTTCTGCAATGTAAAAGACTTTTGGAGGCGCTGTTCTCTGGAAATAACCACTAAAATATGGGGACGAGCATCAAAGTTGCAGAAGAGGGGGAGGACTTGAGATCATTTACTTAGGAACCGAAGTGACCGGGACAGTTCCGTCCTATCTAAGAGAGAAAATTGGGAAGACCCCCCCAACTGGGGACAGAAATGCAGGAGACGGAGAGCTCTAGTATGATATCAGACGAAGATCGACAGAAGCTGGGGTTTTAACTGCCTTGGGGGACGCCATGGAGGACTGACTGGGCTGTCTCTGCAGTGGGCGTCGAACGAGTAATGAGGAATAGAAGCTCAGTTAAAGTTGGGGTTTTTCTGACTCAAAAGAGCGCTGAAAGAATCAAGACATTCTGAGTTTGAAGTTCTCGGGGCTAAAGGTTTAGGGTGGTGCCACCGATGGTTGATAGTCACGGCAAGACGAAGATCAGGTGAAGAGGCGAAGCGCGGAATGGGGGGAGAGAGAGTTCGCAGCGGGGGGTCGCAGAAGTAGATGGTAGTTCTATCGGAGGAACCACGTCCGCGACGGCCTCCGAGGAAGGTGTCCTCGACAAGAAATAGTAGCATGGGACCCGGATGGGAGTCTACACATCTAGCAAATTCAATATACTAGGAGACTAATGACGGTTCTTGGACCAGGATCAAAGGCCAAAAAGATAAGGGTTAGTTTCAAGGGCTGGGGGGGAGAGGGGATCTGAATAAGGTGGTCATGCCAGTTCGCACCACAGTACAACCATTACACATCTCAAACTACTGAAATTCGCCAAAGAGCGAGGGAAACAGAAGATCTCTTTCCTTAGAACCCCAATTCATGGGGGTTACATAAAAGGAAAGGGGGGAGTCCTTATAAAGCCATGCAAGTACAAACAGGGGGATCCGGCCCGGCAGCGGAACTCCTAAAGCCCAAGCGGGAAAAACGAAAGGACCTTCAGATCTCAAGTCGGCTAAGGAAAAGTCGATAAAAGAGGCAGCGGAAGGTCGGTGAGAAAGAACAAAAGACGACCCCCGTCGCCCTGCTGCTCGATCCCGAAAACAAAGCCCGAAGCCCCTGAAGCCGGGGCGGCTGGACGCTGGCGCCGATCTCCAAGTACCCTAGGAAAGCGGCCGAACGAACAGACGGGCTAGCACAGCGCATAACAACGAGATGAACGAAGATCGGGAAACGGTCAACTTGGAAGTTCCTCTGCGAACCCGACCAAGGTTCCTGCAAAGCCGAACTGCAAGGAGTGTGCGACCGCGTCTCGTCAAGCGCATCCTCTCAGAATCCGCTCAAGCAGGTGGGAGAGAGAAAGAAGTCTTTCATTACGAAAGACCCCACCGGAAAAAAGTGGTAAGGGACATCCGAGAAACGTTTTTCACCTGCGACATGGCTAAGCGAGGAAGGGGAACCGTACTTGTCTTCAAAACTGATCATGCGTACAATAAAAACCGGTCTTCCTGTAGTTTCCAGGTCCCGTGGAAAAGAGGGGAATTCTTCAGACCCTCCGACGGTTGGGACCTACAGTGGGAGAACGCGAGAAAAGCGATGATACTTCACAGGGCCACGGCGACTGAGACACAGACGTCTCAGATGTGAAGTTTCAGTCAAAAATAACCATCATCATGAAAAGTGAGGATAGATGTAAACAACAACACTTATTATAGGGGATATATGGTAATCTCCTTCCCGAAGGGGGTGGGGGGTCGGTTGACATGAAAAGGGACACGCGCGGATTAGATGGAGCCAGGGTTCGTTCAAACTAGAGTTAACCTTAGAATAGGGCTCGAAATCTAACACAGGGGGGTAGGGTAAACGTAGTGGTCTCGTAAGGCAAAAGACAAAGGGTCCCTTGGGATATGAAAACTAATGCTCAGGTTGGGGCCTCGCCTGCCGGATGACGGTTCCTCAACATTGGGGATATTATAGCGGGTAGTAATCGCCGTTTAAACAAGGGAAGGACTTTCTCGTGCCAAACGAGAGGCTTCCGGATAAGACTCATCGTCTTCGCTAGCACTAAAGACGTACTGGCTTCACGGAGAGAAAGGAGGGAGATCGAGTCTTTGTCGATCAGATAAGGAATTTAAAGGGAGTACACTGTCTAGTGCAGTGCCGGGTCAAGGCACGAGTCCGCCGGAGCAAAGGACAGTCGAAAGCGTGATCGCTGAAGGGAGAGAAGTCGCATCTAAGGGTGAACGTATCCTCTTGAACGAGGCTCTGTTTTTCGTATACATCTAGACCGAGGGGCTTCTAATTGCCGGGACAGGCGCGGTGGTCATATGAAGGAAGGAATCCGTCCTACGGTTAGTATGGTAGTGGATGCTCAGTGTTGGGCCCCTCCCGCCGCCGTCAGTGCATTTGTCAGGTGTCTCATAGCTTGTGAAGGGCGGGGATAAAAAGGACGGCTTGCACGACATCTTTTCATTTTGTAGTGGCACGAGGAAAACATCTTTCCCGGTCAAAGGATCTGTTCTTAGTCAGACTGTCCACATCTGTTGCTCACGGTCGTGATCGTCACCTGGTCACAAAAAGTGGGGGTCTTCTAAGGCACCAGCGAAGGGACGCTTCTTGATGGAGGAGAAGGTACGCGTGGAAGGGAGGGATGACGTGTGGAAAGTTGGTGGGTGCAAGAGTGGGAAGTGATTAACACTGGAGGCTATGACTCAAAAAACTCTAACAAAACCACACCTTAAAAGGGTAGAGGTCAGAATCGTCAACTTGGCCACACGATTGACTTTGCGCATGGGGGGCCTGGCCCAGATGCGGTAGAGGAGGCGTCTCTACTGGGGTTAAAACGGATCTCGAGTACCAGGAAAATCTGAAAAGGGAGAGTCTCTGCAGCGAGCTCGCCATCTCATCAGGGACTCTATCGAGATTTCAAATGGACAAAACAAAAGGGGGGTTTTCCGTCAACAAGATACCAACTGTCATCATCCTGAAATTCAAACCTATACCTGGGGTTCCGGGGGTGAATCAAGCTCGGACGGGGGGGCGGCGGTGGGGGGCGTCCAAGAAAAGGCTTGCACGGGGAGATCATGGGGACCGCTTTCCAGCATAGGTCGACTGATTACACATAAGAAAATAGCATGACCAAGGGAAGCGTCAATTAGTGTAAACATATTGAATTAGAGCGACGGAATAATAAAAACCCGGGCATGTTTCGGAAAGTATCGCCTTAGGGTGATGTGAACCCAAATTTTGTTAATCCAACGTCGCGAAGGAATATAGGAATTGGTAGGGCGAAAGGGGCGGGGAATCTCAAGGTCGAGAAAAGGAAGACGCTGCAACTGCTCTTCTCATCATGAACACGATGTAGCTATTGGAAAGAGAGACAGGTAGGAAGAGAAACGGACGCCCGTCAAAGCCCCGAGTTTGCGAGGGCCGGGGGGCGTTGTACGAGATCACGGGGCTCAGATCAGATGGTTTCAAAAGATACCTGTACGGAAGAAGCACAAGGGGAACCTTCCAACTATAATGGGGGGGCTTGGGATAAACTAACTGTCCCCGGAATGAGAGGAAAGATGTACAACACATGGGGCGCAGCCTAGGAATGGGGCACAGATTCTCCGATCAAACAAATGGGAAAAGGATAGATATATGCCGCACGGCCCAAGGAGCCTTCTTAGCCCCTGTGATCCCAGCTGGTACCTCTCATTCGGAAAACGGCCTTGTCTGAGGGAGCCATAGAGGGCACGTGGACCTTGGAGGATTAGTATTTTGACCAGGTATATGAAAACAAAAGCTGGGCTGCCAGTCGGCGAGAAAAAGGCAGAAAAAACCGGCACGAAAAAAAAGATGGGGAAAAAATCCAGTGAAAATCCTTTCTCCTTAGCTAGAAGGGGCCCGCACACTACAGGGGTACCCAGGGGGACCGGCTTAGTCGGGCGGATCGCAGTCGAACAATCGGAAGAAGGAGGATAGAAGCTCGGACTTTTTAGGCAAAAATTGGGGTAACAAGAACGGGGAGCGACGTGCACAGCTGAAGTCATCGCCGAGAGACTCAGCTGTGGGGTGAAAATTGGATGTTCGGCACTGGGACGGTTTCGGGATGCAAAGCTAGGTCATTCTGACGCAAGTGAAGGGTCATCGACACGGAGAGCGTGTTTTGTCTGCCCGCGCAACGCGGACGATCACAGAGAATACTGGTTGGGCCTTTCTCGAGCAGGGGGGGGTATGCTGGGAGGCCACGATTGATGAATGGAAGAAAAGAAACGATCTCTGACAGGGAGGCGAGGCTCAGAAGGGGTGGCAAGCAGACAGCTAGGCGGTCTCAGAAAAAGAATGTCGGGGGGGAGAGAGGAGACAACTCGAGAACGGCCGACGGAATACTTAGCAAGGGACCGATCGACGCGGGGAAAGGAACCTTGCTCCCGGCTCCCAACACCTCCTCTACGGGCAGAAACTGGGAAGTGACCTATAAACAAGTAGAATTTTTTGAAAGGACTGCTGTCGAGGTGGCTCGGGGGGTGGAGACGTCAAATCTTGAACAACGTCAAGGTCACGGGGGACCCGACGGGGCACGCCGACCATCACAGAGGAGTCGACGACTAAGTCGCAATGAAAAAGCTTAGCTTTATCCCGACCGTTCAAAGAAACGGGTTGCGCATGGTCATCGACTACCGAATCCGGGCCAGGGCCCGCTTCCTCAGTACACTAAAAAAGGGAAAGGTCGATGGAACCCGACGCCGGAATCAATTCAACGTGAGATAAGGACGCAAAAATAAGACACTCTTCTTCAGGGGAAACCAGTTCTAAACGAAAACACAACCTGGGAGACCCGGCTAGAACGGCGCTCGTAAATCGCGGCCACAGCCAGGACGGACCCTTCGGAGACAGTTCGTCTGCTGGGTTACTACCGGAGGGCTCCCTCTTGACATAGTACAAGGGCTGAGGGGCAGGACTTCGAGAAGGGGATTAGAAGAGAGGACTCAAAAAAAAAGTCCTCGGGTTCCTAAACGCAGCTATGCGACCGGGCGGTTAACTGCAATGCGAGACCCTGGTACGCCGTGTACAGATCTCGGGCGTTGGGGGGGGGGCCCCTCCCGCGAGCGGGCCTCAAGAGAGGGAGGAAGCAGCACGTACGTGTCGTGGAAGTGGTGCGCGCATTAACGAGGCCTCTGCAACCGACGAATCACTGAACGCCTCAGGTACATTAAAAGAAGAAACAGTTTTCACCGTCAGGAAAGAAATGAAAGAGCACCTAAAAGGGGGCCTTCGGCCAAAAAGGTATCAAGGAAGGCTAATTACAAGACTAACAAAAGGGTTACTTCTTGGAAGTCGGAAAACAATGGGCAAGAACAGTGGAGTCGACCACTCACGCAGCATCGAGGGTGAGATAAAAGAAAACTACAGATAGGAGAAGCTCCTGCTGGGGCCTACGTCTACAGGAAATGAGAGAGAGACTGGTCCTGTGCGGGTCAACATACCCCAAGCAAGAGTCCAGAGCGGAAGAAAAACAAGGAAAGGGAAGAGGAAAGGTGGGGGGACTATCCCTTAGGAACGATGGTCTTGTTGAAAATGTCAGCGGAGACGGAGGCAAGTGCAGGCGGACAGCAGGCCGTTGAAGAGGTAAGCTGGCAAAGAGCGCGCAAAAAGAGAGTTTTAGTCCACCACGCTTGAGTTGGGGAAAATAGGAAACAGGCACCTGTCAGGGACGTTCCTGTTTAGGCCAAGAAAGGCTCCTGTGGATGGACGACCTATTGGCCTAAAAAAGGGGGGGTTGAATCTTCAGACGCTGGGATCCTTTTAAACCCGGTTGCATGGCGGCTGCGAAGAGGTAAAGGAGGGTCATGCCCAGGCTGAAGGGAAGGACACTTCCTCTACGGACGGTCTAGGAATCTGCAAAGGGAGGGGGGAAGGGATAAAAAGAGGCGCTCAAGCTTGCAGTCCATAGAGGGACGTGCAACGGGGTGTGTACACGAACAGCACTTAAGTCGTGCCGAGCTAGGCTCCGGTTGAAAAAGGTCGATGGGGCTCAGGGAAGGGAGAGAAACTTTGGAAGCCTCTGTACTAGGGAGATGAAGTTATCAGTCGAACCGACTACCTGGGGAGGAGAAAAGGGGTAGGAGGAGGTGTCCGAGGAGAAAAGAGAAGGTTCTCTACGGATAGGGGTGGGAGACGGGGTGCCTAGGCCTTTTTTGGAACGCCGCCCGGGGGGTGACGGGGCGTAATAGGGAGGAGACCTTGAAGGGGGATACGGAGGGGGAGTTAAAGCCGAGTCGGCGGCGGGTTGGGGACGGGGCGTTCACTTATAGGTGATAGTAAAGGACCAGCCGACCACTTTCTTCGGGTGATGGAAACTGACACAAAAAAGGCCTCTGGGTCATGAATGCCAAAGACGATGGGGGGGCCGATGCTTTATTTAGTCGAAGAGGGAATAGTGGCGTGAGGGTGGGACGGGGGGTTGTCCTCTGGGAAAGGCTTTAACAAGTAGTCTCGGCAGCCGACTCTACAACCTGGGTTGGGAACAATCAATGAGTAGGGGGTTTGGTGGACGGAGAAAGGAAATTGCAGGAAACGGCGATGTGGTGGGGGAAACTTAGCTCCCTTGTCCTGGCCCCTGGCTGGAACGGGTTCGAGGCGGTCCTTAGAGGGCCGGGAGGCTATCTCCACGACCGGGCTGTCTCAAGTAGCAAGCTACCGGAACCAGCGCGTGAAGAAGAGAACCGAAAAGCGACTTTAAGTCAATCGATACTCCAGAGCAGGGGCGGGCCAATGCATACACCAGGACGGAGCTAACGGGAAAAACTCAGAAACTTAATGGACCTTTATTCATCTCTCGTTTGTCGAAGGACTACAAACCTCAAAAGTTCACTAACATTTCGATAATACGGCCATAGGAAGGCATACGTAGGACATCTCAAGTCTCTGGCGAGGGAATCCGGTAAAATTAAGGCAGTGGTACAACATGCTGCTAATCGGAGACGGCTAAGTAGAGGCGGTTCCCGGGCTAAATTTGACCTAAGAGTGGGATATGTCTCCAGAACTGAATGAAGTCGAGGGATGGTAGGTCTCGGGATCATTGAGACGCTCAAAGGGAATCCTGCAAAAATACGCCTGAGTCACCAACGGTCGAGGGCTCGGAAAGTCGTGTGGGAGGAGGGTCACTATCTACGAGGAAAGAACTGAGGGAGACGAAGAAACTATTGGGGGAGGAGTCCTTTTGGTGCGAAGGTGGGTCGATATTCGAACTGAACAGTCGTTTAGGGAATCATAGCCGGGACCACACTCGCCTCCAAGGACACGGCCGATATGGCTAAAAGGGCCAGAAAATGAAGGTCACCCCTCCTGATCGACCTGTGCAAAGGAGGCATAATGAAAAAGTTCTCATGGGGTTAACCAGTACTAAGAATCTAAGGGTGAGGAAAAGATAGAGGAAGAAGGACAGGGGCGCACGGGCTTGCCGAATGTGACGGGCATCGTGTCCTCTCAAGGGGGACTTTCTTAGGGAGAACAGCAAGTGGAAGGGAAAAGGCCTTTGAGGAAGAGTGGGTCAATGGAAAAACCACCTGGGACTACAGTTCGAGGATCCTCTAAAACGGAGCAACAGAAAACTCTGATTCCTAATCAGAGGGGCCCTCCTGTGCTAGACGGTCAACGACGTTGTCCGGGGAATATATGAAGCCGGCGTAAGTCGTGGGCGGTATACCTTAAAAGCCCAAGGATCCGGAACATCCAGGCATATCTCAAAGTCAGTTGCGCAAAAATGAACATACAACTTGAGAGAGTAACCTCGATACGATGAAGGCTAGACTGACTTAGGGGTGACTCCTAAGGTGCAAAAACCTTGAGTATCAGGTCGAACTGGAATGCTCGGAGAGTCTGTCAAGATCTTACGCGGCCAGGTACGGCTAGGTGCAGTGGGGTTTGTCTGCCCGCAGAAGAGGCGCGGGGATAAGACAAGAAAGAAGGTTCTGAGGGTGGGGAAGGGCGCCAAGGGGGGGAGCCTTTTCACGAATTGATGGGTGATCGATGCCTGAACGAGTGCTGCGTCGGGTACCCGGCGACTAATATGGGTTGGAGGCATTTCCGCCCTAGGGTTCCGCCGTACGGGTTCTTGGGGCTATCGAGACCAGCCAAGATCACGACAATCAAAACTTCCGCCCACCCTGATGGAAAGGAAACGGTCAACGGCTCCCATCCGGAACTCGTCAAGCAATGTTGGAAGTTCTTTACAGCCGCTGCAACACCACCGTAGAAGGTTTGGGGCAGGTATCGGGAGATCTGTTCTTCGGACAAGACTTTTCAACTCACTCGAGGTTGGGACAGGCAAAAAAGGTAAAGGTACACATCTTACACCTGCGGCGAACGGTCGAATGACCGAACATCAGGAATGAATACGACTCTTTGGGCTCCTACCCAGCGTCATGGGGAAGGTTACGAACCGACGCGGAGAAGGGCCGGGCAGCGACTACATCAACGGAGAATCACTCACCCGTCACAGACAGGCTCACAAACACGGGGGAACTATCGAATGGAACTCGACTCAGGGCGAGAATCTAGGCGGTAACGCTAACGCCAACAATAGAACAAAATCGCGCTGATGGAAACAAAGGCGCAGCCAACGACAAAACTGTCGACCGGAAGCAACTGAAGCTAGGCAGACTCACGAAGCCTCGAGACCTGCTGTACGAAGACCAGTTCGTCTGGGATGCCGATCGTCGATAGCGGGATGAATCGGCCTATTACATTTCTAGGGACGGGGCGAGAGAGGGAGGATCCAGCACTCTACCTCACCACTGGAGAGGTCAGAAGACTAGTTAAACGGGGAGAATGAACAAAATTTAGGCCCTTTAACTCGCTCGAAGAGGGGGGCCCGAGACCGTCATAAAAATCCGAGAAGGGCACTCAGAACCGTTCAGGCTGTACGTCTCGAGCATACGGAAAGGTCTGGAAACTAAGATCAAAGAAAAACCTTCCTCCGATCCGGGTTTCGCACATAACGCTAGGAGAAACCAATTTGTCGGCAGGCATCAAAAGAGGGCCGTCTATTCCAGAGAACACCGGGGAGACTTTCGTTGGGCCCACACGGAAAACGTTGTTTTCAAAGGTTGCGGGATAAAACAACAAAGCTTGTGGAACTAACTGCGAGGTTGTCTCGCGTAGAGAGATGAGACAGGGACCGGCCATGCTGTATCGGGAACCGCTCCTCCGTACCCGGTTTTCAGGTGGAAACAAGAAACAGCAGCCTTAAGGCTACCACTATAAAAGACACCCACCACTTATTATGATGAAAAAGAGAGAGGATCCGTCCGCTGATTGTTGGGGGGGGGGTTGGGGGGGGGGGGGGGGTTGGGTGGGTTGGGGGGGTTGGTGGTGGTGGTTTGGGATGTGGGTGTGGAGGTGGGGGGGTGGGGTGTGGGGGGTAAAAAAATTAACCTTACCATGGAGCTTCAGGCAGCTGGGCGGGCCATCAGGCCGTGGGAACGGCTCATATAGGGGCGCTACCTCAGCGTAGGGCACACTGGTGAGTGGGGTCAACTGGCACCGGAGGAAACGTTAGGGTGGGAGAGGAAACGAAGGAAGGGACTGTTTACGTTGATCGCCGCCTGAGGAAGAAAAAATAGGCGCTTCGCGAGTCAAGGGCAGGCCGTTAAGAACTGTAAGGCGGCCGGAGGGGGGGGCTCGTGTCATGCACGGGGGACGATCATTAGAAAGAGAAAGGAGGGGAGGACGCGCGGACTTTCTCTTACGAAAGCGGCGCAGACTCTTTTGGGCAATAAAAGGAGACGAGCGGAACGGGGCCATGGGGTGGTTTCGAGCAAAAGGGACAAGAACTTGACCAGTGTGCGTGGTCACAAACGATCGGGGGCTTCTCTAAGAAGGTGTTGGAAGCGGCTATCTTACTCAGACCCGGAAAAAAATGAGTTCCTGCTAAGAAAGGGAGCGGTGGATAAGAGAACAGAGGGCAGGGTGAGATGTAATGTACGGAGCGGCTGTGGGGAAGTAAGATCTCCTTGCTCGGAGGTACACTGTGGATATTGCTGGTTTTTTCCAAACGACTCTTTGGGGGGGTCAGAGGGGGGGGAG
>Ga0179591_1279776_pt1 | contig 14043 bp, 10 predicted proteins | sample CZOMad2_1_08_16f_FD_182891 | JGI IMG/M metagenome (GOLD analysis project Ga0179591, IMG submission 182891) | Vadose zone soil fungal communities from Angelo Coast Range Reserve, California, USA - CZOMad2_1_08_16fungal (PacBio error correction) | ecosystem: Environmental > Terrestrial > Soil >...
GTTTCCGGGGACCAAGCGTGCCTATGCACGGGGGGGACCTGGAGAGTCACAGGGTTTTGCCCCACCTAAAAATCGCCAGGGAAAGATTCAGCCCGTGTAACAAGAACAACGCAAAGGCCGGGGGCACGACTGCTGGGGGGGTTAGTGTTGACCCTTGAGTGCTTGTTTGCTAGCAAAAACCCCAGGAACCAAAAACAACAAAAAGAGGGGAAACAGTTCGTGCACACATTGGGATTACAGGGGGGGGGAGGGAAAAAAGAGAAAGAAGGAGGGGTTTGGGGCATTGTGTAAAGAAACGAAACCTCCCCTTTAACACCCAATATCCCACCACAAAGCGAACAGAAGGGGGGGGGTTCAACCAACAAAGGGGTTTTTTTGTAGTAATTGTTGCCCCCCCACCGAGGGGGGGACATCATTCCTATCTGCCGGAAAATTGAAGGGGGGGGGTGAAAAAACCGGAACAGCAAACCGTGTGGCATCCGTGAGGGTGAGGCACTTTCTTGAAAAAACCAAGGTATCTTCCCCTTACTTTTTGTGTCCCCAGGGTTTAAATGTATTGAAGGGAACTCAGGTTCAAGTGCCTTGTTTACTCAAGTCGTTTTTTGTTTTTACGGTGGATTTTTGCTTGCAAATTGGTCCCGTGAAGGGGACCCGCCCCCCCCCCAAACCTGGGGAGGTTCAATCAAACCACCGAATTCAACTTCCATCCAGTTTTGTGGCAAAAAATCGTAAGAGGGGGACGTGTTGGCGCAAAAGCTACCCGGTTGGAGCCCCTGGGGGGAGGGGTGGGGAGAGATACCATTCAGAGGTGTTTGCAGAGCAACAAAAGGAAAAACGAAAGGGGGACGGCAAGTTCCGCCCACAGAAAAGGCAGCCAGTCCAACACACGGAAACCACGCAGAAATGTAAGGTGTTTTTAAAGAATCAAAAAACCTATAAACGGACCCCCATTGGTTGCAAGGGGGGTGTCGGGGGGTGGGGGCTCACACACTAAGTTGAGGGCACAATCAACCACCGTACCAAAGTGTTTGGAGTATGAACGCCAAAAATCCCACCGGACTGTGGAGAGGATGATAAAAAGACGGTGGCGGAAACCCCCTACATCGTGCTAAGAAAAGGGGAACCCGTTAAAAAAAAAAAAAGGGACCCGAAACATGCAACATCAAGTTCAAAAGACTGCCCAAACCTGCTCCCCCTTCACAGCACCGGAGCCACCTCATCCCGAAGTGTTCCCCCAGACCGGCTGTTTCTTCCTAGATTCCTTTTCTGTTTCCAAGTGCCTACGCCTGAGGGACGAAAACCGGGGTAAGGGCGCGAGGTGCTTTCCCCTGGTCAATAAGTAACACCTCAACGGTAAAGTGGTGGAGGAATCCCTATTTGGGGCAGCTCATGATGTACCACAGTAGGGGGGACAAGGGGGCCGAAATGGCGCCAGCGCAGGGGCCACAAAAAAAATATTTCGTCATAAGTATCCCCGGGTACCCTGTGGGAAAACCCCTCTATAATGGAAGACACGAGGGGGCCAACCCACAAAAACAGGGGGGGGGTTTGATGGGCCACTGGCAAAAAGAACTGACAGGAGTTCCGGAACAGCTGGGGGTTGGCAAGGGGGTGTGCCCATGGTGGGCATTTTATTGGGTCTCACACCGTGGGAACGTGGGGTACTTTGCCCCATGAACGTTGCCTGAGCTGGGGGAAAACTCTGCGGCCTGAAACAAAAAGTCCACCACGGATGGTGAGGGGGGTACCCCCAGAGCAGACTCCCTGGGGCCAGTCCACGTTGGTCCGAACCCCTTAGTGGGAACAAAGGGGTTTTGTCAAGGGGATTTGGTTTCTCTTTGCCTGGGGGGGTCCCACCTTGTGTCAAAAACCGCCTTTTTTCCCCACCACACTTTATCCCCCTGGCAATACGAAAAACGTTTTCACCACGGGAGTGGGTGGCAACCAACCCCAAAGACCCCACAAACATGCCTCCCCGGGTTGGCACATGTAAAAAATGAAGGTTTCAACGCTGAAATTGGGAAATGGACCGGGGGATGTATACCATCGGGTGTTGGCCCCGGGGAATGTGCAGCAGAGAGTCAACCCGGGGAAAGTTTGGAAAGACCAGGCCCCAAACACGGGACAGCATTTGTGCAGAAGGACGGGGACCACTCTCGGGGGTCCCGACAGTCCCCAGAACGCAAAAAATCGCCATGGGGCTTGGGTCCTCTCAATTGGACCTTTGACTTCCGTTTGTTGTAACCATCCAATTTCCCCTAATTTTTCTCCCCACTGCCTTTCCAAAAAAAAATCCCAAATTTCTAATCCCCTAATGCCGCCCGGCCCAGTAGTTGTTTTTCTCCCAAAGTCCCCATGCTTCCCAATGACGTAGAAGGTGCTTTGGGCCCCCTGTCCCCCTCCACTAGACCACGTTACACCCTCCCTGAGGCCAGTATTGATTTCGGGGGGGGACGTTTAGTAAAATCGAACAAACCCCAGGAAAAAACACAAAGACAAAAACTGCAACCCGAATGGCCTCCATTTTCATCGCAGCGGACCTCCTTAAGGTCGGTCGACTAGCACCGACATCAAAATCTTCAAAAAAAGGGACGAACCCTCGAAAAATTTCCGATGCAGCTTCCAGCTACGCTCCAGCACCAAGAGTCAGATACCTACGCGCGCCCCCCGAAACATAACCCGGTTGTCCAATCCTCCCGAACTTGGTTAGTTTTCCCAAAGCGCGGGGGGGATAAGGATCTGGGGGGGAACACCCCTTCCCCCAGATAAAACATCCAGTACGCCTCTCTTCTAAAAAACCCCGATGGCCACCCAAAACCCCCTTTTTACTAACAACACCTTACCCCCAATCCCCAGATGTTGACCACTTGGTCTGCCCTCAAACCCTCCTGCCGTTTTGTGTTATCACAACACCCCCCAAGATCCAGTACCAGTGGGGTGGAGCAAAACCATGCTGGAACGAGGAGGGTCGATTTACCCTCCGGCGCGGAGCAGAGAACGGGCCACGTGACATGAATAAACCCGGAGGTCCCACAAAGGTAAATGCGGGCTCCGTTTAAAAACAAGGGAAAAGAAGACCAAAAGGGTACCAAGGGGTGGGTGGTTGGTTTTTTCAGTTTCCTTTGAAATCAGTCCCCCCTGGATAAAAAGCAGCCTGTGGAACTTCTTCACGGGGTGAACTCTTCAGCTTCCGAACGCCCCATCTTCCCCCGTTTTTTCCTTCCACCCTAGTGTGGTGTGGCTCCATTACGGAGGAGGGGGGTCATGTACCCACCACCTTATTCGCCGTTTTTACCCATGGGCGCTGGTGTGCGGTACGGGTCCTTCCCTAACAGAAAATGACTCGGCAATCCAGTCCCCGCTGCCATACCGGGGGCCTGTAAATGACCTGATTCACCAAAGTGTCAATGTACTCATGTTGACCGCTTCTGGGGGCCGGGAGGGTGCAAGCGGGTGAGAAATCCCTCCCTGGCGCCGTTTGCCCTCTGCAGGGAAGGGACAGGTATGGACAACGTGGGTGGGCCATCGTCCCCGCCGGAAAGGGTTGAAAACCAGGTCCCCAACCTCCTCCTTTCACATAAAGTTCAGGGACGATGGTTACCGTTAAGGTAAAGTTGGAAAGTTTTTTATGTTTAATTCATTGGGCGGTGATGGGCCGCGGGGGGATTGAGCATGTCGTCTTTGTGTCCCGGGTTGTAAGCCTCTTTTTGGTCACCCTTGGTGCTCGGGAACATCAGGCTCTCCTTGGTCCGTTTCCGCCTTTGGACCATATGCAATCCATAAAGACAGTAACGCCTCGGGGCACGTTAAGAAGGACCCGGACCTGCCGGAGTAAAACATGTTGAAAGTGGGTCAAAAAGACAACAAGCAGAACGACGCGGGTCAGTTGGGTGGCAAAAGCAAAAATACGTGGTTTGACGAGTGTCTTCAACGATTACACCACGATATTCTCAAACCCCCCAACCAATTATTGATGAATTTCACACGATAGCGTTTTAATCGCAGCGCTTACGAAGGGGATTTGAAGGGTGTGCTTTTGCAACCCAGTGCCCTAGCTCTAACTTTACCCTCCGTGAAAAAAAAGGGGTTGTGTTTACAGAACGGCGCAATCCCAAGGTCGGTCTCGAGGCGTACGATTGGTTACTGACTTAATCAAAAACTCCCTCCTCTCTAGTCTTTCCCAAATTGGAACCCCTCGGGTTTTTTGTGCCCCCCCTTCCCCCCCCTACAGAAACGTCGAGCGGGGGGGAAAAATCAGGCCCAACCAACCAACCTCCCCAAAAGCAAATAAAAACAAGATCCTATACGACATCAGGTTGCCCACTTTAGCCGAGATACAAGGGGTTGCAAAATGTGGGGGTGTGCTGCGTAGATTTCCCATTCGATTGGGGTCACAATGTAAAAAAGGAAAAGAAGGAACACCTCCTTGTGAACTCAGCTATCCGGGGCAAAATAACCCGCCAAAACCGGAAATGGGAGGGGAAATAAAAGGCGGCGGCAAGGGAAATTGGGAAAATCCCAAAGCTTTTGTTGAAAAAGAGGCCTGTTCGAACTGCCGCTAGGGCCTTGCGCCCGTACCGGAGTTGGCCATCTACGTCCCAGGACGTTGACCCGCCACCAACAGGGATGCAAATGACAGACAACGGGAGGGCACCAGTGCTAAAAAGTCAATTGGAAAAAAGCCGAAAGTAAACCCTTCATATAGACGACTTGCAATGACAACAAAATACAACCTCCCGGGGGCAGTGGGGATGCGTCTGTCTTGCTCCGGGGACCGGCGTGGTCTTGTAACGACACAGTCCCAGGGGTTTATGGCAAACCTTAGACGAGCACTTGGGCTTCCCGTATTCTACCCCTCGTGGGGTAAAGTTACCTTTTTTTTACATATCGCAGAAAAGGTCCACTCCCATGGGTTTTGAGTAGGGTAAAAAAACGGGTGTTGGTTGTTTTACAACGGGCAATTCTTTCAGGAAGATGGGGAAGGTTGGGAACAAAGGCCAGGTCCCCTGGGTTTGGTCCTCCATAGCAGGTTTCCAAATAAGGAAAAGGAAGGGGCCCTTATTTTCTTAGTGTTTTGTTTGCCCTAATCAGGGGGGGGGGAAAGAAAAATAGTTCACACTTTTAGGGCCACGGCCATCCAAGGGGGTTGGGCATGTATGGATTTAAGTTACTTCTATGTAAAAGTGAACCTCAAGAGGGTCATCTTACTCCTTCTCATTGGCTTCGGGGGTTATTTGAAAAACTAATGTTGTACTGAACCAAGCGGGAAATGAAACCGCCGCCCCCCCCCGGCCGCTTTCCTGGACTCTAAGGGATGCCGGGGGGCACTGATGAGAAATCACGTTAATAGTTTTACTTTGCAACTTTGGGTTGGTTTTATTTGTTCAGACTCTGTCTTGTGCTTTTTCCCTCACCCAGCACCAAACCAGCGGCAACAAACAGGGAGACGAAGCAACCGGAAGGCAAAGGGGGGAATCACTGGGGGGGGGGGAGGGAAGGGGGGACGTCGGTTCACAAACGCCCTTTGTCTTAACCACGTTGGGCTGAAATTCGTCGAAAAAGGGCCGGAGAACTCCTTGCGCAAGTTTGTCCCTGTAAACTGCCTTCGGGGCGAGGTGGTGTATCGTCCCATCAAAGCGTTAAGGTTTGGGCTCCAGGTGAAAGGGGGCAATGACAGCACCCCGAATGGGGCCCGTCCCCTCCGCCAAAAAAACTTTTGAGGGGGTACAGACCGCCCCGCAAATGCAAGTCAGTCTGTGTGAACCACTAGTGGTCCCAAAAACGGTTGTGAGGCACAAACGTTGCAATCAAAGGATGTTGGGGTGGAGGAAGTCGACCTCCTGGTCCAAAGAGACCGCTTGGACCTTGATTACAAGGGGTGTTACCCCGTCCCCTACTGGGGGGGGGCAAAAGGCAAGCCGCAAAAAAAGACCCTTCAAAACTGGGAAGAAAATTTCATGCGGGGCAACCACCAAGTACCTTATGAATGAAAACCAAAAAAATAAATTTAAAGAGGTCTCAAGCCCACTCGATGACAGACGGTTTTGCAGGGAAACCACAAGGGGTCCGTACCAATGAACGGGCTGGACCCAAAAAAGATGCCCCCGGAGAAAAAGGGGTAAAAGAGGTGACATCGAAAAAGCTGTGTGGGTTGTGGGAAATCCCAACCCTTTTTTTTCCTATATATAATCCATGCGGGAGGGGGGGGAGGAAAGCACAGTTTCCCCGATTGAAAAAAGTTGCCTTGGCCAAGCTTGAACTTCACGGGGAGGGGGTCACCGTCAACAAAGGGGTTAAAGTCCCCCACCCGGGGACGGGCCAGTTGCCCCAAGGAGGATTGAACCCCACGAAGGTTATTGACTCGATGTGTAAACAAAGAAGACCCAAAAAAAGCGAACACCGTAAGAGAGAAGAGAGCCGAACTCGAAAGAGGGCGCAGGACAGGGGGGGTGGGGGGGGGGGGGAAATGGCCTGGTTACCTGCCGTGACAACAGGTAATTGCCCGGATGGGGGGGAAACAAGAATGGCCGTCGGGGAGACTCCAGTCACTCTAAGCGGTCCCTGAACAGTTAAGTTTTTCATCGCCAACGGAAAAAGTTTTTGCCGGTGCCCAGTGGCAATGGACAAATACCCACCGGGGTTACCACGACCTTGAAAAGGACCTGGTAAGCAATTGGGGGCTCGGTCAAAAAAAAGAATCATTGCGCTGGTTAACGTGCTTGGTGGGAAGGATGCCCAAACTGAAACGTCCGGTCGTGTCAAAGGTGGGGGGGGCATTCACACCCCCCCGAAACCAAACAAACCACATCTAAATAACGTCGAAATAAATTTCAAAAGACTCAAAAGACCACACGCACAGAAATCAAAATGAAACTGGAAAAAGAAAAAAGTGTAGGTGGGTGGCAGCGCTCCTCCCTAAGTTTGCATAACTTAGAGGGTTCGAGTCAAAACCGCCAGGGAAGGGGACCGTTGCCATAAAATAAAATGGTAGGGACAAAAAGAATTGGAGCTGCCAATAAAGGGACCGGGCAAGGGGAAACACCCTTCAACGCTACTTTCTTGGTTTGTTTAAAAAAGGAATCCCTCAAGATCTTTGAAAAAAGGAGGGACGGGGGGGGGGAAAAAAGGGCAGTAAAGACATGCGGGCTCGGCTTTTTATGGTTTGGCTTGAAAAAATTGGGTGTGTTTTTAGGACAAGAAAAATCAGAGCAAGAAACCAACCCGGGGTCACGAATAATATTTGAATCAACACAAGAACAACATTTTACACACACTACAAGTCCCACCCCAAATATTGTTCCCCCCTTTGTGTTTCCAATTCATTTTTGTCAAAAAAAAAAAACAACATGCGGCCAATCTGGTCAACTTCCGTTTTTTTCAACAAAACCGAAAGCCAAACAAAGGTTTAACGGGTGAGGGGGGCGGCGCCCCACGGGCAATCTCAATAAACCATTCGGTTGTTTACAAGAGGGGGATAGTGAAAGGACAGGTGTTAGAATCTTCCCAAGCCGAGCCCCTGTTTGGCTAAATAGGGCAAAACTTTTCCAAACAGGAGAAAACCCATTTCCCTTGTTAGCCGACGGACCGCGTCAATATTAGCTGAAATCACCAAAAAACGAAACGATTACTTTTTTGGGGACAAGTCGGAGTGGGGAAGGGCTAAAAAGAAACTGGAGCCCGCGGGGATGGGCGCCCCAAAAAAGGTAAGGGTGTGGTGCCTCCAAAAAACTACCAGGGGAAAGAAAGAAGCCGTTTCCACAAAACACACACCCGAAAGACAGACCCCCTGTGGCACATTGTCAAGGTTGTTTGGACCGAGACAAACCTGAGGAAAGTCCACTTGTCGTTTATTTGTGGCCTCACTCCAAAAAAAAGGAAGGTGTAATGCAAACAGAGTCACCCCTTTACCCAATCCCTGCAACTAAAAAGAAAAAAAAAGAAAAGTTGCATCCCCTCATGCGTGGTTCCTTGGAATGAAAGACATCTGCCTCAATCTGGGAAAAAGTACAAAAGGGGGAAAAATCCTGTCCCCATCTCGACCACCAACAAAAACTTTAAATGGGTTTTTTTCTCTATATATTAAATTCCTAAATTTAATTCGAGAAGAAAAACCGGGAGTGGTGGCACGAATGGCTCAGGGGGTAATTAAAGGGTACCCTGGGTGGGAGGGGAGAAAGGAGTTTGACAGGACCCTCAAACAACACCCTTGGCAACCATTGGAGACCCAACTTGTGGTTGAAAAAGTCCAAGTTTTCTAATCTGATTGAAAAAAATCCTTTAGGTCCCGGTCCATTGCAGCTCCCGGGCAAAACTTCCCGGAGATAGGCATCCAAGGCTGTGCCTTCAAACACGGTTTGTTGGAAAAAATGGCTGCAAAATCATGGGAACAACAAGTAGCGGACCTGTAGCGGTTTTTTTACAGGGGGGGGGGGGCGGTCCCAGGGGGATTCCCTGGTACACTGGGTTGCCAAAAAGGTACAAAACGTGTGGGCGTCACCTGAAACCAATCATTCCTTGGGGAATAAAAAAAAGGTCACCGTCCTTTCCTTTTTAACATAAGCGTTAATGTCACCCGTTCGAAATTCTTTTAAAATCCTTTTCAAAAGTTTTTAAACCAGGGTTGAGGGGGTGTCACTGGTTGAGAAAGCGGCGACGGGGGACCCGCGTGGTAAGGGGAAAAAAAGCAAAGCGGAAGGAAAAGGGGGGATTCATGGAAAAAACCCAAATCTGCCGTGCCACTTGTTACAGATTTCCAACACAAGCGGGGTTTCACAACCTCCACTGATGGTGCCTGGCCCTTAGGGGTTTGGTAAATCCCGCCAAAGAATTCCGGGGGTGGGATGGAGCTGTTTGAACAAGGCACGATACGTTGTGGAACAACCATCCACCTGGGGGTACCGATAAAAGGGAACGCCACCCGCTATAAAGAAAGACAAGGTCCCCTGGCACATAAAGCTCAAAATCATCTTGGGTCGAAGGGAACTGGGGGGCGGGGGGAAACCAATGTTTCCACTTTGGGAAAACCAGAGTGCAACCGAAGAAGACGGATGGCATCAATGGAGGGGGGGCAAAGCAAAAGGGGGGAATTCAAAGATGCAAAACCTCCAAGGGGGGGGTTGGGGCTTTTGTCTCAGTGCCGGAACTCGGGTGGGAGGTGTTTGTCGGGAGGGGTGACGACCAGAGGAAAAACATGGAAAAATAAAAAGGAATACAAAAGAAAGTTCACCTAAGGCTCCATCAAGGAAACCGAGGGGAGAAAGGAGGACCCATACCCTAATCAATTTCACAAAACGACGAGCCCGCGCAAGATCTTCTGGGTCAGCTGCCATCCGTTTACTCCTGGGAAAAAAACTCCTTGTAGTCCCCAAGGCAGCGGCCAGCCTCCAAGGTAAGCAACCCGCTTGGGGAAACACCCCTCCACGAAACGTGGGGGTTGGAACATATCGTTTTCGATTGGGAGGTGCAAAACCCGGCCGCCGGTAAACAGACGGACGAGCTATAGACGCGCCCCAGGCCAACACAACCAGGTTGCACCAGCGGCCTCTGGACCCACGGCACAGTTTGCAGGGCGAACTAAGGACAGTTTGTCCCAACCCAGGGCGGCCTCGTGAAACCGGGGGAGGTTGTTTTGCGCAACAGGTAAACTCGGTCCCCATTTTAAAAAAAGAAAGGACCGGGGAAGCAAAAGGGAATCCCACGGAATCACCCACGTCCCCAAATGCAAAAGCTTGAACCCCTTTAAAGGAAGGGACCAAAAGAGGAAATCCAGATAGGGTACCCCCCCAATGTAGAAGGAAAAGATCGAATAGGGAAGAAAAAAGGTGGCGTCGGGGTGTTTTTTTGAAGGCAAGGTTTCTGCATCTGTCGTTCGAACGTCAAAAGAAAATGTACGTCGGAGGTGGAAAAAAAAGGAGACGGCAGGTCAAAACCCGTGAAGACAGGTTAAAAACGGCAAAATCAGGCAGCGTACCTGTCCCATCCTTCTTTATGTTCCCAAAATACTGTAACCCAATCCCGCAACCTAGCACCATCCTGGAGGCTACCTCCTATGAGAAACCCCGGCTTCCCAGTTAACATTTTGTCATTTTTACGTGACTTTCAATGGGCCTTTTTTTCTTTCAAAGTTGCGGGAAAGAAGTGAGATCCGGAGGCAAAGAGCGTTGGGGGGGGGGAAAAATCCACCACTAAGGGTGAAAACAGCGGGACTGTGGTGGCCCGGCAAATCAAAGTTTAAGACTGTACCTAAAGTGGGGGTTGTTTTATACCCAAACCCAGGCCATCCATCTTGCCCCAGAATAATTTCAGTAAGAAAGAATGAGTTTAGGGAGAATTAGCGGAGCGTATTTCCAATGCATGGGGGGGTGCCAACCCCTTTCCTGAAGTTGGGGAGGGTAAGTGACCCACTTGAGAAAAAAACATCTGGGTTTGGCAGTCCCAAGAACAAGAGGGGGGAAAATGGGGATTTCAAGAAGACTATAACTTATGTTCAGTGACTTCAAAGAATCACAACGTCCCATCTGAGAAATTACTCAATGACCGTAAATTGGACTTTCGGAAGGAAAAGGGGTTGGGGGGTACTTTTCAACCTTAAAACAGATCTATGACATTTCCAGAATCGGTGATGAAAAGCCCACTGTTTGGGTGGTCTGGGGTCCTGTCAAATTATCTGAAGGGCCGAGACGCACCCCACCGCAAACCTTCGACCCCATCGAGAAATGAATCAGCCGAGGGGGACAACCTTCTGTCCACTTTGTCCGCGGCTAACAGTCTAGGGGAACGTTCCCACTAAAAACCTTGGACGGGAACATCACGGGACCACAAGTTACCAGGGGGAAAACACAAAGCCTCCGAAATTAACTGCCCCGTAAAGGGAAATGAAGACCCAGGAAAAAGCCCTAATCGTGAGGCCCTATAAACCAATACACTCAGGGGTGGGCCACCAACTGCCACCCCTCAGGGAGGTCCTGACAAGAACCATCAGGAAGAACCCCCTCAAACCACGTAATCCACGCCTTTAACTCCAGAACTCCGTTGGGGGGGGGGGGGGACCAAAGTAATTAAGAGCGAAAGGGGGTGTTTGCAACCGTTCAAGGGGAGGAAGCTTTACGGCCTTCACCTGTGGCGGGGCAAGGCGAGGCCAACGAGGCGGGAAGGTCGGACCACTCCCTAAACCCGCACCAGCAATAGAGTGAAAGAAAATCAGTAATTGGCCCAATGGGGGAAAATGGGGAAGAACGCAGAGCCTTTGTCATAGGGGCAGGTCGGGGGGGACCAGGGGGGGCAAGGGCCGTTGGATCATGTACCTGAGGGGCCGCAACCCACCCCAACACCCGTCAAGGGGTGCGCCATTGGGCCGGGGGGAGCCTTATGGCCTGGTACCGTGCTTACTCAAAGCCAAATTGGGAGGTAACTTAGCGTATTTTCCCAAACAGCCGAATGGTAACGGGGGCTAAAAGACGAAAATAGACACTCAGAGGAAGACCCCTCCCGGACAGTGGGGATTCCCGAATAAGGGATTGTTAGGGGGGAAAGGTGACTCCCCACCACTTTACCGACCTCAGGTTTTTGATTGAACAGGGGGCAAAGTTTTGGAAAGGACGGGGTTGGAAATATTCCAGGTAGTCAATAGACGAAAAGATTTCCCAAAAATGGGTTTTTTTGACGTTTAAACAAAGGGGGGGCGCGATGTGGGGGTTTTGTGAAAAAGAACAAGGAATGTCGACAAGGGACAGGTGTGGGGAAAGGGGGTGGTGAAAGTTGGCTGGTTTCGGAGGGGCCCAGAAAGAGGCGGTCAGGAAAGATGTGAGAGGGGGGGGGGACGGTTTTTGAGACGACCCCGACAACCGTTTCTTGAAAAAAAACAGTTTCTTAAGGCAAACTGTTGGGGTAGTTTGGCGGAAGGGCGAGTTTTTGGCCCATGGGTACCCCTATGTTAAAGGGAGAAAGAAGGGAAAAGCTGACCCAGAATACACTTCCCCCACTAAACTTACAGGGGGGATTATTTTCCGGGACAAGGGGACTTCAAAAGAAAAGGGGTGATGTCCCTGGAGAGAATCCGGGCCAGCCGGGGGGGAGGACGGGGGGATTGTTAATTGTGCGTCGGTCCGTTCAACAAAAAGGGTAAACCCAAAAAATCTGACAGGGTCATACACGTCCGCTTGTTGCCCCTCTGTTTCCGGCCCAAAACGCCGGCAGTCGGGGGCGTGTTACAGAGCAGGGAGGAATCGGGAGGCCACGGTGCTTTAAAAAATCCCCGTCACTCCCTGAGTCCCCCCCCCCACGTAGAGAAAACAGTTGGGGAAAGGGGGATATTTTTCCCGGGGGGAACTTTACTTCGCGGCGAAGGGAAGGGTTTGGGGGGCGTCCACGACGGAAAGGATTTCAAATTTTTCCCCTTTCCGGGGGGCAATCAAAGAATCGCTGGGGGGGGGATGGGAATCCTACCAAAGAGTCGCGTGTGGGAGCACTCGCAGGGAAAAGAAGGGGCCACTTGTCCAAGTACCAATTGATAAGACAACGGGGAAAACCAATATTTTGGTGGGAAAACTGCCACTACAGTTAAAACCGACCATCCGCTTTAGACTGGGCGTCAAGAGGTTCCCTAAAGCGTTGCAAACAACAAAAAATACCCCCCCGGTTCCAAACGGAACGAACTTGCTCGTAAACATAGCCCACAGGCTTTTAACGATGACACATAAAGAAGTAACAGGTTTGTCCGGGGGCAAGGCCCGCTAGGGTGGGTTCAAAAATCGGTCAAACCTGTGAAGACCGGGAACCCCAAGTTTACGTTACAAACAAAATTGAAACTCACCTCCCCAAAAAATAGGTCCCGAAAAGATTTCCTGTGTTTAAGAATACAACAACAGTTTTTGGGCTCGGGGTCGTAATAGAAGGAACGAGGCCGCGGTGGATGAGGTTCCCCGCTTCCGAAATGGTGTTAAGGAACCCCCCCCACTTGTCAAAAAAGGTTACGGGAGTCCACGCGCCAGGTTGGAAGAAAGACGACTAGAAAAAAAATGTCGCAAAAAAACCCAAAAAAAAAAATTTGAGGGGGGTGGACTTGACAACGAAACAGAACGGCCGGACGGGCCCCCGCAAGGAAAAGAAAAGAAACACTCGAAACCTGCAGGGGAGAACATTTTAATTGGGGTTGGTTGGGAGCGGGCAATGGGGACCCAGGGTTCCTTAGTCCGCCGTATGTTTGGTGGGACTTGGAGCGAAAATGAACGGGGAGGTCATCATTCTCAACCAAGGAACCTCACTTGTTTTTTATTTTGCTAACAAAATTTACGGTGGGGCGCCGGTTAGAACTTTTTCAGGAAGGAACCCAGACCCTGCAAAAATTCTGGGGTCCCTGGTGGCTTCGGGAAAAACCCACTCATAGAGTTCTAGGGGTTGGGGTTCTCCCCTGATTTTTTGGCAATGAATCTTAATCGGACCAAGGGTGGTTGGTTGGGCTCCCTTCAAACATATTTCCGTCAAATCGGGGGTAAAAAGGTTAGCCTAACCGTCCACCCCAAAAAGAAAAAATGAAAAGGGATTTGGTTAATAGATGGTGTCCGTCCGGAATGAAAATGGGAAAAAACGAACGATTGAACCGCTCGTCCCTTGGGAACTGGCAGACACCATAATCAAAGGCGGCCCAAAACAAAAAGGACCTTGACATAATTACAAGACCAAACCGAATCAAAAAGGTGGGGGCTACCGGTTTTTCCAAAGAAAAATCCGAAATAGAAGGAAGCGGTGGTGGAAAACAATGAAGAAAAAAAGAATGGAAAGTTCTGTGCGTCGTTGGGGTAACCCTGGAAAAGGGGAAATTGGGTGGGTGGGGGTGAATACAAAAAAAATGCAACAAACCCATGCCTCTCTAAAACCAACAAAGGAAGAGTATGGGAAAGAGGGGCCAATGGAAACACACCAAGCCAAGGTACAAAAAAGACAGACCACCCCGAACCCGCCCATTTGGGGTCGAACATTGTTTGACACAAAGCGAATGAAAAAGGGGAAATCCTTTCAGGTGGTCACGTTGGTGTCCGGTGCACA
>Ga0179591_1311688_pt1 | contig 14042 bp, 14 predicted proteins | sample CZOMad2_1_08_16f_FD_182891 | JGI IMG/M metagenome (GOLD analysis project Ga0179591, IMG submission 182891) | Vadose zone soil fungal communities from Angelo Coast Range Reserve, California, USA - CZOMad2_1_08_16fungal (PacBio error correction) | ecosystem: Environmental > Terrestrial > Soil >...
GGTACAACGGGGTGGAGGGTTGGATGGTGTAGCGGTGCAAGTTTGTAAGAAGACGATTTGGGTAAAGTCGAGAGGTAGTCCGGATGGCTTCCGTTCGAGGCTTGCAGCATGGCAATCTCGGGTGACTCAAGTGAGAGGGGTCGTACAAAAAAGACCTTGCCCCACGCGCGGCTGGGACTAGAAGGCGGGGTTCCATGGAACTAAGTTCGGAAAAAGGTCGAAATGGGGGAGATACAATCTCTTCACGGAGCTTATTAAAGAGAGATCTTCAGGGAAGGATCCGCCGTTCGACCGAAGAAAATAAAGGAGGGGAAAAACAAGAAGAAAGTGCTCGGTTCGGAGCGAGGGGAGGAAGAAAACCTACCCTCCTCCAAGGAGCGCTTCTCACGGGAGGATCTACGAGCAAAAAAATTCAGAACGAGTCTTTTTTGAGGACTAACGGGTCGGAATGGTGTGATAAAACCACTCGCTTTGGCAGGAGGCGGGCTGTAGCGGGGTAGAGGGGGGGAGTGCCGTCTTGGCACAAAAAAGAGGGCCATCTGACTGAGAGCGGAGGTTCCCAGGACTGGCGCAAAACGGGGAAGACGCTGTAGAGGGGACATTCAGTCTTCCCTCGTCTAACAGAAAAGGAAATGCTAGTTCCTGTCCGGGGAAAATATGTCTTAGTGCGAGGACCTCTGGGATTCGTTCTCGCGAGCCGCTTGCAGGGATTTCCAGTTCACGATCTATGTCCCCCGGTGATCCGTTCCGGAGAATCTCTCCGTCTATTTCTGCGGTTTTGCATCGGTTCCTGGGCACAGTTGTCCCCTTAAGGTGCCCTGTAGAGAGTAGGGAGAGGCCTGCAAGGGACAGCAGCCGCCGGATCTGAAAAAAAACACACCCCCCCGGGGAGCGCGAACACACTTAAGGCGATTGAAAGCGGGTTGAGGCGGGGCCCGATGTACGGATAGTTCCTTCTACCCGGCGACCGGGGGACCGAAGACTATGTGAGCCATAGAGAGGAATCCACTCGGGGACAACCTGGGGGAAAACAACCTGATCATCACCTCGGAAAGAATTGACCTCCTGTGTAGTAGTACGCTAATCAAGAACTTCTTGGCGACTTCCGAAGTTGAGACCTAAGGGGAAGAGGTGCATCGCCCTCGTCACGCTCAAACGAGTCCTCGCAGCACAAGGGTTCTTTGAGCGTGAAGAAGGGGGTGGCGCCTGGAGCTCGATGGGGCCTTCCGAGAAAAAAGCAGAGGGATAGCTCTTTCGATAGGGAGAAGCCGCATCTCTACGGAAAAGTGGGGGGTTCTACAGTTCACGAATACGACGTAAAAAAGTTACTGAAGGGATTCCGCACCTGCGCCTCTGCGGAAAAAAAAGTTCTTCCTGTCTGGCTAGAAAGTAAGAGTAGTAAGGCGGATCGGGGGACATAAAAGGAGGCCGCTCTCAGAGATTCACAAAATTGAGCAAATATCCGAGGTCCCGGGGGGGGTCTCTAACAAGACTTGCCTTGTATAGGCCCCAATTAAGAGAAAAAGGTGGAAGGGAAGAAAAACCTCGGTGTAGGATAGGGAACGGAAAGGGAGAAGTCGCGAAAAAAGTGGCTCGGGATGCGCGAAACCCTCACAAAGGAGTCGTGTCGTGCGAGAAAGTCGGCCCAGGCTGCGTGAGCTCACGCCGGGCAATATGAGGAGGGCTCCTTGGAGAGGGACTGCTCAGAGTAGGATGAAAGAGTGTACAGGAACGCCGACCATCGATGTGGGGAGTCTTAGAGCATCGCCATAGGCGGGATCCATAACTTTGGAAAAAAAATGACCAGGTATCGGGGGACGATGAACAACAAGCATGGCGCCGAAATTCTCTAGGGTCCAAGAGCCCCGGGAGCGGCTCTATCGCGGCTGAAGGTCCGAAGGAGGTTGGGGAGAATATCAGAAGTTCGCTTTCTCCGACTTAGAGACTAACGGGGCAGAAAGGTGGAAAGCCAAACTATCAACGCACTCTCAAGGGTTCGGAAACGGGGAAAAAAAAATTTCAACACAAAAAAAAGAAAAACCCTGATTCGGGTTACCTGTTTTGAGCGGGGGTTCTTCTTTCACTGGGGGGCTCTGTTCTTTCTTGGGAGAAATTCCTCAATTTTCTTGTCCAGCGCGGGTGGTTATCGGGAATGGGTCGTCGTCGCTGAAGGAGGAAAGAAGGAGAAGTCGAGGTATCCTGGGGTGGGCAACACTTCCTCCTCCTACGGGGAGGGGGGAAACCCTGGGGGGAAACAAAAGAGGACGTCTCTTTTAGGGGGGGAACCCTTCCGGCGTGGAAGATGGTTAAGGTACATCACCCACGGGGGAATCAGGAGCAGGTTCCTGGGGGGGTGTCGCGAATCAAAGCCTGGGGTAAAAGTAGATAGATACACGAAACCAGCCAGGAAACTCGATGAAAGGTCGGAACGCCTTCACATCGAAACCTCAAACACAAGCAGGGCCTCGGCTTGAAACACACTAGTTATCACGGTCCTGCGGAATGGGAGACCAACTTGGGCTGACATCCAAGCTGAGTCCTTCATTTGAAAGAAAACAAACAGAAGAATACTCTCTTCTCGCGTCAGAGACATGATACGGGGAGAACGAGACGGGTGCCATTCCCCGACAAGGGAACTAACATCAGAATACCCGTGGGGAAGACTAATACAAGGCAGGGGGACCGTAAGAACTGGGCTTTCCTGTGGTCACCTGTTTTCAATGACACATTTCATTCTGCCAGTTCCCACATCGGATTTATTTTTCTGGGGGAAGGGTCTTCGTGTCAAGAGGGGCACTTCTGCGTGGAGGAGAGCCTCCTGATAAAAATGTCATGCGGAACGTGGCCATCCGGTAAATCTCTCTGGACGCGACCTTCATGCCGTCTTAAATAGGGTACACATTCCAGGTCTAGATCTACTTTTTAGAAGAAATTGCAGGTGCTGTTTTTGAGAAAAGATGCCCGGGGAAAAGTCTTGGTCGCTGTCCTCGTGCCCTCCTACAGTGAATTCCAGTTCCAGGAAGAAGAACATTTGTGTCGGGCGCAGGTGCGGGAACACTTATTTAAAGTCTCTTCCATAAGGATCGACGGGGCTTGGAAGACGCTCTAACAAGGTGGCTTTCCGCATCTAGTCCTCGGAAAGACCAAACTGCCCGGAGGTAAGGGCATCGGGGGCACACCAGTCACGCCTGGAGGCCAGAGAAACGGCCCTGATGCCCCGTCTTCCGGGGGGCATTCTCCCTTGGCGAATCCTGAGTCTACCGGGGGTGTTTGGCATGAAATTCCGCAAATGAAGGGGAGGCGGTCTATCCGGTCAAGGAGGGACGAACTACCTACGGAAAAGAGGAAGCACGACTCTGTCAGACTAGATCACGGCGAACACGGACGTCGTCGTAAAACTCGGTCACGACGGACACAGTCCCTCAATCTCGAAAAAAGAGGAAATGGAGGGAATCTCGGCGCGGGATCGACGAGGTCAAAACTACTAGGGAGTCGGAAGAAAAAAAAAAAAGTGAAGGGCGGCAGTCATTTCTTTGTGCAAAACTCGGTCGACCGGAAGACTACAGCTCGGAAGGGAGTTTACGGGCCCTCGAGACTCGGAAGAAATCTACCCCCCAAATAATCTCCCACCTCCTCAAAGGAAAGTGTTTTTTTCTGATTGAAAGCCGGCACAGTCAGGTTCCTAAACAGTTTTCAAAAAGAAGGCACAGCGAAAACGGCCGGTAAATCAAAGGGCAATGCAGCGACGGATTGGGGGAGCAGAAGTACCCACCCAACCGGCTACCTGGTGGGGGAGTGTGAGGCCGACGGGGTCCGGGGGGAACGGGTCAGGCTAGGGGGGAAACGCTTCCAGGGAAGGCGAGGAAGACTCGTCTCGTGGGCACTCTTCACGCTGAATACAGCCAGATAAACATCTGCCTCCAACGGAGAGGGCCACCTCCCCCGGGGGGTAGTCATCTCCGTGCCCTTTTGGGGGTTCTCGGCCTCTGTGGGCTGCCAGAATTCCGTTCTTGTACACTCTCTGTTTTAGGTCCACTAGGAGGGTAGTTTCTGGGTCTGGGTCCGGACGGTTCCCGGTGTCGCATCCCCCAGTTCGGCAAAGAAGGGCGGGGGACCCCGTTGTCGCCGTACTCTCGCGCCGGGGGCCACCGTGGTGGTACCGTAACCACAACAGGCGCCGAGGAGAAGCTAAATCCAAACGCGATCCGTCAAAAGGCCGGAAGTGGAAGACCGAGCACCCTAGGCCGCAGGCACACCGTTGGGCGCCAGCGACCAACAACGCCCCGGGAGGGGGGGGAAAAAAAGCGTAGGCCTTAGTCCTCATGAGCCCTCTCACAGGGAAATCATTTTGTCAGCGAAGTAATCGTCCAAACAGACACCAGGAATACTCTGACAAACGCGAGGGGGTGGGGGGGGAAACAACCAGCCGCGAACCAGGGTAAGACGCATGGCTCGGTACGGAAGTCCGGGGGGTGGTCGGTGTCTGCCTCGCACGTCCAGAGCCTATGCATATGGGGGCGCAAAAAGGGGCCGTGGAGCGAATGAATTGCCTAACAGGGCTCAACTGACATTCTCGTTGGGGAAAATGAAACCCCGTTGAAAGACTTTGTCGACACTCGTCTAAAAGCACATAATCGCTCTAGCAAGAACTGAGTGGCTGAGTAAACAAGAGTCAGGATGCAAACGGGGACTTTCTCAATGAAAAACCTTGGGGGTTTTCCCCTCACATGCCTGGGAGTTTGTAGCTGTAGACCCCGGACCCCGCTCACGATAATGGCATCTCATATTTACCTTCCTCCGACTCGCGAGCTAGACAAGAGAAGCTAGACCTCCTTTAGTAGAGAAGGCAGTTTTTGTGTGGCAGCAACATCGCGGGTTTCTGGTGGCCGGCAGGGTCACGGGTGGTGAAAAAGCTCTAGCACATGCGCCTTGAAGTAGTGTCCAGAGGCGGCTCCGGGTCCAGGGAAGTCGTCACAAAGCAACTGTTCGACTCACGATTGTCCGCCCTGATCTTTTCAGACGGTCGTGGGGGGCAACTCTTCGGCCGCTCTGACCTTAGGGGTCCTCTGTTCCGCGTTTCTCCACAGTTCGTCTCCTGGCGGGTCACCGTTTTTATCGTCTTCTAGATGATGGTTATGCATCAGTGCACCCAAGTAGGGTCTCATGAGTATAAGAGTTCAGGTTGTTTACGAGTTTCCCATTTGCCCCTGGATGCTGGCTGAGGCAATTGGGTCCTGCTCAGATAAGGCGGCTGGAAAGTTATGGCGGTCAGTCCTTCTCTTATGTCAAGGACGAGACGATGAATCGCTTGTTACAATGAATCTGCAGATTTGAGCACCGCAATTCCGGGTCCCTTCCGTCTCCGTCCTGGGAAGAGAGCGAGCAAGGGGGGACACTCCTACAGGATTCCTGTCGGCGCTACGGGTTCAGTGATCTCGTCGAGCTCTAAACCCACACTATAAACTCGTAAGGGGGTCATTCTGGTCCGCTCTGGGGAAACTTTCTTTGGGATTCACCCATTCTTAAACAAGAACTCCTCCTATGGGGCTACTGCCATCAAACGGGGGGAAAAGTCGATACGCCTCTCGGCTTGGACACCGCTCGGGGGCAATGCCATCGAAAAACTAGGGTGGAGATTTCTAATTCACGTTCCAGCAGTGTTTGCTTTCTTGTCGGTTAGGCTCACAGGACTGCTCAGGAGGGCACCGGCCCGGGTGCGGGAGGGGTAGGTTCCACCCCACACGGCTGCAAGAGGGTTTGCCGTAGAAGAACATCGGCGTCGGTGGGGGGGGTCCAGCACCACAGGTGGGTCCGTAGTTGGAGCAAACGGGCTCAAGACCTTGCTTTGGAAAGGCATCCTGTGGAGAATGATGGGCCGGCACGCCGAGCTGAGGCGGCGGGGGGCGTCTCTGCTCCTGGAGGCCCAGGGAATCAAAGGGAAAAAACTAATCGAGATTTCCATGTTTTTCTACAGGTGCTTACTGTTGCCACGGGGCACGCGCTTAACAGTTCGTCGCCTTGAAGTTTCTAACAGCGAAAAAGCTGGACCCGAATGCCGCAGCGGAAGGATGGTGGTCTCCCTAGATGACTGCGGGAGTTGGGGGCGCTAGGGCCTCATCTTCATTCTCGCTGGTCTTAGAACGGTTCCCTTAAACCTCGCTCCTCTGACTTCCCGGTTTGGTAGGGATGATCGTCCGCCACGTGAAAACGTTATCTAACACGGCCTGAAAACTCGGAAGGAATCAAACCCACTCGGTTAATAAACACTATAGAGGGGCCTGATGCATTATGCTTCCAAGAGCCTGTGGGGGCTACATCAGCTGGCTCCTAAAGGATGACTTTTGTAATCTCTAAGTGTGAGATTTCCCTCTTTCGTGGGGTCTCTCTTTCCCATCGTGGCATGCGAAGGCGACACCAGGGGTTCAGACTCTGTGTTCCCTCTGGGGCCTTTGGATAATGTAGTTTTCCTTTCTACTCTCTAGAGGAGGGATGAAGATACCGAGGCGTCCGTCCTCATGAAGTTGAGGTTTCTGTCCGGGGAATATTTGAGGGGTCCTTGCATCCGTCCCGTCGTATTCCGAGGGTCTTGTCCGTGGCGAAAAGAACTTGTTCAGAGAGGGGTGGTGAGGAGATTCGTCCACTAGGGTAAGGCCTCCTCTAGTGTTGTGGTATGGCGATTGGACAGCAATCACACACAATCCGCTTTCCCCGGCTGCGAGCCGATTCGCGGAAACACCAAAGTGAGACTCTTAAACTTTCGCTCGCAATCATGAAGAAAGCTAAGGGGAGGGGCCCATCTTCTCAGCCTGCCCTGGACCAAAGTATTTGGGGGGTGGGTCACTCCCTTAAATGGATTCAGTCGTAGGTCCATTGTGAGGTTGACAGGACAAGATTTCCACTCCCTAAGACAAGAGTATCTCTTTGGGGGTACGGCTGCTTCGTTCAGAGGCCAATGTGTGGTGCGAGCTGAATGACCTCCCCGGTCCCTACCGTGTGGTTGTGAACCGTAAATAAGGGGGCATAGCGTCTGTTTGGGGAGGGGTGAATTCTGCTACTTCGGTCACGGGTCTTTTGGAATGTAAAATTCTCTTGGCGGATGCTCGGGGAGGGCGGCGCTGCCCGAGGAGCAACAGACTTCTGAAACTGGGTGTTACCACTTCCAACGTTCGGGGTGGGGACAGACCCACCAACGGAAAGGAACTAACTCTACGATGGGGAATGGTCAAAATAAAGGGGGGGGGGTCACGTAGAAAATAACCGTGCATCAGGGAAAGGACGAGGTCACACACGGGCAGATGGTCGACCTGGGCGTCCGTTTTAGCTCTCAACCAACCAGGGAAGGATGATTAAAGAGGTATGAGGAACACGCCTTTGAACTCAATCCTGCATAGCTTAGAACTATTGGGTTCCTCAGGTCGGCATCCGGCCGTCCAAAAGCGTAGGGAAAACTGAGAAAATGCATCAATTCCAGGATTAGTAGCTCGGCGTGTGGTCTGCGGGGGGACCCCAAGCCGTCGGTCCCTCATGTTCCACAAAAACCGTCTAGCGCCGGAGCTGCCCCCCCCGAGACGACCGAGGAGGGAAAAGAGCGTGCAGTCCCGCGCAAACCCAAGCCCCCCAGAAAAAACCATATGGACTCGGCGTCTGGGTAACAAAAATCGTAAACGGAATTGAAGGGGTAGTTGGGCCGTTTCCTCCTGCGTCGAAGGGACAACCCCCCGCCCAGACCACACACCCACATAGGGAAGAGAAGAGAAAAAAAAAAAAAAAAAACCAAAGACACAGAAAAAAACTGTGCGCTCCTCGATTTCGGAAATTTTCCCAACAGAGTTTCTTTTCCGGGCTAAATAAAAAATCTGCACTCTTTCCCTACGTTCTGACAACACAAAGAAACACCATGGAAACGGGGGGAACCCAACAAAGAAAAAAACACTAACAAGAACAATCAAAAAAAAAAATAAACAAAAAAAGAAAAAAAAAAAAAATCCAAAAAGTTAGTATCTCGAGGCCAGAGCGTCAAACCCATAGAACCATCCTGAAAAAAAACAGCAGGAAGGAGGCAGTGTCGCGGCGTCATAGCAAACTGAGAACCGTGAAAAAAAAGTAGAAGCGGGGGGTTTCCAAGTAACGTGGAAAGGTCAAAGGAAAAAAAAGGGTCTGGCACTGGAAATAATTTTGAAATTGGTGAAACGACTATCCGAATTCCGTACCCAAAGGAGTTTTTCGCTTGGATTCTGGGCCGCACGCGGCCATACGTGCCTCCTAGCTGGTAGTACACTCGTGGACCTTCCCCCATGTAGAGGCTCCATGCGAAGGGATAGTGGCCTCTCTTTAGTGCTTGCGGGGCTCAAGCAACATTTTCTGGGCTACCGGGGGTCGCGGTCAGATCTCCGGGAGTATCAAACGGCGGGCCCGGTAAGGGTTAGGAGAGCCACGGCGGTGAGGTCAATGCGATTGGAAGATCTTAGGCCGAAGTAATCGGGGGAGAGGAGTAATATGTCTACGGGGTTACTGTCGTGGTAGAGGATAAACAGAGGAGTACATTAAGCTTCGAAGTGGAGGCTGAGGTACTAGGGGGTAGGAGACCCTACCGGGGGCGGTGGAATGACGCAGAAATCCGTATAAGAGGGTTCGGGGTTCTATGGTCGGGGGGAGGGCGGGGGGGGGTTGGTGCCCGTGGACATGCTTCAGAGCACGCGGGAATAGTGTGATTCAGACAAGAAGAATCTTGGGTGTAGGGGGGGAAAGACCCTGGTTCATGATTCGGCCTAAAATGAGGAGTACTATTTCGGGAGGTGTTCCACTTGGATCTTTTTTATGGTCTCGCTTCCATACGGGTTCAGGGAGCGATAGGGGGGATGGTTTTCCCAGTAATGGGACGTGGCATTTTTATGGAGAGAGACAGTCTCTACACCTAGGAGGCTGGGTTGCTTTTTGGGAAATGTGCTCCACCTCGCTGTGAAGGTGGCAATAGAGGAAGGCCCTTTACGAGGGGGGCTAGTCCCGTCTCGCAATGTAGATCCAACGTCTCACGCGGTCTCCGTCGGTTCTCTACAGGGGGGGTAGGGTGGGTACGGACTCGGGGACGTCCTCTCCAAATCGTCTGTTCGGGTAGGAAAGAACAGTCTGACACGCTGGGAAAAGGCTGGGAACAGAGAAGTACTAGAGACTTCTTACCATCCATGCGACAGTGGGCAAAGCGTGGGTAAAGAGATGTGCTCGGGGGACCCACTTCTTCTGGGAGGGGGGGAAACTCCTTCTAAACTGTGAGGACGCATCTTCACCACCTCGGAAGGGCCTCCTTATTACAAGTCTAAAAAACAAACTAAAAGATTTTATATCCCCGTCGCTTTGAGGAGAACACCAACGGAGACTCGTCACTGCGAACGAAAAAGGCGGGACTTTCATAAAACTGGGTAAAGGTGGGGCAGGACGGGAGGGCGGAAGTCCAAAAGTTTGCACGCACTAAGAGAATGGAGTCAAAAGTTATTTCTATTTCCCGAAGTGGTCCCCACTACGCCTTGCGGAGCTGAAAGTCCCGAGGGCCGAATCGTAACGAGCGGCTGAAGGTCCGCCCATTCAAACGGGAACCTCGCCTGCCCCAAACACAAGAGACCAATCCAAGTGCTGTTGCTCTACAGCTCGTGACTATGCAGGGGACCGCGGGTGTCCATTCTCTTCGAAGTAAAGGGGACCTTGAAAAGGAAATTATCTCCCAACGGTCTCACTTTATAAAAGAGAGTAACACTTAGCAGGCAATTTAATCCATCGGTTACCGTTGAGACTCTACCGGAAAACACGGCGGAATCTAGGTAGCAACCTAAAAATGCACTCTGGCTGGTCCAACATAAGAGCTTCTTAAAAGGAAACGACTTTTCTGGTTCGCAGGGTCTTCAGGAACCTCGGCTCCTTCAACTCAAATTCGGAACTCTCCCTCGGACCTTGTAGGAAAAAAAAACTGTAGGGAAGAGAAGCGCAAGATCTTCAAAACCCGACAACGTCAGCTGGGGTCAGAGAGGTCATAGGACAACCTTCTAAGCGTGGACGACATAAGGCCAAAAAACCCGGTGAGCGCCAAACAGCCGGGCCGGGCGCCTAAACTAGCTAGGGGACATCCTTAGACGGAGTTCGGACTAGGGGGGGCCGGAAATTCCGATTTAATCTTTAAAACTGGTTCCTCCAATTTTAGCCTGGTGGGTCTCCCTCGTCAAAGCTAACCGGTGAGGGAAGACTAAGCCTCTTCCTTTTTCTGCTGGTCCAAGGTTCCATAGCGGTTTCGAAGCGTGGAAGAAATCAAAAAACTTCTCACAAGGGAGGGGGTATGAAATATAGGGAATGTGAGGGCTGACGCCGGTGTGAAGAAAAGGCCGACGGGGCGTGAACAAAGAGCAGGGAGACGGAGCGCTGGGTAAAGCGGGGGGGCTAAGTCGAACCAAAAGCACAACAACGAGATGCAAAAAAAGAAGAAGGGGCTGAAGGCGTCTCCGTGCCGGTCCGGGAAGAGCCTATAGTGAGGAGAAACGTCCGCGGCAGGGAAATTTTTGGAGAGAAAAGTCTGGGGAGCGGGAAAAAACTGAAAGTGATACTTTACTGGTGGTGGGGGTGTGTGTGTGTGGGTTGGTTGGCGGAGAAAGGGCTTATAACCAAAAAGGACGCTTGGGGGGGAGTGCGGGCCGGATCCGGGAGGCGTTAGACATCCCTGGCACTTGAAAAAGATGGCCTTGGCTACTGGGCGGGGGGCGTCCCTCACCAGTGCAGGGGAGCTTAATAAGGGGGTGCACTAAAGCGGCTGTTGCGGTGCGTTCTGGGGATAATCAATGGGGGCTCAGCTCTAGGTTTCCATGTCACGGGACGGGTCCCGTGACATCTAAACGTTCTCTGGGTCTAAGAATATCGTTGAAAGAAAAAAGGTCCCGAAAGGAAATCCTAGGGAAAACAGCAGGAAAGGGAAAGGCCTGGGGCAAATCAGAACACCACTTAAGCTGCGCAAAGTGGGATGACTGTTGGGACGATACTGCAACGCAGGTCTCTTCGAAACAGGGAATACCCGGCGCGTGAAAGGGTTTCTTACTGTCATGTTTCCTCTAGGAACTCTACGGAGTCTATTTAACTAAAGCGGGGTCGGAGGCAAATCACCGTTAAATCCATCGCCGGGTTCAAAAATGAATAGGGAGGGGGTCGCCTACTCTTCGAAACGGGATTGACCCTCTTAAACAAAAAGCAGCTTTCGTCCCGACAATGGGCTTCAGGTCCTTTCTCTACAAAGTCTCTTGGCAAACTGGGGGTGGGTCTTCTTGGTAGCAACTCAAACGTCTTTGGGGCGGGCGAAGCCGGGGCCGGGCAAGAGCTGGGAAGCTCTGCGACGGTCCAGGTCGAACAAGCAAACCCGCGGGGGAAAAGGGCCTCGATGTGGGGGGGGCTCCAGTCGCGAGTCAAAAATAGGACTAGAATTCGGACTAGGAAAGGGGGGAAAAATAACCTGGAGCCGAAAGAAAAGTTCAGTACTTGTCGGCGAGTAGGAAAGGCAGTAGGCGGGGGGGGGGGGTCTCGGGAACGTGTGAAACTTGCCTGTCTAAAATTTGATAGGGACCTAACGTCGACTGAAGCCTTCAAATGGTTTTCTCCTCACCACCCTTTCCGGGTTATCGGACGAGAAGCCGTCCTGGAAGTCCACACCCCGGGGAAAGATAGGCCAGGAGAGAAGCGCTAACTCAGGGTTCATCTGGCCTGAGACCATCTGGAGGGTGTCGGGTCTCTAAATCGAGAAAAACTGGAATTGCGGTGCGACTCGAGGGGGAAATAAAGGCGTAAGAGCCAGCGGGTCGGAAGAGTCTTCCTACGAGACGAAGCGAAGTTAAATGACGAGCAAACAAGACGCCGAACACGTTCTTCATGAACTGGGGAAGACAGCAAAAGCAAAAGCTGCAGGGAGCCATTAACCCCTTGTTTCATACCATGGGAGGGAACTGTCTATTAACCAGCAGCGAGCCAAACCTGGGACGAACCAGATGGAATTACTTGTGAGAACTACCAGCTTCATCCTTCGTATCTGAAAAGTTTAGGGTGATGTCACCAATGTGCTCGGGTCAAAAACGGCTCCATTTATCACCTCAGTTAGACCGTGGGGGGGGGCGCTCTGGTCCCTTCACGAAAGAAAGAGGCGAAATTGGAAAAAATGGTGGGGGGGGAAAATTTATTCTCATTCCATTGGAAAATTGAACGGACAGGACCCTTGCGGTCGGGGGAAAGGTAGTGTTTTACACCCCTTATGGGAGCTTGCAATAAGCTTTAAATGGGGGATCGTTATCGTTGGTCTTGAATGGAACCTTAGCTTTGAGCTCGGAATTCTGCTGCTTTCGAAAAGAGTAAGAAATGGGTGTGGTGAAGGAAGTCAGAAGAAGGCTTTCTTTGTTCATAAAAGAAAGAGAAGAAAAAAAATCTTTACTTGGACTTGGAGTGTAAGATCCTGTGCTGTGTGTTACTCCGGAACAGGGGCCTGGCGCCCCACGCGAGAAGGGATTTTGAAAGCGCCGGTCCAGGGTACATAGACCTCAAGAAAAACAGAAAAGGAGAGATTCGAAACCAGGCTCTGATCCGACCTGATGATCACTTCGTTAAAGAAAGGGTCGATAACGAGGAATCTGAAGCTCCTTCAGCTCCTCTCTCTTCTGAACAAGAACGAACTTCCCCAAGGGGGAGTCAACACGTTGTTTCTCTTCCCCCAGACCGAAAGGAAGGAATCAGTTTCCACCCCCCTTCTCCAACGAGAAAGACTCATCCGACCGCGCGAAATCGGGCCATGAACTCCTAACGAGCCTAAGAAGAATCAAGACATCTTAACCATATATGTAAAAAAAAAGGTCAGTTCCACCGGATTCTAGTGGATTCCAACGGCAGCGGCCATGGACAAAAGAAGTGAGGTGGGATGGGGAAGCATGTTGAAAACGGTCGTCGGGACAACAAGTCTCCGGCCGGTCGATGCTCCCGCGCACTGGATGACTCTCAAAAGAACTTTGAGCCGGTCAACTGTAGGGCAAGGATGCGAGGCACGTCATGCTGTGCATTCCGGGGGACCCGTTGCGCGCCCACTGCGGGGCAGGGAGGGGGGGTATCGTGTGACAGGGGGGGGTCATGCCACAAGTTCTGGGCCAGGATAGGCGAATGATGGCAGGAAAGTCCAGTGGGGAAAGAGAAAATCGAGGGGGGAGTTCCGTTCTGAAGAGGAACAAACGCTCTTGCAGAAACCGGAAGACACTCTCACACAAAAGGCTTTTTCTTTGCCGCGTGGCGGGGCGAAGACCGTTAAGAGAATAGCGTAGAGGAGAAAAAGTCCGCCGTCGTGCGTCCGAAGATCAGGCCTTGAGGCCCGGGGCCGCTCGAACGTCGGCGAGGGGAGCACCGGGGGTTGGCGTAAATTCAATGCCTCACGGATAAAGGGGAGTCTCTACCGGCAAGGAGGTCAGTACAGAGCTGTACGGTCGATCGCCATCGGGGAAACTTACGGGGACCGAAGAACGGGATCAGGCCAAAAAAACTGCTCGTCGAAAATACGGAACAAGAAGAAGAAGGGTCAAAGGGTCCATTATCACGGGAAAAAAAAGCAGGCGCTGTAGCACCCGCCTTCAAAGAAGTCAACCGACCTCAGGAAATTTCTAACAAGGACTGCTGAATAGCAGCGGCTTGGTTTGGGCGTCACGTCGTACCGCGGTGGGACGCCCGGAGTTCCGGCCAAGGCACACACAAAAAGAAAAAATTCGGCACCCTCCTCACGATACACTAAGAACGAACTGAACGTTTTTCTAGGCCCGGGTAATCGAAAACTTCGTTACTCCTTTGCTCATGCTGGGGTACCGGAACTGTGAAGCACTTAAGGGTCATTTAATGGGGGAAGGGGGGGACATGGGTACTAACGTCAATACTGTGGGGGTAACCCTATTTTGATGTCTAGGGCCTGGAGGGTTCCATTAGAAGTGTCTCTATTCCGGGTATAAAAAAAAAAAACTAAGAACTAAGGTCGGTCCGTTTTCATCCGGTCTAAAATG
>Ga0179591_1227160_pt1 | contig 14041 bp, 14 predicted proteins | sample CZOMad2_1_08_16f_FD_182891 | JGI IMG/M metagenome (GOLD analysis project Ga0179591, IMG submission 182891) | Vadose zone soil fungal communities from Angelo Coast Range Reserve, California, USA - CZOMad2_1_08_16fungal (PacBio error correction) | ecosystem: Environmental > Terrestrial > Soil >...
ATCGCTAAATGCTGTGTGGACAACAAGACGCAAAAGCTTTGAATCAAAGGGACCCTCGAATCAGAGAAGGAGCGTTCGAAACCTCGGTCACACGTGATGCTGGGGGCTAAGAGATAGAAGGAGAGGAAACTTCCACCCGAGCGTGGGGGGGACGACGAGGAGCTGAACACACCGGTTTTTCTACGTCTGGGTGCTACCTCACTGGAGACACACACACGGTAGTGTAGGTGCCGTTGGAATACTTTGTCAGGTACCCTGAAGAAATGGGGATTGGGAGAAGGGAAACACCGATACGGAGCATGGGGAGGGGGGGGGGTCAAGATCTTAATTAAGGCAGGTTGACTCAACTGGAAAAAGTACCAAACTCAAAACAACAGACTTCTGCGGGAACTAAGATAAGAAGGTCGGTTTCGTCTGAAAGGAGAAAACATTAAAAAATTGGTAACGGAAAGAAAAAGGAAATAAGGAAAAAACCTATCATGGCGCTGGCGAAGCGGTTGCGCTTTTTGACTTGGGGGGGTGGATGGGCAAAATGTGTAAATGGGCGAGCGCACAAAAAATGTGTACTAGGAGGTAAAGAACCACCAGCAAAGGGTTTTCTTTACTAGGGAACCGGAGGGGGAAAAGGGAACGCCTGACCAGAGGTTTAAGCGGACCAAAAGGGGGGGGAAGGCTTCGACCTCCCTTCCTCGGGGGGAGAACGAGAAACCTGGGGGCGGCAAGGGTGGGTTACTTATCAGTATTCAGATGTAAACGCTTGATCGAACAAGTCTGCTAATCAGGAAGGTGTTGTGATCGGGAAAAAAGGCGACAGACTGGCGAGAAAGACCGGGGGCGTCCAAACTAAAGGAGGAAAAGAAGGGAAAAACTTCAGTCCTCCGAAGCCAAATTAAGCAGTGGGGGGTGAAAGTCGAATGAAATAAAGGTTCCCCCTAAAAAGCGGGGGAACGGGAATTCAAACGTAACAGATTTTGTCCGAAAGAAAACACACGTGGAAGATCCCTAAGAAACGACGGGAGGTCCATAAGATGTCCTCTGCCTCAAACTCAAGACGGGGATCCGGCCGGCCAATCTGATCCTGCGCCAAAAAACTTTTCAAAAAACGCCTACGCCGCCGGGAGAGACGAAGAAAAAGACCTAAGGACTTGAGGAGAGAACAAAAGAAAACCCACCCAAACCTGTCCGTCTCGTAAACATACAACGACAATTAACTCTCGGGACCACACATGACGAGGTGAGAGAGAGTCACGCTATCAAAAAAAAGACAATGAGGGGGAGGGGAAACCAGGATGGTGGAAAGTATCTTCCCCTGGACGACATGAAAAAGTGGGGGGGAAGCCCGGAACGTGGTTAGAGTGGGTGGGGGGTTGGGGAAAAGCATGGCAATGGAATTTAAAAATTGGGAAAAAGGGAGGAAGAGGGTTGACAAAAACCTCTAACTGTTAATAAAACCGATGGAGAACCGCAAACGGTTTACCCGAAAAAAACCCAAAATTAAAAAGTTCGACGCGTCCCAGAATGAGAGAATCATTGGACAGGAAAAAAGAGGGTGAAGGAAAAACCAATTACCATTTCGCAAAAAAATTTCCGGAACCGGGCATCTGCCGTGATCAAGTCCTGTCCGTGAAGGCAAAGGAAGGGGACCTCGGGGGTTTCAAAACGCCAGAAAGGGAAAATTTCCAGCGAAAGGAGAGCGAAGGACAGGTTTACAAAAAAAAGGTAAGCCGCAATAAAGGGGGGGACTTATAAAAAAAAAAAAGTAACCACATGCAAAAGGACCTCACCTTCATCGGAAACCAGGGGGAAAACTCCAAACAGAGAGGGATGGGGGGGGGAGAGGAAACGACCTTGACCAGACTCCTCCTTCATGCTCCCAACACGCCAAAAAGTTCGCTAAGAAAGAGAAATTTGTGGAAGAAGGACCGTAAAGGGGGAAGGTGGAGGAGACCAACGACAAACCGCCACTATTACAAGGAAGGGAAGAACCCAAAACAAAGGTGGGGGGCTACCAATAGCCTGTTGGGGAAACAAAAAAAACCAAGGAGCCGTGGCCTGCTGGCCCCACGGACGCCCTGGACCCAAAAAACAAAACCAAAAGTCGCCAGCAAGCAGGGAGGCCTTGAAGGAAGAAAAAATGGTAAAAAAGGACAGAAAGAAAAAAACCTCTCCTCAAAAAAAACGACTTAGCTCTCTTTCGAACGAAAATCAGACTAAGAAAAAAAAAAAACAAAACAACGGAGTAAGGAGGGAAAGAATTCTGCCGTTCCTTATTAGCAATCGCCGATCAGGAGGGGGGGAAAGAGGGAAGATAGGGGGAGTCAGGAAAGGGGGAAGCCCAGTGTCACATCTAACCAACAAACCTGCCACCTCTGCACCAATTGGCGATCATTTTGCAAAGGGTGGGGTTTGGGGGTTACACGGGGGGGGGCCAAAGGGACAGCAGGAAGAGAGAAGACGGGAGAACAAGAAATTTGGGGTCTTCCAAACCAACTGACCCATCTGCGTGGGGGGGGGGGTAATCGTTTGGAGCAAGGTGACTCTGGGATCTTCCACTTACAGAGGAAGCGCGGCAGGGGACAAAACCAAGAGGGGAGACTCAAAAGGGACGGGGGAATGACACTTAATTCAAAGTGAGAAACCCTTCATTGGGAAAAAAAAGACTCCAGCAGCATCAAAAAGGGAATACATTCTTTTGGGGAGGTGGGCAGTTGCAGGGGAATTGTGCCAGGGGGAAAGGTCCGGGGGTATGACTTCCCAGTCAACCTACTGGTCAACAAAAAAATGTAAACCGCGGGTCCAACAGTGGGGGGCCCTTGTTCGGTATAGAGCAGGGGAGACAAGGGGGACTTCTCTAGTTGGGGAAAAAAAAAAAAAAAAAAAACCACGGAGGGGCCATAAAACCATCCGTCAAAGGAAACCAATAGGGACCACGAAGAATGGCCATTTTTCACAACCATTGTAAGGTCAAAAACCGGAAAGAGATGGGGTCAAAACTATTTAAAAAGAGAAATCACAAAGACCTCGTCGAGGACTGTCACGTGTTGGTTGGGAAAGGCGTTCAACGCCACATGGGGGTCGAGACGATGAGAAAAGAATAACGAACATGACCACACGGGAAAGACCAAAACGTGGTGAAAACAACAAAAAAAAAAAAGAGCAATTCCCCTTCTGCCAAAGAAAAAGGAGAGGGGGGCCGCACGCGAACCCATAAGGGGGACACAGGACCATCCCTTGAATGATACAGCAAGGTTTGATGAGAATGCAAAAAAACAAAAGGAAATGGGGTGGGCCAAAAAAAAAAAATGTCAATGTGTGGAAGAGACCTATTCAGATGTGTGGGTTTGCGGTCCTTTGGAAAGCAAAGAGTCCGACCTGCTGTGGTCCTTTCCTCTAAGGCGGAGGATTGCTGGGGCCCATTGGGGCGCCAGGAAGAGCGTGGCCAGTTACGTCCTACAAAGTAAAGCGCGAAGAAGGGCCCCCTCAAAAATCTTGGGCAGGATGGCCGGGTGACGTGCGGAGAAAACTCAAGCGGCGGGAGGAAAAAAATATCTGTCGGGTGTGAACTTCCGAAGGTACAACCTAAAATGGGTAGTGGGTGACCTTGGAATGTCAATACCCCCCCCCAACACTGGATTTCCAAGCAAAATAAGGGGACGCGTCCAAGAGGATGAGGACAGGGAGACAAAGGGGGAAAGGGTGGGGGGGACAAACTGGAGGGAGCACACGGAGGCCCGCGAAACAGCCACTGTCTCCTCGGGAAGAGACACTTGAAAACCGCTGCTAAGAGAAGTGGGGCCTAGCAAAAAAGGGAAAGATGAACTAGGAAAAAAAAAGAACACACTTTACCGCCATTTGAGCTTGAGAAAAGCGAGTAACGGGACTTCTTCAGAAACAACCTTAGGGGGGAGAATGTACCTCCTGGGTAATTATCTCACCCTGGGCAAAGTGTTGAAAGGATTGACTCTCTTCCGGAAAAAAGGGACGGAGGGGGTCATCTAGTCGACAAAGAAAGGAAGTTCCCATAAAAAACCACAATACAAGGGGCCGCCAAAATCAACACAATGCTGGGGAGCCAAACAAAGACTGCATACGGCATAGGAGGTGAAAGCAAAAAAGTAAAAAGGGGGAAAAAAGGTTTGGACCGGGTAACTCCCCAGGACCTAAGACGAAACAGGAACCTCTCTCTCAGAAGCGGGCGTGTTTGTTTTTGTAAAAATTGTGGTGGGACGTAACAAGCAAGAAAAAAATTTAGCAGACGCCTATCTTTTAAACCACAACCTTTGTAAAGTAAAGGGTTGCCCGGAGCAAAAAGCCTTGACTTAAGAAAATGGGGGCCCCCGGCCGCCTCACGAAACCGTCCTGAAAGACCAGGGCAAGTGAGGCTGGGCCCGCCTGGAAGCTAAACCTGCTGACAAGATTGCTCGCAAGAGGTGCTGAAAGGGGAGGACCCTGCATGGAAAAAAGAGAAAACTTCGAGGGGGCTCTGGGTCTGAAAATTGCAAAAGGACCTTCGAGAACATGTTCGGGGAAGGGTACTTAAAAAAAAAAAAGGAAAGACCGAAGTCCTTCCCCCACGGGGGAACCCGCGGTGCACGTAAATTCGTTAATTGAGAGGAAAGAAAAGGGCGCCGGGGGTTTTGAAACGGGCAGGGGGAACAAAAGGGATCTCAGACATATAGACACAGGAGGTGGGGGCAAAGGTCTTTTCATGTGGCGAAAAGGGAGTTTTCAAACCTCGATTCCAGAAACTAAAAAGCCCCATCAAGTGGGGCAAGTGACCAAACGTGGGACGGGAATGAAAAGAAAAAGGGTCACCCCCCACCCCCTCTGAAAAAGAAAAAAAATGAAAAAAGACGTCCAAGAACCCCCGCCTCTATGTCAAGGCCAAAAAAATTGGTTGGCGCCCAATGATGGAAAAACGGGGCAACCCTGGTTTGAATCTAGGACCAGGGGGAACGCGGGGTTAGCAAGCGAAGCGAAAAAGGAGAGGGAAACAATCTTCTGTTTCCTGTGCAGAGTACCAGGGTATCAACAGAAGGAAAACTTCAGAACCCGGAGGACAAATTCTGAAAAAAAAAATATCAATAACAAAAACGACCATAATTGTACGAATCCGACCCACAAGAACAAAAGAGGGGGAATAAATCCCGCAAGAGATGTTTCAGAAAGGTCCGTCCCGAATGGGGTGTTATACTTTTGCCACCAAGTCACATACGGAAAGAATAGAAAAAGGTGGGTCCCTTTGAATTCAATACCACAGCCTAACGGAGGTCGGACTCCGCAAAAACCAACATTGAGCCCGGGGATCTACAAGAATCAATGTCCCGCCGTTTCGGAAAAAAAATCCTAAGGGGGGCCGAAAAGTGCCCGGGGTCTCAGAACTACATCATACTACCATCGCAGGAAGAATGAAAAATTGCAAACAACTTGGTCAGAAAAAAATTTGGGGAGGAACATAACTGACAGTTTGTACCTCCCTTTCACTGAGGAGAAAAGATAAACTAACGTGATAAAAAACAAAAGCCGAAGTACATAAAAAGCCTGGGAAGGTCGTCATGACCTGACATCTTCCTACATTAATCTCCAAGTAAAAGAGCGGAAAAGGGCCTTAAACGAAGAAGTCAAATCAGCCCATCTCAAAGGGCAGGACTCACTGATATAGACAGCCCAGGGGGTAGAGCCTCAAAAAACGGGGAAAACTTCTTGGAAGAAACTAAAAAAATCTGAAAATCCCCTGCTCGAAAAAAAACCTCTGATACAAAGGATTTTCTTACAGGAGGGAAACAATAGGGAATATGGCGGAAGGGGCAAGAAAAAACCCTTTTCACTGGGCGGCGGGCACGAAAAGACCCTGCTACGAAGGGTGGTAAACCCTAATTGGCCCTAACCAGGCTCCTGGTGAGGGCCGAGGCCATGGAAGGGGGGAGGGGGGAGACGCAGGTGGAAAGGAATAGGGGAAATTGGGAAAGTCTAAAAACTGGCCCACAGGTATCGGGGGTAAAAAAAACGGGGGACGTGGGGTGAAGGCAAATATTGTGCACACAAAAAACCGAAAGAAAAAGGCCTTCTCAGGCCCATTAGCACTCGTGATGGTCGGAAATTGGGGATCAGAGGTCTTTAGAGTAAAAACAAAACGCCGGCAAAACCGTTTCGAAAACAAGAGGTTCAAAGAACTAAGAAACGAACAAGGTCGACGCAAAAAAAAACAAAACACTTTATAAATCGAGAGACGAGAAAAAAACAACCAAGGGGAGTAGGGGGGGAAAAAGAGAGAAAGGGAGAAAAGGTAGAACGGGAAGGAAGGGGTCTTGCACTTAAGGAGAACCATTTTCTAAAAATAAGGTCGTTACAATGGAAAACAAGGAACCATGAGAGGGCAGGCCCACAGGGAAAAAATAAGAAAAAAAAAAAGGGACCGCGTCAGGTAACTCTCACGATGAAGACCTTCACCCAATTTTCCCCCGGGGAGACGACTGTGACGCTGGGGGGAGAAACTCAGGGAAGGGAGTGAGGCAAAATCCAAAATAAAACGCAGGCCATGGACCAGCATATCATCACCAAAATGGGGTACGAGGGTTTTTGGGAGGGCAAAATGTCTAGTTGTCCGGGAAAATAATGGAGGCTCCTCAACCATGGGGAAAGCGGACCGGGTTGGACACCACAACGAAAAACAAAGAAGGCAACAAAACGGGGGCGAAGACTCCTAAGGGAACTAGGGAAAAAAGTGGTAACGACCATTTGTAACGGAGAAAGGTAAAAAAAAATGAAAGAAAGAGTGCGGTCACAGGAGTCCTTCAGTAACCAACTTACTGAAAAAATAAAGAAGGATCACAGGGAAAAACCCGGGCTAATTGAGGGTGATATCAAGCAAGGTCTTTCCCATCTTTTGGGGCCTACACGGCAGAGTAAGACCGAAAGGAAGCCGAAGATAGGACCGTGGCCTCTGAAGCAACTTGGTATCAGGGGACTATTCGTAAAGGAAAGGATTTGGGCAAACCTGTGGGACGGGGAAAAGTGGGGGAAGAAGGGCAGAAGGGAACAATGTCTGACTGGGGAAAGAAATAGGTGGGGGAATGAGACCAAGAGTTAACTGGGTAGGGGTCAGATCACACGGGATGGGAAGAAAAGGCAGTTTCGAAGGTATATCGCACGACGTGGGACATGGTGGGGTAATAACTTTTACCGAGAATGGGTAGGGCACGGTAGTAAAAAGGGAAGGGGGGATTCATTGGGTGGGAGTGGGAAAATCAATCTGAACTCTCCAAATTCTAGGCTTCTCAACTCCGTAGAGAGGCGAGATGTGGACTGAGGGTCGGTATGGTCATCACCGGCGCCCTTTAAAGCAACGGATCGCAAGTTTCTCAGAAAAAAACAGAACCCAGAAGATGGGTCGCAACCCTGCCGAGGGACTAGGGGGGGGGGGGTTGCGACAGCAAAAACGAAAGAAACCACGACAATGGGGCAATAGAAGAAACAAAGGGGGGGGGGGGGGAATTTTAAAAATGTGTGAAAGTGAAAAAAAGAAGAGTGGGGGGAAAAAAGGCCATAAAGGCAGGGTCAAAAGTGGGGACTTAGGTCATTATAGGGGAGGGTTTTGAAAAATTGTGCTGGTGAAAAATTCAAAAGGAAAAAAGCAGTGGGAATGGACACAAGCTGAATGGCTATTGACGTTACAGGCGCCTAAACCATACGAAGCCCTGAATCAAAAAAGTGGGGGGGCAAATTCTGGCGGAGCCACGAGTGGGAGTGGGGGTTTTCCCAGCCTAAACTGTCAAACTCCATTTGGGAAAGCGACTCAAATAAGAAGAACTGTCTCAAAGGAGGGGACAGGGAAGGAAATTCGTTTAGAACCATGGGGTTCCTTAATGCTAAAAAACTAAGTTGTTGCAGGGTGTCAGACAGAGAACGGGGTGGGGTCTGAATACGAAAGAAACGGAGAAGAAAAGGCGAAGGAACAAAGGTCTCGGAAACTCGATGGACCCGGGCCGATCAAATGAAGGGGGGCGAAAGGAAAGGAAAAATGAGGGGGCCTTGGCGATACAGTTCTTTTGAATCCAGTTCCCCTGATCTTTGGGACTTTGGTGAAACAGGGGGGTGGAGTTTGGAAAAAACAACTTCAAGAGGATAATCCGGCAAAAATGGTTTTGACGAAACCTAACGGGGACCCAGAAAACTCCAAATCCTCTGGCTTCTTGGGGTCACAAAAATGACTGGTGATCAGAGAAGGAGGAGTCCCAGGGCCGGCCTCTCACCTGCTATGAACTATGAAACGGCTTGGCGAAGCTGGGGCCAGTTTGATGCGGGGTAGTGGAAAAAAAAATTGTTTATGGTTGAGGATGGGGAAAAAAAAGACGAATTTCGGCCCTCGCGGTCCCAAAAAAAACAAAGGGGATGTGTCCCTAGGTCCATTGGACCCTAAAGGGGGAAGCAGGCCTGAAAACGGTAGTACTCGCAAACCGTTGTTCAGTGTATCGCCCCAGGTGAACGACGGAAAAAAACCAACAAAGGCAAAACACAAGAAAGAAGTTGGGGGGTTACGGAAGCAAATTACATACTCCATCAGTTGGGTAAGAAGGACCCGAAGTTAATACGGAAAAGGGGGGGGTAATCAAACGACAACGGATTACCAACCTACTGGAAGACTATCAAAAAAGGTTAACTCTCGGGCAACGGACCGGAAAGTTGAACAGCCAACATCCCTCTGGGAGAAGTCAGGGATTGAGGGTGTTGGGGGGGTTTTGTTCTGGAGGGGAAAAAAAAATCCTAAAAAAACTAAATAGGGGTCAGCGAGGAAAAGAGGATTTGGGGGGGCAAAAAAAGCAAAAAACAGGGCGAGCCGCCGCCAAAGTACTATCTGCAAAAATGTAAGGCAACCGGGAGAGCGAAAAAGGGGGGGGGAAATCAGAAAAGGCCAAGCCTATCACCTGCAGCCACACTGGGCCCACGACTTGGTCAAAATCAAGCCGCAGAGGACTAAAGGAAATCCTGGGTGGGGAGAGGGAACCAAGACCGGAAACAAAGCGGAAAGCTTGCGTTCCTAACAACAAAACATGCAGAACATCGGACCACCAACCTCTGGGGGGAGTCTAGTCCCGCAAAGAACACAAAAAGACGGGCGGCACCAGTATGTGTGGGGAGAGGAACAAAAAAGGATAAGGTGTACAAACCGGGACATTTGGAAGGGTGGTTACTAGGTGGGAAAAAAAAAACTTCCCCTGGCACCAATTGGAAGCTTGTCACGCTGTTTAGCACTGCTACTTTGGAATCTCCAAAAGGGGGAGAAAAACATCGTTGACCTCACACACAAGAACCTCAAGGAAGCTTTCCCTGGGATGCTAAAAAGGCATCGGAACAAGATCAGTGCCTGGTAACGAAAATGGAGCAACTGGCCTGGGCAGGGCCTTCACGGTGGGGAAATATGACCCAGGGGGAAGGGCGGGGGAAGAAAAAAGAGGGTGGGGGGGAAAAAAAAGATAAGTCCAAAAAGGTAAACGCAAAAAGCCAAAAATCCTCCTACGACCAGGGCCAGGGGGGGGAAACAGAGAATGATGCTCGAACAAAAGAAGGGGGAGGGGAAATACCACGGAAAACCCTGGGAAAAAGGAAAAACCAGACTCGGGAAAAAAAGCAAAAAAATATTGATGAGAAGAGCAGTTTTCTTCACCTTGCCAAAAAAAACGTGGTCTTCCAACCCTTCGTGCATGACCCCACAAAAGAAACTTGGGGTGCAAAAACGACTCGGCGGGGGGGCCGCACGCGAAGAGTGTCAGTGTAAGAGCCTCTACGAGACAAAAAGGGGACAAAAAAAAACGAATGGAAAAGGTGTTTTTACTCACAACCATGGTCTCTCCTACAAGGACCTGCATGGCCAAAAAACAGGAACCGGGGAGAGGACAACCACCACAAAATGCAAATGAGACGAAAAAGCCCCGAATTGGGGGGAGGGGGAGTGAAGATAACGGGGGGGACGGAGGAGGAAAAGAACAAAGGACACCCACTGGGAAGGAAGTGTCTAATCCCTAACGGCAGGGGGTCTAGAACAAACAACGGAGGATGAGGAAAGATTATCGGGACGTTCGGAACAACTCGCGATAAACATCGGTTGGTTGAAAAAAGGGATGAGAGTACGTACCAGGGGGGACAAGTCAAAACCGGTCATCTGAAACCGCAACCAAACGCTTGAAAAAGGTTAGAAAAGTTTGGAAGGGGGGGGGGGTTGGGGAGACCGCCTTTTTTTGCCAAGGCCCAAAGAAAGAGTCGGTCAACATACCGGGATACTTTGTCTGTAACACACACCCTTAAAAAGATGAGGGGAAGAGGGGTCGCCGTAAACAGTAAATCTACCACACTTGAACCGAAACCCCGGGGAAAAAAGCGGCAACGGAAAAATCGCAAAGCAGGCGTGGGTTGTTGTATGCAACTAAATGACAAAAAAGCAGTTGCATACAACATACCAAGAGTCGTAAAATCATAAAAATCGAGGGGGGGTATTTTTCCGTGCAAGTTAGGGGCAAAACATGGGGTTGCCCGGGGGGGAGGGGGAGGAACGCCCCTCTAAGAGGAGGGCAAGTTTCACTCGCGGGGAAAAACGGCCAAGTGTCCTTAAGAGGCGAGAAAAAACCTTTGGGGAAGGAGATGGCGTGGAAAAAAACCAACCCCAAAATGGCAAATCGAAAACACCCATCAAAACTGCAAGAAGATTCACAGGAAAAGAGGCCCTAAGTCCATGGGCAGACCCAGAAAAAACAGAAAACCTTTGCAAAACACCTATCTGGGGGGGAAAAGATTCCGAGCAAATAAGGGGGGGCCATCGTCTATGAGTCGTTGGGGGTAGGGAAAAGCCTGGAAAGGGAAAGGTCTAAAATAAATTAAAAAGAAAAGGAAAAAAGTTTCCCAATGTCCCTTACCGGCCCTTGCAGATCACCACCAACGCAAATAGAACATGGGTTCGGGGGGGGAAGTCCCAAAAAGGGGACCTGGAGGACATTTTAAAACCAAAAGACTCCCCACACTATGGCCCCCGAAAAACCAACGTTGTGAATCAGTTTGGAACGGCGCAAAAAAAGGGAAACCCCGGGGGGTGTGGGGCCAGCAGTCAAATGGGTCTGGTAGGCCCGGAAGACTAAATGCCGATGTTGGTGGCGTTAGGGGGGGGAAAGGGGCGATAAGGAAGGCACTGGGGGCAAACCTGTCGGGAGAAATAGAAAGGCAAGAACAGGGGGGGTACCAAAATGGGAGCCTGCAGTAATGGGTGCCAAAATAAGGGAGGGGAGAAATTAAAGATGGAACAGGAATTGCAAAGGATAGAGAAGGAGGAGGAGATGATCCATCATTAGTTAAGGAAAGGCACGCTCAATAGTTGGATAGACCAGGGAGGGTGAAACGGGGGTAGGGCCGGCTTGCGAAAGTTAAAGACCCTTTGAGGGTTGCAAAAGGCCGGGGGAGGTTGATTTGAAAAGAATGTGGGAAAAACCAACGAATTTAGGGGGGGGGGAAATTAGTTCATCGAATGATGTCACCAGGCCCAGGAGGCCGGAAATATTTATGAGGGAAAAAAAGGGGTCCGGTTCATAACAGGAAGAGAACTAAGAGGAGAAAAAAACCGCGGCAAAAACAAAAAAAAACTTTCAAAGAAAATCCACGGCGATACTTGAAAAAAAAAAGTAAGGCGCCGCGGCCGAAATAAAGAGGAATGAGGAACCTTCAAGGAAAAACGCCGTGACAACAGAGGAAGGGTGAGCACTTTTATCAAGAAAGTAAAGGGACGGGGGGGGCGATTCCTAACAACAAGGGGGCAGATGTCAAGCGGTCCAAAGAGGAGGGAGCAAAGGGGAGGTCAATTTCCCTCGCCCGACCGGTGGCGGGGTGCAAGGGTTTCATAAGGGGAGCGACATGGCCGTCCTCAAAGGCCCCATAGACCCCAACAATCAACTCTCATCAAAGGAAACATCATGGGGAGCAAACCGGAAAGGATAGGCAGGCCATTTTAGCGCATTAAAAACAGGGGGGCACGTTGCCGAAGGGACAGACGAACAACAAATCCTCCAAGAAAAGCCGGTTTGGAGGTTTTTATGGGGAACGGCGTACAATGGAGGCCAAAAAGAACATAGGGGGTGACAAAAAAGCCACCTTCAGGAGGACAAGTCAAGGCGGCAACCGTTCTACAAAGTAGTAGACCCGGAAAACTCATCTTGGGGAAAACAAAAAGGGGTCGCCACAAGTCAAGGGGGAAAGGGGCCCCGTGAATAGGAGAAGGAGAAAAAAATTTTGCAAGGAACGTCCTCCATTGGTATCCGAGGGGCGTCAGGCGGAAGCCAATACGGCAGAAAATTGGAAAATTCCTTCTTTGAAAAAGAAAATTCGAGCAAGGTAACGTGATATTAAAAGAAGGACTTCAAACGTAAAAAGGGCTACAGCTAGGAAAAAAAATATGTATTGAAGGGGGGAGAGGAAAAAAAAGGGGGGGGGGGGGGGCAATGTCGGCAAGGGAAAAAAATCCTCAACGCGCATACATTAAAAAGGAGTTGGTGGGGGGAGTTGGACTTCGGTCAGGGGGTGCGTCGGGTCAGACGAATTCCAAGCAAAAGAAGGAAAGGAACAGGGTTGACAAATCATGAGGGTGACGTGCAAATGAAAATCTGAAACATTGGAACACGCTATATGCATCACGGGGTCCCTGGCCCAGCACTCAAGGAAACACCCGAGTTTTTGAAACCCAAATCTTACCGACGGCCCACAAAGGGGGGGGGGGAAAAGAAAGGCCAAATGAGGGTTTAACTGGTTCATCAAAAAAGAGCAGAAGGAGAAAAAAAAGCAATTCCCCGGGGTTGCGTGCTCTAAAACATGCCGGGGACCCGGATTCTAACAAAAGGGACAGCCTGATGAGGAACTAAAACCAACTCTGTCCACAAGCGAAGGGCGGCTCAAAGCGGTGCGCAATACTGAAAGACAGCGAGTTGGAGAACGTGGGTAAAGCGCAAGGTCCAAAAAACCCTAAATGATGACATTGCCGTTCGGGAGAAACCGGAACGCCCCCGCCGCTGAGAAAAAAAAAACAACAAAAACCAGGAACTTCCCAAACTTAGGGGATGGTCAAGCAATTATCTGAACGCCCGTCTACCCAGCTTACTTGGCAAAGAAAGAAACCAAAGGTGGGAAGAAAAAAAAAAGAATCGTACTAAAAACCATAACAGGGAAGGGCCGTCCCAAATTCAGAACTTTTCCAAACACAAATGGGGCACAAAGGGTCAGGTTGGTTCAAAGAAAGAAAAAAACTCTACGAAAGGAAAGACCGAGAACAAAAGAAAAAGGGGGAAGGGTCCTAGATGAGAAAAAAAAGCCTGCCTCGGCCCTGGAAGCAGTTCATCCTAAAAAAGAGGCCCCAAGAAAAAAACCGAAAGAAAAAATCAAACGGAGCAATCTTCAGATAGAGCCCAAGGGGTCAAATTCCGTAATGAATACTCTCCCCCCAAGGGAACTGTGTGGGCGCAAAGAAGGAAACACAACGCAAAACGGGGTCTCAGGACACACGGAAACAAACCTTGGACAAACGAACCACCCGCCTGAGAGAAATTTACGTCGACAAACGTAAAAAATCGTGGGCAGACAACAAAGAAAAGGGAGGGAAACTGACCAATTTTTACAGTTTCATCAAAAAAAGCTGCCTACGGACATGCTCGGGTTACAAAAAAGAGGAACTTTTCCCAAAAGAAACCAGGAAAAACTTGGGGAAGGGGCTATTCAGAGCCGGGGAAAATGGGAAGAGGGTTCATCGTACCTATGCACCGAGGGAGCTGTCCCCGGGAAAGGGAGAAAAAAAAAAAAGGTAGGGGGACATTGGGGAAGCAGGGGGGCAGATACGACAGAAGGGAATTGCAAAGAGGGAACGCGGTCACCGGCATGGCCTTGCCTCAACCACTCCTGTCGTTCAGCGGGAAGCCAGGGAGTTGTCAAAAAAGGTTTCTCTGAGTAACTGCAAGGGCGCAAGGAACGTTTAAAAAATAAAAATCCGAAAGGATAAAAAATCTGGGAAAACAAAAAA
>Ga0179591_1238992_pt1 | contig 14041 bp, 16 predicted proteins | sample CZOMad2_1_08_16f_FD_182891 | JGI IMG/M metagenome (GOLD analysis project Ga0179591, IMG submission 182891) | Vadose zone soil fungal communities from Angelo Coast Range Reserve, California, USA - CZOMad2_1_08_16fungal (PacBio error correction) | ecosystem: Environmental > Terrestrial > Soil >...
GAGGCCTTCTAGCTTGACATAGGTCTCAGAAAGGGTGTTGATCGAAGGGGAGGGGAAAACGAACAGACGACGACGGGAGCAAAAAAGACGACGATGCTCACGTCCTTAGGCGGTAAGAGGGAAGAGACCGCCGTAGAGAAAAACTAAAGACCCGCAGAATCCACTCCGGCGGACGTACCACAGCAACACTAAACGGAAAAAGGAAAGAGAGAGGAGGCGGTCGCTAGATGCCTTTCTTGACCTGTCTTACCAGTTTTATCGTCGTGTCGATGAAAAAGAGAAACTTTAAATACGGGAAGGAAAAGGGACTGGGTCAACGTCGACGTTTTTCGAGAAACCATGCAGTAGTGGCCGGTACAGGGAAAAGATAGAAAATAGGGGACTTTGGGCAGCCAGGGAATAGAAAAAGTCCTCCTTCTTCAAAAAAGAAGAAGGGAGTGCCAAAGAAAGCGGAGATCGAGTTACCTCCTTTCTTGTGGAAACAATAGAAAAAGGGGGAGAAAAACATCACAAACATTGCGGGGTAAGGTATGGTCAATACAGCGCTATCTGACGAAGGATAGATGTAGGGGGAAGGCCCATAGGTGGGATCCAGTCGCTTCGAGGTCGGCTCACGAAAGGGGAGGAGGAGACGAATTCCTGCAATATGGCAAACGTGATTGTGGCCCCATGCAGCAGGAAATGGGGGAGGGACAACCCCAAGGTAAATAGGGGACGCACTTTGAAGACTTAACAGAACGTCGATGGGACAAAAAAAGATTCGCGATGCCGTCTGGCGAGTTCATGATGGGGGCGAGAAAAAGAGCCATAAGAAAAAAAATCAGAAAGGAAACGTTTGGTATATCCTCTAACAGAACATGGCCGTCGTTCAAAGGAAAGAGGAAGACGGTGCGTCGAGGCGAAGGGCACGGAGGTCAAGACTTCAACTCCCGTCTCCACTCCCCAGTACAAGCCAGGTGAATCGGGCAAGAAAAAGAGATAGGGGGGGCTGATTTCGATAACAGATGAAGGGGAAGTCGTGGAAAAAAGCGCACCAGACACGTAGTCCGTCAGGAGACACACGCTGAAAGGTAAACCGCCCCAGTTGGAATGAAAGGTCGAGAAAGAGAGGGGCCAACGTCGAATATCGGGCCGACATCATTGAAGGAGGAAAAAGACCCAGAGAGTCGGCGTGACTTATCAGGTGGGGATATCGTTAGGAAAAACCGAAGGGGAAGGAGGCCCAGCGACCTTTGAAGGCATGTCCCTAGATCAACTTCGGTACCCAGTCGAGTTTGAATCACAGAAGGAAAAGGAGAGAGAGAAGAGGGGAGGAACATCTGGAAATCTCGGGTACGAGAAGAGGGAAATCCAGAACTCAGGGTCGCGCTTTCCTGGAGGAGGCTCAGAAAAAAGTGGGGAACCAAAAAGGTAGTCATATCCATGGCGACTGAAAAAAGAGGAAGGGGAAGCATGGTCGAGGCCGAATGGAGACTCTGCTGGTGGGTGGGTACGTAAATGACTGGCGGCAGTAAAAAGGTCAAGGAGTCTTGAGCGCCGCGAGGCCTTCCGACGTGGGGAAAAAGGGGAAGAGAAAGGTATAGTATCGCCGGACTGGTTTAGAGGAGAAGGAAAAGGGGGGGGGGAAAAAAAACCTCCGACACCAATCAGCTGGCGAGGGGAGAAGAAAAGGAAGGAAAGGCTGTGAGAGGGACTGCACTGGGGAGACCACGGGAGGGGAAGAACCCTCGTCGCGAACAAGGCAACCCCGGGAAACAAAAAAGAGGGAGGAAGGAAACTTTCGGTAGGTCAGGTTTTAAGCGGGCAAAACAAGCGCCCAGTGCGGCACGGCGGTCGCTTTACTCGAATCCGGAGGACTGAAGGAAAAAAAAAATGGGGAAGGAAACCGGTCAGTCACGGTTTTTCGGCAGGGACTATTGCTCACGTGAGCGAAGGAAAGAAAGTTTGGGCAGGGGGGATTAGTAAGTGTGAAGAAGTATGGGACCGGGAAAGCCGTGAAAATATCGCGAGTTGGACTGGAAGAGAGGATAACTACGCTGGGGTGAAAGGAGGCCAACTGTCATACGTAAACAATAAACAACTTGAAAAGGGGGTTTTCTTAGGAAGTCATTCGACAGTGGCGTTAGGTGAGAAAGAAAACCAGAGCCCGCGGCTCACCTTCGTCGTGAGAAGTCGAAGTGGACACAAAGGGTCGTTCGAGGAAGTGACGCAGAACCGGTCAGAAAAAAGACCAAGAAAGGAATGGGGCACGGACTCAGAAAGCCGCTTTTAGTATGGAGAAAGAAAAAACAGAATGAAGGCACTGGGTGCTCAGTCGAAAAAAGGGAAAACAACGACATCTTCACCATCGAAATTCGGCGTAAAGGGAGGGGGCGGGAACGAGACCTTGGTTTCCCAGGGGATGAGCCAGGAATTTAGTTGGCCAGTGAAAGGGAGAGGCCTATCTAAAGAAAAAGGAGCTGGGGAAGCGGAAAAAGAAATTTCATTCGAGGGGTCCGGCCGATCAGGGGGGGAAACGAAGAAGAGAAGCACAAAAAAGTAGTCCTCGCTGCCCTTCCAAACGAATGGGTCAAAGGAAGAAAAATAGGACCGTGGGGGAAAAAGGGAAAAGCGTGAGGTCCTCGAAAAATGAAGGAGGAAAATTCGGCCACTTATTTCTTCGAATAAGACCAAGGCACTGGATCTCCGAAGGAGGAGACTACAGAAAACAAAACCCGTATAGATTCTTAATCCAGAGAGAGTAATTCTCGGCGATCACAGACAGGGAGGGGAAATAAATGTTCGAATACATTGGAACGATGTGAGAAAAACGGGGAAAGGGGGAGAGCCAGGCTCACGCTGTTCCAGTCTTGTGCCCCCACGGTCAGATGATCAGGGAAAGTTAAAGGGGGAAAGAGGGGGGTAGACTCGGCCGTACAAAAACATAGGAGGGGTCCTCCACCCAGAGCCGGAAAAGCGCAAAAAAAGGGTGAAAGAAGGTAAACAGGGTTATCTGTAGAAGGTCGAAGAGGAGGAGATAACGAAAGTGACGCGCAGCCCAAAACTCAACGGGAGCGGGCAACCCGAGAAAGGAAATGGAAACTCCGATTGCGCGGGTCGATGTCGTGTGAAACGTGGTTTGGGGGGGCCATCTTTTCGACTGATCACCCCTGTCAGGGAGCAAATGGGAACGGGGCCGAAGGTCCATACTACCAGGGGAAAGAGAGAGGAAGAAAGCCCCCCCGGAAGAGATGCAGGGAAAGGGGAGAAGGAAAGTTTGCAAATGAGGAACTAACTCGACCTCCGAACCAAGAAGGTGCTGAAGAGAGAGACGGTGAGCGAGGGCTCATGGACCTGGAGAAAAACGCCGAAAAAACTTATTGCCCACCTTTCGAGGGGTGGGGGGGCGGGGGTTGGGGGGAAGTAGAAAGGGAAGAAAACCACACTGGGTATCTTGGTTGCAAAATGGGACCGTGAAGTTGGGGTTGCCTCCTTCAACAAATAGGAGGAGCTTAAGAAAAGGAACTGACTATCTCTATTAGTAAAAAGGCCAATAGAAAGGTAAGGACTGTTCTTCACTCACGCGAATCCCAGCACTCACGTCCTCGTTCAGGGAAGCGAGGGGAAAAAAGGGGAAGAACCGGGAAAAAAAAAGGAAATTTCGCATTTCCCAAAATAGGGGAAATGAGTAAAGGCGATCGCTGAAAGAGCCCGCTCTGGAATCACGGAGAAAAGGGAGGAAAAAAAGACCATGAAAGCGCTAAATCTAAAGAAAAAAGGCCTAAGAAAAGCGTTTTTGTCCCGGTCGGGTCGCTGGCCTAGGCTCAAAGAGAAAAAGCTTAAAACACCGGCTTCCCCCGCATACATCTGTTCAAGCTCTGAATAAAGAAGAAAAGGGGGGGCGTCGCAGATAATCACTTTCGAATCTATGACCAAAGACGTCGAGAGCATCAACCTGGACAAAGGGGAAAAAAAAAGGAAGGCAGGGGACTATTCGCTCAACTACGGATAGGAAGGGGCCATGGCCTCCGGAGGTAAATTACCCAAAAGATGATAAATCACATCTCTGCTCCTATGATAAATAAGAAGGAAGGGGTCGAAAAATTATAGGGCCGACGAAATGGGGTGGCCAAGTTTTATCGCCCAACATATCCAGTAACGCGAAAATGAATTGTGAGGAAGGGAGGAGAGCCGATACGAGAGGAATAGTCTCTTTCCGTATGTCCCTCGTCTATGGAATCCGGAAAAGGCGGAACGGGGAACGAGAGCGAGGGGGAACATCAGTCGACCAGGACGGCGAGGGGAAATGTCTCTCTAATGAGGAAGGGACTAAGTAACATCCTAAGGTAAGCCCTGGACTCCTGGGAAAGGGGAGAGGATAAAATAGCACGGACGAGGGATCTCATACTTAAGAAGTCTTAACTAAAAAAAAATCCAGTGATTCTGACGACTACTGCGGGTGAGATAAGGGGAAAAAAAGAAGTGGGGCAACATAAGCTTTTTAGAGAAAACAAATAATCTCTGGATGCGAAAAAGGGTAAAAAGGGAGTGTCCTGGTGTCGGAGACGTGAAAGGACGGCGTACTTTGGATTTGAAGAATCTGACTCTGGAAATTAATTAAAAAAAGACCATAAGGGACGACTTAACATGAGATTCCGATAAGCTCCAAACTCCGTGACGGGAATTGTGAGGGAGGAGGGGGGATGCCGATTTTGGTCATCGTCCACAAAAAAAGGAAACTAACTGAAAGAGGGATCGCCGACTCCTCATAAGGAAGGGTAATCTCGGGAACACGGGAAGGAGAGGGGGGAAAGGGGTGCTTCACTTCGGCTATAAAAAAATAATGCTGTCCTTGGACAACAGAAAAAAAAAGAGGAAAGAAAATACGACAAAAAAAAGGTCTTCGCATTCGCGAAAGCGAAAGGAAAGGGTAATCGAACCTGATGTAGCAAACAGCACCGCTAGCAGGGAGGACAATCGCGCTGTATAGCACGACAACTCAAAAAAGAAGTTTGGCTTGAGGGCCGTGGGGCTAGGGAAACAGGAAACGTCCGTGGAGAGACTAAGAGAAACTACTGAGCAGAAAAAAAGAAGAGGGGTGCAGAAGAAGAGATCTATTGCTGAACAAGAAAAAAACTGAGAGGAGTCAGAAACCCATGGAACGCCAATACGGCCCAGAGGGCTTCGAAAACAGTCTACTGGGGAAAGGAAAAAGTTGTCTACACAGCCAGGACCGTGGTCTGGTGAGAAGAGCGGCGAGAGCAGAAGAAAGAGATCAACCAAGGGGGGAAAGACGGCACGAACGCAATCGTAGCCGACATCAAGAGACAGCATGAAGGGAGGTCGAGAATGAGGTGTGTACGTAAAAAGGGACGGCTGCGGCGGAGCGTCGCAATAGGGTCGATGGTCGCCAGGCTCCCGCCTAAAAGCAGGGACCTAAGGAGGTTGGAGCCTCGTCGCATAGGAGGGGCGACCACCAAAAGCGACGCAAGCAACGAGTAGACCTCGGTCACTGGATAGCAGATCAGAGGAAGAGAAAAGGGAGATGAGAGAGAGACAAAAAGAGGGGGGGGGAAAAGAGAAGATCCTCTCCCGATCCTCGAGAGGCCTCGAAAAAATCTGTGGGAAAGGGGAGCTAAAGAGGTCAAGGGCAGGCGTCCACCAAAAACGACTACTCCAACCATCAACAATAGGGATAAGATGGGAGAGGACAAGAAAGCCAGGAAAGGAGGGAAGATCCTCAAGCAGAAAGGACCAACCAACATACGAAAAAAAAAAACACTCCGACGAAAGGTACAAACAGAGATATTGATGAGAAGAGCTCACTTTCGTGCCGCGGAAGGGGAGAGAGTGTCGGGCGGAGACGCCGCTATTGAAATACCTACCGGTAGTTTTAGAACGTGGAACTTTACAAGGAGACGGTGGAGGCTACGGCCCCGGGCCGTAGGGACTTGACAGGAGTCAGAGGAGTTGCTGTTGGCTTGCTCGAGAAAGACGAAAAATCAGGTGGAGGGAGGAAAAAATAGAATGTTCTTTTCCCTGCTGCGGAAAGAGGAGGAAAATCGTCGGTGCACGCAGTTTCCAGTGTTTCCAACAAAGAACCCCACGGGGCGTACAGGTAACAAAGGGGAGGGGGGAAGAGGGGCAAGAGAAGATGAGGAAACTAATATTAAGAGGGGAGGGGAAAAAACAGCAGGTAGAGGCCACGTCGGCGTCGAGGGGAGACGAAATGAGAAAAGAAGTCAAACTTCTTGAGTCGAGGTTCTTGATGTTGCCAAGGAAAAGGAGGAAGAGAAATTGGGGACCGCCAAACAAAAGCTCACACGGTGAAGAAGGTACCTGCCGTCTATGTACTGGCGGGGAGGAAGGCAGGGGAAGTGGGGACGTTATTGTGGCGAGACCCATATCGCCTCCATTCCGAAGCAAGATAACGAAAGTAACTATCGTTTTGGAGTGAGAGAAAAAAAAGCCGTCGTGACATAGCGGGCTCCGGTACTTTACTTTCAGTACTGGCCGAGAAGGAAAAACAAAAGGGAAAAGTCCTTATCCACTTCTCAGAGAAACAGGAAAAGAAAGGGGAGAGGTCGCAGCCCGAGCGACGTGGGCTTCTCGACCAAAGACTTTCCTGTGGGCCGGAGGGGGACCACAGAAAAAAAAAAAATACATAGTAGGAGCCTCCAATTCTATGATTAGCCGAAAAAAACAATTGGGGGAGGAAAGGAATTCGAGAATAAGACGTAAAAGTCGAGAAGAGGAGAATCCTTCCCCCAGGCGGAAAGTGGCGGGGAAAAGAATACTGGAGAAGGGCTATGGCTTCTGCTGAAACGCCCGGTAACAAAGATAGAAGGGAACGTGAAGGGTTCTGTCCTGCTACTTGCGGAACCCAGTCGAGTGGTGGAAAGCAAAGGAGTTAAATCGACGAGGATAGCAAAAAAAAACGAAATCAGGAATCTGGATATCGTCGAAAGCCGAAATCCAGGAACTTGAGGAAGGACGCGTAGGTATATGTTCTGCTGCCCAAACAACGTTCGACCACTCCCTCTTCACTTAGTTAATAAGGAAGTAGGCCGCAAAAAAAGTCTTCAGACATCTAGGCAGAGATGGGAAGATAGAAAGCTGTTTGGGACGTCCGAAGCTAAAGGGTGAAAGGACGTACGGCATGAGGGGAAGAAACGCCGCGAGCCTTCTTCCTGCTCCTTGGTTGTCTTCTAAGAAAGACGGAGAGAACTGGGGAGAGAAAATCTACTACTTGAGAGACCGAACAAAAAGAAGTGGGAGGGCGAAAAGCCTTTACGTCCGCTTTCGGCGGAAGAAGGTGACTCCCGGGTCTCCGTGAGACCACCCTCAGGACGTGAAACCCTACAGCAACCAAAAGGAAACGGAAGGGGGGAGGAGGGCTGTCGGGGAGGTCAGTGTCCAGAATTTTAAAAAGCGCCCATTGAAAGCAGGGGGAAGCTTTCAAGAGACTTATCCACAGAAAAGGGGGGAATCAAAAATTATGTGAAATAACGACCTTCACTGGAGGAACGGTTTTTCGGCCTAGTCAAAGCACGACTGAAAGACGAGAACTGGAAGGGTGGATTCGTGGAGGGAAGGGAAAGAGGCACTTTACTGAGGCCGGGGGACCCGAAAAAATGCAGGGTAGCGGGGGAAGGAAAAACTACGAGAAGCCAGATTGTGCATGTAGGACAAAACGGAAGGGCAGGAAACCTTCATGGTGGGGTCCGGATTGCTTCTACCTGTGCATTTTTGAAGGTGAAAGACAAAGAAGTTGGGTCCAACCAAAAGACAGCGCTCAACATTCGTCTCTTTCTGAGGAAACCAAGTATGGGGGGTGAGAAGTAGGGGAGAAGGTAAGCGTAAAACGCCCTCGCCTTCGGGTAACGGGGGGGACGCGGGAAATCCTCTATGCCCCGGTGGGAGATCGCAGGACCAGGCAGCAATTCCATTGTTACGTTCTAAAAGAAGGGGCCAAACACTAAAAAAAACAGAGGGCCAAGATGACGGGAGGGGAAAGGGTAGTGGAGTTGAAAGAGAAAGTTCGGTGGTCATGGGGGTTCTGCAGGTACAACAAATTTCGTTGTAGGAGGAAAACAAGGCAGAAGGCTCGAGCTCCCGATACCAGGGGAAGGGACAGGAAAAGAAAAAGGAGCAGTTCAGGGGCCGCTAGTTTTTGGCAGGACTACGACGCAGAAGGCACTGCGGGAGTTCGACTTAAACGGACAAACCTTGCCCAGTCTCCTAGAAGGGGGGACAAAAAAAAGGGACAGAGTACGATCAGAGCAACGACCCTCGGCGACAGCCGTTGAACTGTAGTCAGAAAGGGAGGAAAAGACAATCTCTATGCCAGCAAGAGACAGAAAAAAAAAAAAGGGGAGGGGAAGAGAGATGACGCGACTGTCGTCTACGTTCCGGGGGCCCCATTAGAGGAGAGAGGAAAAGGAGGGCCCTAGGGGTCGTTTCTCTTCTCGGCATCACAGGTACAGTGTGCACAAAGCAGAGGAGAAAAACGGGCCAGGTTGACGGAAGCGGATACTCGGCATTTCTATCGTCTTCTGAAAACAAAAGAACAACGGGGTACAAAGACGACATAAGGTGACTCTGCAACTCCCCGGGATCGAGAAGAAACGAAAGAATGAGGAAAGGCGAAACTAACTGAACTTCTCACCAGCAAGGAAAACAAGGGAAAGGGGGCAAAAAAAAACCCTCCCGAAATGGGAAGAAGAGTCGTAGTGAACGCGGTCGTTCTGTTTTGCCACATCTTTTCACGAGAAAAAACAAGGGAGAAATGAACTTAAAGGGTAGGCTATCCATACTACAGAAGCGGGGGGGAGATCGTCTGCACCCAAAGGATAGGGTGAGTTCCGAGGACCGTTCGCTGGGGGGGACCCAAAAAAGGAACACCTCCCGACCCTAAAAAAAAGAAAGGGGCTTCCCACAGCGAGACTTTAAGGCTCGGTCTCTGTACAGGAGGAAGACCCCTGCAGAAACCGGTAGAAAAATTAATTCCGACCACAAATGGGGGGGGGAAAGAAACGGTGGGTCCTCCTGCAAGAGCGGAGGGGCGCTAAGGGTAGTAAAATTACGGAGCATTACGGGGAAAGGGGGGCAAAAAAAGGTGTCACCGAACTTTACTTCACTCAAAAAAACACGGAAAAGAAACAAAAGAAGAAAAAAAAAAAAAACTGGGTACACAAGTGCTCAGGAGCGGGAAGACGAACTCCACCGTGGGATCGCAGGGGGGAGGGAAAGGCTAATATTCGTGGGGGTATCTTATAGGGCAAGAAAAACGGGCAGGGGGAAAAGAAAAACCGAGCCGGGCAACTGTCAAAGGGGCGGGAGTAAAACCGGGCGGAAACTGGAAAAAAAGGGAAGAGATCCTCAGAAAAACGAGGGGGGAGGAGCGTGTTGTAGGCCTGTCGGGTGTAACGCGAAAACGAGAAAAGGCAGACACTGGGGTCTTTCAAAACAAGTCAGCACGTCTCCTGAAATATCGGCAGGGGGAAACAGAAGGAGAAAAACCTCGGATTGGGAGTCTCACTTTCGTCGAATAGGAAAAAAAGAAGGAAAGACAGACAGGTGACGAACCGAACACCCGGAGAAGGGCAGGACGTATCTCAACGACTTGAATCGGAAATGGGAATGCAAACGGGGAGAAACTAAACTCTCTGCCTCGAAAATGGAGAAGAAGAAAGGATCGAAAATGATTTATGCCGAACGACCGATGGAGAAAAGGGGCAGCTGACCAGCAGCTCCAGGAAGCGAAAATTTGACTGATGTCTGCGGTCGAAGTAACAAGATGGAAAATCACAGTTCCCACCGATTCCCTCGTCTCTCATAGTCGGGAAAGAAAAAGAGAATGGGCCGCATCTCGCAGGGAGAAGGAAAGGGAAGACTGCGGCGAGGGGTAAAGGCGTTCGAAGGAAGATACAGTCTCATGCCAGCAGCCAGAAGGTGAAAGAAAGGAGAAATGAATGGAGAAGGGAGCGGACTTTGACTGCAGGATCAGACATGAAAAATAAGGGGAGGGAGAAACATCACGGAGCGACGAAGACGGTATGCTCGTCCTGTCAACGAAGGAAACATGGATTGGTTTCGGGAAAAAACGAGTTCTGAAAAAAATAATCACCTGGCGGGCCGGGGAAGTGGAGACGGGGTCAGTACTTCGCCGTGGGATTTAGAGGGGGCCGCGAACCGAGCAAAACCGGGGGGGAAAGCGCTTTAACTAGGCCATAAAAAAATTGGCAGGAGAAGAGAAAAAAAAAACGGGACGGGAGGGAGAGGGTGCTGAGTTATATGCCTTGGGGTCTCTCCAAAAAAGAAGAGAAAAATAAAAAGAGGAAATACATCACAGAGGGGAATTCAGTTACTTCTGCCACGGATGAGAGGGAAAGGAGGGTCACTTCGAAGTCATATTCTGCCGTGGGGAAACATACAAACCTAATCGGAAAGTGAAGCGTCCGACAGAGAGTCGCATGAAAAAAATCGGGAAAAGAGAAAAAGGGGGACAGAGGGAAGGAAGTTGAGTAACCGCCAGCATAAGAGTCGATACGGAAAACGGTAAAGAACAACTTCAAAAACCAGCACTGGTGAAAGGCTAACCAGGGTCAGGGGACACAAAACTGCGTGGAAAAAAATCGGAAAAAAAGAAGAAACGGAAGAAAATCTGAGCTGGGTCGAAGTAGCGATCAGAGGAGAGAAAAATCAAAAAAGAACTACATGCATGCGACGCCCTAACGCCATAATGCCTAGGTGGGGACGCGGGGAAACAAAGAAGGGGACTTTACAAACGTGAGACCCCGAATACCTCGGGCTAAGTCGGCGTTCTCCGCCGACCACGACGAGCAACTCATGAGAAAAAAAGCAACTAAAACGGCACGTCGATCCTCCTCTAGAAAGGGAAGGGGGAGAGGATTCTGCAAGGTGTGTACGTCCGCGGTGGTACGTCCTAGTCTAACTTCGGAAATCGTCTGGGGAAAAAGAGGAATCACTATCAGAAGAGTAGGTGGAATCCTAGTCGTCTTCTGGCGGGAATACCAGGGAAAATAGAAGAAGAAAGGGGGAAAAAAAGGCAATCGCCCGGCAGAAAGGACTCGGGGGAGCTGCATCTCTCTCAAAAAACCATATTATTAAAAGATTAGATTCAAGAGAACGGAGCTCGAAGGAGAAAAGGGAGAGGGAAGATCTCCCGGGCTCGATTCGGGCGGCCACCTCCATAAGACGACTATTCTCCAACAGATGAGAAGGAGAAGAGGGCATGAAGAGAAAAAAGCGATCTGACGACATAATCCCTAGACGTAAAAAATAGTACTTAAAAACAAAAGAGACAAACTCCGCCAAAGTTCCCAGCTCGGGGAGGGAAGGGAGGAGAGGAAAAGGAAGTAGGTTGCCGGCTTCACATAGGGGGTCTGAGTTTACGGAGAGACAGAAAGAGGTAAAACGAAGGAAATTATGGGTTAACGTGAGGGAATCAGACGGTGTAAGAGACATCCCGAGTAGTGTCGTTACGTGCGTCGAAGGAATAGTAAGTTGAGGGGGGGGAAGGAGGAGAAAATAAAAAATAGGAAAAAAACCAGATTCATATGGTCATGTTAAGGCATTCGAAAGGAAAGGAGTCAGGTCAAACAAGTTGGGGTTTGACTCCCACTAGCCCCCACGACGAAAGGGTGAAAAACAGTTCTGGGGGGGGGGGGTCTTTGTAACGACAGCTCTACTGACTAATAGGTAGCGAGGGGGAGGGGAAAAGAAAAGTCATCGAGGTCCAAAGGGAGACTTCTAAGTGTCGCCGAAAAACAGAGGGAGGAAAATCGGATTCAAGTGCGTATGGGTTGCCCAAAGGGAAGACATTATGATAGAATGGACAAGACCCCCTGGAAAGAAAAACAAGTGGAAGGAAATTCCGTCGATGAGGATGAGGGGGAGTTGAAGGAAATGGGAGGTCCGGGAGGGGGGGGGGCCGAAGAAAAAGAGACAGAATCCTACGCAAAACGGGGAGCACTCCACTACGGCGTTTGGAATTCGCGGCAAAGAGCATTGACTTGAGTTCAAGAAAAGGGGGGCTAAGAACGGGAGTTCCGTCGTCAGTCAGATTAAAAACGAAAGAAAGTGAACAAACGGATAAAGACGACAAGACCACCAGGGGGGAAGAAAAAAAGGTCAAAGGAGCACTAGCTCGTTGGACTAGCCGAAAAGTAAAGAGTTGCCGTCAGTTTGAAAGGAGGATCTAACTAAAAAAGGGGAAAGCCCAAAATCACCTGCTCTGAGTACCAAAACAGGGGGTGAAATTTGAAAAGAAGGGGGGGCCGTTCCCCTGAGAGAAATCGAGGAACAGAAAGCAATAAAGACGTTCAAGGGCGGAGCGTAATGAGAAAGGGGGAGAAATCCGGGCAGGAAAATCCTTTCAATCAGGCCTAGTCGGGACCTTGAAGGGTTCTTGGACCAGAAAAAGGACAAAAAGAGGGTTTGGGGGAACCTGTCCCGATTATCATCGGAAGAGGGAGGGAAGACGTAAAGAGAAAGGGGGAGGGGAAAAGTCGCGGGGTAATCGTCAAGAGGAAAAGACTTAAGGAAAAACTGCATGTGTGCGAGAGGAAGGGGAGAGTAAGTTCGAAGAAGACAAAAATGAAAAGCCATCGATTGGTGTTCATAATCCATATTCTACAAGGAAAAGGCTCGCAAGATATGCAATATGGAGAGCGGAGGTGGTAAGTACCTCCGTCGATGAAGTCAAAAACGCTGGACTAGTTTCTCGCCGAGGCCTTCTACGGTGGGTCGGAAGGAGCCAAAGAAGATAGCCGTGTCGTGTGGCCGTCGAGAGGGAATAAGGAGAAGGGGGGAAAATCTCATCAAAGCAGCGGAGCGGGGACCGGGGGGAAAAAGACCAGGGACGCCGCTTTCGAGGGGACTGAAACGGTGGAAGACGGGTGCGGCCGTGCTTCCCGAGAGCAAACCAACGAAAGTACAAAAATTAGCGCGGGAGTGAGTTAGGAGGAAGTGTCCGCACGTGGTCACACCTTCCTGCAGGAATGGCTGAAGAAGGGCGGGGCCTGGAATCTAAAAGGGTCCGGGGCACGCATCACCATGAGTGGAAATTCTAAATTCCAGGAATATAGGGGCTCTGAAAAGAAGGTCGATTAAAGAAAAAGAAAGAACGAATCAAATTTTTCTTTACTGTCGATGGTGAAGAAAATGGGGGAACCGTTATGAGGATGTTCCGAATAACGAGGGACGGGTCCCTGGGAAGGAGCTAACCCTTGGTGAATTAGGAAAGAAAGGGGGGGAAAGTTTGCCCCCCTTCAACGGTTGGGGCCTGTCATGAATTCGCGACCGGTGGGGAAAGGGGGGGGAGAGAAGGGGACCAAGACTCGCTGAAAAGAGGGGGTAAAGGGAGGAGGCCCGTCTGGTGGCGTTCGAGTAGTTGGCGCCGAACCTGGTACAGGAAAGAAGGCCAAATCTCAAGGAGAGGAGCGGCTCCGCGATGCACGGGTAGAAGGGAAATCGCCGGGGGAACAGGAAAAAGTCGCATGGTATAGGAGAAAAGATGGCCAACACGGACAGAAGAGTGAAGCGAAATTCGGAGGGGAAAGGGGGAGGGGGGAGTTGGAAAAAAACCAAGGGAGGTGTCCTGGAAGGAGAAGGGTTCAAAATTTCAGGTTTAGCAGTTCACCATTCGCGAGCTGAAAAGAAAAAGGGGAAGGTCGAAAGGAGGAAATAACCGTTGATTCGCGGGTTTCCGGGCCAGCGAGGGGGGTGGCAGGAAAAAATACTAAATCACTGCGGGAGGGGAAAAGGGGAATTACCTGAAAAGCCCGCCCAAAACAAAAAAACACAAAAACAAAAAACACAAAAACAAAAAACACCAAAAAAAAAACAAAAACAACCAAACCAAAAAAAAAAAAAAAAAAAAACAAAAAAGGAAAAAAAAAAGGTACCAACAAAAAATGGCCTGCAACTACTTTTGCGTTTCTTCCTCTGTCATATGGAACCTCTTGAGACCAAAGTGAAACGGAGTCGGCCCTATTGCGTCCAGATCAAAAAAGGGAACTTCTCTCTCCTAGATCAG
>Ga0179591_1344249_pt1 | contig 14041 bp, 13 predicted proteins | sample CZOMad2_1_08_16f_FD_182891 | JGI IMG/M metagenome (GOLD analysis project Ga0179591, IMG submission 182891) | Vadose zone soil fungal communities from Angelo Coast Range Reserve, California, USA - CZOMad2_1_08_16fungal (PacBio error correction) | ecosystem: Environmental > Terrestrial > Soil >...
TTAGGGAGTAGGGGCCTTTCTTTGTATCTGGGCGACGGACCAGAACTGGAGCTTGTCCGTTCGTTGACCCTTCCCCTCGGGAAAGGGGGAGCCACCCCCCCCCACAGAGGGGGAAGGAAGTCACGGCCTTCGGGACAGGGGAGCAAAACGGCTTCGGCCCGGAAGAGGAGGGTTCTCTAAACGTCAGCCCGGCTCACCTGTTGGGGGCTGGAAAAAAAGGACCAGCGTACGCTTATATGGAGCGATGGGAATCGGGGGGCGGGGGGGGTAAAGGAAAGATGGAAACCCGTCGCGGGGCTTTGAGGATATTTCCTTGTTTGCTTTGGGCAGAGACGGCGGACTTCCCTCAGGCCGATCTAGAGGAAAAGTCACCTCGTCGGTGAGAAGAATTGCAGGAGTTCCAGGGGACTGAAGCGAATGACTTGATTTATGACCAGGGCGGAAGGCTCTGGAGGTGCAAAGGGGTAAATTTTTCAATGAAGGGGGGGAAGAGCCATCTTCATAAGACGTCGGAGCGGCCGCTGCGGATATCTTCCTGGGGGGGGGCGGGGAATCATCCGAACAGAGAAACACGGCAAAAAACCTAAAGGAGTGGGACTGGGGGCCAACCTATCTCCTGGGGGAACTTGGGGGCCGCCGGCTAAAAGCCGGGGTGCCTTAGGGAAGAAAGACTACGTTATCGGGGTTCTTTACCTGATTAAAAAGACGGGGGGGCACTGGCCTGGCAGAAAAGCGAGCCGGTGCCGTCCTTGCTCGTGCGGAGGGAAAAAGGACCAGGCAAGAGAGGGAGAAAAGGAAAAAAACGGATGTGCCGGACTTCAAAAAAGGGAAGGGAAGGCGTTCTACCGATGCGAGAGGGGGGACCCGCGATGCTTCTTAGAGGGGGACGCCTTGGAGGGAAAGGGCTTGAAAAAGGCCGGGGGGACGAAACAAAACTGACATACTTTTTTGAGGGTCTCCTTAAATCACGCGTTTCTTCACTCGACGATCCCAGGTCGAGCAACTGTGCATGAAAGGGGATAGAAAAAATCGATACGGCTGACCAGTATTTCTCGAGGTTGCGTAGGGGAAACTTTCCGTCGTGCGGCCTTCGAATCTATACCAGAAGGCAGCTGGCGCACGCTTCGGACTGGGAGAGAGCTCGGCGGAGCCGACTGTAGGAAACGGACTAAGAATGGCGTCGTAAAACAGGAAGAGGCGACCTTCGAGGGTCGGCCTCAGCTTCGCAGGAAAAACGCCGTTCGTCGGGAGTCAGCCCGTCTACGGCCAAAAAGGGAAGCGCGGTACCATCCTCAGAGCAATGGGTTCTTGACAAAAAACGGGAGGGGTAAGACGTAAGGATGAGATGGCGACCAGTCGGGCGGCCGGAGATTTGGCCGAGAAAAGGAGTGGCCGTCCAGGCTTAGGGTTCAGAAGAGACGGGTTGAGCTCGACGGGAGCTGAAGCCAACGAGTTGCAAAGAGGGGGGTAAGCAGGCATTGATAGCCGAAAGGTAAGAGGGAGACACCAAGAGAGGGCACACGGCCAGGTAACTGCCTGCGGGCTCAAGGGGAGATATGCTATTGATCTGCGGGGAAACGCGGAGGGTCATGCCACTGGTCCAATACTGGCTGCGGGTCGGGGATGACAATATAGCCCGTCTCTTATCGTGAAAAAGAAGTTCGTCAAAGAGTTTGAACCTTCCTCTGGGGGAGGGAAACTGCCGCCGCCAAGTTGAGGCCAACTCGCGTCTCTACCTATGAGTCTTTGGCGGAGAGAAAAGCGGCTTTGCCAAACAGGAAAATCCCGCCGTCACCGGTTTCGCCGCCGGAAAATCGAAACCAACCTCTGCTTATGGGAAGGCAGAATGTGACGAGGCCTTTCGGGAAGAGGCTGACCAAAGCTCCGTGAGAAAAACCCCCCTGCGGGGACGGTCCCGACAGATCCAGGGAAAAGTAAAAAAGATTGAGGCACATTGAAACTAGAGGTGACTAACTTTCGTAAAAAAGATTAAAGAAAAATGCGGGAGGAGGCCAGTCCCAGACCGAATTTTCAGTGGGAGATTTCAGTGATTTCAAAGAAGAAAAAGACTATAATCAAGAGCTCTAAAAGAAGTACCGCGACTAGGGGGGCTATACGAGAAACTTGTCCCACCGCAATGGAAAAATCAAGCGCCATCATCGCTCATGCGTGTCAGAAGATACAGTCAAGCATTCTCATAACAGGAACTCAGAAACTAAGCACCAATGAAGGTTTTAGGGGTACGGAGCCGGAATAGGGAGGAACTTAATTTCTTGAACCATATAGAAAAACAGCATCTGGAGGAGGAGCGGAGTTCAAATGCCAGCGAACACAGGCCGGAGTGACAAAGAAGAATCGCGAGGAAAACAAAAAAAAAACTCGCCTGCACTAACACAAAATGTTCCGACGTCTAGTAGGGGAGTCACCGAGGGGAAGGGCTAAATGACGATTTAGTGAAGACGAAAAGAAGGAACATCGAGGGGTTCGTACTTCTTTCTGGTTCTTATCGGGAAACTCACTGCAGCTAGAACATAGAAAAGGGGGGGCTTGCAACTCAAGAGGGTACACGGCCAGGAAGAAAGATAAATAAAGCTTCAACACAACAAGGGGGAAGGATTACGAAGACTGCTTTTTCATTGAGGGTCGGTTGGACGTTTTTCCATGAGAGAGGGGAAAGGCGTGCTCTTATTGGAATCCAGAGACGTCCTTCCTGGCTAACTGGAGAGGGAATGGGTCGTCTTGCTTTCCGGACCGGTGAAAGGAAGTGACCTTCTCTCGTTGCCAGGGTTAGCTTGCCTTCGAGGTGGAGGGGGTCTGCAGAGTACGTAGAACGATTCTTCGGGGGCGCTCCCTCTGCAAGAGGGGGGAAAATGGTATTTGCTTCAAAAACTTTAAAGAAGAACTTCGACAAGGGGGCGATTCAGACGGGGTTAGGAGCTGATCGGCTTTTCGAAGGGGGGAAACGCTTCATGCCGCGCTGATGGGGAAAAAAAAAAAAACGAAGACTTTTTTGGGGGGGGGGGGGGGAGGGGACCTTCATGTTTCAAGGGGAAGGGGGTTCAAAAAGGCTGATGCGACGCCGCTGTCGCTGCGGGGGAATGGAAGAAACAAGGAGAGTGCCACTGACCTCGAAGATCTGGTTAAGGGGCCGAGATTTCGATCGAGTGGGGCCTGTGGGGGAAGAACTAGTAACACTGGGGAACGCGGCCGGAGGTTTTAAGGGGAAAGTCTCAGGGGTAAGAAGGTTCACACAACCTTTCAAAACGGAAAAAATCCAGGGAAGGGCCATCACTGGACTTCTTAGGGGGGGGATCGGTTTCTGACCGGGAAAAGTGGCGTAAACTTTCTCTTTTTACTAAGCCCGGAAGCTTCCGGGAAAAAAGAGGGAAGGCGGAGGGCTGAGGGAAAAATCTTGCCTCCGCAAAGAGATGTCCTAAAAAGGGGCGAAAGTACTGCTGGAAAGAGGGGGGTGTCAACTTTCCTTTCTGAACGTCGAAGGGAGATGAGGAGGAGCTTGGAAGGCGCGCTTTGAAAATTACTTCTTGGGAACGACCCCGCGGATGCTTGACCTAAACATAGACGGGAGAAAGAAAAAAGGGCGACAGGGGCTATAACCTTTCTGAGAGATCAGACCCGAACCCGAATAATTAAAGGTAAAAGCGAAAGGAAACGAGATAGCCTCCGCGGAAAAGCGGAAAAAAAAGAACCTTTCGTCGCCCGTCTTCAGGCTGGGAGACACCACCAAAAAGAAAAAAACCAACACACCGCCCACTACTTCTTCGAAAGAGTAAACATAATCGACTTCTGGATCAATCTCCCAGGGAGGAGGAAGTAGGCCATCGGGAAAGAAATGCGGGCCCAGGAAAAAGAAGGGGCAGTCGGGAAACAGTGGCGAAGTAACTCCTTGAAAAGAAGAAAGAAGCCTACTATCTCCTCTCAACAAAAATTATTATTAATATATATAGGGGGACCAGGGCAACTTATGATGGAGACATGAGGAAGGAGGAGGTAGAATTTGAGAAGGAAGACTAATGGCTTCTTCAGTCCGAAGAGAGGGTTTGCGTCTCTGGGCTGGGGTTTGAGAAGAAAAAGGTTCGCTTATCCATCCTCTCGGGAGTGGTATGAAAGAAGCCGACCGTGCCTAGGCGAGAGGGAGACAGTCCTAATACTACGTCCAGGGAAAAGCTTCTCTTAATCTGATTAAATAGGTCTTTTACTACAGTTCTGGATTAAACACTGTTCCAATAAGAGGCAAGGATTAAAGAAGAAGAAGAAAGGTTAAATCCCCTGCCTTATTCGGAGCAAGAAATGTTTCAGGAAAATGGGCAACCAGCTCCGGGGTCTTCAGCCGAAAGGCGCGTGAACCTCAAAAGAGCAAGAGGCTATACCGGGGGGATCGGAGAGGGTGGACTTCTCAGACATCTGTCAAAAAAGAAGAAAACCTGAAAAAGGAGCTCAAAAGTCGTCACACGCAGAGGAAGCGTGTTCATAGCATAAGCCGGCGGCGCTTTTAAGATAAGAGGAGGGAAAAAAAATGCCCAGATCCATTATCCTACCCGGAGGATCGCAGTTCCTGACCTAACGTCCTTACAGAGTTGAAAGAAAACGTCAGACTGTGGTAAGGTGGGAGGAGCGGGAAAAAGAATGAGCAAAATTGGGAGGGGAGAACAGTCAAGACGGCCGGGCGGGGGGGTGGTCGGTTTAGGATATTCGCACGCCACATAACTATCGCCACAATGTAAGAGCCTCCTCCTGGGGGATTCGATTACTGAGAAAGGAAAATCAAGTCCACGAACTCCATCAGAGCAAGAAAAAGACACCTCCAGACATCATGATCATTTCGGGGAAACAGGGGGGCAGCCTTTAACACCTGAGGAAAATAATAAGTTGGGGCCTTGGCCTCTAAGATCATGAAGGACTCCCACTAAGTCAAGGGAGGGAAATCAAATGTGCTAATATACTACCCCGAAGCCTATTCAGGGAAATTACCAAAAAAAAAGGTTACAGAAGGTATTGGGGGAATCGCCTAATCAACGCGGGATTACCAAGAAGAATAGCAGCTAACGAAAAAGTTGTTAATCTAATTCCTGGAGACGTAGTCTAATCCCTACGATTTGCCGGGCGCGAAATCCAGAAAGGAAACTAAAGTCTAAAGGCGACTCAAGCCTGGTTCGAAGCTGACTAGTAACAGAACGTCAAGCATAGACAAAACCCTAACCGTCAGATACGTCCCAGTGACATTAACAACGATCAAACTTTGAAAGGAGATCCCAAACAACTTAGTATTAGAAAGAGAAAATCACGTTTTTTAATTGGAAGGTTAGTAACTCTTCCGCCTGCCGGGCTGGATACGGGGAACGGTGCGGCTTATGTTCCACCAACCTTCTAACGCCTGGGGGGGGAAGCCAACTCTGCGAGGGACTCGTTCAGGACAGGCAGAGAAGAGGGACCAGTGTCCGTTGTAAGAAAGTCAGAGAACTGTTTGTTTCGTCCTTCTGGACGCTGAAAAATAGGAAAAAAGGCTTAGGAGGACCTGGGTTTCAGGGGCACCGGCACGATGGGTTCAAAAGGCACGGGCTGTGAGAAAGCGCCGGGGTGCTTGCAAGCGGGAGGGAGGGAGAGGGAAAAGCAAGGATCGCGGGAAAAAGGGATAGGGTGCTACGCGGGGGAGGGGGGGAGGCATTACTGAAAAAAAGCTGGCAGGTTATTCTGTCCGGATTAAGTAGAATTAAAAAAGGCTGGGTGGCAGGAGAGGAACCATGCCGGGGTCCTTCGAAGAAAATCGCGCCTGTTCTGAGTAAAGGATGCTGCGGTGGCAGGTGCCTGTTTCCTGGGTTCAAGGAAAAAAAAGAGACAATGCCAAGGCAGGGGGCGAAATCAAACCGAGGTGCCGTCCGGGCTTTAAAGCTGATCCCTTAAATGACGCCGGCGAGCCACTCGTTACGGAGGAGAGAGTTAGGGCCGATTGAAAAAAAGAAAAAGGGGTGGGCAGGGGATAATAAAGAGAAGGAAGGCGAACCGCGTGCAAGACCTTAAGGGGCTGGAAAATACTAAATGGGCGAAATTGCCGGAAAGGAAACTCGGGAGTTGACGGCGGAGGCCTTGGGACGTCAGGGAAAGGAGCTAAGATTCGATACGGGTAAGAAGCCTCATGCGGTCTAAGAGGGGTTCACCTGGCGGTTCAGATTTGAGCAAAGGGCGGATGTGCTTTACTGAAAACGAGGAAGCGGTTGACTAGACCAGATGTTGCTGCTCGGAATACAAAAAGCAGGATTTTACCCGTGGGAAAGAAGCCGCAGACCGCGAACATGCAACTCGAGAAGGAAATCGCTCCGTCGGAGCTGGCCTTCTTGCGCCCCGAAAGGGGGAGCGAGACTACGGCGAGGAAAAAAGGAGGGCGTTCGCAGATCTCGCATGGAGAAGCTGACACGGGGAGCTTCCCGGGTCAGAAAGAGAAGGGCGGAGAAAAGGCAATACAAAGGGTCTTAGAGTGCTTAAAAAGGAGAAAGGACAAAAAAGACACCCCGAGAGAAAAAGACCTGTGATCCCTTCTACGATCTCATAGCAACCCCAACAAGGTATAAAAAGAGATCTTAAAAATATGGCGAAAAGTTTCGCGTGGCCGAGGTTTCGGTACTCAGAAAGGGGGACCCGGCATGACTAAGGGGGGGAAATAGCGACGCGAGTGCAGACCTCGAACGAGGTGATCAGACGCATTGACCCGGTAAAGTCTCGAAAGTCAAAAAAAAACGACGCCTGTGAAGCGGTCTCTTGAAGAAACGGATTTGTCCGGAATCGTGGAGGGGGAAGGGGCGAGGGAACTTTTCCATCCAAGTGTCGGGGACGGAGAAGAAGGGGGATAGCCTCGTCAGTCTTATGGAGATTCAATGGCCTGTGAAAGGGAGAATCAACCGTCCGGGGGACGTGAGCCTTTACCGGGGACAAGTCTTAACCTCAGAGTATCAGAAACTGCGGGGGACCTTAAAGAGTGAAGCTCTCATTACGATTTTAACAACCTGGCGCCAGAGCCTTTAAGAAAAAAACGAGGGAAACTCCTACATGCTTAGAAAATCGCCGGATTAGTGGAAAGAGACACGAACGGCCTGGAAAGCTTTGTAAAGCGGATGCGGTGGGGGAAGGGAGGGCAATTCCCATGCCAAATCCGCAAAAGGGTCCATCAATCCCGAAAAAGAGAAAACTTACAGAGGTATGGGGCAGAAACGGGAAAGTCTACTTTTGAGATGAAGAACGGCGGCAAAAACATCTTCACTGGAATAGGGGGGGGCGGTCAAAAAAAAGGACCCAGCCTTCCGGTGGGGGGCAAGTGGTCGAGGGGGGTTCGTTGGAAGGAAAAAACGTCCCCCCACAAACGTCTCCCCGTCGAAACGCCGGCCCCAGTGCTAGGAGCCCTGGCGGCCAAATCCAAAAAAAAAGCATCTCAAACAACGCAGTCCGTCAGAAGAAAAAGAATTAGGGGCCGTACGTTTCTCCGACCCCGATTAGCACCAGGGCAGTCCTCTATCAGCCCCATGAGTCTGGATTCAGCACGAGAAGAGGACCACTGATATATAAAAACCAGCCAGCGAATGAAACATCGTGAAGGGCAGCGGACCCATTGCCGATGGGGCAACAGAGGACGAAATCTTAAAAAGAGATTGCAAAAACCTAAGAAAAACATGGGAGGATTCTGAGTCCTCAGGGAAGGGGGCACAGGATCTCTAAGCCGACAATGGGAAGTCTAGCCAAAACGGCAGACTCGATGGACTGAAAACGTCGGGAATTGTTGAGCCCATCCCAAAGAAACTATGCCTCTCTTCGGGAAAAAACGAGGACTACATGAAACCTGAAAAGAATCCACGAAGGTACAAAGAAAAAAGGAGACGGAGAAACTTTCGGTAGAGGGGGGGGGGGTCAGCTGGCGGTTGGAAGAGGGGACGTCAGGATGGGGCTCGGCGTGCCGGCAGGTTGATTTTCCTCGCAACTAAAAAAAAGAATTGAAGCCGTCATGCGGAGTGTAGGGAGCCTGGAGGATCGGCGCCCTTCTCGCGGTGGGAACTTTCAAGAAGGGAGAGTCGGCGAGTGGTTGTTCTTGCTAGGTCACGTCGTACGCGGGAGAGGCAATCGGGCAACCGGGGGAGCGACCGGCCGCTGGGACATAGAGGCTTCTTCTATTCGCAATTGGGGGAAGCTGAAGAGGGCTGAGAAGGTGGACCGCTTTATAAAAGGTGTAGACTGAGACGGCCTCAGACTCCATTGAAGGGTCAGTCCGGGCGACGGCGGGGACTAAGAAGAAGAATGGTGTGTTGACCGAAAGTCAAAGCTGGCTCTGGGCGTTGTCCGAGATGGCCAGGTCCGGAAACTCGCCTTTGTCGGCTTAGCAGGAAGGCGGAAGGGGAATCGTGTGCCAGTTGCACCATCAGAAAAAATGCACTGCCCGGCACTGCTTTGCGGAAAGAATCCCGAGAAATCCCGGTGCGGAATGTGCTTGCAGCCGAAAAAAAAGGGACGAGGGACGGATAAAGACAATATGACTCGGATACGGGTCTTTGAACCGGAAGGGGGAAGCAACGAGGGGGTGATCCTTGATCAGGGGGGAAGGGGGGAAAAAAAGACGAAAAGATTCGCTTCAACCTTGCCAGGCTTCAGTTCTGAAAAAGAAAAGAGGATAGGGAAGGCATCCTGGAGGGGGTAAAAGCATCTAAAAGGTGAACTTCTGGAAGGACGTCACGTAAAAGTGGGGACCGCAGAAGATACAGGTTAGATCAAAGGGGGACTGCGAGATCATGGAGGGGGACCTGCGAGTCCTGGCAGTTTTAGGGAGGGGGAGAAAGAAAGTCTTTTTACTAACTAAAGTCAAAAAGGGGGGATAACCTGATGCGTCTTCCTCAAACGCGCCATAGGGAAACTTTAAAAACCGCGTCCCGCTAAAAAAGAGGAAAGAACTCTTCAATCATCAAGAGGAAGGGGCGTGTCTCCCTCTTGAGGTCCGTTTGAAACCGGCTCGATGTTCTTAACCTCGGGCCATAACAAGCGCGGCTGGGATCCTGCTGAAAAAAAGAACCGCGTCAAGCGGGAGGAAAAATAAGCTTGAAAAGGCATACTCCAGGGGGGGTGTTGACGTAAGAGGGAGCCAACTAGCTCTAACTCATGATCCAAAAAAAAGTCTCCAACCCTTATTCTGATGGAAATGAGGGGAGAGCGTATGAGAGGATTTCTAAAGTCGTGGAGACCTAAGTAGAGTGGGACTACGGGAAAAGAAAACCTAACGTCGGCTGGGGAAAACGTGACGGAAGAGATTTTTCCGACGTCATTACGAAGGGTTTACCGAAGCCAGGTCGCAGTGATCCATGGTCGGGGAGGGTGAAGCCTCATGAGGGGGCCGAAAAGAGGGTCTCAGAATCGGGTCTGCACGAAGGAAAAAAGACAAGAGTTTCCTCGGATGGAACAGTTTGACTAGGAAGAGAGGAGGGTACGGTACGTCAATTTGACCGGAAAAAGGAAAAGGTCGGTGACTATCCGCATGGTGAAAAGTTCCAGCAGAAAACCAGAGAAATTTCAGGGAGACCCAACCTTCCTCAACCCTTACCTCAAATCTTAAAAGTCAGCAAACTCTTGCTCTAACTTATCGGAATAAAAAGGACGCTCAGATTCCTTAAAAGGAAAAAGGAAGTGGTCTCGCTCAAGGGAAAAAGCTGACCCTACACAGGTAGGTCAGTCAGCACTACCCACCCAAAACACAGCGACACCCCCAACCTCTCAAACCAGGAGGCGTTTAAATCGTACAAAAAGCGGATCCGAGGTCGCTGCCCGACGCAAAAAAACCCCCTAGTGGCTAAAGAAAGTCCGTAGAAGACGCCGTAAAGGGAGGCATGCGGATCGACTTTTAGAAGACGCGGCGGCAGAAAATTACGGGGGTCGCCGTAAAACCATCAGCCGGACTAGTGGGGGGTCGGACTTATGCAAAAGGGCCACACCACTAACGCCCGAAGCAAAAGGCAGGGCGAACATCTACTAAGGGGATGAAGTCCCTTTCGGTCCCACCTACAGAAATCCATCGAAAATCCAATGAGAGACGCCTAAGCTCCTACATCATCAGGAAACGGGGATTTTGAAGGACCAGAATTTCAAACAGGGCCTGGGAAGCTGGCGAGTCTTAATCTTCAAAGGCCAAAGCGGGGGGAGTAAAGCACAAACGGTCATGCGCGTACGGTTCTAACATAGTTCCGTCATGACCATCTCAAACAGGAGGGGGGGAGCCTTCATCTCCTGGGAACCCCGCGACAGGAAGGGAAGAGGTGGAGACGAAGTCTCCAAGGAACTCGATAAAAGTCTATCCTACTCGTTAGTCCAGAAAAGGACAGTTGACTTCGGACCCGAGATTCGTGCTACTTAGGAAGAAAGAAGCAAGCACGTGAATCCTTCTCAAATCATAGTATGAACCGTACAACCGCCATGCCATCACGATCCCGAAATTAAGAGGAAGCAAAGTGGTTATTAAAGATAGAGGATTCTTGATGTGTGGAATTTCGGGCTTTTTACTAGAAGATCTTGCCAAACGCTAGGCTGATCTTCGGGGAAAAGGGAAGGGGGACGTGAAAAAAAGCGGACCGGCATTAGAATCAGGGCCGTCTGGAGGGAAGGATGGCTTTCGATCGTTCAATAGTACTCCCTGATCGCTGTGGAATGGGGGCCACCTCTCTACCACCTTGGTGTAGGAAGCTTTCAAAGGAAAGACGGGGCTTCCGGCGTAGGGGAAAGAGGAAAAATGTTTCGGCATTTAAAAACTGGTCAACGATGGTCGCTCGGGCGGGTTCGGGCAAAAATTCTAAAGTGACGGGAAGAGGGGAGGAATTGACGAAGTTGCACACCTAGGAAAAGTCACGAGATCGAGACTAAAAAGAAAAAAAAATCGTCAATTGTCTCCTCTGCAGTGGGGAGGAAAAAATTTAACCAAATTCTTCTATTGAAGGGAAGGAGCTGGGAAGTGGAGAGCGGTGGGCATCCAAGAAAAAATCCAAAATCGAGGCGGAGTGCGAGGAGGGCGAAAAGGGTGCCGTGGGGGGGGAAGGTGATCATCCGAATAATACCAAGATGCTGGGTAAATGCGCTACATGCCTCTCAGTTGCGTAAAAAAATCAAGGCGGCGGCTAAAAAAGAAAAAGTATAAGCCGATGCCATCAGCTGTGCGTGGATCGGGTTTGGGGGGACTGCCACACGGGTGCGGAGACTGCAGAGGGACTAAAGCCGCCAGTCAACCGCGGGTGCCGGGGGAAGGGGCGTGCTGCGGGGGAACTACTGCGGAAAAGGGGGGTCGAAGATGCCCCGAAAGAAATTAGTAAGAAAAGGGGAGGCCGGTGAAAGATAAAGGGAATGGACGTAACAGGGGGGGGGGGAAAGGACTATACGGTAACCGCGAGGAGGGGGATGAATTAAGATCTGCTGGTGGGAAAAAAGGCGAACCCGGAAGTTAAAAACTGGGCCTTAACCTAGTCGAGTCTGACTCGAGACTTGTGAAAACGTAATCAAAAAGAAAAAGGACCAGGAGGAAGGGGCCCTACTCCGCGGACAACGCGAACTAGGAAGAAAATCATAAGGCACGCCGCGGAGTAACTTAAACTGCCCCTTAGGACGGGGCTCTCGATCCCGAAAGGAGTCTGGCCGACGTACTAGAAGAAAACGGAGGAAACGCGTACAAAAGGATAGCTTCCCGTCGGCAACCAGCATCTGCGTCGGAAAGGAAAAAACGTGACCGATTACTCTCCACTTGAAGAAGTAAAGGGGAAAAGGGGGCCAAATCCACTCTTCTACGATCTCTGAGAACAAAGAGGGTGAGAAAAAGATCGTAGCAAGGGAGGGGCCAGGGAGGAGGAGAAAGGAGGTCAGAAGGAAAAAAAAGGAGATCGACGTACTCGCCGAAATTAAAAGAGTCCGAAGCTATGGGGGCCCTGAACGAAGGGGGAACAGAAGGGGGGACAAGCCAGCCTAGCGAAGAACGATGAGCCGCATCCTGACTCAAAGGCGATTGGCAGACACAGTCCGAAGAAATCTCAAAAAAAAGAAAATTCCAAGATGTGTTCGGGAGGATCAACGCCTGGGAAAGAAACCGGAGCGGGTTGAGAATATCCAGGTTTATAGCCCTCGCTGAGGCGATAAAAAAGGCGACCAACCCCCCCCAGGGTGGGCAGGTTTCAGGGCACAAAAAACCGGAACGCTGGGGAGTACCGCCGGGGGGAACTTGCAAACGCGTTAACCGCCGTCACGAACTACAAGAGAGGGAGGTAATGCATATGGGGAGTAACGGCTCAGACAGGGGAAACCGAATCCTCCGTAAAGGGGAACTAGTTCGGCATAGACATTCTGCGACACAAACGCTATTGAATCACTCAAAACGGCAACATCGGTTTAACAAGGAGATGGGGCGGAGGGACCAGCGCCCAAAGAGGGGGATAAAAGAAGTCCCAAAAACTATCCAAAAAGTACAGGAGCGGCCGGCGTCAATAAGGGAGACGGCATCTCGCAAATAACCAGGACGGAAAATGGAGCTGGACGCAAGAAAAAGGGACGTTTCAGGGCGATGTGGGGAGGATGGGGGAAAACCACGGCAAACCCAAGCAACTAATCGGCAACCGCCTGCCGGATAAAGAACGACCAGGATAAGAAAGGATGACTTCTGGAAATTTCTAAAAAACCACAACCTCCGGGAACTCCACCAGCCGGAAGCCGGCACCTCCAACAGTCTCATGGCACGAAAGGCAGATTAGGACAAAAGAGGAGGGGGGCCGCTATAAACTATGGGAAGGAAGGGCCTCGCAGCCTATCATGAGGGAAGCAAAACGCACTTCTAATTACGAAAAAGAACCGAAGTTCTGAAACAGAAGACTTTAAGACCGTCAAGTTCCAATACCCAAAAACCCCCCCCAACCCCCCCACGCAAAAAAAAATCCTAAAGGGAATCTTATCGTAACGACCCTTAAATCAGACTAAAGCCGCACAGGGGCTTCTCACTTGAGAAAAAAGGTTCAAAAGGAGCATTGAGAATCCAGGAATGCTCAATACTATACAGGGAATCTCTAGACGGGAGACGTTTCGAAGTGGTTGAGGTAAATAAGAAGAAATGTCAGAACTATCCATAAAGGATTTCGGGCCTCTCGGAGATTTACAAGGGAAACCTGGAAAAATCCTAACGTTAAAGAAATCAAAAAAACGTAGGATAGTAAAAGAGGACACGGGATCTGGAATGTTGCTTGGAAATATTCCGGCTGGCTGGGATTCGGGGAAAGGGATGGTCCTTACTTTCAAAGTTGAGAGACTCACAGTCAAACGCACGTTCCTTGTCTAAATCATTGCCGGAGGATGGGGCGTGCTTCAAGGCATTCATTAGAAACGGCTTCTGCTCTCGGGGGGCCATGGGAAAAGAAAGTCGTCTTTTTGGGCGTTCTGAAGGGGGTGCTGGGGTATGAGAGACGCTTCGGAGCTGGGAAACCGGGGGCGGATGAAGGGGGGGCACGCTGTTCCGATCGGGCGGGCGTCTATTCTCCTGTTTGCTGGAAGGGCTGATCGTCTGGAGGAACGGATCAATGCGATCAGGGGAGAGGCGGAATACTCTTCGGGGCTAAGCTCGTTAGGAAGCGCTGTTAAGTCCCTCGGAAAAGGGAGGGGGTGCCTGCAGCTTCCGCTCGGCAGGGATTCGGGCTGAGGGTTGGTGCCGAAAAAGGGGGAAAGTCGTAAAGAATTTTCGTGCTCGTCTTGTTATCTTGCAGGGGGAGTCGGGTGCCGTTTGGGCCTTGGGAAGACATCCGAAATACTCATGGGAAAAGGACGGGTGGGAGGACATAAAAGAATGTGCCATTTCTTGCCGTAGGCGGAAAGGGGACCCTTAACTTTCCTTATTCCGCAGTACGTCTTAGGGAATAGTGAGAGAAGAGGGTGCCACGGTTTTGAGGAGACCTGGATCCCTAAAAATAGAGCCTCATGAGGAGCAACCGTTTCCTTCTCGTCTTCTAAAGGCGGGGTCGCATCCTTCGAAAAAAGCCGATAAAAA
>Ga0179591_1270840_pt1 | contig 14040 bp, 12 predicted proteins | sample CZOMad2_1_08_16f_FD_182891 | JGI IMG/M metagenome (GOLD analysis project Ga0179591, IMG submission 182891) | Vadose zone soil fungal communities from Angelo Coast Range Reserve, California, USA - CZOMad2_1_08_16fungal (PacBio error correction) | ecosystem: Environmental > Terrestrial > Soil >...
GACGGGGGCTCTTTTAGCCAGCAAACCGGGCCGGAAATCGAAACATTCTTATTGACGACGCAGGGAGAAAAGGAGCCGCCGCCGTGCGAGGAAAGCAAAAGTAGAAAAAATCAGGAGCCGACTCTGCGGGGCCCTCATCTTCCACTAAAATTAACCGAAAAGAGCCTGGAGCGAGTACTTCGTCAATTCCCGAAAAGCTATAGTCCATGGGCAAAGGAATGCTCGATTCCGCCTACACAGAGAAGGACAAGAGAGTTAGCCAGAAGGCAAAACTTGCTCAAAGGGAAACTTCGCACACGCTCTCTGGTAGAACGCGGCTACCCAAGAACGCAGAAAAAAACACCAAAAGGGTTCCACTTCCTTCATAAGAAAGAACCGGAAGATGAAGAGAAACCTACTAACTAACTCGTACCTCTCGGAGAGGAGTCTAGAGAGAAAAGAAAAAAAAGCCCGCCAAGCGACCAGGAATAAGCTAATGAAGTGGGAGGGTGGAGGGAATCTTTTTAAAAATGAGATCAAGAGGAGAGGATGCTGGAGGCGCATCCAATCATGGGGGGGTGGGAACGCGTTACAAGATCATCACCACCATCAACTACAGGTAAGGAGTAGACAGAATGCAACGCCGACCGCAAATTAAGAAGAAGAGAAAAGCGGGTGAAGGAGATGCTAGCACTTATTAGCTCCTACACGTAAGGAGGACCCAACGCAGAAATGGCATCAGAACCCGTGGAAACTGGGCGCTCGAAACGGGACGGCGGTCCGCCGCTACTAGCCAAAAAAGACTTCCTCCGGAAGCCAGCAAGCGAAAAGCAAGGGGAAGGGATGGGATCTGTGGTCGAGTCGGAGAGGAGGACCGCCTCCCCCCAAATTGTGGCTTTGCGTTGCAAACCTACATTTCTCGTTTCATCACAGAGACAGCGAGGGGACGACCAAAAAGAAGAAAAAAACCCCGCCCAAAAACCCCCAAAATGCGTTGTTGGAAGGCGAGTAAAAATTTAGAGACACAAGTTATACTCGCTCCCTTACGGAGGCCCGGATTAATTCTTGGACAGTTTAAGGCCGATTTTCGAAAAGGAAGCAAGGTGAAGAAGTTCTTGGGGGTACGTCGGGGAGAGAGAAAGGAAACGGAAAAGAATAGGCAACTGAACTTAGCCATAAATTATTCAAAGTCGACGCTGTCGAGATAGGTTCCATAATAGGGTCAAAGAGAATAAGACCGAGAGGATTGCTGGGTGAAGGAGTATTTATTAATTTTCCAAAGGAGTCCTTGTCTAGCATCTCAGGGTCCCCGAGATGCACTCCGGAAGAAGATTCTTTCTTTGCCCGGGGAAAAAAACGCAAGAAGCAATGCTTAAACATCAGGTCTGGTAGGAAAGGAAAGGCTGATTCGCTTAGGTGAGGAACGGTGCTTGGAAAAGAAATGAGAGGAAACGAGACCCTCCGTTGTTCGGGCGTAGAAGGAGTGGAGAGGGTGAAAGGCAAAGTATCGTTCAGGGAAACCTCCGTTGAAAACGGACGTGGTGCAGCTGATTTGTTTTCAGTCAATGTGAGAGAGAAGTCTTTATGCGCGGGGTCTACCCACTTCGCGCGTTGCTCCGGAAATCCTGCGGAACGTGAAAATCGCCTGAGGGGAACATGGGAAAACCTTTGCGTATTCATGTAAAATCCAGGCCAAGGGCTAGGTCCGTTGGACTGTCGTGGTTCATGCGTTATGTCCGAAAGAGTTCAGCACAAAAAATGGGGGGGAAGTTCTGGAGGGGGGAAGAGGAGCTTTGCCGCCCGTGAAGACGCGGGGCCCGGACCAACGCAGAAGTCAACCCGACGCACGACAAAAGTAAAATAAAGAAGGGAAAATACCGCGCTTTGCTCAAAACCCCACGGTTCACAATGCTTAGGAATGGAGGTGCAAGGTTTAAGGGATTCTTGATAAGGAAAAGGTTCGAAAGGAGTTATCCACACCAGAGGTTTCGGAAGTCTTAAAAGCGGCCCGCTTAAGGGTTAACTATTTCTGCCTTAATCTTCCATCCTAAAAAAAATGAGTGGGCAAGACCAGCACGACAATCCGCGAGATCCGAGGGAATCACCGTAAAATGACGCGCATAGCTCTCGGGATCGGGGTCTTTGGACCGGCAGAGGGTCATGCGTGACAGAAGATCTGCAAGAAGAGTAGCGCGAACTGCGCCAGGGGGTTTCTTACTTAACGGGGGGGAAACAAGGTTGAGTAATTTGCTTCTACTTTGGGGGAACTGAGACCGTCCTACGATCACGTACCGATCGAGAGGGACCTAGCACGAGCGAGGGACGGATATGCACCGCAGCAATGCTGTAAAAAACACCTCAACGGCGAAGACGAAAGACAGCGCGGTGCGGAGACCGTGTAGGACTCGAGAGAACCCAACACAAGAGGTTAAAATATATTGACTTGCAATCCAAACCTCTTTGAGTCTGAGTCGACAGGGGCCCCTCGCGAACATAAAAAGGGGGGGACTAAGAAGTAAGAGTGGGTGTAGGATCCTTAACATCAAATCGAGGAGACGAGAGCACGCGGGCGGATACAGCTGCGTCCGACACTATCCGCGCTAACAAAGGAGAAAATACGCCAGGGTGAATGGAAGGAAAGGGGGTTCGAGGAGAGGCGTTCTTCCCATCAATCGAAAGACACGAGGCGGGGACTCCCACCACTTCTGTCTTAGTGAAAAAGGGGTTTAGACAACGGCCAGGAAGGGGGGGGGGAACGGGACAGGGCGGGGCCTCTTTTAACAACCGCGAACGCTTAGAAGCGCAATGTGGGTGAGGGAAAAAGAGGGAAAACGAGAGAAAGCATGGAGGGGGGGAAGCCGGCAAACCCGAGCGTCAACCAGGGCGCATCTAGATCCAACTCAGGCGCACACGAACAGCCAATCGCCGGAGCCGTTCATAAAACTTGACAGTCAAAAAAGGAGGGGGAAGGAAGGGGCTGAAAGGTCACTGGGGGGGAGGGAGGGGGAGGGTGCCTCTAACGTGGGCGTCAAGTGGACAAGCATCTGCCACAGCTTGGCCAATCGCCGGAAAAAAGGGAAGGGTCCTTAACAGGGAGAGAAAACGGTAGGGAGAAAAACCTCAACTTTTGGAACCATAACAAGACAAACGCCTACGGCCAGGCTGAGGAAGAGGTCTGGAAAAGGGGGGGCACCCTGTGAGAGAACTCTCGCAGGCGGACTGCCAAAAGAAGGCCTTCGCTGGCCGACCGAAACCCGGAGGAGGGGGAAAAACAGTGGGCCAAGAGGAACAAGAAATGAAGCGGGCATGAAAACGGAGCTCCCTTGAATCTGCAACAGGCTCCCACAAATCACACGAAACCTCGGGGCCCTTCCGGGTACGACAAACAGGGAGGAAGGGAGACAGCATCAGAAAAAGACACCGACGAGGCCAGTTACTCACCAGACGTCTGAAGAAGGCGGCGTGTGGTGACGGAAAAAGAACTCTGGAGAAGAAGGGGAAGCCGGAAACGCTTAGAAGAAGGCTGAGCACCAAAGAATGGCAACAATTCCTAACGACAGAACAGAAAAGGGTGAGGCACAGTTTGATTCTAAGTGTACTGCAAGGTCGACTCCAAAGATAAGAAGGGCTAAGGGCTCGCCGATATGGTCGTGTCACGTCTTCGCGCACAAGCTATCAAGCTTCAGGCGAGGAACTGGGGTCTCAGCAGGGAAAAGAAGAGAGCGGAATCACTTGAAGGGAGTAAAAAGGGAGAAACCTTAAAAGGGGGTGCTAGACGGGTAAGAGAATTAAAACCCCCTCGGGACGGAATGGCCTGGCCGAGAGATTTCGCTGGGTTAAAAAAAAACCGTTCTTCTAAAAAAGGAGGAGTTGGTTAACGGAGGCCGAGGGAGAAAGAAGAGCCAAGGAACGAAAAAAAGCTCTTGTGCGGCAGAGAGGCACATGCTTCTGATGGAAGAAAAAGGGAAACCCGAAAGTCGGGGGTAGACGAAAGAAGCGCTCGTTCAAAAGGGGCGGTGAGGCATGGAATCGGGGGATAAGACGAGTCGCTCTCACTCAGGGCCTAGCTCCTGCACTATTCTAGGGCCCGGCTGGTTATACGAACAAGTTAATTAAGGGGGGGGGGGATTCAGAAAGAAGTGCTTTAACTTCGAACCACCTCAGGTGGGGGGGAGAAAAGGATCCGCTGAGAAAATCGTTTCTATCATTTACAACTCGCTTTTGCTTCCGGACGATCAGGTATGGCTGAGCTAACCCGGGGAAAGGGGGGGGGGGGGGAGAGAGGATGATCCACTAGACCACTCCTTCTTCCTCTCTGTTAGAAGTAGGGAGCCGCATGGCAGAATTTAACTCTGGTCAGTCGGCGCGGTCGGGGGGGGGAACGCACCATCATTTCTGCAAGTCGCCAGGAGAGGGGGAAAAAAAAGGGGCGAAGGAAGTGGGGGTTAAAAGGGCGAAGTGTCTTCATCTGCGCAAACTGATCTTGTCCTGCTCGTGAGGCTTAATCGGCTACAGCTCCACCTGCTGTTAGTGAACGGGGGGGAAATTACGGGAAGAAAATCATCGCTCATAGAGGGGGGTCGGCAGGGACGGGCAAGATGAGGGACTTGGGGAGAGGACGCGGCCCCTCAGAAAGGGGGTCTTGAAGTATTCCCGTCCGCGCAGAGGTGGCTTTTCCTTCCGTCTCCTAGCTTAAAACTCACGATTGGTTTGGGGCATAAAGAAGACCGACTCTTTTCAGGCTACAAGAGAAAAAAGGGTCAACTCTCGCACACACTGATTGAAGAAAAACGGAATATACTAACGGGCTAGGGGGATGCAACGAGAGCGAATGTCAGCAACCGCGGAAAGACCCGAACGGAGAGGTCCTCAGCGCGGAGAGACCAAAAAGAGGAAAGGGGGGCAAAGGATCCAAGGACCAATCCCTCATTCAGCCAAAAAACTAAGGTTAGCTCTGAAGCGACAGAGCCATATCATCAAAGCTCTGCTCAGGCGCGAAAAGAAGGGGCAGGGAGGGGGCGCAGACAAGCTGAGGTTCGCCGCGGAAGGAAGAATTCGGAAAGGAACCATTCCTGCGACATACTCTTTTTCAACGAGAAAAATAGCAGATCGCCGCCCGCCGACCAGAAAAAGACTGATCTAAAACCACCGGCAGAAGCTACGTCCGAAAAATCCAATAACTCAGTAAAGCGCGAGAAGAGGGCTAAGAGGGAAGACCCAGCTCTCTTAAAAAAGGGTCGGACAGCCGCAGAGATGTACCCGAAGTAGACGATGCGGAGAGCCCCCTAGGGAGGGAGTGCAGGAAGAAGGAAAAAAAAGAGGTGGGGGCTCAAGGACCGATATAAACCATCCCTAAGGAACACGGAAGAAAGAGGGGTTGAAGTCGTCCTCCCTTCAAAAAGACCAAAAGGGAGAATTCCAAAAAGAGGGGAGAGAGGAGAGGAAACGGGGATCGATCCCTACACGTATGCGATACAAAAGAGTTCAATGCACTCACTCCTCCGTGTAAAGAAAGCGAAATCGGCGAGCCGTTTGCGGGGGAACGGCTTACTATCCGGAAGGGAGCCTCCGCGGAAGAAAAGGGAGAACAGAGATCCAGGGTGGGACGATTCTTTCAGGGAGCCACGATCCTCCGGTCCCAACGCGCAGAAGCCTCTGCGTGGCCAAAAAAAAAGTATGGCATCGTTGAGACAGCGAATAGAAAGGGAAAGCGAGGGGGGGGGTGTGGCACTTACACGCAAAGCCATTGCGGTACCTCTTCAAGTACTGCGGAGGAGGCTGTGAACTACTCCGCCGTTTCAAGAGGGGTCTGCCTGGTAGATTTTATCTTTCTTGGTAACCGGAAGCGAGAGAAAATAGAAAGCGCTCGTAGACGGAGAGGAGGAGGAGCTCATGGAAATGACGGGAGTCTCAGGATGTGCGCGGGTCCTCCCAAAGGATGGACTGCTTGGTCTTGTCTTAGTACTTGTGTCCACAGTAGCATAAAGCGGGCGGTGTCCGGGCGGAAGAAAGAAAAACGAACGAATTGCGTGGAAACGTTTCCAACCAAAAGAAGAATTTACCCTGGGTTCAACGAACTGGAGGTAGTCGTGATTACTTCAAGGGGGGGGGTTAGTGGAACGAGGAGGGGGAAAGAGAGGCCGAGAAAAGACATGTGCGTCGATAATATGTTCTTCAAGGTCGCTGAGGGCTAGTACTCGATGTGCCGCTCCTGAGGGGGGGCCAAGGAGGGGCCAGTAATCGAGGGGTAGTAGCGGGAGACGAAAAGCCCACGGCACCTTGTTAAGGGGTCTGGTTCTCCAGACCGAAAAACAGCGAGCACGTCAGCAGAGTCGAGTAACATGTGAAAAGGGGGGAAGGAGAGTAGGTGGCCGTAAAAAGTCCTGTTCTAACGGTCTTACCAAAATTTCATGGGGCCACCAGTGACTTTTTGAACCTCACGGCACTCCCGTTCGATGATACTTAGAAGTGGGCAGAGGAGGAGGAAGAAGGGGGAATTGGGAGAAGAGGCTCATGGTGGGGGACAGTACCCAACAAAAAAACAACCATAGCATCAATGGAACAAAGATACCTCCCGCAGAAAAACAGGGAGAGCTAAAAACCCAAAACACGGGTGCCTTCTCAGTCTAGTGAGAGGGGCCTACCTGCGATGAAAGACGGAGGGGTCTCTTATGTTATCCACAAAGCGCGGGTTCTGGACACGCGCCCATCCAAGGAGTAATACAACTATTTCTCAACCGGAGACATATGAAGCGGCACAGGGGGAATATTAAGAAGCCGTCGAGGAAGATTGCATAAATCGGAAGGCTTCATCTCTATCGGATCTCTTGAAAAACGCGGCAGGCTTTAAAACCATCGGAGAAGAAAGGCGCCGCGGAAAGAAAACACCGTGAAGGGAGCAAAGGGCTTCTTGGAAAGGAGTCGAGGAGGAAGGTGGTTAGTCAAGACGACTAAATTCTAAGGAAACTTCCTCGAACGTCTCTCGGGCTGGTCAACCGAAAAACTGCAGAAAGAGGAAAGGACTGGCTAGCGATTGGGGAAGAGTGACCATAAGCCAGAACCAAGTTGCTCTTTGAGTAGAAAATCTCTCAGCCAACAAAAAGAGGAATCATTCAAACCCAAGCTGGTGGGAGGCGCGAGGGAAGAGGACCCAAAAGCAAAGAAGGTGGAAGAAGAAAAGAGTTGCAAGGCGTGTCGGCGCCAGAAAAGAGCTACTTTCTCTATTACGAGTCGACGAGACGAGGATCTCAAAAGACTCCTAAATCCAATGGAAACAAGAACCTGTAGGGGGGGGAGCGGAAGAGAGAAAGGCGGCCCATTCTTCAAAAAAGACTGACTAAGGAAGGGGAAAAAGAGATCGGGGGGGAGACGAGTGAGACTGAACGGTATTCATCTTCGATACGGACTGAAAACCCTATATTTTTCAAACCTCCCCGCTGAGACAGTGGGGGTCCTGGGGGCACGAGGGTAAAAACGAACGACGCCTCTTTGTCAGTTCAACCAAGTCTAATAAGAGAAAAGGGGAATCAAAATAGACTGCGAGAGTCAAACTGCAACATCATAGTCCAGATCCTTTGTTTCAACTCGGGGGTTTCTCTAACAGGGTCCTGCCTGTTCATTAAATGGGGGAATTGCGGCTGGCGATTGTGTTCCTTCCAGGGCGGTTTCTTCAGTACACGCACCAAACCGGGTGACAAAAACAGAGGCTATTGACTGAGAACGCGGGGGACGAAAATCAAGAAACTGGTAAACAAGGGAAAACGACACTGTAAAGGGAAAGGAAGGTAATCCTAAGCCACGGTGCAACCGGTGAGCGCTAGTACAGAAAAAAGATCGCTCCGTCACCTCGCCAACTCCTTTGGGGTGAACGAAAATCTCTACGACGGGAGTACGGGAACAAGACTGGGCAAAATAAGAACCACTCTCTAGTCTCTAAACGAGCTTCCCTTTAGCGACGGGAAGCGCTCAACGACTTACAGAAAGAAAACCGGGATCGGACTGCCTTCAATCTAGAACGTACAAAAAACCAAAGTGGAATGCACATCTACGACTAAGTTCCAGTTACTCAGAAAAAAAGGCATTGGCCTACGGCAGGGCGGCCGGGGTGGGGGGGGGGAAAAAAGGTGAACGCAGCTAGTTGAAGTCATCTCCTCGTGAAACGAGGATCGTCAGAGTCGCATACACGACTGTCAAAACATGAGCCATGACGCCAAGCATGAACATAGCGTGGGGAGGAACGACGCACCTCCTTTAGACTATCTGGAAGGGAATTGGAGTCGACAGTTTACGACTCCATATTATGGCTACGTGCAGTCGAAAGATGTTCTTCGAGTCAGCTCAAACCAAACGAATCACCGAGGCGAAAGGGAAGAACAACTCGGAAAGGCGGAGCGACGCAGGGGACACAAGGGGCAGTTATACTCGATACCGGAGGAACTTGGAAACCCAACACTGGGAACTAAATTATAGCGCAGCGGGGGTAGATGGGGGGGGAAACTCCAAGACCAAGAGGTTCTCTAAAGGAGAGGGTCAGCTCCTACTCTCCAAACGAAAAAAAAGAAACACTGAGCGGTCGCTGGTTTAGTCCGTAGATCGAAACGATATCGGAGGGAAAATAGAGAATAGAAAGAGGGAGCTCCCATCGCTCTTAACTGGAGGGTGGGAAGGTAAGAGCAGGTCTACACAGCGAGTAGGCGCTCATACTACCGTGCCCTCGCTCCTTCAAGGGGGCGAGGAAGGCAAATCTTTTGCCTAAAGAAAGAATACCTATTAATATATGGGACGTTGTATGTAGTAGTTCTTTACCAGGATCAAACACATAATTTGGGCTGAGAATGATAAGATCTTTTCCTACGGCTAACTACTTTTCACAGGACACGATAGGTAGCGGGTTCAACACCGGGGCAAAAAAAAGGGGGGAGGCAGAACGTCCGAGTAGAAAGCTCCTTCGTAAAGAGAAGGGAAATAGGGATGTAGGCGACTGCCTTTCTTTTTGGAACGGAGAGGGGGAGGGGGTCACGAGGTCGGTTTCTTCTACTGAGTCACCACAGTCAAAGCGCGCCACAAGAGGAGGGGGCAAGGAAGTGGTCCGCGGCGAGGAGGTTGACAGTCCGAGAGAACTAGAGCTTGTCCATGCGCGTTACAATCTCGCAAGTCGCGGAGCCGGAAGGGAAGACTTTATGGTTGAAGACTACGGTCATCAGCGGGGGGGGGCTGGGGAAAAAAGGGAGGTATTGAGAACCGTCGTGAAATCTCGACTGGGGGGGGAAGACCGATCTACAGCTCTAGTCGTTTCTTAGGCTCCGGAGAAATCCCACGGTTTGTCTTTGGCGAAAACGCCCAAGGACGTCCAAACGGTAGGAGGGAAACAAAAAAAAAGGAGGAGGAAAATAAAAAAGAAGGAACGGGGGGAGAGTAGAAGCCAATACGGGCGTAATGCCAGACCGTCTATTATTCCGAGGGAAGAAAAAAAAAAAGTAGCGGCCAGAGAGGCCCTCAGAATTATATACCAGAGCGAGGATCATAGAGATCAAGGGAAAAAGCATCGACACGCAATGCTGACCACACTATGGAGCGTCTGATGGAGACTGGGAACTACTTAGAAGCAATTAAAGGCAAGATCGGTCGTTTCCGCCGCGAGAGGAAAAAGGCAAAAGAGGTCGCCGCGGGAAATGACAACTACGGAGCCGAAGGTACAACTTGAAGGACAAACCTTAGCTGGTGGCACTCGTCTACTTGAGAGTGTGAAAAAAAAGGAACCGAACTCGAAAAATCCAAGAGTTTCCCATCCTGAGAAATTGCACTAAACGACAGAAAAGAGATTAAAATCGATGAAGAAGGGGAGAGGTCTAATCAGAAAAAAGAAGCCAAAGCCCGCATCCGGGTCGGAAGGCGCCTACCTGATCGTGGAACCGAGGGGGTTAAAAACTTGACCCCCGAGGAGCAAAGAGGGAGACAGAGGGGGGGGGGGGGGGCAGTACACAGCTCAAGAGAACCTCCTACTCCCTAAGAGACGACAGGGTTCGTCGTCTCCTTACGAAGCCCGGGGGCCTCGACAGAAGAAGGAGAGGCGGAGGAAGCCGACACGGATTCCGGAAGAACCCAGAAATAGGAAAAAGAAAGAAAAACCGAAATACGCTGTTCTTCAGAGAAGGGGGGGAGTCGTGGCGTCCGGCTTAGATAGCAGAGTAACGCGCGGAGAAGGAAAGACACGCGAAAGGACACTCGCAGAAGGGGAGGAGGGTCGAATCTGAGGATGTACGCCTTCGTCGGCGTCTTTCCGAGTCCCCCGAAAGTTATATCAGGAGTGTCTGTCTTTTCAACGCTCGTTGACTCAGGAGGGAGGGGGAAAAGAGTCGTTTTTTTGTGGTCACCTGGGAGATTACTCGTGAAAAATTTCATTTAGACGTCTACTGAAAACCGTGAGAAGCGTCGGGGTGCGGGGGCCGCAGAAGGGGACTAGTTGTTCGGCCTTTCCGAAAGAGGTTATCTTTCCTTGGGGGTAGCCAAACAGACACAAACATAGTAGACAAAATAAGGAATCGGGGAGAGAAGCGCGGAATGGAGCCGTTCGGCGCATAAGATTTGCGCCGCCGCCCATATGGCGACTGGCTGGAGGGTATTTTTCCTAAAAAGGAGAAGAAAACTGGCTGCGAACGGGGGGGTAGCCTGACCTGACTACAATGGGGAAAAAAACACCCCACCCCGCTGGAATTAGAAAGTCTTTTCGAGGAAGGGAAAGCGGGGGAACTAGTGATTTTGCTCCATTTTGTGGTCGTACGAAAAAAGGGGAATAGGGGGCCGAGCAAGACAGGGGGGAGGGAGGTGAACGGAGCCCCTTTTCTCGGTCAACTTATCTCTGTCGAAGACGCCTGTGACTCTAACTGATGTGGGGGAAAAGGCGGGGGGAAAGTACTCTCGGGAGGCGCGGGCGGGAAACAAGAAAAGACGGTTGGGAGTGGGGGCTGCCCGGCGCTAGAAAGTGAAGAAAAAGCGCTCAGGTGCACGTGTTCCAGAATCGTCCGTAGGGAAAAGGGGAGAAGAGGGCAGTTTTACCATTGGTGAGCAGGGGTGCAAAAAAAGGGGGAGTGTGGTCCAGCACAGAAGTTATCCCACTTTATGAACTTACTATGATGGTTTCAAGAAATTGCCAGGAACATGCCGTAGGAGACTTTGGCCAAGGGAAACGGCACCGCCGCCAATAACAGCAAGAGAAACCATTCATCACCCAAGGCGCGAAAGTTCATTACACAGCTATGGGAGGGAAAAAATGTGAGATCTCCGGGGCGAGTGGGGATAAGCTGGTACACGGCTTACCACACTCTTCGGTGCGTGCTCACACTCCTGCTTCTGGAAGACTAATGGTCCCGGCACGAAGTCATCAAAAATCGTAGAGGTGCCACGAGACAAAAAAGGACATTTCCTCCGGATAGAGGGAGAATCGCCGGTCTCTTGAATCCGATAAGAGTGCAGGAAGAATCGGAATAGGGGAAGAGAAAGGGAAGAAAGAGCCCTAATGCATGGAAAGCCTGGGGCGGGATTTAACGGAGGTTAGAAGCGGAGGGGGACTTTAGAACTTTAGAACGGATACTCCAGGCCTCTTCACACACGTCAGATCAGAAAGAGGGGCTGAAGTCCTATCATAATTTCCCTCCGGTAGAGACCATTAGGCGATCTCTTTCGAGGGGATCAGGCGCGAAGGGTTAAACCCCACCATAAAAGCGTTGGGGGGAACTTGGTCGAAGAAAAGCTCTCGAGATATAAAGGAAGAAGTAGGTGCTTCTGCATTGACGCAAAGTGGTTTTTACGTGGACGTATTGTCACGCAAGCGCAAGCCATAATAGATACGAGGCCGGGGAGGTGGAATTCTTGGAGGAGGACGGAAAGAAATATAAGAGATGCGGTAGGGCTCTCTACTAAGCAGCTACCTTCCCAACGAAAGGCTCAAAGACGACAAGCTGAAGGGCAAGGTGTTCACAGAAAGGATACGGAAAAAGGCCAGATCGGCTCCTTATAGTCCGCAACACTCAAGAACGATGGAAGAACGAAGGTTATGATCCCTCGAGGAGAAAAGGCTGCCGAGGGGGGAAAGAGGCTGGGGGCCAAATCTCCAAAAGGAGAAAAGCTAGGGGGGGGACATCTCCCCCTAGCCGGAAAAGGGCATTCGGCAGCCGAAAGACTGGGCTCAAGACTGGCGAAAAGAAGAGGGATGAAACAGGATCATGCACACTTCTACTCCATCTCCTAAACACGTGTGGTCATGGAACCCGTTGTGTTTCGGAAAAAAAAAGCGGTCTGCCGGGGCTGGGAAGGCACTTGTGCAGGCGACTGTTTCATAAAAGTTGTCGTTGAGAGGTAACAACGCCTCCTTCCCCTGGCGGCAACAGACCGGGAAAAAGACAGAAGTTCCTAAAGTTGTGAGGAGAAAAGGGAAAGTGCGGGACATCACCGAATGGTTTAACCATCTGCAAGGTACAAACAAGCGCAGCCATGACTGCAAGTCATCTGGGGTTGCACCTTGAGAAAAGAAGCGGGGAGGAGAAGGGCGTCGCCCACCGCGGAACAAAACACGCGACAGGCGGTGAGGCCGACAGCAAATTCCCGCTATTACTTCCGCATGGGGGGAAGCACCCCACGCTGAAAATCGGCGTGTTTCGACAAAAGATAAAGGGAGCGCAAAACAGGCAGCCCCAAGACCCGGGGAATCGAAACAAAGGCTGCTCGCCAATTCCAGATGCACTCCGTAGACTACGCGAACACTCCGGCTCCTCCCAGACCGGAGGGGCCTACTGCAAGGGGGAGAGGGGGGGGGGGGGGGAAAGGGGCACAAAAGCCGCTAGTCGTATATCATCTACCCGGAAGCGAGAGGGACGTCGCGGAAAACGAATGGAAAAACCCAGAACGAAAGAAAGGGATGCGGGGGAGGAACTCGCACAGAAGGGGAGGGGGAACGGGAAGAAAGGAAACCGAAGAAATCAGACCAAACGAACGGAGGCTACGTGCAGACGCAGGGAGGGGGCGGTTGAGAGGCTCACGACCAACAAGGAAGAAGGAACCTCTACGCCGAAAAACCGCAAAGGAGGGAAAACACGCAGTTGAAAAAAGCACGCTGAAAAGAAGGGACGCAGAACGGCTACGCCCGATCTCGACGTGAAGCATTACCACACAGTGGCACTAGAGTAATCATCGGGCTGGAAAAACGAAAGAAAAAAGCAGGTAGAGAAAATGCGCGGGGGGGAACTGGGGAGGCCGACGAACCCAAAAAGAAACCAAAGAGGTACCCTCCGTGGTGTAGGGCCCGGACAGACTGCGCGAGGAAGAAAATCTAAAGGAAAGAAGAAAGACCTCGCCTTCTAATCTCCCAGAGAGGACACGGGTCCACGTAGAGGGGGAATGAGGTGGGAGCCGACTCCGTTTTTCTTTCGACTCAGTGACGAACCGAAAGACCTCACGATGATGGGGTCAACGTCACTGGGAGACGAAAGGAAACTCAAGTCCGTAAAGAAGTGTGATGTCGATTCGGGACCTGTAAAGTCACCAAAAATAGAGGTTGCAGCAATGATCAATAAAGCGGGGCTAGCAGTTCCCCCAAAGAGCTAGTCCACATCTGGGACAGTAGAGCACGGACTTTTTAAAAGGGCGACGTCCGAGTAGACCGATCAAGAGGACATCGCGAGTAAGGGGGAGAGGGTATGGAGGAGTAGAGAAGAAAGGGTTAGGGGGGGCAGGCGTGACTTATTTTGTTCTAGGGGAAGAACGTGCTCACCATACAAAGCGAAGCACAGCGAGTAGGTGCCAGGTAGAAAAAGTGAACAGGACGCGGCGAAACGAGACGGGTCCTGCGCGAGGTCAGGAGGAGAAGCAGGAGACAGCGGTCGGAGATGCCTAGACAGTTGATTGAAGGAGCTCAATCAGCGTCAGAGTTCTAATGGGGTTGGCCGTGAGAGGGGAAAGGGCGGGAACAAGTACTTTTGTTGAGAGAGGAGGAGGAACCAAATCCTTGTTTCTGTTGGACGCCTAACTCACCTGGACCTGGCAAGGGAAAGGTCGACACCCCCAGTG
>Ga0179591_1280141_pt1 | contig 14040 bp, 18 predicted proteins | sample CZOMad2_1_08_16f_FD_182891 | JGI IMG/M metagenome (GOLD analysis project Ga0179591, IMG submission 182891) | Vadose zone soil fungal communities from Angelo Coast Range Reserve, California, USA - CZOMad2_1_08_16fungal (PacBio error correction) | ecosystem: Environmental > Terrestrial > Soil >...
AAATGAACTTGTAAGGGGATGGGAATCCCGAAGGAGGCGACACACATGTCAAAACGGGGGATACGACGCCGCTGTTAAACCTTGAGGAAACAAATCGGGAGGATCAGCCGCTTGAGATGATGTTATAGCCCGCAGAGGAGAAAAGTTGGTTCAAAGTCGAACGGACGTGAACGAGCGAAATAGAGGTGACAGGATCAAGGGACGGAATTAAGACGAATACTAGGAGGTTCCTAATAGAAGGAGGGTTCCTGGAAGAGGGTCACCCGTAGGCAAAGAACAGACGATGACACTCTGGTGAAAATCTAAGAACGTTTCTCCGCGGGGCTTGGCTCGATGGCGTAGCTATTGCTTTCATATGGACTCGGTGGAAGAGTACTTATGTTTCTAATCGGGAAAGTGCAAAACGACCACGAGCAGCTGGCAGATGTGGGGACCGTAGAGCGGTGGCAGAGGGGAGCTGGCGACATTCTTCACTCTGGAGCTCTAAAAATGATCGAAATCGCCGGCAATAGACGCCTCAAAAAAGGGGGGGGAGGGGGAGGAAAGCTGGGAGACCGACGCTTGGGAGACTGCCGTAGTGGCGGAACGCCGCTGAATCACGGTCTTTCCCTGCCAGAGGGTCTTAGGAAAGCAAGGGAGCATTTTCTATCGAACTAAAGGGGCGAGTCGAATGACAACGAAAATTCTTCCACGGGGGGTGCCACTTCATAAGGGGGAGCTGGAGCGGCAAGCCGGAGTGGTAAAGGGGGAGCAGGTAGAGTCAGTCAAGGGTTCCGTGTACGTCGTCTCGATGTCGGGCGAAAGGGGAAAAAGGAAACGCCGTTATACAAAAAGGCAGTCAAACGACGGAATCGTGGCTGAACTCGAGAAACGAGTGAACATGTGCCATAAACGAAGAAGAAGGAAGCACGATGTTCGCCTGGTTGCTGTGTCCAGACCCGCGAAAAAAAGGGGGAGGGATTCTGAGGAGACAGAGAAGAAGGGAAAAAAGCCAATAATCGCCGAGAAGGCTCTGCAGATGTAAGAGTAATGTACGATCGGCTGAGCGTCGAGCCGCATGCAGGCGTCCAAAAAAAAGAAGAAAGCTCCTATTCTTGAAGGGGCAAAGGGGGGAAGCGGCGACGGCGAGAGGCGCCAGGGGGCACGTAGAGAGGCGAGCTGCGTGTCTCTTCTCCAGGAGCAATGGAGGAGGGCACGCTCTGCAATCTTCGGCGTGGGGGCCACGGAAAGAAGTACGATACTTCATGGAGAGCGAGTAGCGTGGGGGATATGGGTATTGTCGGAAGTTTCAATCGTGATCACGGGACAGTCAGGGGACTAACTTCTTTTGCTCTTCCGATGGTCAGCGGCTGGGGAAGAGGAAGAATTTTCGGGGGGGAAAAGGGCGGCAGCAAAGCGACAGGCTTAGAGCCTCTGAGAAGTGTAATGGCGTGCGGCCCAATAGAATGGGAAAAGAGCGATGGTCGCGCTGGGACTGACGATCGTTGGGGGGTGGCGAAAAAGGAAGATTTCTTCGCACTCTTGACGCATGACTCGAGACCGAAAGAAGAGGAACATTGCTGCAGGAGACGGAGTTGTTTTGTGTTGTCGTTTCGGCGACTGGAAAAGAAGATGAATCATTCCGCTGCGACCTGCGACGGACTTGGAGAATCGAAAGCCGATATTGCGGGTTATTAGAAGGACAGCAACACAATCTTATCGAACTTCTCTCCTTCCCGCCGGCGAAAGGAAGGAGGGGAGTCCGCGTCAAAAAGGCAATTTTTGAAGATCAGCATCGGGGGGGAAGTTACGGCAAAATGTTCGGACATGCTTCATTTAAACGATCGATCGACCGCGAAAGCCCGGGGATAGCTGTGTGGACTCAAAACTCTCCGATTTGTGCACGAGCACCTCCGCAGCAGGAAAAGTTCGTGAAGCGGCGGGCCTCGCTATCGGGAGAAGGAGAGACAAGAAACCTGACGAAGCAGTTTCGATCTCCTTGGGCGGGCGAGAGATGATAGCGAGGGGAGATCAGCTCAGAAAAAGGTGCGGTGTCGAAAAGCAGGGGGGTCGGGTTAGTAAAGGCAAGAATAGAAAAAAGAGATCGCGGCGAGGAATGCGGGATGTGGTGGTAAAAGACGAATTGGATGTCTCATAGTCCTACGCAAGCGAGGGGCCAAGAGTCAAGGGGAAGTGTTTCGCAAAAACGGATGCGATGTAGACAAGCTGGACGTTTATCGAGAGAGCATTCTAGCAAAGGGGGGGGGGCGTTGAAGCAGCCGCGAAGAAAACTCCTGCATGGAAAACACTTAGCAAGTTTAGATAACTTACAGCGGCGAAGGGTATCGCTGGGAAAAGCGACTAATGGCGTGGAAAAGGAGGGGAGGTACCGCGACGAAAAGGCTCGAAACTGAAGTCTCATGCCCATCGTGAAAAGCGCAGGGAAGAAAGTCGTTTCGGAGGGCCTAAAAAGGACGAACTTACATCATAAAGAAAGAAAGAAAAGAACCACGCTAAAACGCCCAAGGTTGCTGCAAGCAGCTGGGGACAGGGAAAAGAGAAAGATCTCCCACACCCGTGATATAAAGAAGAGGGGGGAAATCTATGTCCGAACTGCTTTGGTTCGACCCACCCAGGAAAGGAAAAAACTAGCTGGGGAGTAACGAAGAGGGCCGCGCCGAAGTGGAAAAGGAGGAAAAAGTAAAGCTTCGACGGAACTAAAACGTTATGCAAGCATGGGAACTCGGGTGGCGGCATCTGTGCTCGAGGAAGAAGGGTCGCGGAGGCAGAGGCATCGGGGGTCGACTGGAAAATAGGAAACTGCTTCAACTGCAAGGGAGGTCACGAACGCGAAAAGGGGCGGGAAAAAAGTTAGGAAGTCCGGGTTGGGGGGGGGGGGGGGGGGGGGTTTTGGGGGAGACGACATTATCAGATATGCCTCTCACACAACCCTCAAGATGGTGGAACTCTACTAAGAAAAAAAAAAAAAAGGGAGCTGGTTGGAAAGTCTAGAGCATCGAACGTTGAAGGGAGGGGGCCCTCCCTGAAGGAGGGACGGAAAACGTAGGGGCGGCACCGAAGTAAAGGGATGAAAGAAAATCGGCTTTAAGATCGCAATCTTCATCAGGGGTTAAGTCCCTCTTTACTATTTTAGCGCCGGAGATGCCCGGGCGAGGGAAAAAAACCTATGCTGCAAAAAAAAAGATCGTCACCTCTTCTGAGTAGTCCGGAGAAACTGGGTGGTTCCATCAAAGGGGAATTCACCTCCTGGTGGATGGGGGGCCAAAGACCACCACTTCTGACCGCGAGACGAAACAAAGGGTCTCGTCTTGGCACGCAGAGATCTGAGAAGCTTCTTCTCGCTCCCAAGGGGACGGGAAAGGAGAACGGGAAAGGTGATAAAAAAGGGATGGACGGAAGGTATTGGTGAGTCCCTCGATTGAGACCTTGGAAGGGTCGAGATACAACCCAAACTTGAGAGAGGATGATCACGACGAAATCGGTCAGACCGAAAAAACCCCAAGCCAGAAAAAAAAGGAATAACTCAATCACCATCGTCCACGGAGGAACCCTTCAGTCCAAAAATGGCGGCGATAAGGGAATCAGGCACAAAAAGAGCAGATGGATAAACACCGTATGGGGGCGTCACGATCCGATTGCATCACTGTTAGAGCCTTGGCCACAGGGGGTGCAGGGGGGGGAAAAAATAGACCCGAGGCCTCACAAACACGATAATCCTCTACCACGGGGGGGGTCCATCAGAGAGGGGGGTGGGGTCCCATGAGGGAGTAGGGGGAGGGAAGCCGATCCCGGCGGAATCAGGGACCTAAGACAAGGAACAAGAAAGTCCACTAACGTCGGACCGCCGCCGCCATAAAAAAAGGAAATCATGAGTAAAGAGAGTATGGGGAATCTGGGAAGAAAGGAGGCGCGAAAAAGAGTATAAAGTGGGGAGGATACAGAACATCGAAACCTCGCTCGACGGCTCAAGGAAAACTACACCACCAAGAAGGAAGTGTTGCCTTAGCCTAGTCCATCTTCAAATGAAAGGAGTCACCAGACCCAAGGCCAGACATACTGAAAAAGGGGGAAGAGTCCTTCTCCACCCCACGCTGACTAATTCCGGAAGTGACGATGACGCACAAAAAAACCCTACTCAAGAGGGGCGTCCTGGCTATAACAGATGAAACCCTCAAAAAAAAAGTGGTCCACGCCGTTCAAAGGAAAGACGCGATAATCCGGACGCCAAAGTATCGGAGAAGCGCTCATCTACCTAGGGGAGAAATACTCTAAAGAATCGTCTTGGGCCTCCCCGGGGGTGAAAAAAAAATCATTCTAGAAAAAGTTTTAGTCTGTCGTACCGGAGAATACCAAAGCGGTGCTAAAGGGCGTCTGGACCTGCAGAAAAGGGGCGACCAAAAGGGAACTCCACTCTCGGCGGGGTTGGAAGGATGGAAAGGGATCTGATTTATTATCGGTGGGAAGAAAATCCAGAAAACCTCCAACCTGAACAGACCTGCGCGTGTCGAGGAAGGAAGGACTCTAAGGAGTAAAAGGGGGAAGAATCTGTTTAGCAGATTACTGGGGTCAAGCTAACCTGAGAGGGCTAAGGAGCAGAACCAGTATCGAGGATGTCAGGTATTCCAAATAAAGATAGAGGAATTAAGTCCGTAGGTTGTAAAAGGGGGGGGGGGCATTCCAATCGCAGAAAAGTGATTATAAAAAGGTACTGTCAGCCTAAAACTCGCGCAGAACATCGAGCGGGACACACCTGCTCGGCTTGTGAGAAACTCTAGGAAAGAATTCGGGACCAAAAACGGGAAGTCTCAAATTCACTAGAGATTCCCCTGAAGAAAAGGAATTTTCGGAGCTCGGGCATACTTCCACACAAGGAACCTATAAGAGAAATTCTTATCTAATCGACGTCTACTCGCAAGAGACCAGGCGATGGAGAAAATGGGAGTCTTGCAAAAGGTATGGTGCGATCGAGGGGGCATAACGGGAATCAAGGACAGGAAACTGGAAAAGCTGAGAAGGATGTGCGCCTTGGCTCGTGAAAGGTCGCCGGGGACTGGCAAACTAGCCGCCGAATACACTTCGCTAAGACTGACTTGCTACGTGAAGAAGTTAATTGAGGAAAAAAAAATCGCTTTTCCAAAAAAGAATCCCGGAGCCGATTAAAATATGTCCCGAAAAATCGGCTGTTCCCTGGCCGTTCGCTCATGGAAAATCGTGCCTGAATCGAGGAGAGGCCGACAGAATCTGGCGCGAAAAAAAGGGGGTCAGAAAAGGCAGCGCATCGCGGTCATTCGTGACGTAGGCTGGGGACAATTGCGAGACGGGGTGCTGAAGAGGGGGGGAAGATCCGGGATCTGCCTATTTAACCTAAAGCCCACAACCAAAAACACCCTCTCTAACACCGCATCCCATCTTCACAGAAAAAAGTCCAGAGAAGGAGGGGGGGAGTCGGATTGTCTCATACAGAACCGTCTCATTCGGGAAACCCAAACTTGCTGAGGAGAACTCCCCAGAGCCGGGTAGCTCCGATTCTCAAAGAAAAAAAGACGATCCAGCAAGACACGGGCCGCCTCCGTCGCCGATGGGAGCAAAAAAATGGAAGAGCCCTTCCTCTCAAGGAATGGGACTAAAAAGAAGTCCAGCAGTAAAGATTCAAACTTAAAGAAAGCAGTCCTTCAGAAAAAAGAGCCGGAAAAGAGTCCCCCGACGGAAAAGAGATGGAAAAAAACTCCTGAAAAGACTCCAGAACAAATCAAGAATACAAGCCTCATAAGTCAAGACACTAAGCCGGGGAAGCATCCCATACGCACTCCCTTGTGAACCCGAAAGAAAATCCTCAGGCCAAAACATCCAAACCTTCTCTGCGTCGACCTCAAAGAAATCTACTCAGAAGGGGTGGTGTACCCGGAAGGTCCAGCCATCCAGATTCCCTACTACAAAAAAGATCTAGAGCTGATCGGGTTGCTTGGGCCTTGCTGCTCAGAGTCGCTAAGATCGTAAAGGAAACATCGCAAATACTCCCGAGTGGCGTCCGTCCAGGCGTGACTTCTTTGGTGAGTAGTGCTGAGCACTACAGTTCACCTGGCGAGAGGCTCAGGCTGGAAGGACACACCACATCACCGAACATTTTAGCCTGTAGCGAGAATCCTTGTAAGACGGCAATGGGGAGAAAAGAAGTCTTGCCTCGAGCGAAAGAACGAAAAAAGGAAAGGGACTTTCACATAAAGAAGGAGGGCAGGCCTATAAATCGCGCAATACAGCTATCCAGAGGGGAGAAAAGAAAAAAAGAATTCCAAGGAAAAATGACGCAAGACCAGCCAACCTGACCGAAAGCACCGGTCGGAGACCATTACGATTACCGGGATGAAGACTGAAAACGGCAAGAGCCCGGAAGGAAGTGTTTCGAGAGAGTGCGAAAGCTCCAAAAAGTAATAAACTATAACGCAAGAACGTGCTCACGAAAACGGGGCGTCATCTTAAGTCAAGGCGGCTAAAGATGAGCAAACAGGAGGGGGCCTTAATACCGTTTTATCTCAAATCGGAGATCTATGATCCAGATTCTGCCGACGGAAGAACTTCTAAAAAAGAAGAGATCTGATCTAGAACTTCGTGGGAAGAAATCGTATATTGAAGGAAAAAGAAGGACAGAAGGGGTATCTTCAAAATAACTACATCCGCCATCCCTGCGGGCACGCTGTTTCACTAATTTCGCGGGACGGTCAAGATCTGAAAAGCAACCTCTATTCCCGCCGGGAGACGAAAGAATTGACAGAAGCGTCCGTCGAAACCTCGATAAGCACACCGCTTTGGGGGGTCATACGGGTTGTCAAGCTGGGGGTGATACCTCTTAAAAGGGGAGCGACACCAACGAGGGTAAAAAGGACTCTTCAGTCGGAGAACAAAGGAGGAACGACTTGGGCACAACCGATCTCTGTAAGCAGGGGGGGTCACCGTCTGAAATCTTTGCGAGACCAAAGAGTAGGAAAAGAGAAGAAAACCGACAAGCGCGTAGAAGCTAAAAGGGAGCGGGGGTTCATGGCCGGGGGAACTCCAGCGTGAGGAGAAAGTCCACGAAAGACCGAAGTAGACCGAAAAAAGAGTCGGAAAGAACAGGACCACGGAATTATCAGGAGGAGAAGACAAAGGAGAGGAATATCCTATCAGTATGCTCACCTTAAAATGGGATGGTACGAACTGCCACGGTGGGGAAGTTCTCACATTCTCAGGAGCAGGGTGAAAAAAAACGACAAAGGAGGCCGTGTGGGAAGACCCTTGAGACTCGTTGATCCGACGTGGTAAAGTGTGATCGCCTGAGGAAGATCTTGGGGCAGCAAAGAGGAAATAGACGTGAAAAGCAGGAACTCGAGCTTTACCTCAGGCAAGATCAAAATAAAGGCAAGGGGAAAAACGCTAGGCATTACCGCGAGGACGGTAGATCCCTTTCAAAATCAACTGTCGAAAGACAAAAAAGGAGGGGGGGAGGATCTAGGGCTGGGAACGCGATTTCACTTGCGGAGATCTGTACCGAGGCGGAAATAGCTACTCTTACCTTCGAAATTGATTGGCGGTCAATTTAAAAACACGAGCACTGGATGTAGGGAAGGAATCGGGGCACTTTATCGTTCCTCGCAGACTGGGGACATTCGCGTGGCTAGAGTGACTCGATCTAGTTCGGATCGTAGTAGGGTCGAATATAGATCCTTCTGACAAGAAAGGATAGAAATTTTCAGGCTCATCCAAGCTGGCGATCTCCAAATCCACTGACGACGATTTTAGGGGAGATTCTTGAGGTGCTTCAGCTGGAAGGATTTTTACGTAACGGGAGAGAAATCCGGGGTGGGCTTTCATTTAATCTCAGATACCGCGATGGAAGAAGGGGATTTTGCTAGGGGGGGGTGTAAGGATGGAGCGAGGCTTTCTTCTTGGGTCAGTAAAGTTATTACGGCCTATGCATGAATTTTACTTCAGACTGGGTCTTGCGAGCTATAGGGGAGAGAGGCCGATCTTTAAAGTGCCCAAGAAAGCTTCTTGCAGGAGACGCGGACAATATCTTTTAAAAAAGTGCAAAGGAAAGGTAACACGTAGGTGCTTAAAGAGGGGGGCAAGCCGACTTCCTTGTGCGCAAAGCCGACGGGGGTAAATAGGTGCTTACCTGAAGGAGAAAAAAACAGTAACGCGCCGAGTGGAGAACTGGGAAGGGTTGAATGAAGCATCTAATAGGGAGGGATCGGTCGAAGGATGAGCATCCTAAGGAGAGAAAAAAAACACGAAAAAGAACGTTCTTTTGCGTAGTCGGGGGAAGCTTGGCAGAAGGCTCCGGCGTCGAATGGTCACGTCTGAGGTACAGGAAATTAGGCGATGAACACGTGCTATTCTTTGAATGAGTCAGGTCGGAGAATGAAACTGCGTGTGAGTGGTCGGGGAATGATTGCGTTAGGCGTGGGAGTGTATTTTTTGGCTTGTGGTGGTTCCGTCATTGAAGGAGGGTTTCAGCGTCGGTTCCTGGGAAAGGGTGACTAAGTTTGTAGACTCTGGATCTGAAAATTGTCATTTGGCGCTTTGAAAGAAGGGAATGACGTAGATTCCGCGGGGTGGCCGCTACAATTCTTTTAGACTCAAGAAGGTTGTAGGGATGGGGAGTTTCCTAACCACACTCTCACGGCCTGTCAGGTCGGGAAGGGGCGGCCATCCATGCGGCCAGGTGGCCTAACTAATATGAAAGGAGTCTCTCTTAAGAAGAAATTCTCCCTGACTATCGGGTAAGCCGGGCGAGTGAAAACTTCAGGTTTGGGCTGGAAAAAAAATTAAAGGACTTCGCTAGAGAATAGCAAGAAAGACTTGAAGTGGTTCGGCCAGGAAAGCTCCGTCATAAAAGAGCGGATTCATTAAGGAGAACGTCCATGGCGGCGCGTTCCTACAGACCTTCCGCAACGTACGGAGGAATGATCGATTCCGTCAACCATGCCGAAGTTTCAGTTGGTGTGATAAGAGAGCCACGACCACAAACAGTTCATTGAAGAGTCACGAGGTTGTGAACACTTTCAGCAGAAGTAACTGAACTAGCGAATCAGGGTATCGCCGCACACGGCGCCGGGGTGGCGTCGCTCTCAGCAACTCGAAGACCGATCTCACTCAAATCTTAAGAAAAAGCGGCCGAGGGCGGGAAGATTCGGTAGAAGCGCACAATCATGCTGACCGAACTGTCTCCAGAGCAATGGGCGTATTTCTCTTCCGAGAGGAAACGAGCATTCCGCAAAGTGAGTAAAGGTTCGTGTAGTCGTGGAAGTGCATGCAGATACAAGCTCTCTCGTCTAGAGCGGAGTCTGTGGAATAATGTCAGGAAAAGGGGGGGGGTATTTCCTCTCAAGGACAAGGCGCGGCTGCAGTTTTTTTCAAACGGTTTCCGTATGTAGGGTCCGACGTAAAAAGTTTGGCTCTCATTCTGCTGCACCTCTGGGAAAACCTCTGCAGACGGCAATCCGACCAGATAGGGGTGGGGAAAATACTAAAGAACGACATCAGTCTCTAATGTAAGTGTAAGCAGATCGAATTCTGATTGAATCCTGTACCGGAGAGAGTCAACAAGCGAGTCACTTGAAGTCGCCTAAAATCTTCGGGATAGAAAATATTAGGGACGGGAGTTTAATTTTAGTGCTATCACAAAAATACTATCACAGAACCTCAATCTAAACACGACGGTTGGGCCCTTTTTGGAAGTGAAAAGGTCCAAGAGACTGCCTTTCTCAACCGGGTAAAGGACTTCAGAACTCGGTATGAAAAATCTCCAAGTAAAGAATTGTTTGGGGGGAAGTCCCAACCCTGAAACCAAAACGCACATCGTTAAGTCGGAAAGCCTTCCCTCGATGACTAAGAAAAGAGACATTAGCTAAGGAGATGAATGTCGCCTTAAGGTAGAGGCAGAGCAAGCTAGCGTAGGTCGGGGCATCCTGTTCCGATCAAGCCAACGCGAAGAAGGTCAGAGAAATCGTCAAGTAGCACTTTCACACGGAAGAATTAAACGCGGAGGGCTGGTGCTGGCCGCGCGACTGAATAGGAGACGGGTCCTGATACTTTCCTTATCTAAATGGAAAGAGGAGCACCACGACTCGCTCGGAGGGAAAGAACGGTCTGCGAGGGTGGTCAGCTGGAGGGGGATATCTGAACGTGTTCGTGCGCACGCTTATTCATCTTCCGGGGGAGGAAGCACCTGAGATCCGTGATTTCAGAATTTCATCGTAAGGAGCCACTTCGTTCACGAGTGGAAGGAAACCCTTCTAAGGAGGTAGGGCGCCGGATATGGACAGTTCTATTATCAAACGACCGGGGAAACGAAAAAAAAACTTAAGAGGTCAAGAGGCTGTTTGTCCTGGAAGAGAGTCAGGTGATCGAGCCTTACTGGGGCCTACTTCGATCAGAGAGTAAAGGCCCAGTAGATACCTTTTTGCAGCTTCGTTCAGAGAGAGATGCTTGCCCGGCCCAGGGGGGACGAAGCCCGGAAGCGGGGAGGCGCGACGTGCGAGGGTGAAGGAGTTACCTTCCTTCTTTTGGGGAAACTTCGGAGAGATCTGAGATCTGGAGACAACAAAAGGGAGGGAAAAACATTATCAGACGAGGCGTCAGAACAGGCAGAAAAAAAGAAAAGGCCCGCCGATCCAAAACACGAGCCAAGACCCTTAACGGAAAACGTCGGGCAGAACACGTTGCAGCCAGAAGTCCCGTCGAGAAAAAAAAATGTGCGCAAAAATTCCAGCGGGGGCCTCAGTTCAAACCGTACATTTCTTTCATGAAAGATCAAAACCTATACCCGACTGACCGCAAGCAGAAAAAAAAAGCGTGGGGTTGACTCAGCATCGGCAATCGGGCGGAGACCATGCATCGCACTGCGCCGCAAGAATTCCAAAATCTTGAATCTAAAGTCGGACCGCCTGAGGGGGCTCAAACTTATGCATCGGTACAGGGAAGCCTCGTGCCGCCTCGAGCACGAACGGACGGCAAGAGGGTGGTAGAGCTCCGAGCAGCCCTTGCCACCAACGCGACAAGGCGCGCGGAAAGAAGACCATGGGTCAGGTTGGGGATTATCCGAAGCCTCGCGCTACATGCCATTCGGCAAGAAAACCGCCGAAGCGAGAAGCTCCATTTCGGAGCGTGACCAAAGGCGAGGGCCAGGGCGTGACGTGAAGAGCGCAACTTGTCGATTCAAAAAGCGAGATAAAACGTCGAGATCTTAACAGAGTGTTTCAGCTGGCTCATAAAGCTCCTTCAGTGCTAACGCTAGAAGCAGACAGAAGGTAAGTTACCGGCAGCGCTCTCGATTGTCAAACTCTTCGCTAGAAACGCTCAAGCGGTTGCTATTAATTCCCGGGGTGGAACAACCCAAAAAATAGGGCTATTCCCCTATTAATCGAGCCGCTCTAGAAAGTTCAGAAAGGGGCGAAACAGGAGAAGGGTACCTTGCAACTCCTGAACCAGGGGCCGTCTTTGGAGAGGGTAACTTTCGGTATGAGCAGGGGGCTGGGGGCAGCACTAAAATTAAAACGCAACCAGGACAGGGGAACGTGTCGAAGGAAGGCTGTCGCATTCATTCCAGGGGGTCAGCGGGGGCGGGGAGGGACAGAGAAGGCGACATGAGGATGGCTCTTCTCCTCTAAAGAAAGGACGGATTGGAGTAATGGTCGGAAAAAGAGCAATACGAGGGAGATGTAGACTTCAAGTTCGGCGTCTTAAACGAGGGGGCTCATCTACGATCTAGGAGAAGAAAACTAAAGAAAGGAAGCGTGAAGAGTCAGACGCAGAGCAAGACCAAAGCATCACGCGGAAGGAGTCGATTTACATCCATCCTCAGGGAATGTCAGAAGGAGAAAGATTCGCCGAGAGGCTTAGTGGTCTGCGAAGAGAAAAAAAAAAAAAACCTGCAACGATACAGAACAACACGAGCACTCAGAGAGTATGACGAAGCATACTCCCAGAAGAAAAAGCCGTTGAGAGTGCAGGGAATAATTCGCTGCTGGTTCATGCGCATATCTCCAAGGTCCGAACTAGCAACAATTCTGAGGCAGACAAAGAAAATTGGGAGAAGAGGGATTTCCCCTGATGGAACTAAAAGCGAAACAGCAAGGGACAAAGTAGAAAAAAGGAGATCTCGCTCTCAATAGGAGGAAATTAAACAACCACTCGGGACCGCCGGAACTGAAACGTCGAATGACTGACTCAAAAATATTCCCGAAAAATACGTTCCCTCCCGCACACTTAACGCGGGGAAAGGAGCTACTGCAAAAAACCTGAGCGGCAGAGGAAACCGTCTTCCTCAGGAAAAGGACGAGGACGAAAAAGATAGAAGGTCTTTTGCTAGAGAGAGACTAAAGCCTGATCGGAAGACGAGGCCCAACCCCATCACTGAGGATCCAAAAAACGCCATGGGGACATCGCGAGTCCTTTCGAGAAAATGGTGAGAGGCAGCGGCACAGAACAGTACAAGGCGGAACAAATTCCCAACTTAGGAGGAAAGATGTCCTCCAGAGGGCACTCGTTCTCCTATTGATCAGGAACCTTAGACGGCAAGCACCTCAATCCATCTACGATTCGTCAAAACTGTCGGGACTCCGATCTATTAACTCATGAACGAAAGACAGAAGCCAGGAAAAAACGGACATATCCACAAAGTAGGAAAAGCACGACTTAACCGATTCCCCGCCGATCACAGAGCGTTTAGAGGGGACTACCTCCACAAAATCCACCTAGGAGCAAGAAAAGAAGAAGTGTCTCAGAAAACGCACGCCTTCCTTGGCCTCAAGAAGCGACGAAGAACCTCACCGCGCCCCCTCGCACGGGGACGAACCTGACCGGGAAATCAGTTTACCCTGCTCATATAGCCGCTCAATCGGAAACACATAAATACTGATTATCGATAGTAGCTCTCCTTCCGTCCACCCCCCCCAAAGTTGTCCATTTTTAATAGCCATATCGTCTTCATCTGCAAGGAGGTCTCAAGACTCACGTGGACTTAAGAGGATGTACGTGAGTAAGTGGATGATGGATTCATAAGATTGTCAATTCAGCGAAGTAGTCAGCTTTTCGCCACCAGCAGGCAACTCTCAATAACATAGGAAAAGCCTGACCTGAAAGTATTTTAGAGAGAAGCCAGAATTTTTACGCTCTGAAAAAAAAAGTGAGCGGCAGACGAAGGAACTCAGCCTCATTAGCCGGGCGTAGCGGCAGATCGGACTAACAGTACGCACCGCGCGGATGCAACAACGGCTAAGGGTCCGCAAAAATCCGCCCCTAAAGCTCTCCTTACCCAGGGGCACCTTAAAGAACGAATATGTCTGGTAAAGCTCAACACATTAGTGAGGCAGGTATCGTCAGAAATTCCCATTCCGAGCCACTCCATCATTAGCGCAGGAACCTAGAACGGCGATCAATACATGGGGACAAGCATGAACCAGCTTCGGCACTCAATAAAAAAAAGGGCGTCGCCTTCAGGGGGAGACTATTGAAAGCCTGACGAGAAAACTTCTTAGACATTTGACCCCGCGCGTCTAAACCTAGTGCCAAACGCCCGACAGTCCGTCTCCTTTCACAGAGGAAAAACAGATTGGAGAACGCTAAGAGACCACGAAGTCCCATTCCTGAAGGGATTGGAGAGGAGAACACCTCAGGAATAAAGCGAGACTGGAAACTCTAGCACTCGGCCCTCATCAAGAACCACCGCTTGGGGGAAAGATCAAGTTTTCCCGTTTGACTAATATGAGCCCGGCGTCGGAACAGGTGTACGACTGACCTCGGCGTCAGGAGAAAACCCCTTCTTGTTATAAAATTCCAAATTGACAGGAGCTCGGAGTGTCCGCACAGTCCCGTCAGTGAAGCTGTGGGAAGTCGACCACTCTTCGTCTGAAAGCATCAAGAACAGTCCTGGAAAAATCAGCAAATCCGAGCGGTTGACATGGTCTACAACACAGCCGCGGTGCCGTGCTCCAAGAATTACCCTTTGGACCTAAAAGTGGGAGGACAAGGGTGATCCCAGTCCTTCCCCTTTCTAAAGACGAG
>Ga0179591_1295438_pt1 | contig 14040 bp, 22 predicted proteins | sample CZOMad2_1_08_16f_FD_182891 | JGI IMG/M metagenome (GOLD analysis project Ga0179591, IMG submission 182891) | Vadose zone soil fungal communities from Angelo Coast Range Reserve, California, USA - CZOMad2_1_08_16fungal (PacBio error correction) | ecosystem: Environmental > Terrestrial > Soil >...
GAGAAGAAACGGACTCGGCCCTCGGACCGGTAAGACGGGGGGGGTTAGGGATATGCAAAGTGACTGTAAAAAAAACAAATACGACCAGCCGTCGGGCGATAAGTGTAAGAACGATGTTCCCTTTAGGCGGGATACAATCAGGAAAAAGGAGGGAAGGGAGGGATGAAAAGGAGATGTCAAAATCGACAGGACATGTCAAAAAAAAAAAGAAAGGAACGTAGGGGACGAGAGGGTAGAAAGGGGGTAGGGGGTGGTTCGATTTTCGCTTCGAAGGGGAAAAACCAAAAACTCGGAGTACAAAAAGTCATTTAAGGGGAAAAAAGGTGAAAAAACAGGCGAAGGATTAGTTTCCACATGACTTACCATGGACTGTGGGAAAGTTAGGAAGAACAAGTCGTGTTGGAGAAGTCCTTAGACGTCGTCGTGGCACAAAAAAGGGAGGAAAGAGGGTTCTTCAGGCACGTTAAAAAGGGGGCAAAAGACCAACCACGGAAGTAGCATGCGACTACGTCTGGGGGGAGATCAGGGGCACTCGTCATTATGGGCATCGGGAAGGCTCGCTAAGCGAAATTTCTATACTTAGGCACATAGTATTTCCGATGGGGGACACCGGATATAGTCGACCTTTCTTGAAGGGAGGCGTAAAGGAGGTTCAGGTAAAACCGGTTGTGGGGGTGTGGAAAGGGAAAAAAAAAGCGAAGTCCAGTGCGCCGACACGCGAGTCGGGAAGGAGGCGAAAAAAAAAAAAAAAAAAAAAAAAAAGGACGGGGGAAATGCTTCTCAACTCGCAAACACGACAATTCCTAAGCTCGGCACGACTTTCATTGTCTAAGAAGAAAAGTCAGAAAAGGAAAGCGTCACGGAGAAAAGGTGGTCGAATTGTTGGACCTGCTCATAGGAGGGGGGAGATTAATATCTGGAACGAATGGGGTGTGGGGGGGGGGTCGGTTGGGAAAAGGGAATAAGTAGAGTCGCACGAGGGGGGCTATTCGCCGCCTGTAAATTGATGCGGGGGGGCAGGGGGACCTATGGATGTATGTAGACTTTGGAAACGAAATCCAGACGACCTCTTACTATAAAGGTGGGTGGGGGAGACTCCACTTTGGGTGATTGTTCAAGGGGCTTTAAAAAGGAAATGAAAGGAGGATGCCTCATGAGAAGTGAATTCAAAGGCGGCGCCAATTTTCTCAAAACCTTTCTGAAGAAAGATGGGAGAGAAGCTTATCGGGTAAAATCAATCATGCATTAGTACTCAGAAGTGGACGTCTGTTCTTCACTCACCTTTGAGGAAAGAAACTGGGGACGAAAAGAACAAAACCATCGAGCTAACATAGAAGGGGGATCAGCCTTAAAGAAGCTCTCGACATTCTGGAGGGGGGAAGGGAGAGGGGAGAAAACTCTCACGGGAAAAGTTCTTTTCTTCCCGGCATTAATCTCTTGGCGAGATGGTCAGTATGTCCACATAGTCAGATGTTGTCCAATAAAAAAGCAGAGTAGTGCAGGATCTTCAGCAGTGCGTAGTAATGGTGGGAAAAGAAGGCGGGCGGGCTCCCATTGAGTTACTTTTCAAGGAAGGCCTTAGAATTTTCATCAGGGATTATACTTAGGCGGTGTGATCAGATGGTAAAAAGTCAAAAAATCAGTTGCAGGGGTCCATCCCCAAGGCCACGTGCATTACCAAAAAAAAAAGGGTGGGAGGACAGTAAAAAAAAAAAAAAAAGGTGTAGAATGTTGGGCTAAGCAAAGGCACGGGTCAAACATGAGGAACATACTTTTCGGGGCGCCGCCCAAGCCACCACACCCAACCGGGGGGCAGAATATAAAAAAGTCCAGACCAAAACTTCTTTTCACGTGCCACTGCCAAGAAATTGGAGTTGACAGGGTTAGGAGAGAGGGACTGACGGTCTATTTGGATACTGTCAACCGGGGGCGGCTCCATAAAGCGTTGGTCAATTTCAAAAAGGAAAAACTCATCGGGGGGTAGGGGGGGGAGGCGTTGATCTCATGCCATTCGGATCGCGGCGCCGTAAAAGGAAAAAAGAACGTGAGAAAAAAAAAAATTCCTGTGATAGTATTCAAGCGTTACAGATGAGAAGGGGTATTGGTGGGATGAGAGAGTAAAATAAAAAAGGGAAAAAATGATCAGACCGTGGGGTCGCACACGAAAATAAGAGACAGAACTGGGGAAGAGACAAAAAAAAAAAATCGTTGAGATTCTTGAAAGAAAAAGAGGAAGGACGTCAGCTGAGATGTGATTGGTTTCCCAGAAAGGGGAAAGTGAGGGGTCGAATCCGTCGTCTCATTATGAATCATCAAGCTCAGGGAGAAGCAATGGTCTTGGTACTCTTGCGAGCCTAAGCGTCAAAAGGGAAAAGGGAGAAAGGGGGAAAGAGCTGTCGATCTGCTCACAGCAGGCTAGGTATCAAAAAATCGTTGACTGTCATGTTGCACTGGGACACAAGGCTATCACGCAGGAAAACGTGCAAGGCAAATTTCGAGAGGCTTTGCTTGTTAATTCCTCAAAGGGGATTCCAGATCAGAAGGAGAAAAGTGGTCGAAAAAAAAAAAATCAGCATCGAGAATAAAGATAATGCACAAAAGTTCTGGAAAAAGTGTACAACAGATATAAGGGCATCGGTCTCGAGCTTCCGCGAGTCTGTCAATCAGATATAATAATCAGAGAGAAGTGGAGAAAAAAGAAAGGTCCAGTACTGAGTAAAAATCTCAAAGGGAATAGGCCCTCCCTGCGGGGGGAAAATGCAAAAAAAGAAGGTGGGAAAAAAAGGGGGGACGGTTTTTTCGATGAGAGAGGCTTCATCAATCGAAAAAAGAATCAGGGATGGGTATTATGAAGCGCCTACCCGAAGGCTACAGCTATATCTCATCGACTACGCACGCAGTTAAAGGGAAGGGTTAGAGTGAGGACTGAAGGGGACAGAGAAGAAAATAATTTCCTTCATGAAACACCCTGGCAACGTGAGAGAAAAAAGAAATACTGGACAAAAAAAAAAAAATGGGGACTGCGAATCCTCAGATATCACGGAGGAAGATGTGAAGAAATAAAAAAGGAAAAAAATTGCAGCAGCGAAAAAAACGTATTTCTCATCTTAAGACGAAAAGGGTTTCACTGAAAAGGGTCGGTGCTGTCAAGGAAAACACGGCAGCAAAAGAATTCTGGGGGGAAGCACCGATGGGAAATTTACTGGGTGAATGATCTGGGCCGAATCGCGGGTCTAGATGAAAAGAAAAGGGCAAAAGAACAATGAATGCAACATGGAGGGAAATTGGCCAAATGACCAGGGAATAAAAAATGGACGGATTTGAGATCTTTCTGCCGTAATGTCTCGCAACGTAAAGGGGGAAAATCAAGAAAGTCTTGGTGAAAAGAGTCCTCGACTGAGTGACGCCAAGGAAAACCAGAAGGGAAAAAGAAGGGACACATGTTAGGATAATACAGCGGATCCGAAAACAAAAAGGGGGGAGAAAGGTGAATGGCCGCCCATGCGTAGATGCAGGAAAAAAAAAAGGACGCTCAAGAGGGGCCAAAATGAGGAACTCATCGCCCGACCAGTCCGTTTTGCGTGCGTAAAAAATACAGGAAACAACAAACAAAGGGAGGTAGGTAATGAAATAGGTATACAGGGGGGGTCAGCACGAAGGTCAACCATCGCGCAGAGCATACATTCCGTCAGTGGGGGTACAGGGGAGAGCGAGCAGGCAAAAAGAAAAATGGAGGAAAACAGGAATGTCGCAGGGATGGCGTTACACGAGATCTCCAGGAAAAGGGACATGAAAAGGGTCTGAAGGGTCATCAAAGAAAAGAATCACTTTATTAAGCTGTCCAAGCTAGGCGGAGGATACTAGGGGGGGAACGTACGGCAGAGAAAAAAACATGACAGAGGCTCGGCCAGGTGCCAGAAAAAAAAAAAAATGGGAGTCGAGACTGATCTGCGTTCACTCAAAAAAAGGAAATCTGCAAGGACGGCAGGGGGGGAGGAAAAAAACAAGAAGAAAAGTACACTTTCTTGAAAGGGTCATAGGGTGGCAAGGTAAAAAAGGTCTATTGCTGCAAGGGCCAGGCGCTCGCGAAGTATGGGCCTTGGAAGGGACGCGGGGGGGGGAAGGGGCGAGGCTGGTGTTCTACAAAGGGCTCTTTCATTGGTGCACTACAATGGCATCGGCAAGAAAAAAAAAGGGCGAAAGGGTCACGTGTCCCGCGGAAATTGGGGGGGACGGGAAAGGGGGGGCGAGGACCGAACGGAAAAACATTCTCAATAAAAAGGATAAAAGTTGGGACCAATTGATCTTGCGCAACTGGGGAAAGAGGGGGGGGAGAGCAAGAGAAATCCAAACTTATGGGAGGCTTCGTGAGCATTATTTAGGGAAAGCTAGGAAAAAGAAAGAGATGTGGGAAATATTAAAACAAAACTCAACCAAAGGGGGGGGGGGCAGGGCACATCGGGTACGAAGCCAAAAAATTTCCAGGGAAAACTCAGGGGAATATTCGGGAAAAAAAAAGGATAAAGAGCTTGGTGGAAAAGGACGTCATCAGGAAGAAAAGAGGCCGGGGCTCGGGAGGACTCAAACCGCATAAGGAAGAGGGAAACAGAGGAAACGACCAGGCAAAAGGAGGAGGGACGAATTCGTAAAATCGAGGAAATTAAAAAAGCAAAATTCCTCGAAAGGTGATCGGCAATAAAAAAGCAGGAGGTGCGGAACAACAAAACCGATGCGGGAAATGACGGACAGGAGGGAAAAGAAAAAGGTGATGCTCATATATCGGGGGGGGTTCAGAAAAATAAAAAAAAAAAGGGGTAAGGGAAGGACGTAAAGGGGAGTTCGCAACGGAATTGAAACAGATCAAAAAAAAAAAGAGGAGCAGGAACTAGGCTTGAAAAGCACCGACTTCGGCACGTCCTAGGAAGAAAAGGACTGCAAGCAAGGGGGATAGGTCCAAGTAGACAACGGGATGCCGGCGGGAGTCAAAAGGGGTACTACGCTGCTGTACGGGAAAGGCAAAAAGCAAAAAAAAGGGGGACGCGGAAGATTATGGTCATCCAAGGCGAGGGTCAACCTCGAAAAAAGAAAAAAAAGGGCAGTGCGGGCCGCGGCAATGCGGCGAAAGGTCTGGGAAACGGAGAAATCGGAAAGGGGGGGGACAAAGGGTGCTGTCGCTCGATATATCCATGCAGGAGGGCTGAGAAACGACGACAAGAAAGAGGGAAGGGATAGCGTCGAGCCGACTATGCCGGAACACCGAGGGACAAGGGAAAAAAAAGGAAATCAAAAGACGCTCCAGTAGGACCATAAAAAAAACAGTGCGGCTTTCGGGATGACAGCAGGTCGTAACAGCGCTATGGGGGAGGAACCAGGCGGGCAGGACGTTAGACACACTCAGCACTCGGAGACTACTCTTCAGGAAGGGGGAAAAAAATTGGGGGGGAAAAAAAGCAAATTCGGCAAATGCCGCCTCTGTGAAAAGGGGGGAGAAGGACTCTTGTGTAAGAGATATCAGAAGACTAATTTCAGAAGATTATGAGGAAAAAGTAGGGAAGTGTACGCGACTTTCTTCCCAAAAAAGGGGACGAGAAAAATTCATCATTTTGTGGAAATCTCTACGCGCGTTTTCCAGAAAAGAAAGAAAACACAAAAGGGGGAAAAAATCGAAAAGGGGACTGGTGTGAGGAAAGGGCAAATGTCGGCGAAGAATGGGACGACGCAGAAGAAGAGACAAAAAAGGAACTCATAGGAACATGCGTCTTGCTTTTTTCCGAAAAGGGGGGAGCCGGAAAAAAGAATGGTACGGGAGAAGCAATTCAGCGACGTTCGGACGGGGGGGAACGAAAAAGAAAAGAGCGTAAAGAGCGAAGGTAGGTGGTGTTCAAGAAGAGCCAGCAAAACAACTCTAAGGGAATGACGACCCGAAAAGCGTGGCCTGAAAAGGGGAAGGGAATGGCGCATAACCTGCCACTGACCGGGAAAAAAAAAGGAGGGAAAAAAAACAACATGAAATTTCATTAGAAATTGCGTTTGAGGTGTTTCAAAAAAAGATCAATATGTTCATGGGCAGGCCGGAATCAAAGACCATGAGAAGGGGTAACCAAGAGACGCACAAGGATACGATCCTTAGCAACCAGGCTGGGAAGTCCGCCGGGTGAGACCGCCAAACCTGCAAAAAAACGTGGCGGAGAGCGCGAAAAAGAAACAAGACAAGAAAGACGAGATTGGCAGGCAGTGGGGGGGGGGGTGGGAAGGTGTAGTGGCGGGGCTGGGGGTCATTTGCTGCCGCACTGAAGAAGAATGAATGAGTGGCGCCAAAAAGATTCCCGGTGGTCAGGGGGGTACCAAAAAAACCAAAGAAAAGAACGCCGGGGGGGGGTCCAAAAAAAAGAGCTCTATATCGCATAACGACATGGATACGAGGGGGCGAAGAATTCAGCTCGGGGCCTTGCGTGGATGTTCCTAGTGTCAAGCGCCGATGGGAAGGGAACAGAACCTGCCGTATTCTGGGGGGGTCCCAGATTCGTCCCGAGGGAAGCGCGGGGTGCCCGCAAAACGAAGACATTAACACGCACGAAGGAAAGGAGGGGGGTAAAGGTGTCGTCCAACAGCCTGGTGGTCAGATCAACAAACCAGAAGGGGGAAGAAGGGACGGAGGGGGTTTCGCCGTGCTCACCTCAAAGGGAAGATAAGAAAAAGGGGTTGAAAGGAAAGCTCAGCAAGATGACGTACCCTTCTCCTCGAATGGGCAAAAGGGGGAGGTAAGACTGATACGTTAGAAGACGGTTTTCGAAAAAAGTGACTGGGGAGGTGGAAAAAGGGGAAGGCGGAAAAAAGAAGACAGGATTGGTTTGAAGAAAGGTTAACTCGGGGGGAAGGAGAGGAATGGGGGTCAGGGTCGAAGAGGAGGTCGATTGGTTCAGCATGAAGGTCCTCGAACCATACACGGGGGGGAGAGCAACAAAAAGTGGGGAGATGGAGATGCTCACGACAAAAAAGGTTATGGGGGGGAAAAAAAAGAGGAGAGTGCAAAAAAAGCGGACTCGGGCCTCAGGTTCCCCTTAAATGGGGGGGGGTGATGATCTGAAAGGCATAGGGAAAAGAAACGGCGACCGTCCTCAGACAGAAAAAATTTCGACGAGGGATCAAAGGGAACAATCCGCGGAATAGCTCTACTTTAAAAAAAGGGAAAGGGGTTCAAATATCAAATGGAAAAAAAAAAAAGCGGGGGAAATTTAGTATCAGTTAGACGCCCTGAAGTGGCGCGAGGGGGGGACTGGAGTCTCGCGAAGATGTTAAAGGAAGGAAATAAACAAAGGGAAATGGAAGGGGGGGGGGGCAAAAACGAGGGGAAAACACATCCCTGGAAAAATGAACTTACATGGAACGGTTGAAAAGAGGGAAACAGAGTTTGTCAAAGGACTAGCTCGCTCTTGTGAAGGGGACGGCGGGGTGAAAAAGCGCAAAGGAGACCTCTTGGCCACACCATCGGGTGGACAACGAGGGACACGCGCTATCGGAGATTCCTGGAAGAATCGACACCTTTAATGGAGGAAATGAGGGATGAAAGACGCGAAAAGGAAGGCGCCATCGGAGGCACCTGCGATTCCCTGGGGGGGGAGGGGGCCGTAAAAGCAGAGGTGGGGACGGAACAAGGATTAAAGCGGCAACAGATGTCAAATAAAGGTGGTGTTTACAACCGGCCGGGGCAAACAAGAGAGGACTTGACGCACAAAAAACACCAAGGATAATCTATAACTTCAAAAGCACGAAGAGAAATGCGAAAAAAACAACCCGCCCTCACTGGGGAAAGGGACCCTACTGCAATAATCCACAACCAATGGCGCTTTGCATTGAGAGGAGTTAAGGGGGGTGGCCGCCAGTCAGGTTTTTCTGAAGGAAAAATAATGGAGATGGAGGGAAAAAAGGCAGTTTGGGCCATCTAAAAAGGTAGAGGGGAAAACGCCGCGCGAGAAAAGAAAAACGGGAAAAGATCGGACAAGAAATCGATGATTCATCATGAGGGAAAAAAACGCCAGAGTCTCTTCCGGTAGGTTGAGTAGACAAAGAGGGGTAGGGGGCTTAGAGCGAGCGGCACCGGGAAATGAAGCTTCAGGCGGGAAAAGTCTTGCATGGGCACATTTCCAAAGGCAGAAAAGAGGGAATCGCTGCTCTAAACGCACCTTCGTAGCCCAGAAAAGAGAGAACGATATTCTTTCCATTTCCTCGAAAAAAGTTTGGCCAAGGCACTGGCACTGACTGAAAGCCAGGACATCTCGTACCCAGACATCGGGAGTCAACATGCAGGGGAGGACGGCTCTATAAAAGAAAAACGGAAAAAAAAAGTAAAAGGGGGGGGCAGAAGACGGGTACAGGGAGTTACGTCTATGGGGGATAGAAGCGAGAAGGCCTGCTTCGGGACTTCTATGATACCTGGAGAAAAACCAACAAACCTAAGTCTCGAAGGGTCATATTTAATAAGGGGACCATGAAGAAGTACGGTTTGATCGGGTAGGAATAAGAATGGAAATCCATGGCTGGGGGGGAAGTCAATTTAGCTGCCGACTCATAAGGGTCACGTAAATCTTCCTCGTTATCAAGGATCCCCTGCTCTGAAAAAGTAACAATTTGACGTCAGCCTCGGAGGAAAAAGACCTCAGTCTGGTGGGGGGGAGAGCAGGGAGGGTCAGGTTTCGGACGGAAGTGTAAAAAAAAAGCGGGCATAAAATTCCGTATGGGGGGTTTGGAAAGGGGGGAGATCTAAAGCAAAAACTCCATGAGTGTCACCTTGGCCCATAGAGGGGGGGGGACATCAAACACTTTGATAGTGAATAAAAAAAAGAAGCACGAAACTTAGCAGCGCGGGGGTTCGGTAGACAGTGCCGCGTCTGGGGACTTAATAGAAAAAAGGAGGGTTGGGTAAAAGGGTTATACAGTCAGGAATAGTCGAGCGGAGAGCTATCTCAAGAAACCAACGAGGTAAAGACCATGCGCTGGGGGTATCATCATATCGAAAAAAGCAATTAGGTGATTGAGGGATCAGACTAAAAGTCTTATTTCGAGTCAAGGAGCGGCCGTACTAAAAGTGAGGGGGGGGGGAGGGAAGTGTGGAAAACATGTCTGCCGCTGGAATCATTAGTAAAAAAATTGAATTCACTGTACGGGGGGCGAGTCAACTAAATAGGGATACAATGGGGGTGACCAGGTTCAGCAAAGGTATTCTTCACTAAAAGCACCTTCTATAAAACAGGGAAGTAGACAGTATCGAATCGCAAAAATGAAAGGGGGGACTGAGATGCGGGGGGAAAGAGTCCTTTAAGTCACATCGTGTGGAGAAGAGCCACCAGAAAAGTAATACTCTACAAAAGCAATTTTTCGTTGAAAAAGAAAGAAAGGCAGGGGGGGTCAGAAGGCCAGTTCGAGACGGCGTGGTTTAATGAAAAGGACACGCGGCTGATGCAACGAGAAAAAGGAAAAGGTTAAAAAAGAAAACTTCAACTGCGAGAGAATTCGATTGTTCGAAAAATTCGCAAAAAAAAGGGACTGGGGTTACAAAGAAGAAAAAGGGAAAATGATGGGCAACCAAAAAGCCACGAAAAAAAAAGGCACCCAGATTTCGCAGGTAAGACGAGAAAAAAAAACTTCAAAACCTTCAGGTGACAGAGGTATCCCTAGGGAAAAAAACCAAACATAGTGAGAGGTGCCGGTGAAGACCGGGGAAAGCGGGGGGGGGAAAAATGAGTGAAGGGAAATATGGTCAAAGAAAAAAGCGGGCGGTTTTGGGAGGGAGGCCGGGGAGCTTCGGAAGGGAAAGACCAATGTCGCCAAGGGAAAATAGATAGGGGAAAAAAAAGACAGGTTCTTCAAAAGCTGATCAAATTTTTTAAAAAAAAGACAGTGATCTCTAAGGTTCGCAGAGTTCCTTTTCTTGGACGGCATAAATTCATAACAGCTTGCGAGGAAATTATCGTTAAGGGAACTGCAGTCGGAAGGAAACTGAAGAAAGGGACTGGGACAAAGAAGGAAAAAGCGAGAGAAAAAGCGAATGAGAATTAGGAAGAATGAACTAATGCATCTTTTGAGAGAAGACCGGGAAATGGAAAGTATGACTCTTGCAGGCCCCTAAAAAAGGGAATATGGTGGTTAAAGAAAAGCAATAGTTTCCAGCCTCTGAGTTCACATGGATCGTATTTGTTTGAAAAAAATAGGGAAATAGATTCTCTGAACGATTTACCTCTACAGAGGAGGGGACCGGCTCGATCAGAACGTGCAAGGTTATTGCTGAACTGAAATGGGAAAACTGCTCATTGGGGAAAAAAGTCATGGGGGGGGGTTGGGAAATTCTTGCGCTTGAAAGAAGATGAAACGGGGACAGGAAACCAAGATGGAAACAACTTCAGAAGGAAGGACGGAAGGTAGGAGTAATCGCAAGAAGATGGTGATTCCCGCTTGCGCGGGGAGAAAAACTGCGCAACATGGGAGTAAATCACAATGAGCTCACTATTCTTCGGGGAAAAACAAGGTCAACTCGTTGTCTGGGAAAAAAAGCAAAAACTCAAAAAAAAAACTGACGTGTAGGAAAAATATGGGAAAGAAAAAGGCTGTAAAAGGACTGGGGGGCACGGCCAGAAGAAGCATTTTTTTGGGGTTCGCCAGCGAGCCAAAAAAAAAATTGATCGTACAGTGGGAGGGGGGGTGTGGGGGGGGAAAATAAGAAAAAAACAAAATCGCGCAATTGCCTCTTCAAAGCAAGAAAGACATTGTTTATGGGGAAGCCCGAAAGACAATCTAGGAGAAAAAGGAACAAAATCTTCTTAGCAAAAAAAAAAAGGGCATACATTCGGCAAGACACTCGGGGGGGTATACATCGAAATGAAGTCAGAGGCGTCTTTTTCAGGAAAAAAAAGACTCGGGCCCAAGAAAAAAAAAACAGGACTCATCCGACATTATCGTCCGGCATATTTCGAGGGGGGGGGAGAAAAAATCTAGTCCTTTTTTCGTACAGAGCCGGCGATGTATGGAGGAAAAGGGTGCGGATCAAGTGACCTCGCTGGTGTTCTCGCACTTTCAAACGTTCAAAAGGAGGGAGCGGAAGGGCTGAGGGGGGACCGAAAGTTGTTACTGGAAGACGCCGGCAAGGGTGAAGGCGTGCCGTGACGCACATTTCTGGCTCATCGGGGGGAAGGAAAAAATTTGGGGGAAGGAAGGGGGGACGAAATCAAGTTGTACATCATTCACCTGGGATTAAGAAAGGTAAAAAAAGAATCGGCAGAAAGGGGAAACACTCCGGTCGACGGCAATATGGTCAACGAGGGTGTGAAGGGCCCAGGACGATCACTTCGAGGTTCGACTGGAAAGGCTCGGGATTACATGATCACGACGCTTTAAGGAGGACTATAGGCTAGGAAGGGGAGGCGAAGGGGGCTGCCTTCAACATGATATGCTGGGGAAAAGGAAAAAGAACGTCAAATAGAAAAGAGGGGCCATTAAATCATGCTCGATGCAGCTTCGCAAAAAGGACCTTAAATCTGGGTGGGGAAGAAGAAGCGGGGGAGGGAATTCAACACGCCGAAAAGAGGAAAAGAAAAACGGGGACACGAGGGAAAACATGCATGGTGATAAAAAGAGGAGACAAAAAAAGGGAGGTGGTTGTGCGTGGAGGGTATCGCCAATGAAAGGAGAGGAAAAAAAGGGACTCTACTTATCTACTACGGGCGACGCTCGGGAAAGGAAACGTCAAAAAAAAAAGAAACCTAGACTCGGTGACTGGGGGGGAAAAATCCTGCGACGGAAGACGAACCCTCCCATTGTCAGTAAAAGGAGGTGGAGTTACGCACCATCGTGGAAAGGGTTCAAAAGGACACGCTGTCACAAAAAGAGGGGGTTGGACTCTAGCCAGGAACTTCGTATAAAAGTAGCTCTTAGAATTCCCGAATTAAGGGGGGGGGGATTGGGGAGGGAGCAAAGAGTGGAAGGACCGAAAAAATCAACAAAAAAATCAAAGGGCTGTCCTAGGGAAGCAGAAAAATGTCGAAAACAGGCGCAATTCGGTCTCACAAGGGGGGGGGAACTGGAAAAAAAACTAAAAAGACTATTCGCGAGAAAAAATATTGTAATCGCGGGCAGGGACAACGCTATTGAAGATCTGAAAGAAAAACAAGCTCAAAAGAGCCCCGGGTCGAGGGTCAGGGAAGAATGAAAAAAAGGCGTCGAAAAAGATCTCTGATGGGGAGGTTGAAGGGCGGTGTGAAGGGAAGGAGTTAGGCAAGCGCGAACATCCTACGAAGGGGAAAAAAAAAGCTGCAATGGAAACAGAAACACGAGGCCAAGGGAAAAAAACACCCGGCGGGAAAGGATGATCAACCTGGGGCGGGCTGTAGGGAATTCAACGGGGAGCTTATCTATCTGGGATTACCTAGGGGGGAAGACGAAGGGGGAAGCTAGGAACGGGGGGGAGCTTGCATCATGGGGGTGTGAGAAGTTCCGGACGAAAGAGGGACCAAAAAAAAAAATTAGCGGGGGAACAATCCTCAAAAAAAATATGGGAAATGCAGAGCAGAATCAAAGCAGTACTGGACTTCTTTATGCAGCGGGCAAAGGGAAGGAGGAAGACTCGAAGGGCTTTCCGCTTCCGAAAACGGAAAGGGAAAAAAAAGAAGAGGAGGTAAAACTGTCTTATCAGACACAGGTCAGTCAGGGGAAGTAAAGGGGTCGCGGTCAGGGAAGAAGACTCTTGCTGAAGCTTAAGGTTGGGGAAGGGGGTGGAACGGGGGAGAATGGACCATAATAGTAACTATGGGAAAGAAGAAATGCAGAGAAAACCCACTGAAGAGAAGAAAACTGGAGTATACCGTTGGGGGCGGGGAGCACAACAGAAAAAATGAAAGACGGTAAAAATTCTTGGGTTCACTTAAAAAAATGCTTCTAGGTCGCAAAAGGTCGGGTCCGAACTAAAGGGAAAGGGGGCATCGGCAAAAAACAGGGCTCAGCAAGGGGAACGATCGGCTCCGCTATGTTTACGGGACCGGGAGAAAAAAAAAAAGAAAAAAAAAAAAAAAAAAAAAAAAAGAAAAAAAAAAGAAAAAAAAAAAAGCTGTCCCAGGGGGTACCCACCCAAAAAAAAAAAAGGGCGTACACTATTTAAATGGTGGACGTACTGTCCACCAGAGGGGGTCAACGCACCCCCAACGTTCTGAGCTATCGCAGAGAATTGGCGGGGGGGGGGGGGGATTTAACGGTTTGGCTGTTTTTGAAGTCGTGGGGGGGGCGGGAAACAAAAATCTGCGTTCTGCGAACTAGGTGAGGAAGTAGATCAGGGGTTGCGGGGGCTGCTTTTTTCAGTACAACAGTGTATTAAAAAAAAAAGAAAGGACTGGAGTCATCAGCCTAAGAAGAATTGAAGAAAGACATATGGTAAGAGGGTTTCGTTACGAGGAAGGGTGGGGGAGACAGTGAAAGGATGCGAGTTGAGGGGGTCGGGGGGGCAGGGGGGGTGAAAGTTGGAAGAGAAAATCTTCTAAAAGTAACTCGCCTTCAAGGGGGCAGGACTTGCAAAGCACCAAGGCATTGTTGGGGAAAAGATGGGAAAAGGACAAAAAAAAAAAAAAAAAAAAAAAAAAACCACACTTGCCTCGCAGAAAAAGGGAAGTCTAGGAAAAAGCTTTGAAAGAATACATCAACTCCGTTACAAAGGGGGGGAAGTGGACGGGGGGGGGCAGAAGTGGCCACCAGTCCAAGTAAGAAAAAGGTCTCCCGATGGGAGAGACGCCTATCAAACCGCGTTCCGGGGATGGCACAAGCAATCTTAGGCAAGGGGAGGAGTAGGGTGGGGATAAATCTTTACTTCTATGACCCGTCTGATGTGCAAAAAAAGTGCTCGAAAAGGGGGGTGACACAAAAAGAACCGTGGGAAGGCGCTTCGAGCGTTACGAAAGGGGAGTTGATGACGGGGGGGGGGAGAATTGGGGGTGGTTAAAAAAAAGAAATTCATGCCCTGGAAAAAACCGTATCGGTCTGCAAGGGGAAAAAAAAGCTTGGGAA
>Ga0179591_1358319_pt1 | contig 14040 bp, 15 predicted proteins | sample CZOMad2_1_08_16f_FD_182891 | JGI IMG/M metagenome (GOLD analysis project Ga0179591, IMG submission 182891) | Vadose zone soil fungal communities from Angelo Coast Range Reserve, California, USA - CZOMad2_1_08_16fungal (PacBio error correction) | ecosystem: Environmental > Terrestrial > Soil >...
CAGGAAAAAAAAGAAAAACGCGACAAAACCCAGGCCAAAATTGACCTTCACAGCCGTACAGCACGGGGGGAAAAGGCCAGGAAATTCCCGAAGAAGGGGAGGAAGAAGCGGCGGAGCGACCAATCCGTAAGTCGCAACCGGCAACAGGAAGGAGCAAGCGCGTGACTCGAAAATGGAACGAGGGACTACCATGTACAGGAGGGTTTCGCAGTCACATTTGAACCGCGCGAATCCAGAAACGAAGGGGGACGCGAACCTCAAACAGCCGAGAGAAAAGTCAGGGTCTCCTTTGACCTGAAAAAAAATCGGAAGGTCACTGGGACTTGGGTGTCCTCACTGCTTCCCCATGAAAGAGGCCTTACTAAGGAAACAAAGCACAAGGAAAGTGAGTAATCGTGAGCGCCTTGACCTCGGGAAAAAAAAAAAGTACCACCTGTCTTAAAAGATCACGCCAAAACGGGGGTTGCCAGATAGTCACCGGGCCGAAAAGACACTGCCCCCGGTGCGGGGGGCCAGAAGAAGACCATGAACCTTTTATCAGGGGGGAAACCAACATTACAACGAGGGGGGGGGGCGCAGGAAAAAAAAGACCCGGCAAATGTTCAAGGTGTGGTCATTTTAAAAAAGGGGAGGAAAAAAACTGACCAGTATCACCCACGGAGGTGAGCACTGCGAAACTGTTTCCTCAAGAAGTCGCTACGAGCAATAATGGGAGAAAGCGGGAATTGTCCTGGGAAACAAGGGCGAACCTCCGCGCGGCAGGGCATGACGACAAACAAAAAGGGGACACAACCGAAAACCCCATCCAAACAACAGGACCAAAAACCGTAAAAGGCCTTACGAAGTCGGGAAAACATGGAGGAAAGCCCAGTTTCACTAGCAACGAGGACCGTAAAACCAGTACACGGTGGGGAAAAAAAAAATCCAGAAGCAAAAAGATGTGACACAGAAAAAAAAAACATGGGGGGGGGGAAAAAAAGGAACTTCCTACAGGGCGCCCCCCCGTAAAAAAAGACATAATGACCGTTGACAGGAAGAAAACGTCCTCTTTATAACATTGGGCGGAGGACAGGACGGGGCAAAGAGAAGGCGGGAGGGGCAAGCTGGTGGGCGGATGAGGAAAGCTCGAGAGCCACCATCAACTGGCCGCGCGGCCGCCGGAACTCGCGGGGGCAGCATCCCCGTAAGAAAGCAAAAAGGGTAGCCAAAAAAACCTACGGGCACAAATGGAGAAAAACGGTGTGGAAGGTCCCCAAGTCCCAGAGGGGAGGTCCACACGACCAAAAAAAACCGTCTGCCATACGCACTTAAGGACACTGGGAAAACTGGCCGGACAAAAAGAAATAATAGTCAAAAAACCAGCACAAACAAATCAACCGGAACCCTGGGGAACGTGGGGAGCCTTCCAATGGTTTGGTGCGACAAAAGGAAAGACTGGACCACTGGGGAGAACGCCCAAAACCCCCCAAACGACACCTAGGGCATGAAAAAAATTAAAAAAATCAGCTCGTCAACTGGGAGGTACGGAATGGGTGTGACACTTTAAACCAACCGCGGGACGGTGATGGAGGGTGAAGGATGGCCCAGGCCGCTGCACAAAAAAGCCTTAGCCGTGGGTGAAAAAAAAGTGAAAAAAGAGACACGAAACAGCCCCCTGCTGCGGGAAGAAGCCGCGCGAAAGCACGCCTTAACAAAGGTAAAAACCACAACCACAGCCCAAACTAATCAGTTGTTCAAAAAAAGGGACAGAATCGGAGGTCCAGTCCCAGCAACTAAAAAAACAGTCCACATTAACAACCATGGTGACACGCAGTACGGGACAGCCCACGAAAAAGAGGTGCGCACCGGGGGGGGAAGTGGCTTTTGAAGGCGAGAAAGCCGTTTCCTTGAAAAGAAGGAAGATGGAAAAAACTGGTACAACTCACTAACGGGGAATGAAGGCAGCCAAGACGTCCAAGAGGGTCAAAGAACGAAAGTGCAACCGTAGGGGGACCGGGGGAAAACACACAAACACCTCTCCAGCAGTACTCAATCTGACACAAATGAAAAGCAGAGGTTTTATCACGCAAGTAAACAGATCCGTTCAATTGCCAGATACTCGGTTATGGGCTTCTAAAACTACGCGAAAAATAACAAAGCCTGAAAATTTCAATCAGAACTTTCGATGGGGGGGCTGGAAAGCAAAAGTTCCATAGGGTATCAGGTCCCATTTCCCCAGGGCAAACTGTCACAAGACCGGTACCACGCTCTCAACAATGACCAGTCAAATTGAGAAAAGCCGGGACCAGAAAGACTAAATCAAAACGATCTTCCGTGGCTGCGTCCAAAGACATCAACACCTGACCGGTCCAGGAAAGAGGTTCCGACGGAAATAACGAAAGGAAAAATAAGGGAATACACCAATGCAAAGCACCAAAGGGGGGGGGGGGGTAGAGGGTGATGCCCCGTAGACCATGAGTGGGCACACAACCTATAATGTCTGTCGTTCACCGATCAATCCGAGAGGTCCAACGAAAGCCCCCACATTTTAAAAAAATAACCAGGTCCGTGGGCCAATCGTGAAAAAAAAGAGGGATCTTAAAAGCTGAGACGCAAACTTGGGGCAGGGAGCATGCCATGCCATGGGGGGATTGAAGAAAAAAGCAAAGAAGAGGATAAGGCTGGGAAGCAGTCGGTCGTCGGGTTCAGGGGGGAAGGCCTGGGCGAACAACGCACTGGGCAAAAAAATGTGAGACGGTTCAGGCCCTCGGCCAAAGGTGCTGAATCCGGGACGGGGGGGGAGGGGCGTGTGGCCCGCAATAGGCAAAATAACCAAAACACCGGTGGGGGTTCATCTTTGGGAGTTGACCAGGGGGGAAACACGCGATAATTTGAAAGAGCTACCGAACCCGAAGAACGGGCCGTTGTTATCATAAGAGACACTCCAAACTAACTGGGATAACTGGTCCGGAGAAGCCCTGGTTCAAGTGAGGGTGGTGGACGACACTTCCAGGTCACTGCGTCCGGCCACTATCCCAGACCAGGCGTGGTTTCCAATTCATTCCCCCCCCCAAAACCACATAGCGCTCTTTACGTGCGATTACGATAGAGCCACAAACAACTGATTGAAAGGGAATTGACAATATCGATTCAGTGGGGTACAGGGTGGGTTTTTCAATCGCATCGGTCAAAAAACTGGGTCACAACTTTTTCAAAGACAGGGCCGGCCAGAGGACAGGGCCAGAACCACCGGACCACCCAAACACGCCACGGATTCCAGGGATGAACACCCGGAGATTGGCGAGCAACACTTAAACAAGCGCACGACAGAAAAAAAAAAAAAAGAAGTGACCTGCGAAAAAACCGCCAACGAACACAATGGGGTGTTATTCGAAAAAGAGGATTTTTGGGGCAGCACCCGCCTCATTTCTGGATTGCGACCCGAACTTCCTACGCGGAAAACTTCGTGCGAAGCTTTTCGGAGGAAACACGGAAAAACGGCACACCTTAACCCTATACAAAGACGAACACTTGCCCGCCGCAAAAAGCAAGAAATGATGCCTAATCTGAGCGCGCCACCAGTAACTGTGACCCCCCCCGAGAGAAAAATCGTCTTCTAAAGCACCCCTTCAAGGCTAACCTGACGGAGCAGGGCAAAGACGGAAAGGTCAGAAGTCCTTGATAGTAACTCTTGGATAAGGCCAATACATACATCCCACTGGGCAGGGAGGTTTGGACAGAGTCCTTGGGAAGCACGCGGGGGGTAAAGCGACCCATCACAGACAGTGTTCCTTGAAAAGAGGGATAACCATGTCAGGTTGGAGCTAGAATGACAGGAGGGGAGGGGCGTCCGACGAAAACTAGTTTGATCAGGGGGAAAAAAAAGGCACTTCAAGGGATGATGAAAACAATAAAGGGAACTTGGACTAAAACATCAACGCAGGGACGTGCCAAGACTTGGGATAACAATGAATAAATGCAACCGAACAAATCTAGTGCTGAACCGGGACTTCCGAGGGGTTCTTCTGGAGTTAATCGATCAAAAGGGCTTGTTCAATGGCCCTCCGAGGCAGAAGCCTTGAGACCCATGTCCCTAAGGTTCTCTGGCATAAAAAAGAGCCAGAAGCAGGGGGTGGTTTAAACGCCAACCCGAAGGGAAAGAGGCTTGGGGGGAAAATTTCGAACAAAGAAAGGGGCAAAAGGGAGGGCAGGTCAAAAAAGGAACGGAAAATCACGGTAAAAGCTAGGTCTCAACAGGAAAAAGGAGGTCCCTTGACCCCGGCCACGTGGGGGGCCGCCATTGCCGGGAACAGTTTTCACCAGGGGTGTTTTAGGTGACTAACCGGGGAATTCCTCACCGGCACGGGAGCGTTCCCAAGGCCGAGAGCACCCGTTCCAGAGGGGGGCTGGGGGGGGGAAAAAGGTATTTCCGTACAAAGCCCGGTAGTGAGCGGCGCATCCAATAACACACAAAAACGAAAAAACCGCGGTGACCAATGGAAAAGCAACCGGCAGGGGAAGCTCCACTATACGAAAGGGGGGGGGTAAAGCAGCCAGCGCCGTAAGGGAGCTACCAAAAAAAAGATTATGTGAAAAAAAGGGGGGACTCCAAATCATCAACGGGAATAGCGATTTTTATCTGGGGGGTATCAAGCAGGTGGACGCTGGGTAACGGTAGTTCAAAAAACCGCTGAAAACGAAAACTTCGGTGGCGGACACCTGCAACAAAGGGGGGGACCGGAAAAGGGTTGGTCTAAGGGATGCAAGGACGGGGGGGGAAGACTGAGATGAACAACGCAAAAAAAAAAAAAAAAAAAAGAGGCACGATTGAGAATGAAACAGGCAGACAAAAAGAGTCGAGGAGGAACAAACCTACGGGAGGAAGTCCCGAAAGAGCCGGGGAATAGGAATGTTCACGGGGGATCCTTCTGTAGGGGGGGTGCACGGGGGGCCACCCCAGGCTCAGGAGACCAAAGGGGCCTCTTTGTGCACAGGGGAATCTAAACCAGTTGTCAAAAGGAAGCGGTGAGGAAAAAGGGGGGGAGCGAACCCATTGCGGGCAGGGATAGGTTCAAAACCATCAGAGTGGGGGGTGGAGGGGGGGAAAACTTGTCCAGGAGGGGGCAAAAGCCAACTGGCCGAGGGAGAAGCCAGGGCTGCCGCTCCAGGATCGCCGCAGCAAGAAGAGCGAACGAGCAGACGGGCAGAGGTTATCCTGAAACGACTACGAAAAAGGGGGGGGAAATCCTTGACCTAACCTAACCAGGGGGACGGGCCCAACGGAACATAGCGTCCTGGCGCAAACGTGCGTCCCAGCATGCTCACCGCGACTTGTCCTACCAAGGCGGGGACTCAGGCCGATGACATCAAGGGCAACGTGGTGAAAGACTCACGCTTAAAGGGGAGCACGGGAATTCCGGCCGTCAGGGAAAAACCCTCCCACCGTACAGCCTTGAGCAGGGGGAGGGAAATGTAACTCTTCATCCTTGCACTGATTCCAACCCGAGAATCAGAAAAACCGGCAACGCCCAATGGGCCTTCAAAAATTCGACGGACGTAAGAAGTCACGGCTGACAAAAACCTGGCCGGGACTTCTCCCAAAAAACATCGTGTCGAACGAGGCATTTGGGAAAAAGGGCAATTGGGGAAGAAAAACGAAACACTTTACCACCAAAGGGGGGGTCGGGGGGAAAGTTCAAGTCGACTCTCCCGCAGAGCTGCAGAGAAAAAAAAAGGCAAGCTAATAGTGCACGCGACGGGGTGTAAAGGCAAATCGGAAGCGGGTCCCCCGCTCCTGGCCAACAGGTGTCAAAAACGGGAAGCTCCACACGTTCTGGGGGACCCGGGTCCGGGGAAATTCGGGGGGCGACTATCGGCGAAATCCCTCCAAAACGAATCTGACACCTCAGAAACAAAAAAGGGTTGAGTAAAGGACCCTTCCTTACAAGCAGCCGGAAGAGCCGACCAGCAGAAAAAAAATCAGCCGTACAGCACTTGTGAGAAGGAAGTCACAGAAAGCGAAAAAAAAGGCAGGAGCAAAGCGCCCTCCATTTGGAGGTGAACAACCCAAGGTCCTCGGGGAGACTTGAAGGGAAAAAAAAAAGAGGAATGCGGAGGGAGCTGACGAAAAAGGGGGGGGAAAGGGGACTCCCATGCCTTGGGACAAAGGAAGACAGGAACAAATGGGAGGCAAGCAAAGGCACGTCTAGAAAACAGCCTTGGTGCAAAACCTAAGGACAATCTCTTGGGGGGGAAGCAAGGCAAAAGTAAAGCAATCATCACCCTTCAAAGAAATTAGGCTTTGACGAGGAATACGGGCATGCCCACGGGCCAACGCCAAATCAACAAACAACGGTTTTGGGGGGCCAAAAAAGGGTCAGAACTGTGCCAAGAACTGTAGCAACATTTACGAACAAAAGAGCTTCCTCTTGAATGGATCAAGTCAACCTGGCGACGCAGAGTTTACAGGGGAAAGGGAATTAGTAATCAAGTCCAGCAACGGGGTCAAAGGCCCTGCACACGGTTCTCGAAAAAATCGCTCCTTAGAAAGGACAGAAAGCGTGGATCCCGACACAGCCCCTGGTGGGAGCCAAAAACGCCCAGGGCGGACGGGAAACTCAGACCAGTACCCGCCAACCGAAAGAAAAAATGCAACGTCAATGGACAAGTAGGGAGGGGGGGGGCCCACCGATGGCGGAGTCAAAGGGTCCTGCGCACTTCAAAAAACCAGTGCAAAGGGGGGGGGGGAAAAGGGGTTGTACCGTCCGCCAAAAGCACGCTTTAAACCGGGAAGGTGCCGCTCCGCAAAAACGAGGGACTCCCGGCAAACAGACAAAAAGGTTTATCCCCGTTGAAACCAGGAAGAACGGACCCCTACGAGGAATCGCGAACAAAATAAACAAGGCGAATCCTTGTGGGCCGGCCCGGGAGGAAGATCCACTCATCCTATTTCAGAAGGAGGGACGCTCAAATACCAATACTCCGGGCCAACCAGTAGTGAAAAAAAAAAAAGACCACCCGCACACTGACTCATTAATACAAAAGTCACCCCCCCGTCCAACAAAAAGGGTCCCGCACAAAACGAATTGACCTCACCCAAGGAACAGAGACTCAAGCAAACCTGGGACGCTTTTCCTGACGAAGAAGAACTCCAAGGAAACCGGGGAAAAAAAATTGCGCTATGTTAAATGGACCGAAATTTTTAACGATATACCTCTGTCCCGATAATGCTCAGCTAGTCAGAGGAATCTGGAAAGGGGGGACGGACCTAACGGGCACTGGCCTTCTGAATCGGAAAGGAGACACGTTTAACGTCCTGGCGTAGGGGGAACTGGAAAATATTGCAGGAAGATAGGAACTCTGCGGGACGTAGGGGACACAAAACAAAAAGGTTAAAAAGCCCATCCCACAACACCCCCCCGACAGGCAATGTTAGAACCGCAAACTAAAAAAAACCAAACGGAAATTAACGCCAATCGATCCAAGGAATGTTCCCTTCCCCAGTCATGAGACGGCAGTCACTAAGAAAAGGAAACATTAAAAAAACAGGGGTGAAAACACACGGAACGGGGAAACACGGAGACAGGTCAGGTACACCGTGGCCACTGAGTGCACAACGGGAAAGTCCTGGGGGTTGGCTTACATCAAATACAGATGTCCATGTCAAACCAGTGCAAGGAAAGGTGGGGGGGGAATGAGCACCGTCACTTCAATCAACAAAAATCGCGGGTCAATAAACAACAGGGATCGTTGGAACGTCGATGCTTGGTTTGGCCCAACACCAAAGGGCGAACGACGTACCGAAACGAGGATCAGGGCTCCCAAAATCAAGTATGCAATCCCCCATAGGAAGATGTGGATCGAATTCGATAACTCTCAAAACAAGACATTTGTCGTTAACACCGGTGGGTTGGAAAAAACACTTAGAAACAGAGGGAAATCGACAAGTTGAAAAAAAAAATGTCTTGCCAAAGACCCGTATGTGTTACAGTAAACCCGCGAAACCAAACAAAGCGTCCCATTGGGAAAAAAAGAATTCCCTTTCCCGGGGTACAAAAAAGACACGGACCAACAACGGAAATCTCGGGGGGAGGCATCGACCTCCAATAACCAACCCCTCCCTTAAATTCAATGACCGACAATTCAAAACAGAGGTGCCACCATCAGAACCTGAATCAGAAAACTGTCCGGGCGGTTAGGCTCCATCGGGGGACGTACAGGTCAAAAAACGGGCACCTGGGGGGCGGCAGGGTGGGCATCGAAGGTGCACCTGATTTGCACAAGCAAACTCAAAGAAGGGCCGCCTTGGGGGGGGAAAAACGGCAGGGTTCCAGCGGTCAGGACCGGGGGGGCTCGCGGGCAAGAGCTGGCAGGGGAACATTCCAGGTCCTGGGGGGGGGGGGGGTAGGGTCGATCAAAAAAAAAGAGTCGCCATCAGAGCGGTGGCAGAAAATCGGCGGACAGGGGCGAACGTGGAGAAGGAGGGCTCTTAAATGGGGGACAAAAAAATGAAAAAAGCAACCTAGGGGGGCTCACCAAAGCAGAAGGGGGGGCGTGGGGAACAACGCTCCCACAAAACGGTTTCGTTTGTCTAGCACCAGTGTCCCCGAAAGAACCCCCAAAGAGTATCGGAGCATAACAGATGGGCCTGGGGTGTACCACTAGTAAAAACGCCCCAACCCGGAAACAAAAAACACCCCCGCCGGGGAGGCCAAATGGATCAGCTGGTGGGGAGGGCGGCCCAAAAACGCGCGCAACGGTGCCCGCCGGCAAAGGGAAGGTGAAAAAACCAGAGGGCCAAAAGAGAAGGAAACCAGTAACAAGCCTGAAAAAACAAATTCAGCGCTCAAAACAAAAAAAAAAACAGGGAGGAAAAATATAAATGGGAAAACCAGCACAACCTTGGTCCCTAACAAAGCTCGGGCAACCGGGTAAATGAAACTTTCACAGCCGGGAAAAAAGGGGGTCCGTAGGCAAGCGAAAAACGCCTAATGAAAAAAAAAGGGACCTCAACCTGAATCAACAATGAGGGGGAGCGCGAAAATCACAGAAGTGGGAAATGGGGCGTTAAAAAAACCAGGGAAACCGTTTGTTGTATGACAGAAGGGGCAAGGGCAAATAACCAGGGAAAAGACAACGGGCCACTGACGACCGCTCCAGAGGAACACGGGCTGAAGGGCACGGGCCCATCTGGGTCAAAAAGGTCACGGGGGGAGGAAACGCGGAACCGGGAATACAAAAAACCCGGGAAAAAAAACCCTATGATGCACTTTATCAGACTCCCTACTGTCCTGCAGACAGCCTGACTAAAAAGCCAAAACGGCACTTCACTGGCCAAAAGCTCTCCGGTCCCCCCCGCCTACGGGTCATAGGCTTTCTACATGCACTAGTGCACCCGGGCAGGGAAAAAATGAACATAAGTTTTTCAGGGGACTTGGAAAAAACGTCAAGAAACCTAACCGTCCCTTTTCTTGGAAAGGTTTGGGGGAGGTAAAGGTGGAGGGACCTTCTTTATGCAAAAACTTGGGAATCAAAGGGCTGGGGGATAAGGGGCTGTCCGCAAGGATATCAAGGGTGGGGGGGGGGGGACGGGCAGGTTTTCAGGAATCTTTTGGTAAAGGGGCAAGGCCTTTTGCAAAGACGACGGGAAACAGTAAACACATCGGAAGGCACAGCTGGGACTTTTCGGAAAAGACAAGAAATTTTGAGCTGGGGGGACGAAAACACCGCGGGAAGTCCCGGACATTCAAGCTTCTCGGGGAGGAGTTTCGAAAGCGATCAAAAATGAGCTGGGTCCTCAAGAGTGGGGAGGTGGGGGGCCCGAAAATTGCTCTGTCATAAGCGCAACGATCGCCGGGGGTGGAAAAGTTGCCCAACTAGAAGGTGAAGAGTTCGGGGGGTAAATTACGAACCTGCCGGGAGGAAACTAAATGACCACTTACGGCTGTCCCTTGTGACATGAAAGCGTTCCTAGTGAAAACCCAAAACCCCAAAAAGCAGGGTTCAGCCCAGGGGACCCACGGTTTGTTTATTTTTTTGGGGTTTTTTTTTCGGAGGTTATATTTGGTGGCGGGGGGGTGGGTTGTGGCCGAAAGAATTGCCCTTGAAGGAGTCACAAGGAAGGGAGTGGGTTTCACCACGTTTGAAAATTTTTGGGAACTTGCGTCCATCCGAAAGACAAAGTGCCGGTGGAGGGACTCCAGAGAGCCGGCGGAAAAAGAAAAAGAATACACACTCGAGGGGTCAACGACACCCTGAACCGCCGGCTTTGTGAAACACGGGTACCTTCAACCCAACAAGAGGAAAGACCGGGACATGTGACCCAGAACCTGGCCCATCAAAAACAGTCAGAAAAAGCCGCGGTGACCGTCATTCACTACCGAAAGAAAAAAAGCTCTAGTAATCCCCTGAACCTCAGGGAGGAATTCAATTGAACGCTCAAATAAATACAAAAACGTGCCACTCAATTGAAACATCCTGTACAGGGGAAGAGGTGCCTTCAGCCCAGTCAAGGTTGGGGACGACTGAGGTCAAAAAGAGTTGTGTGGGACGTTGTGGCGGGGGGGACAACCCAGTGGCAAATTCAAGTTGGAAAAGTTGGTGCATTCAAACGACGGGCGCAGGAAGAGAGTATTCCCTTCGAGCAGAACTGAAGAGAGAAGGGGGATTACGGGACAAGCACGAGAGGCATGCCACAACTGATCCGAGGGAACAGGCCTAACCTTGATTAAAAAAGGTAAAATTTTATTAAAACCTCCTTCTGTGGTGGGGACACATGGCACACGAGAGGAGAGGGGCCTCGTTGTGAACTTAGCCGTGAGTGCGGAAGGGGGTAAAAAACGCATGCGCAAAGTTTTTAAGGCTGAGGGAGAAGAAATAGAGGCCAAAGGAAAGGACCGCTAAAAGCTGACCGGGCCGATGAGGCGGGGCATGGGACTGGAGGGGGAGGACAGCTGGGGCAGGCGATCGCCCAAAGGGCAAAGGGGATTGGAAATTAGCAACAATGCTTCGACAGAAGAGGGAATCGGAAAAAAGGGAAAAAAACGTTAGACCTGAACAAAACGTGGTGATCCAAGAACCCTCCCCATGGTAAAGGACAATACGTCTGCTTTTCACTTGAAGAAGACCTTATTGTTCTGAGGACCTCATAATACACCCCTTGCTCAAATGAAGACAGGGTCAAATCCTCAAGACAGGAATTAACTGTCACACAACCAGGGTGAGGATGGTACAAAAAATTTTCAGGAAAGGGCCGTGCCCTTGGCAAAAAGCTGACAAAAAAAAACAAAGATAAACTTCCCGAAGCGCAACAGGGATCCGGCAGTTCGGAGAAGGTCCCAAAAAAACATAAAACAGGCAGAAAAAGGACCTGACCGACTTAAGCTGCTTGCGTTGAGAGGGGGGCGCCCAGTCGTGTCTGAAAAAGACGAGATGGGAAAAAAAGAACATTCGCCAAAGGGTAAAAAACGCAATGGACGGGGTACCAGTAGACGATCAATGAAGAACAACCGCAGCTTGGCTAGCCCCAAGCGTGAGAGAGAACCGGGTGACCGCGCAGGAAAAACATCCCATTAAAGCACTCCAATCCCCAACCCATGGAACAGGAGACGCGGCCTCGGCATCCTGGAAACTCGGTTAAAAGGTACAGGCAGGAGGGGTACCGGGCTTGGCCGCGCGCGCATCGCAAGATCAAGAACGTCTAGGCTCTCAAAAACAAACACGAGGTAAAAGAGAGAAACGCAATTAGATAAACCCCAGAAAAAAAAAAAAAAAAAAGCCAAACGCAGGAACATGAACTGCGGCGTACACCAGGTTGATCGGCAAAGGAGACTATTCCCCATAGCACGAACGCGGGGGCGGGAGGACATGGGATGGAGGGGTTACCGTCCTGTCAACTGTTACAGCGGGGGGAGCAACGTGCGACTCGAACCAAAAAAAAAAAGGCAGACCCCATGAATCAATGGAAAGAAGGGACGAACACTGGGGAAAGGGGGGAGAGGGTTCCGTTGCACAGAGGCACTTGGACAAAGGCCTCTTAAGGGAAACTATGCGAAAAACAGCCGACCACAAACAGGAGGCTATACTAAGACCGTTGTGGAAGAAAAAAGGGAAGAAGCAAACGGGGGCCATCTCCTGTTTTTTAGAAGGGCTTGGGGACGACCGTAACAAAGGACCGTCTTAATCGTGCCGTGGAACGCAGGGCCAACCAAAGGGCACATACCCCTTCCTACATCATCTAACAGAAATGGGGGGGGGGTAAAAAAAACCTCAGAATGACCAGACTGGACAAACAGCTACCGGTACGTCAAAGAAGACCCGGAGGCCGGGATATTATAGAAACAAAAATTGGCACCTCTTGCGAAACAGGGAACACGAAAAAAATGGTCTTGCCATTGACCAGGTGAGGCACGCTTTCATCACAAGGCGTAGTCGCACGTCAAGGAAAAGTTCCTCACAACGTCAACCGGAGAACGCTAGGGTCATTCGGTCTATTGAACTGGGGTCCCCCCACAAAAAAGTTGGCCCGATCTCCAGTCCGGGGGGGAGGGGAGGGCCCAACGAAAAACCACCCTCTCCTGCCAAAGGGCAGAGGGTACACTTCACGCAGGGGCGAGTCTTTGCAGTTTGAAACGCACAAACCCAACAAAGTCATCCTCTCTTAACAACCAAGGAGGGGGGGAAAAAACTTAAAACAAACCGCGCAGTCACAACCGAGGTTCCCCCAGAGACCTGACGCAGCAAAAAAAAAAACGGAAAAAAAAAAAGTAAGAGGCCAAATCCAGAAAAGGCAGCGGCCAACACATGAGCGGGCCTGGCTCCTAGAAACGGGACGCCGGGGAGGCAGGGAAAAGGGAGCCACAATCGAAAAGACCGAAAACTGCCAGCGGCGGCGCGGGCAATCCCCAAACAGAGAAGGTCTGCGAAAGGGTGAAAGCACATCACGAAGGGTGGACCGACGGGAAAAAAAAGTGGTAAGGCCGTCCCCAAACGTCCCACCAAAGAAGGGCAACAAAGTTCACCAGATCCGGGAAAACACGGAAGGGAAAAGCAAACAGGACCAGAAAAAAGGATTCCTGGACACATATGCAATAAAAACCCTGGGGAAAGGAGGCCCGGGCGATGATGGGATGGGTGAAAAATTGGGTTTTCAGGGGGAATCAACAAAAGAAAAAAAAGGCACGCTAAAACGAAAAGCAAAACGAGGCAAAGAATCTTGAAAAGGCAATCGGCGACTGGGGGGGCTGGCGGGGGCGTGAATCGGGGCCTGCAAGAACCAAATCCGTCAAAGGGGGGGAAAAAGGCGTGCACCCAGAAACTCGGGCAACAACCGGGGAAAAAGACGCGGTAACTGCAACAGTGGGTGGAACGAACACGTGACCTACCGCGGGGACCAAGGGCGGAAGCAGAGACCCTGGACGCCACAGATCCAGGCGTTCCCCAGAAAAGATAGAGGAAAGGACCTAAATCAAACAGGAACAACCATGCGGAAATAAAGACACTTCACGGAAACAATGAGGGTCCGGAAAAAGTGGCCTGCCACAACGTGCAAAAGGAGAAACGGGGGGGCGTGAAATCAACGAATGGGCCAGGTCCACAGGGGAGAAGGGACTCCTTTGAAAAAGGCCGGCAACCAACCAAGGCAATTGGGGACGAATGTCAAAAAAAAAAAAAAGGAACTAAAACGTTAACGTGTAGGGGGGGGTTGAAAAAAAAGTTGGAAACAACAAGGAGGCGGAAGAACGCAGGACTGACCGGGCCAAGAAAAAGGAAATCGGAGTGAGTCAAAAAAAAAAGGCGGCAAGGCCAAAGACGGCCGGTTGATGAAAATTCGGACCCTACGAACATAAAAATCGGAAAAGGTAAAAGGCAAGAAACGCGCGGTGGAGGAACATCTGACAGGAAGTATCGCCCGAATTGAAAACCATGGACGGAATGCAAGGGGGGGGGGTAGTCACCAACACGACTCCCAGAAACCATTCCCCCCAGTTAAGAAACCAGGTACATCCTGAAAAAAAAGATTCAAAAACGTCTTCTTTTCGGCCAGGCCGACGGAAAAAACAC
>Ga0179591_1254990_pt1 | contig 14039 bp, 15 predicted proteins | sample CZOMad2_1_08_16f_FD_182891 | JGI IMG/M metagenome (GOLD analysis project Ga0179591, IMG submission 182891) | Vadose zone soil fungal communities from Angelo Coast Range Reserve, California, USA - CZOMad2_1_08_16fungal (PacBio error correction) | ecosystem: Environmental > Terrestrial > Soil >...
AAGGGGAGAAAGGTCGGGCCGGATATAAAAAGTTCCACACGCTTGTGAGGTAACAATGTGTAGAACAGAAACTCTGGCCGTTGGGAAAAGAAGAAGCATAAGACTTGAACGCGCAATAGAATAGGTGAGACGAACATCCATGATGAAAAACATGCCCCCGTGTTTGAAGGTAAGTTGCTGCTCGCTGTCAGGCCTCAACGCGACAGGTCAACAAATTTCAGTAAGCAGGACCAAAGTAACGCCGTGCGCAACAAACAAGCACAGTTTTCATAAAAAAAAGGGGAGAATTGCGTCACGCAAAGAAAGTTTAAACGCAAAAAGGCCGGGTTGACCAACATTCATTCAAAAACGACAAACGAGTTCTAATGAATAAGACGACCGACCTACCCGTTTCCGAACTTAAAACAATCATGGTTCGTCACAGGTGGCGAACCTGGGTTTTTGGTCCTACGGGGTGTACCTTCAAGTTCGTGTTCAGTCAAGAGTGGGAAAAAACATATGATTGGCAGGGACCGGCACCCGACCATACGTGCCAATCTTATAAGGGATTAGAAATTGGTTGGGAAATCATAGCGGTCGGGACGGGCCTCCCAAATTGAAGGATTGACCCGGGGTCGTCTGTGAACGCTTTTCGCAACGGTGCGAAGAACCTGAAACCAAAGTCGAATTTGTGGCAAGGGGGAGAAGGAAACTTCGTCAGAGAAAAGCTCAAGGCAAAGAAAACTGAGTCCATAGAAACCGAACAAAACCAAACGTGGGCATGTCAAGGGAAGACAGCCAAGAGCATCGGTACACATGCACAGGGGTTTCGAAGCTTTTGTGGGAGGTCAAGCATCACCCATGAAGTTGGACTAGGTGTAGCGAGGCTTCAAACAACCGGAAGGAGGGGACTACACAGGCCGATAAGGAAAGAGAGAGCAAGGTCGTCTTTGAGCAGGGGAGAATTTAAGGTTGGGGATTCATTCAACAAAGGGGGGGCATTAACCCTTAAAAAATAGGCGCAATAGCAACTTCCAGGCAGAAAAAGAGATAAGTTAGTCTAAAAGCTTAGGGGGAAGAGGACATCCACAGACTAGAAGGAGTGTTGAAAAAGGTCCCCACAGGGGGGGGGGAGTCAATTCGTGTTGAATTTCTCTCCATGGAAAAAGTCTCCAAAAAAAGAGGGCACCTCGCAGAAAAAGCGAGAAGAAAAGAAGTTCCGGCAAGGGTTTAGAGTGTCTTGTCACCGGCCAAGGTGGGGGAGAAACGGCATTTGAAACAAAAGATACTCTTAAATCAAAAACCGCGGGGGTCAATAATCAACCAAGTAAGTAAGGAAGGCTAACACTCAAGTCTATCACGAAAGAAAAAAAAGGGGGTACGCGTGGATGAAGCATGAACAGGAAAAAAAAAACCACGGCATTAAACAAGGAAACCATACAGGGTATCTTGGGGGGGCGTCCCACCTAAGAGGAAAAGACCACGAATTTGATCACCTGGAAAGAACAAAGTTTCCGAAATACTGTTCAGCATGGGGGCCTTTGGGGTAATAAGAAGGGACTTACCTCCGCAAGACGGGTGGTTGAGGTTTCCGATGGTGACGATTACTAGTCCAACCAAATTGGGAGAATTCACCCCAGGCAAGGTGGCAAGCGGCGGGCAAAAGGGGGAGGCTGAAGGTGCCTCCGGAAACGAGCCATCCCATGAGAGATTATAGGGATAAAAGGATACGAAATCGCCCCAGAACACGACACACTGAGATTTTTGGATGTCGTAGATTTTGATCCTGAAACTGTGAAATCACCGAGATCGGAGTTTACTGGTTAATAATGGTTAATCTAAAAGAGGCACGTAGCACAAGAGTTCGCAAGTACGTGGTGGTGGGGAGTGTTGAGTTAGTGAAAAACAAACGGTTCCAAATTTTTTTTGTTTCGTGATGATCCCCATTGGATAATTGGCAGGGTGGGGGGGGGTAAGACTTGGGGGGGGGTGGGCGTTCGTTGTCGCCCAATCCATGTCAAAAGGTCACGGTGAAATCAGACCGAATAGAACAGAACTCAATCGTAGTGACGTATTACTAGATGCAAGAAACGAAGCGGGAACAATCAGTGAAAACGGGCCGTGAGTGAACAAAACCCAAAAGGGGTAAGGAAGTGCGAAGGACAAGACATGAATCGACGTGAGTAACGGCTATGAGCTGGGCAAGAATAAAGAGGGGGGGGAGTTTTTACACATTCCGCAACATGGGGGTCTGGGCCAAAGGTTCAGCGGACAAAAAGGTAGGGGAAGTGTAGGCACGGAGACAGGTGAACAATCCCTCGCTGTGTGCCTCTGAAAGAGATTTGGGTAATCAACTTCTGTGAAGAGTCTTCTCCCAGTGGTCGTGAACCTCTTTCCGTACCCAAAAACACCCACGCCGCCTGAGCCCACCAAGCCAACCTTCGATCACGGGGGGGGGGGGGGGGTCACTACTGCAAAGTGACTTTCCGCAATCCAATCCACTCCATGGTAGTGTATCTGACCGCGTGCTTTACTCCAATAAGGGGCCCGGGGACGAATTGGCTCAAGCTACTAACAACCCATCAGCAAATACTTGGAACCAGTTTTCAATCCAGAGAACAAAAACGACTTACGACGTTCCCTTAGGGAAAGCTGGCAAAGGGGGGGAAACGCCCGGCTATCGTGACAAAACTTTTTTGAGGCTTCAAGATTGTACATCTCACCTCTACCAGGTGAGGCAAGGAGTGAAAAGGTCCTTATGTGCTACTATCACTAACGCAATTATCCGGGATCCTCTAACCGGGCAGAGAGAAATCCTGATGAAAGGAGAAAGAGCCGACTTTACTCTACTTTCAGCTGCTGTCTTGGGAGATGATAGAACTAGCCACATGGTTACGCAACTGGGACAATGGAGCACCTGGTAGGGGAGTCCCTGAAAGAAAGGAAAATGAAGGGTTGGAAAAACAGGCGTGAGGGGGGAAAAAAAGTTTCCCAAAGGGGCAGTGAAATAAAGCTTGTGTAGGGGAGACGCGATAACCTGCCGGTCGTTGGGGGGATAGAAACGAAAACGACGAAGAAAAAAAAACAACACATGCCCTGCTGGGAAAATCGTCTGAAAGCAGGGGCGGGGGGGGGTTCACAGAGAAAGATTGCGGTTTAGAGGTGATTTTTAACGGCCACGTGGTCGAGGACGCCGTGAGTGGAAAAAAGTACGCTGTAAAAAAATAAGAAAATCGGTCCAAAAAAAACCTGCATGGAAAGGTGGCAGTCCTACAAAAAAGCAAATCTACCTTAGAAAAAAAAAGGTACTTTGGTGTTGGAGAAGAGAGAACGACAAGTGAGGAGGGGGGGGGAAAGTCGGAAAGGAAGTCATGACGAAGGGAAGTAGATGCCGAGAGAAGACTTTCCTAGATGCAGAAACTACTACTGGGGGGTAACTGACTAAGGCAGTGAAAAGGCGTTGTGATAGGGGGACGATTAAGAAAAAGAAGGGGGGACCGAGAGTGGAGCCGAGTTAGCTGAGGCCAACGAAGTGGGGGAGAATACGGTGTTGAAAACTAACCACCACGAAGAGGTATCCTACAGAAGACGAAATACGGTAGAATATAAAAACGGGCCATAAAAAGATAAAACAAATGGAATTTTATACTAGATTTTTAAATGGAGGAAAACTTAAACATGAAAATGCGGGGGGGGGTTCGTAATAGGAAAAAAAATTATAACACTGAGAAAGTTAAGAGCATCTGGAGGAAGAGAAAGAAACTTGTGGAAGGAAGCAATAGGCCAAAGAGTGTGCTTGGCAGACTCCATTCTGTCAATAGAAAACGGGTCACCATTCGAAAAAAGGGGAATGACAGGGGCTGATCCATGGTAGTAAGGAGAAGAGAAAGAAACTCTGCACTGAGACATCTGGGTCCTGTCTTCGAAATTTCAGTAAAGCAAGGGAACAAAAAAAACGGGGCTAAGGTTGGGGAGGTCCGCCCCCTTAAGGGGGGAAAAATGAGGAATAGTTGAGCGGAGGCCACGTGGAAAGGGGAAGCCAGGGGGAGCTGAATGACGGACTGCGACAGGTTTCGAAAAAATCAGGTAGGGTCAACCAGGAAAGAGCATCCAACATTGAGTAGGGTTGAAACAGCGGAGAAGAGTAGAGGGTAATTGGTATCAAAAAGGAAAACGTACGACAAAAACCCAGGGTGGAAAGGATGAAAGAAGAAACCCCAGAATTGGGCGGTAACAAAGATTTGGGGGACGAAAGCGTCACCCTGGAAAAGGTAAAGAGTAGACTTGCCCCCAGAAACAAGGCAACCTAATCATGTAAACAAAGAGAGGTAAAGAACTGTTGAAAAGCAAGGCTACCAGATAGATCTTTATGCACAGTTTCAATCAATTGGAAACCCGAAGAAAATCAAGGAACCTCCCTCGGTTGAGAGGTGGCAGACAAAAACAGCATTGTCTTCACAGAGAAAGACGCCCCTTTATAGCTCTCGCTCCGCTAATGGTTGAGTGTCGCCATGATACTCCTTTGGGGGAAGAAACTGACTTAGATTACCTCAAAAGGACTAAACAAAAAAAGGTGTGACATGGTGGAGTAGCGCTGGAAAGAAAAACACCTGTTCCGGGGGTGATAGGTAGGGGATTACAAGAATCTTCTTGCAAAAAATTGATCCAGGTGGACGAGGAAAATGGGGAGCCAATACAAAGGAAGGGGCTTGGTCGGAAAAAGGACCAGCATTTTGAAAGGAAGAGAACAGATGCGTTCACCGTGGAATTGGGAAGTGGGTGGCACGATTAAACATGAACGGAAAATCCGACTAGTAGAAAAAAGTCACATTCACGAGGGTGTAAACCAAAAAAAGGGAATTTTGTAAGGGAAAAAAAAAAAACGGAAGCAGGAGAACGGGAACAACTGGTTCGCAAAAAAAACTACACAGCAAAAAACATAAGGGTTTACGTAACAAAAAAGTCCGTCGTCCAAAGGGAGAAATTCAGACCGGCAAACTATAATTCCAAAAAAAACGTGTGGAAAATGTCTGAAAAAAAAGGGGCTTGGCGGAACAACCCTTGTGGAATAGTTGGAGAGCAAAAAGGCTAAGTTTGGAGACAAAAGGGGGGGTCCGGCTAAAAGGTTTTAAAAGAAGGGCGATGCCAGGCTCACAGCAAAACAGGAAAAAAAAAATAAAAAAGGGGCAGGACTGACAAATGTCTGGTGGTATCAGAGGAACACTTTTGGCGAGGGGGGGGGTGGCGAAGGGTAGCATTTGCGGTAAAACGGAAAAGGGTCATGACTTTTAAAAAAGAAATAACAAAAGAAAGAAGGTTTAGAAAAAAAATCGCCTTTCATAGAAGAAGAATGGGGGAGCAAATTTAACCCCTGTAAAAAAAACCTGACGATATGCGGGGGAGAAGAACATGCAAGAAAAAACAATGATCCATTGAGAAGGGGGTTTGTGAGAAAAAAGAGCAACCCACGTTCACGAACTCAAAAATTGGGTCCGCGTGCACTGAGGGGTGAAAAGAAAAAAACATGCAAGTGGAGAAAGAAAGGTTAGTGCATGCAGCTGGCTTAAAGCCAGGAAAGAACAAGAGGGAAAAAGGTGATATCGTGGAAGGAATAGGCTGTGCTCAGGCGAATCTCATTAAGCAGGCGATAAAAAAAGGAAAGGTCTGGGGGGAAAGGATCGGGAAAATCTGAGGAAAAAACACCCAGAAAACACCCGCTGAAACCCCTGGACGTGTACATAAACGCCAAAAACCATCCTCAGAGTCAAGAGAGAAATTGGGGGAACAAATGTCCGGAAGACTAGGGGAGAAAGGGGCAAGGGGTCAGTCCGATTGGTAGTGTAACTGGGAACTCTCTTTCTCAAAGAGAGTTAGAGAGAAGCGCCCCAGATGCTAGAGAGGGAGGAAGGGTTGTTTGACAAGGAGGATTTTGTAACAAAAAAGGGGAGGAGGGAAAAGATTTAAAAGCACCTGTCGGGGGAACGGGGGGGGAAAAGGTGATCTGCAGCAAGAAAAAAAGAGTGAAGAGTGGGTTTCGGAATTTATTCAGGAAAAGGACTAATCAATCGTGAGAAGCGAAGGCGGAAAGGGGGGAGTGGATCGGGAGTGTCATTCTTCCGAGGGGTGTCTGTTGAAAGAAACCACTCACTCAATCTGCAGAAGGCAAAAAAAAGAGACATAGATGGTAAAAGGGTCCTTTATAAACTGAACATCCCGCGACGGAAATTAATCCGCCATTTGGGAACGCAAGAAAAAGGAGTTCCTAAAGATGGTCACGGCTTATGCGCCGAAACTCACGGACCGAAGGGAAGGCCGCTGGGGCCCTGAAAAAAAATGTGGGAGACCTAGGGAAATAGGCAAGGAACCTAGAAGAGAACTACTCGCGGTAAAAGGTCAGAAATGAGGGGGTCCGGAGGAAGCCTGACCACAAAAAATAATCCCGCTAAAGCTTCGAGGAAAAATCTACGAGACCATCCGCAGAACAACCGACCTTGACTTAGAAGCGGAAAGTTGGGTGGAACGACGGGCGTAAGGAAAAACGGGCAGACAAATCCCGACGCCAATCTAGGGAGGATGGAGCGCGCGGCAAAACCCCTAAAAAGGCCCCCGCGGCCGCTCAAGTAACATTAAAGAGGATGGCTCACTGTTCAGGAATGCAAGTGGGTTCCGGAAGAGGAATATTCGCAGAAAGTTCCACCTTGTCCCTAGTGGAAGGAGAAAAATTCGCGACAAAGCACTCAAAAAAAAAGTTCGCAGAGATTGGGTTGAGACAGCAAAAAAGCCAGGCAGGAAACTAAAAAAAAGCGAGAAAGGCCGTAGGGGGCACGGGACATCCCGCCCAGGGGCGTACTGGCAAGGAAAAAAACTCCACCTTTGCTGGTTCCTAGTGGGGTGGCTCGTCATACAGGGGGGTCCGTGGTCATGAAAAGAGAGAGTACCCCTGGGGGGGCGATCGTCGGTCTCACAATGTGTGGTGGTCATGCTGAAAAAAAAAAGACTGCGCCCTTTAGAGTGAGGGAAAATCCAATGTCATGGTGGGCCCTGGGACGGGGGGAAATGATCTTGACCTGCAGTTGGAAAGCTGACAAGAAAGAGTAGAAGGAGGGGCTATCGTACCAAGACTGGGAAGAGCCCCCTCAAATACAAAAAAAAAAAAAAAGGGTCGCACTAGAGCTAAAATCAGAAGGAGGGGGGGAAGGGGTCAACGTCACAGGGGGAAGGGTTTTCGTACATCGTAGGTCCAGACACCGAAAGGGTCTTGGGTCCCTTGGGAAGAGGATTTCACGATTAGAAAGGTTTTGGGCAAAAGCGAAAGGAGAAGCCGGTCCAAAGCCGGAATCTGAACAGAGAAACATTAAATTGAAATACAAAGCCAAAAGCAACGAAAGAAAAGGCCGACAGGTTTCGAACTGTAGGGAGCCAGTTGCAAAGAGAAGACTAGACAACGGTCTCTACAAAGGCTCCTAGCGAGAGTCGTGAACAAAATCTAGTCGAAAGGAAGAAAAAGGTATGCTCTGACGGGCGGGGGGGACGAGATAGGAACGCGTAAAAAAGGGTTGTTAACCGGCTGAAACAAGGGAAGGGTACTCAGGCTGGCTAGAGTAAGGGGGTCTTCCTAGAACGGGGGGAAAGGAGACTGACGTGTACCGATATATTAAAAAAAAGCTGAAAGGGGAGACTAGGCAAGAGAGTGGAACCTTTTTGGAAGAAAGGGAGAGGTGCCGCACCCGAAAAGGCTTTGTGGCAGCGTGGGGGAGGGGAAAAGGGGGACTCAGCAATACCCTATGCAAAGAAAACTTTACTTGGACGGAGAGGGCCACACAAATTGAGGTATGGGAGAAGATGGAAAGAAAGTGAGACAGAACCCAGATAAAAGGGAAAGAAGAGATAACCGAAGTGGGAGACTTGGGCTGTTAAGGCCTCTAACTTCACCAACAAGAAATTCGTTGAGAGGGGGAGGATTTCAGAGAGACATAAACGAAATTCCTGCTGGAGGGAATAGAAACAAGAAGAACAGAAAAGGTCGACAAAAAGTCCCCCCCAAAAGAAAAGTAGCAACGGTAAGAGCTCAACAGGGGACAAAGCTGGGCCAAGGATAAAATAATTGAAAAGATAACAATGACAAAAGAGAACTGTCGGGATGGTGTCGCCGGGAGGAGGTATTCGTCTAAAAGTAAATGAGGACCTAAGGAGGGTGGGCCCTTGGAACGACAAAAATAGAGGGAAAGCTCCGTGTGCCGAAAGGAGTGCTCTTCTCCCTGGGGTCTAGTTTGGGTCCTGGGTTCCTTTTCTGGATTGGAGCTTCTTTCCCGAGGATGACAGTCCCTCCCAGTCGTAACGGGAAGTGTGTGGGTTCGGGGTGATTTAATGTGATATAGGTTTGGGGAACGTGGGCCTCGTACTGCAATAACGCGGGGTGTGTTGTGAGTTATGTAGGTAGAGGAAAGATCCCCGGAGATCCCCTGGTGGGCTTGGTGACGCTGCCACCTCAGTGTAGTTGAGTACGCGAGCGTGTGACAACGGGGTGTATAGTTATCCTTGGGGGTCAAGGGTTGGATGGGGAGTGACTGCGGTGGTCGGGTGGCGGAGGTGGTGGCTGGTGTGTTAGGAAGTGGAAGGTGCTGCGCTTGGAGGGATATGGATCTTGCGGTGATTGAGATGGTATATGCGTCGCGGGGTTTGTCGTAGTTGGGGGGATCAAGGACGTAGGGGAACGGTTAGATATACCCGCTTGGTAGGATTTCGTGGTTTTTAAAGGATGGGCTCTTAAAGTTGGGACGTAATTTTTCCGAGGGACGGGGGAGGGATGTTGGTGTCTGGTGTGGTGGGGGCAAAGACTGTGAAAAGGGTCGGGGGGTTAGAGTATGGGCGGCTGCGGGGGGGTCCTGTTGGCGTACTTTCAGAGACGTGGTCTCTACGAGTCAGTTCTGTTGAGATCGCTGAACGTTAGCCGTGATTTCCGGTCGGTTCAAAGCGGGGGGGGGTTTAGTGAGGTTACGTCACCTGGGGGTGGTGCAATCCCCGACTCATCTGGTCCCTGGGGCACAAACGTAGGGGGTGCGGGACAGGGGGGTGGGAGAGAGGTGGGGGACCGGGGGTGGAAGGCTCTAATGTCGAACTAAATTCTCTTATTTAAGGGGCTACGGGCCGGTTTGGGAGGGTACGAAATGGCTATGCCAGGGTACAATACTCGATCATGCATTGGGGTGGCGGTAGTATTGAATGGGGGCTCAGAGGGAGTCGGTCCCAGGTTAGTTGAGTGCGGGGGAGAAAGGTTGTTATGATAAGTATATGATACACGAGTTGCCGTATGAGGGTGTGTAGTGTAGATATATTTCAGGTAAATGTTTGAGGGGGGAAATGAGTCCGCAGAGGCTTGCGTGGGGGTGTCGCCTAATATAGGCAAAGTGGCTAGATCCGCCAATAGGTGCGATATGATTTCGGGGGATTAAGGGTGAGTTTAGTGTTTTCACGTGATAACCTAGGATTAGACGTCCGAGCGTGGGGGTTTGGTATCCGCTAGCAGCTCCACCTTCGGAAAACTTAGCTAATCAAGCTTGTTACCTATTGAGGGGAAATAAGTGATCGAAAATCAGGGAGACTACTAGCGGAAACGGGCAAAAAAGGAAAAATTTGCGGAAAAAAAAAAACCTGCCTGAAGAGAAAGATGAAAAAGGGGGATAAACCAGGGATAGGCTCTAGGAAGAAAAAAGGCCAAAGGGGGTAGAATAAATGCACGCAATGGCCTAGACTCGATTTGAGAAGGAAGAAAAGGTTGCCTGAGGACACAGAACTGGGGAACTACACCTCGAGCCACGAAGAGAGACAACTAGGGAGAAAGGAAAAAATGCCACGTCTTCCTCCACCACACCTGTCAGCGGAAAAAGAGCCCAGAAGGAAAGGGAAAAACTTCATACCAACAAAAAAAGAACTGATAAGTAAAACGAAGAGCGCGAATAACCGGGGGAGAAAAACACTTGTAGGTTAAGAAGAAAGAGCAATAAAGGCTACTGACCTAAATACTCCGAAAAAAACGGCTTCGGAAGAGTGAAAAAAAAGGGGGTTCGACCAAGAATGATAGAGAAGGAGGAGAGATATTCCGAGCAGAGAATATACGAAAAAAAAGTGCCACCCGTGAACAAACATTTGAAAAGGGAAGATGTAAAAGGGGAAAAGGAGGGAGAGTCGGAAAGAAAATGCAAACTATAGGGCATTACATGCCGCGCGGGCCCTCCGCCGTCACCAAAACTGATCAGGAAGGAGCCGTTTTTGAAGAGAAGGTAGAAAAGAGAATAAGAGTAAACGCGTAGTCATGTCGACGGCACTGACAGGGAAAAGAGCCAGGTGAGAGAAATCTTACAATCAGCTCTAAGGCGGAAGTTCCGTCAGAAAAGAGCAAAGAAGGACCACATCTGCAACGAAACGGACAGTACGTCGTGATGTGATGGAGACCGGGAGGAAGAGAGGAGCAGTGGCGGGCATAAATAAAGAAATGCATTGTTCTAAGAAAAAGATGGCTAACAAGCCCGTCAAAGGGGAACGCAGTGCGAGATGAGAAAAATCAACCGAGCTCCTACAGAGCGAGAAGCCGAGAAGCTAGGAGGAAGGATGCTTTTAGAATTTTACGTCAGAAATTAATTTTCGCACCAAAAAAAAATTGGGTTGGGGATCGATCATAGACAAAAAGAAACGATTCGGGTTGCAGGCCCTGGAAAAGATAAAAAGTGTCAAAAAAAGATCTCCGAAGAGGTAAACCGGACCGCCGAGCAAAGAAATGAATTGGCAAGATCCTGTGCTCGAAGAGGAGGAGGTAAGACTATAAAAAAGGGAAACCAGAGAGAACCAAGATCGAAAGAACCATTCGATATCCTATTGGCTACATCCCGAGGGGAGAGGGGGGAGAACTCTGGAGGAAGGTGGTAGGCGAGAAAAGCTTCACAGCTTGACGTATGACCCGAAAGGGGAAAAACCCCGAAATGTGTCATGGATAGAATAGGGACGAAGCGAAGGGACGCGCCAATAAGATAGGGGGGTCGGTCGGAGGAAAAGAAAGAAAAAAGCGCTGTGGAGGGGAAACATAATAAATGGCAACAAAGGAAAGAAGAAAACACGGGCAAAGGCGGTCGCCATGGCCAGGCAGTGGCCCGAGAAAGAACCTTTAAGTGAGGAAGAAAGGGGGGTCGACTATACAAAAAAACGGGGGCATGACTCATGTGGTGGGGCGATTTGGGGATAGCAAGAGAGATAGGAAAAAATCATTTCCACTGCCAGAAGAAGGAAGGATAGTGTATGGAAATAATAACAGTAGCGGTCCTGTTGAAGGGTTAGGACACGATGGGGGGTACCAAGCACCCGTGAAAAAAAAAAAAACCGAAGCTGGTTAATATGGAAATCCATCTGAAGGCAGGACACTGGGGCCGGAAGGGGAAGGGCCTCGCTGGCACGAGAAAACAAGCAGCGGGTCAAAATTGGGGGCCGAAGAAGGGGGGGGGACCAGGAAGAGCCAACAACAGAGGGGGTTCGATCAACTGTACGCAAGGGGTAGTAAAGAAAAAAAAATCAGGTTAAGAAAGATAAACAAGGAGGCATTCTAAGGCAACGTTCGAAGGAGGATAGGAAGGGAAAATTTTAAGTAAGTACACCCAATCATGCGGTGGAGGGTGTCTAAAAAGTTTTTAAAGTCGAACGAGCAAATTGTGGGAGGGGTTCTTCCACGTACAACAAAAAAGGTCGTGGGACGGACGGCCTCCGACAGGACAACGGATGTTCGGATGTTCAATCAAACTCAATACAGCGAAAGGGGGAAGCAACAGGTAGGCAAGGAACCATAGGAGAAGGGAAGCTTTTTCAACCTGAGGCCTGTGAGGAGAACTGATCATGTCATATGGAAATGGGAGCGAAAGGGGGCCAGGTCCAAATGGGTCAAAAGGGGAGTATATCTCATTGGACAATCATCACGGACCAATCACCAGTATGAACATTTCCACTTCAACTAACCGGAAGACCCAAAGAAGGGATCTTCCAAGGGGGTACATACTACAGAAATCCAAAACAATGATCATGATATGAATGGCGCTTTCTACTGAGACACTCAGGGAAAATAGCGCTTCTGGGTAAAGAGTTACTATTTGAAGGGGTTCTAGATACACGACATAGGGGTGGTGTGGAAATCTTCAGGCGCAATGGGGGCGTACTCTGGCATAGAAAACTCTCATGATCATCTTTCGAAACTACGAGGCCCTGGTAAGCACTGGGGGGGGGGGGGGGGGGGGGGGGGGGGGGGGGGGGGGTGGGGGGGGGGGGGGGGGGGGTGTGGGGGGGGGGGGGGGGTGGGGAGGGTGGGGGGGGGGGGGGGGGGTGGGGGGGGGGGGGGGGTGGGGGGTGTGGGTGGGGAGGGGGGTGGTGGGGGGGGGGGGGGGGGGGGGGGGTGGGGGGGGGGGGGGGGGGGGGGGGGGGGGGGGGGGGGGGGGGGGGGGGGGGGGGGGGGGGTGGGGGGGGGGGAGGGGGAGGTGGGGGGGGGGGGGGGGGGGGGGGGGGGGGGGGGGGGGGGGGGGGGGGGGGGGGGGGGGGGGGGGGGGGGGGGGGGGGGTAGGGGGGGGGGGGGGGGGGTGGGGTGGGGGGGGGGGGGGGAGGGGGGGGTGGGGTGGGGGGGGGGGGGGGGGGGGGGGGGGGGGGGGGGGGAGGGGGGGGGGGGGGGGTGTGGGGGGGGGGGGCAACGATAATTTCAATAGTGACAGTTGAATGTAAAATAAAGGAAAGTCTTGGACACTAATCGGCCACAAGTCATCCTAACGAAAGCGGCAGCTTTGGTACTAAGTTGGGGTCTTTAAAACCCCTTCCAAGTTGTGAAGGGACACAAAGGGGGGGGGCCAAATCATACTCTTAAAGAAAGGAAAGCATCAAAAAGTGAGATGAAATGCAAAAATCAAAACAAAAGGAATGTCCTGAAAACATTTAGACTGCGGAATTAGAAAATGTCGGAAGAAACCTTACAGAATTTAAGTCAGGGGGGAGACTAGATGTGCAGAAAAAAGAGTCACCACACAGGCAAGCTATGTCTGGGTAACTTGTTGGAGAATGCGTAAGACTTCAATAAGACGTGGTGGAGGTGCAGATGTGACGATGAAAATCCAATTGCTAAGCCAAACTTAGGAGAAGTAGTGCGAACCCTGGATGAAGAGTGCCTAAGAGAGAGGCCAGCCAACATGAAGGGAGAAGAGAAGGAAGATCCAGCTACCAAAGGGAGGATTGTTACTTCAGGGTTTAAGGGCACTTAAAGACTCAAGAACGAGGTTTTGGTGAGATCAGACCATGGACTACCAATCGAGTCTCAAAATTAAAGTAGTTAATAATCTGGGGAAGTTTTTGATGAGATACACATGTCGGTCTCTGTCGACGACGGGGGGTCTAGGGGAAGAAAATCAGCAATTTCAAGGAAGGGGGTGGGGGGGCAGAGCAGATCAAAGGAATACATTAAGGTAGGACTGCAAAGCGAAAAAATATCACGCAATGAGAAGGGGGGAAGGTGACAAGATAAGAAGGGCTTCTTTCAGATCCGACATATCTGATCGATAAGATTGATGGAAAAGAGTACATAGTCCAGGAAAGGGGGGCTCGTCTGAAACAAAACAAAACGTCCCTACGGGCGAGACCGGGTATTGGAGAAGCAACGTAAGGGAAAAAAATTGACGAGGGTCAAAGGCTTGAAACAGCATCTTGGGGTAGAAAAACTGGGACATGCTCAACATAAAAAACGCGGACAAAAAAAAATCCAAAAGGTCCGGAAATCTTATTTGGAACATGGGCGCACACTGCGAGGGAGTTCTAGTACGCATCAAGGGGAAGTATGGTCATATTGACGGCGTCAGAACAGTCCTCCATGTCAAGACGAAGCCGGTCTCCACTAAAAAGAAACGACTTAATGGTGATAGGTGAACGTCCAACCTCGATAGGGGAATGAAAACGTTCTTACGTCAGTCCAACTACAAGCACGTAAATTAAGGAGAAAAATTTAACGGATGAAAGAAGTAGCCAATATCAAAAACGAAATAGGGGAGGAA
>Ga0179591_1291364_pt1 | contig 14039 bp, 13 predicted proteins | sample CZOMad2_1_08_16f_FD_182891 | JGI IMG/M metagenome (GOLD analysis project Ga0179591, IMG submission 182891) | Vadose zone soil fungal communities from Angelo Coast Range Reserve, California, USA - CZOMad2_1_08_16fungal (PacBio error correction) | ecosystem: Environmental > Terrestrial > Soil >...
CAATTTCACACGGCTGGAAAAGTCCAAGCAAAGGAGGATGCTGCAAAAAAAAAAACAAGAAACAGGGCAAACCAGGGATCAAAAGTAGTAAGGGGGGGGATCCCGAAGTCACTCCCTCCGCACGAGGGGAAAACCGCCAGGTGTATTCATGCGAAACGAGGGACGGCCAAAGAAGAGGAAGGCTTATGCCCTAATTACGAAGGTGGGACCCATGGCGCGAATCAAAAAAAAAAAGGGAGGTTTAAGTTTACAGGCCGGCAAAAAGGGAATGCTCACCAGACAGGGGGGGGTGGGGACAAAGCCGAAGAAAGAAAAGTGGTTTTGACCCATGACTTGTGAGAAAACAGACCAACTACAAAAACCAACCAAAAAACCCTTCAAATGAAATACAGGGGAAAAACAAGAAACGGTTCGCGGCGGATGAGGGGGAAAAAACTCCTCTCAATGGATAGGACCCAACAAAAATAATTCAAGAACGAAGTTCGGATAACTTTGGGAAAGTCGCAGACACAAGTAAAGAATTCCAACCTGCTTGAAAGACGTCCGAGCAAAGGGGAAGGTGCCAGACGGTAGAACCGCACGGTGCTTTGTCAAAAAGACAACGGGGACTCGAAAAAAAAAAATAACTGGCCTACGGGGCAATGAGGGAACGCAGCAGTGGCACAAGAAAAAGGGGGGGGACCTTTCAGTTGTAACCCCAGCCCTCGATTGAAACCAAAAAACCATAAAACCCCAAAATGTACAACAAAAGAAAAAAAAGGATAAACCGAAAAGGACTAACGGAAAAAGGGGTCACAGGACCATAAGAAGTTGGCTGGGGAAAAAGTTGCGGCCAGAAAAAAAAAAGAAAAAGCACGCCCGGGGGCAGTGGACCTTTTCTCGGGGGGGGGAAAAAAAAAAAAAAAGAACCGCGGAGGGGGGGGGGGGGTGGGCGGGTAAAGGACAAAAAAACTAGGCAAAAACCGAGCTGGGCGGGATTGGGGTAAATCACGTACAAAAGGACAGCGTGTTAACAAAAGGGGTTCCCTTTTCAGGAGTTGGTCTTTTCAAGCAAGGGCAGTGGGGGGTAAGAAGGGTCAAGTGGGATCTGGGGGTTTATGGGGTTGGGGATCCCGCGATGATCAGAAAAAACGTGGGGGGAAACAACCGCAGGGGAAGCGAGTATGTAGCAGACGCAGAAAAAAAGGGGAGGGGGGGAAAAAGCGTAAAAACAGAAGTGCTGGAAAAAGCAAAAAAGAGCACCCTGAGAAGCAGGGGAGTAGGACTAAAAGGGACCGCGCCAGAAGTTGCAAAAAAAGGGGAGGGGGGGAAGTGTTGGAGGGGAAAGCGATGGGAAATACAGGAGTAAAAACGGAACCCTATTGGGAAAAAAATGGAAAAAGGATTCGTGCCTGCGTGTTCGGTAAACCGCAGTTAAAAGATGGATCGGCCACAAGGGTTTCTGAGGCAGTCGAAATCACCACTTGGTAGGGTCAAGATGGATGTGTTATGCGAAGGGAAAAGAAAAGGGAAACATTAATTCAAAAGAACTTGGGTTATGCCAAGGGGGGGTAACCACCCAACGGCCGGAAAAATGTCCAAGAAAAGAGACGCGCGGATTAAGCTGAGGAAGGACCGAGGCAACATGAATCGGGGGGGGAACACCGGCCAGGGGGCTGATACCTAACACGGGGGGTAATTCTTTGAAAGGAAAAAACAGGGTGTGCGAAAAGAAAAAACACGAAAGCAATTGGTGGGAGTTATTGGGTTTTTAAGCCAGCCCCATTCACGGAATGCTTGATCGCAATTGAAAAAAAGCGGTGGACACCAGGGGGAATCCGTCAGGGGGAGGTGTGGTGACACGCGGGGGGCCTCCGGGATCAATGGGGGGGGGGGGGGGGGGGGGCCGCGGAAAGCCCAGGTCAAAAGTGGAGAAGGTTGGTGTGTGGGACGGAGGACGTTGGGGGGGGTGGAATTAGCTGCAACACGGTGCCAATATCAGTGCCCGGGCCTCGTCTCCCGTGGTCCGCCAGGTCCTCTGGAAAAGGACTAGCGAGAATGACAGGGCGTCCGCGCGTGGGGGGGCCGCAAAGGCCATGTCAACGCTAAAACTTGATACGTTCTGCAAAAGAAGAAAGCTAAACGGGAACGCCAAAAAAAGGGCAGTATCAAAAACAGCGGTGAGTCGTCACAAAGTTTTTCCCCCTGCGTCTTTTGCATCCAAGAGGGGTCCACTGAAGGAGAAAAAGACCCAGTCTCGCTGCCAGAAGGAAAAAAAAAAGAGCGACTGGGGGGGTGGATGGGGAATCTTAAGCAAGGAGAGAGTAAAAAATGGATTTTTCACGGCAACCGAAATTAATAAATAGAACGTTATTCATTGAGGGGAAGCTCCCGCTTTGGTTCAATGGGGGGTCGAGACATCCATCCGACATCAGGACATAGTTCCACCGCTGTTCAAAAGCGCCCCCACAGCACAGATGTCCCGAAAGTAGGATGCAGGCAAAAAAACACAATCTCTTGCAAAAGACGACATCAACGAAGGTCCCCGCGAAATATGTAACTAAAAAAAAAAAGAGCCAGGATGTCGCTTTCGTGAAGCCACGAGCTCAGCAAAAAAACAGGGAAAAAGGGTTCAGCGCTAGAATGACGCAGGGGAAAGCGGATGGGGTCCTGTTAATTGGGGGGGGGAAGGGAGAAGGGAACCGGGAGAGGGGCAAAGAGAGGCACGGAAAATGGGAACAAAAGAAGATCATTTGCAGGAGCCACCTTTGGAAAGGCAGGTTGCCGGAGTTTGCCCGAAAAAGGACGCAGAGGGAGAAGCTTTTCCTATTCATTACCGATCTATCGCTCGACCGCCTCGCTATTTCCCCCCTTCTCAAAAGGGAAATATGAAGGAGACACCCTCACATTCGACGCTATCCCGGAGCAGGGGAACGCAGGTCCTCTCCCTCCCCTGTCCAGTTTAGTGCTCCCTTTTCGCAGCTGTCATGCCATCTCCTTCTTTCACCTCCGTAATCCCTGAATCGGCGCCCGCTCCCGCCGTCTACCTCTCACGAAAAAAAGGGGTTCTATCCTGTCAAAAAATTGGAAACTAGACCGCAGACCGGATCTGGGCGGCAGTTCGTATACGTTGGGGCCTTCCCTCTCTTCTCTCACGGGGAGTGACGTCGTCTGACCTTCTGTCGAGAAGGCACGAAGCCGCAAAATCATATGATAAATCTAGCTCCTGCCCTAATGGCACGAAGGGCAAAGACGGGCCCTCGCCTCCACCTCCTCCTCTGGAGGCTCCCTTGTGAAGGGTGAAAGGGAGGATCATTTCATGTATTGGGAGCCCATCTCTTTTCTTTGCTCCTACCATTTTGCGGAGCTCTCTTCCAAAAAATCTCTCCCCTTCCCTCTCTCTTCTAGGGTCCCCTCACTTATCTGATAGAGAGAGGAGGGAGGGGGGAGGCTCTGTCTCTTCTTATACCGGGGGGCACGCGTAGGCGCGGCGGTCCTCGACCGGCGAGGGTCACTACTCTACTTACCAGCACTCCCCTCCTATCTTTTCCTAGAGTCTTCTCTTCTTTTTCCGTCCCGCCACAAGACGTCCGCCCTTAGTCCTCCCCGTTGTCTCTCTCGACTTACGCCAAAGGGCGGTAACGAAAAAAAGCTACACGTGACATTGGCTACCCTCTCCATCCGTCGCTACTGTACAGCACTGGAAAGGGGGGGGGGCACAACACTGGGCCTGCTATCCAAATCTGGGGCAGCAACTTGGCACTCTCCCCTCGTCCTGTGCTCGTCGACAAAAATTCGCCACAGCCGGCCACTCTCATCGCAGCTCGTGCGTAGACGTGTCCTCACTCTCTCGGCGGGTCTCGCATACTCCTGCGAGGACCTCTCTCATGTTCAGTGTGATTGAAAGACCAAAAAAAAAAGGCTCATTTGTATAAGGAAGAGGGAAAAAACGTCATCGTCAAGGACCGGCGCGAAAGTTCGCTCTGTCGCCTCGTCTTGCGTCTTAGCCAGGAAAAAATTTGGGAAAGATGCTGCCGTCTACCTCTTTCATTTGCCAAGCATCGACGAAACGACGGAACCGGCAGCTACGTCGCCGTGGGGGAACAAAAAAAAAAGAACCGCGGCAAGGCAAATTCTCTTATCTAAGCAACAACGCCCCGGGAAACGCTGGTGCAAGAAAAAAAGGCGCTGAAAACAGATGAAAGCGCCTGAGGGGCTAGGATACGCGTTTGGGCAAGCCGAGGGGGTCCAAATACGTAATGTGCTATCATTTGCGAAACATTTTCTTCTGTGTGTGCAAAAGGAATAAGCAGATTGGAGGTACAAGAGCTCGACGTGTCGTGAGCGGCTCAGGAACATGAGTGACACTGACGAGGGTTTTCTCGCTACAATCTGAAGGCGGCACTAGCGCCATGGCCTCTCTCAGAGCCGAGACAAACAAATTGGCAGAGTGTGTGCCTCGGCCGTTGCCCTCGCTCCGGGGGGAAGGGAAGGTAAAAAAAAAAAAATTTTGAAGGGGAAAAAAAAAAGGCGCAAAGAAAATGGCCTGGAAGCAGTGGGGCCGTAAAAACACATCAGAAACAGGGTGCAAAAGATAAACTCAGGGGGTTCCGGGGGGGGAAAATCAAAGAAAAGGCGCTCATCGCAAAAAAAAGGGGGGCCGACTAGCTGGGAAACATCGGTTTTCACGAATGTGCCAAAACAACGGGAAACTAAAAGATCAAGCTCAGGGGTTTGTGGGTTCGTATGGGGAAAACAATTGCATCAACAAACATAGGAAGGAAGGGGGTTCCCTGAAACAAAGGCTTCTCGGGGACGAAAAAGGAGACACCCAGGGTATGGGGGGAGGGTTGTGAACGTTGAAGGGGAAGGCAATCCTAAAAGCGTTGCAGTCCAAGTGGGTCGACCAAAGTGACGGCGATGAGAGGGTCAAAGAGCGATTTGAACAGAAACCCCAATATCTAAATCCTCCTCGTTCTCTGATCTCACTAAGCCTGTCAAAAAAAAAAACGGACTGCTCGCCACGCGTTGTGGGGCAGAAGGGGGTGTGAAAGGGGGAAAGACCAAAGGAGGGAAAGAACCAGTAAATCGTGGGACGATGGAACCAAACAGGGGGGGCGGATTTGTTTTTCAAGGAAGGGGGGCGGAGGGTGGGGGTGGCCCAAGGGAAGGGGTTGAAAATGGGAACCACAAAACGGCGTTGCCGGAGACCGGTAAAGGCAGTATAAAGCCGCAGGTTAGGGGGCGGGGACGGCGGGGTGGGGGGGGAACCCTAAAGGAGTTTTTTCAACAAAGTGCGCCCGGGTTGGGACGTACTCACAGACAAACTATCTGTCATCGCATTGCACCCTACGAGAAAGGGGTGCGGAAGAACCAAAAGGGAGGTCCATTCGTAACTCAGAACTCAACAACAACAACTTGTAGGAGAAACTCGACCTAAAAACGTAAAATGACCGCCTGAAAAAAAGTCCTAATGGGGAAAGGTCCGGAAAAATGGTCCAAAGAAGACAAGATATTGTTTTTTCCTTCTCGGAAACAAAAAAAACCGTCGGGGGCATTGTTGAAGGAAAAAAAACAAATGAGCAAAACGGTCCCGAAAACAAAAACCATCGGAGAGGAGCGGCCCCACCAATGGGAAAGACAGCTACGCCGTTGGAAGGGCACACGAACCTCTAACCTCGAAAGGAATGGAGGGGGCGAAAAACGAGCCAAGAACATGGGGGTTGAAGCGCACGAAGAACCAGCCATTTTCTGAAAGGGGGGAAAAAAATTCTTTTCAGCAAAAACACGGAAACAACTCGGTCAAGAAAAGCGTCAGGGGAAGGAGGATAGAAATCGCTTTCACCGTCTGTTTTCTTTTTTTCGCGGGACATCGTCCTCTACCATCGCCTTTCAACTTCGTGAAAACCAACAAAACGCTGGCACTTTTGCGATTGAGAATTTCATGAGTTAGGTAAAACATGAGGGATAACCGTCGGCACACAACCAACACGAGCGATCGCACACGATTTGTTTTCGGGAACCCTTAAAAAAACCTTTTTGGGGTCAATCATACTACGACAACGGGGAAAAAAAAAAAAAAAAGGGGAAAACCCCCCGATAGAATCAAAATTTTCCGAAAGGACGACCCTAGGGGAAAAAGTCAACACCACGGAGACCAAGTTGGACACAGCACACAGCGATCTGAAAGGAAACAAACCGAAGCATCAAATATCAAAAGCTCTATGAGGCGAAGGGGCAAAAAGGGAGTGGGTGCAAACGCTGATACGCATTGAGGGAGAAAGGGGTTGGACAAGGTGATGACGATGTGAAAAAGGGATCAAAAAGACCCAGCAAAGGGGTGATGACGGAAAAAAACTTCGGAGGGATGGCCGCAGAAAACGGTCAGTTTCATGACGAAAAAAAGACATAAAAAATGGTTCCGTCAAATTTTTTGAGGAACATTTCCTTTTGTGCAGAGGCAGGACTCGAAAACGTCATGACTGCAGCTCATCAAAGCAGACTGAAAAGATCGAAAATAAAGGGAAAGGGAGGGGGGGTCTTGTTGTTGGGAGAAAGGGAACGGCGCGTAGCTGAAAGGACCAAGGGGTCTATTTCGTGCTACAATCTTGTTCAGCAAGTTTGGAGCAAGTTCGAGGGAAGGGACTGACGATGTTAAGAAGGGTCACATCCAAAGAAAATGGAGCCGGCAAGTGAAGGGCACCCTGCCCTCTCGGAAAGGCACAGGGAAGGACGGGGGGCCCTTGCATGTTGCGGATGAAAGACCAACCTGACACAGTGGGGAGAGGGAAGAAAACGACAATCCTGGCGGGGGAAAGAAGGGGGGACGCTCGACTACGGTTTGTCACGGGTTGAACAAAAAGAGAAGATCTTGAAGAGAGGATCCGTGACTTTCCCAGAACGGCCTGTAATCGGAAAAATCACTTCCCTGAAAAGGGAAAGTGGGCGGTTTGCGGATTGAAAGTGCCGGGATTGGGTGCGTTAAAATACTACCAACATCGGGATCGTTAAGATTGCATGGGTGGTCAAAACGTTCGCCCGAAAGGAGGGGAAAAACCCTAGGAACTGCAACGACGCCCGACAACCAGGGTCTTCACCCTGCAAACCAGACGCCTTGTCAATCCGTGAAGGAGATTGTAAACGTCCGGGGGGGGGAGAACGTCAACAGGCCAGACCCGGTCCATGTTAGGTAAATGGAGTAACATGTAAAAGCTAAAAAACGTAGCCACCGTGGGGGAAAGGACAATCGGCAAAAAAACGGGACAGTCCTAGGAGGGGGGGGGGGTCTGGATTACCACGGGATAGGTCGAAAAAGGAGATTGTGGTACGGCCACGAAGAAGGGAGAGATGGTCAGAATGAAAAAAAATAGAGCAATTCAACATGGTAAGAGTGGAGAAAAAATTGAAAAAAACCAACTACGGGGGGGGGACAATCGGAAAAAAACATTTGATGAAGGGAGGAAAAAGGGGTTGGAATATTATTTTGTAAGGGCAGGGGAGGGATGAAAGCCATTGGGTTAAGAATCGAAAACTGGAAAAGAGGGAATTGGTTTTACCGGCCAAGAGAAAGGTTTTTGGACTGACCGCAGGGCGAACTGCACAAGTTTGGGGGGCCGGCAAATGGTCAAGAGAAAAGAAATGAAAACGTTTGACGGACATTTGGTTTAACAACGGGCGGCCAACACCGAGAGCACATTGGAGAGCAAAAAACCCAACCGGGAAACAAGGTTCGCCAAACGCCAGAATGCCACCTTGACTGAACAAAGCCAAAAAAAAATGTAAGCCAAAATTTATTGGGGGACTGGGGGTCCCCAAACGTTGGACATAAGCGTTCAATAAAACGAACAAAAGGCTGAATGACGTTTGATCCACATGAATCCGGAGGGCCCAAAACAATGCAATCAAACGGGACCAAATGCGTCGACGTTCGCCAAAGACAACGAGAGGAAGATGCTTAAAAACCAAGTGTTTTCCGGAAGAGCGAGCCGGTGGTGCAAAACGAGCGAAGTTTGGAAGGTAACTGGAGAAAAAAAATGCAGAAAGAAGGAGCTGCAGTTCGACGGGGGGGAAAAAGGGGGTTTAGCAGGGTTGGGTCCGGGGAACTGAAAACCCTTTTTGACCAATTTGTTGGGGGATAAAAAAACAGTGGGGGGTTGAAAAAAAAGGGGGAAGTAAAGGGGGAGGGGAAATAAACAAAAACGGGAAAAAATATGAACGGTTGATCAAGGAGCAAGAAAAAAAAACAGGGTTTGCCGGGGCAGGTAAATTTTTGGGACCCTCGGGAAAGCGCAAGGAAAGAACACGGCCAAGGAAAAGGCTGAAGAACTACCAAATAATTACAGATCAAAAAAAAATTCGTGAACCGAAGTAACGGAAACGCCGGGGGCCGCCAATCAGGCGCGGTTAAAAAGGACCCGCTTCGGCGGAGGCCTTGAGAAGGATTGTGGCCACGCATGTGAAGATTATTGTCGGGGAAAAACGCTCCAGACGGCAGCATACTAGACAGGCAGCGGGGGGGAAAAGTGCTTAGGGGACAAGTCGTGGAACTCCAACAAAAAAGAGCAGAAGGATTTCAACAACGCCCGGTTTTTGAAAAACCACGTCCGGAAAGGAAAGAAAAAACGAAATACGGAAGGAACCCACTTACCGCTGAAGTGAAAAGTGCCTCAAGGGGATCCGCTCCAACCTCCAAAAGAGAAAAACGATTTTCTTTGGGGGTCTAAAAACACAAAAAACTGTAAAATTGCTTGAGGTCTGCCGGAAAACAAACACCGGGGTTGGTTTTTCCAAGAAAAGTGGGGAACCAAACCCGTTGCCGCACAACCGAGTGCCGCAGAAAAAGAAAAAACGGGCCAGTGGGGGAGGTTTGACGTTTTTGGGGGGGCAAAAAAAAATAGTCGTGGTATGTTGGGGAAGGGGGTTGGGGGGGTTTACTTGGTTTTCAAAATGAAGAGCTTGGGGGAGAAAACTGATGGAGCCCTGGGGGGGGGCACTGCAAATTGAAAAAAGGAAGACTTCAAGGAAACACCCATGGTGGGTTGTTTGTGGTTTTCCGCCCAGCAGACAGGGGGGTCAGGGAAAAGGGGTAATGTGGGGGGTGGACAAAAAAGGGGCCTTGGCTTTTAGGGGGGGGGAAAAAGCCAGGGGGTTGTGTCTTATTCCCAAAAAGGGGTAACTGAAACTCGTTTGGGGGGGGAGGAGAAAATTTGGGGTGGTTGGCCTGCCGAGAGCAAACAAGCTAAGGGAAGGTTTGGCCCGAATCCAGAAGCGACGGGGGAGGTGTTTTGGTCAGGAAAAGGGGGTCATTTGGCACGTGGTTGCTGGTAGATTCGTGGGGGGGGTAGTTGCGAGAGTTAGGGTAGTGATGTGGGGAACTTAAAAGGGGGGGGGCGACGGCTGGGGGGGGGAAGGGGATCAACTTCACGAAAAAACAAGGGTTGAGCCATCCACTGGCCTTTGCCCCTATAAAAAGGGACACAATATTTTGGGGGCAAAATGGGTCAGAACATTCGTAGTAAGAGATCAAAGCAGCCCCTAGCGTGGTGTCAAAACAAAAAGGGGGGAAAGAAGGCCCACATAAAAAAGAAACAAAAATGCTTGGGGGGAGTCATCTGGTAATGCGGTGCATTATATACTGTTGTGGTGTTGGGGGGGGGGTCAATGCCAAGGGAATGTTGGGGGGGGGGGGGGGGTGGTTTCAAGGCAATCACTCAGGGTGCAGGAAATTAAAAAATCCGTGGTACCCTTCCGATGATCACACACAAACGGAAGGGGGAGGAAAATGTAAGTCATGGGTCCACACGCGATGTGTGAAGTATGCCGAAATAAGGGGAAAAAAAAATTTGAAAAAAGGGCAGTAGGGAAAAAAAAGCAGTAATATTGGAAATAAAAAAAGACACTCTAATTCACAAAAAGAGGTTTAATGCACGACAGAGAAGGGGTTGCCAAAAGAAAGCGGATGGATCGCCTAAACGAAGGGGGATTACAAAAAGCAAAGAACTCAGCCCACAGGCATTTGAAAGGTTACGACAGAGGCGCAAAGGGGAGTGCTCAAAAAGATTGGCGTTAATGAAGTCACAAGGTGAGCATCATAAAAAGGGTTGGGGAAAAACATTACGGTGACTAAAGCGGAAAACGAATTACAACAATGAAAAAAAAATGCCAAATGAATGGGGGGGGGGGGGGGTAAGCTGCAAAACTAGTTTCCGGAATTGGATCGTGCAAAGATAATGCCTGAAAAAAAAAACTAGCAGGCCAAATAAAAAAGGGGAAAAAAAAAAAATGGTCAAGGGAAACTTGGTGGGCGCAGACATTAGGGGGGAAGTTGCGGGGGACCTCCTGGAGGAATGGTTTGTCCAGATATCCAAAGCAATTTGCTTTTTCAAAAAGACCGAGCGGAACGCCGGTCCGCCTGGAGGAGCAGACAAAATCCGGGAACAGCTTGGGCGATCAGTGCGGCCAAAAGACCGTATTAAAAACTTCCAAACTAAAACATTACCAAATCACGATAGGGAAAAAACAAAACCTTGTGAAAGAAGAAAAATTTTCGGGGAAAAAAATTGAACTCTCTTGGCACCACCGGGTGGCAGGCCAGAAAAAACCGTGACAGGTGGGAAAAAAACCTAGACGGTACTTTGGATCCTGGATAAAAAAAAAGAAGGAAGGAGGGGAGTTGGAGCGTGGGGGGAACTGCACGCAAACCTACACAGGGCCTAAAGTCAAAGGGGGAAATCCACACCCGTCCCTGGTTTCTTTTAAGAGGGGGAGGGGGAGTTTTCAAAAAAGAACCATGGGGTGAGTTGGTGAAGAAGGGAAAAAAAAATTTGCGCCCTTGGGTGAAAAAATTTATCCTGATGGGAGAGGACCACGTGGGAAAACAAATCGGAAGGCGATGGATGTAAGGGCCAGGAAAAACTCATCAGGAAAAGCCTGAGACTAACAATGGGCTGGGGCCAAAAAACAAATCTGAACCAAGGAAGGAAAGGCGAACCAAAAAAAGAATCGCACGAAGTGGCGAAAGAGGAGGGTCATTCTGCCCCACAAAAGAACTAAGACACTGGAGGTACAAAAAAAAGACGCACCTATTGATGGACGAGGGGGGATTCGTGGGGGTTGCACGGGGGACAGTCTGGGATGGAAAAAAGCGGGTTTTAAGGGCTGTCCATGTCAGCACAACCACACAGGGGGGATAGGGTATCCGGGGAGTTGGGAATTGAGGGAAGGACACAATTGTGAAAGGGAGAATGGGGTTAGGCCAAAATTTGAACCACGAACGAGGGAAAAAAAGGTGAAAAAAAATTCAACGGGGAAAAGGGGACCTACGGATATTGGAGTGTACGAAAAAAGTCGGGAATCGTTTTGACAAAAGGAGGGGGGCCGACAGGGGACAAGATTGCGCGCTTTGTTGTGAAAAAAAAAGGAAGAACCGGAACACGCGGTGCCGGGAGGTGGTGCAAAAAAGGCAGCGGAATTTCCTGGGAAAAAAAACGGCAGGCACGGGAGAGGATGAAAAACCATGCACGGAAACAAGGGCAAATGGGGCCCACGCTTCAGTCAAGCAAGCAATATCAGCGTCCCAGGAAAAAAGGGGGAAGGAAAAAAGAACGCATTCGTGCGCGGAAACAGGGGCCCGCCGGGAAAATTGTCGGAAAAGGGGTGGGACAAACTGGGTGGAAAAAAAACAGGAATTCCGGGGGGTCAGGGGGGGGACCCAAAAACTGAAAGACGAAAAAAACGGAAAAAAGAAAAAAAAAAGGTCCCGCGACGACGGTAAAAAAGGGATCTGGGGGTGAAGGGGGGTCTTAACGAAAAAAGGGGGTGTCAGGAATGTCACACCGCATGGACTTGTCAAAAAGGACTTGGGATCATTTTAAAGCAAAAATCAAAAACGCAGGGGAGGGGGGTTGGGGTTGCACGAGGGTGGGGCCATCGGCGCAAAACGGGAAAAGAGGAAAAAAAAAAGGGGTACTTCTCTCAAAACGCTGGGGAAGCTGGCCCGGGAAGAAATAGCCCTTAAGCAAGGAAACCCCATCGTCGTTCTCGGAAAATATCCAAGTCGCATAAATGAGAAAAAAAACATCGACCAAGGAAGGGGGGTTCCGCTTCGCCGCCAATCTAGCAGGGACATCAAAAACCAGGGGGGAAAATAAGGTTTCTAGTCAATTTATTCTCGCGGCGGAAAGGCTTGGCGGGGGGTGAAGTCACGCTGTACCGTGTCAATCTCCAACGTAACAACAAGTCCTCAGGTGGAGGGGGACGAAAAGGGTGGCCCGCAGTCGTGGGGTTAGAAAGTCCCGAGGTTGAGGAAATCCTTCTGCTCACGAAAAAAAAGCAAATGATCCCCGAAAAAGAAAGAACACGATGGGAGGGTGAGGCTTAAAAAGAAAAAACTCCCCCTCAGGAACGAACATTACATCAAAAGCCCGCACATACAAAAAGTGGGCACCAGGTTGGGAAAGAGGGAGCCTTCACTGGGAGGGGGGCGGGGGGGGTGCGAAAAGTGGAAACTTTTCTTCGCTGACCGTCGATTACGATGCCAAAGAAAAAAGATGACGGGGGGCTCAACTCCGGACAAGTCCCCGGGAGCTCGAAAGCTTCCGTCATTACCGCAAGCGATGGGAAAGTCCTCCCAAAAATCAAGGGAAAAACAAAATGTGCAGGGGGGGGGGGAAAACACGGCGGAATCATCGTCAAAAGCCAGCCGGAGAGGGACAACCGTTGGAAGGCGAGACAAATGTGAAAAGGAATCCAATTTCTGAGGAAGAGGGGGGTGCAAACGAATCAACGTGAAGGAACCGTCAAAGAAAAAATTGTCCTTATACGAACGCATCCGACTCGGGGGGAAGGGGGAAGGGGGTCAGCTACCATCAGGTGAGTCAAACATTAGGGGGCTAAAAAAAAAACACCAGACTCCGGGGATTGAATCGAGGGTTCATAACTCTCAAAAAACAACGGTGTAAATAGCGGGGCACTACTACTAATTAGGTCCGGCCGTACAGGGAGGAATGAAGTCGGAGAAAAATTCCTTCCCGGGAAGGATTGGGGTTAAAGAGATCTTTTTTGAGTTAAAAACGTCTTTCTGGCGAAAACAATGACCAAGACACGGGGGCCGTGAAAATCCCACAGGGTTGGGGACTAATTTCTTAGCGAGGGGTCCATCGGGGGGGTCGAATTTGGGAGTGTGGGTTCTGTAAAAAAGGTGTTGCCGACTCTCGACGAGTGGCACCTGCCGCCCGGGGGGGTTCCAGGGGGGGGATCAATCAAAAGGGAAACTTTGAAGGGGGGGATCTCTTGTGTTACCAAAAAGATCATGCTCTCCAACTCAAACTACGCGTTCGCTGGTGCGGTCAGAGTGTGAATCGACAAAAGGGGTAGGAGAGGGGAAAAAAGGGGAACGAAAGATCGCGGCAAAGGTTTGGGTTGGAACCCAGAGTATTATTAAGAACAGACAAGCCATGAAGAGGGGGAAAAATAGGACCAAGAGGTCAGCGCGCTTGTATTGTTTGAAGTGGTTTCGTTCCGACTAAAGAAAAAAATCAGGTCATCAACGTGAGAAAAACCGACATTTGAAAGAATTCAAATTCTAGAGATCCATGGGGGAGAGAGGAGATTTTCAAAACGAGGAAAGAAACTCAACCTCAATTAACTGTAACCGGAAAAGGCCATGTGCGCCTGGGGGGGGGGGCTAAACTGAAAAGGAAGAAGCACGGAAAGACTGGGCATTTTCTCGGGGGGCGGGAGTGGGTTCCGGTTTGAAATCTCAAAGGTACTGGGGGGGGGAGTTCTCCTTTGGGAGGGGTGGAAAAATATAAAAAACGGGACGGGGGTTCCAGCGGGTGCTACACGTAAGTATAACGAATCAAGAGCGCAAAAAAGGGGAACCGTTGTATATTGCAACTCGTTTGTTGGTTGACCAAGCCTGGTGGATCTCAAAACAAAGTGCCGAGAAGGGGTTTTGTAAGAACGAAGAAAAAAAAAAAAGGGATCGGGGGTGGGGGGGAACCTTAGGCACAATTTGGCACTGAAGAGCACTCTCGGAAAGAGCCGGGGTCCTCGTCCTC
>Ga0179591_1243723_pt1 | contig 14035 bp, 9 predicted proteins | sample CZOMad2_1_08_16f_FD_182891 | JGI IMG/M metagenome (GOLD analysis project Ga0179591, IMG submission 182891) | Vadose zone soil fungal communities from Angelo Coast Range Reserve, California, USA - CZOMad2_1_08_16fungal (PacBio error correction) | ecosystem: Environmental > Terrestrial > Soil >...
GGGTCACCACGATAACAATTCGCAAAAGCAAAATCTCAAAGTGAGTCTGACTCAAGGGAATAGTCGGGAATGCTGTCCGCCAGGGGGAAACAAAACGCGAGAAGGGTTGAACGTTAAGGGTTCTGGCCCCACGGAGGGTTCTGATGGACATCGAAGCACTACGCTTGCAGCTTTGTCGGTGAGTCAGGGCAAGCCTTACTCGAGAAGGAAGAAAATCTGCCCGCCGCTTTGCTTGGAGGCAGCCTCACTTACTAAGTGGTTGGCCGTCAGGAGAAAAAGATGAGGCGACTGACGGAGTCGGGCCCTGGATGGGTAACTACCTAACTTCGGCTTTTCATGCGGTGAGCGTCACGCGTCATGCATTGCTGCCGTCGGGATAACTGGGGTGGGTAGCCTTCTGAAGCCGGGCAATATAAAAAAAACGGGGACCGGGAAGGCGGGGAAAGGGGAGGAATGTAAGTAAATGGTCCATCCCCTGAAGGGCAGTACTTCTGGGCAGGGGGAAGAGACGGAACCTTAATTTTCTTTCCCTGCGGAGGGGAAAACAAGTCGGAGTTTGAAAAGGGAAAGGTGCAAAGGAATAGGTGCAGGTTACCGGCAGGTCCCCAGGTCTAAATCCACGTGGGGAAAAATTAAGGCAGAGCTTCTAGCAAGAGTCTCTATCTACAAAACCGGGAGGAGTATATACGAGCTTTTTCTAACCGACTCGGCAAACTTGCCTCTAGTGAAAATGAACGGGGAGAATTATCAAAGCGGGACTGAGGCGTCCAACCCAGTGGAAAGGACAGTTTTCGGTACTGACAAGTCTAACGCATACCCGGACTCTCATACAGCTCTCCGCTATATGTAAGCTGAGAAATGTAATAAGCCTAGGGGGCTATAAGAAGGTATGGGGAAAAGATGCCGTACAGGTTTCCTCGATGCCGGGTTCTGAGGAAGTAGCTGAGTCCTGACGCCCATGCATAGAAACTAAACTGGTTAAAAGAAGCGGGCGTCTGCTGAGCTGCAAAAAACAGGCGGGGTTGAATTTGTAGTGTTTGTATGCCATAAGGACAAGGAAAAAGGCAAGTCTGAGTATAGGGCTTGCCTGCCATAGGGCTGAAAAAAAACTCTAATACTACCATAAGTAATGGAGAATTCAAAATGCGGACAGTACCACCGCCGTGGATTGTGGGGACAAGGTTCACGGGGCGGTTGGAAGGAATACAATTCAATAAGGAGGGAGAGGGTTTTTCGTTGTCATCAGACCCCAGATCAGTGAACGCTGCCGGCGTAAGGCGGGAGAGGACGGAGTGACTCTTGCCGTCAAAGTATCGGCAGTGTGAAAGGCATAGTGGCAAGCAGAGACTGAATGAGAGATGATCTGTCAAGAACGATAGGAAATCACAGAAGACGAATGGGGACTTGGGTGGGGGAAAAAAAAGGACGTCAGTCGGTGGGGGCTGCGGGTTGGAGTTAGTGGAATACTCCGAGGTGGAAAGAAAAAAATAACTGCGACTCGGACGATGCCTGATTCGAAAGCGAATGGATAGTTGGGATATCAATCAGGTCGGAGTCAGGAAACATTACTCCTGTTTAAGGGGGACACTGACTACCTCTGATTCTACCATTTGAAGAAAAAAGGGGGGACGTTTAATATTGAGGGGACTGAGGAAGGGGGAGGGCCGTTCCATTATGGTGTCTAATTTCAAGCACGGATTTGTTCATGAGCCCGTGCCCGGATTAAGAAGTAGAAAAGGGTAGCTGGAGAAATCACTGAAAACGGGGATTAGAACAGGATGGTCAGGAGAAGGGGGGCCAGGGGCAGGGAGAGAGGAAAAGGGAGTTTAGGCCTAAAAAGAGGTCTCGCGAGTGGCTGTGTTGCGATACCTAAGCTCATGCTTGATCCTGGCCGTGGGGAAGAATGAGGAAGGGGAGTGGGAAGACAGTGGACGTCTGTAGAGAAGCCGGGCCTGGTCCGCTGGAAGCTACGAAAGAAAAAATGTCGGGACAAGAAAAGAAGAAGTAAGTGATCTCCAACGAGGGAAAATCTAGATTGACCTTATTCATTAAATCATGAGGGCTTGGGGAAACTGAACGCCCTTAGCTGGGGTACGATGCCAAACGGAAAAGGATCGGCAACCAGGGCACCGCAGATCAAGAAGAGAGGTCTTGTAAAATAATTTCCATGATCAGGAAACGTGACGTCAGGTCTAAGAAGGGACTGGGGGGGGCGGTGGAGCGCCGATAGAGAAGAATGGTGTTTGCATCACAAGGCTTTGGAAGCAATTCTCTCACTATGAAGAAAAAGGTACAGAGCGACCAAGGTGTGTTAGTAGAGTCCAATGAAGATGTGACCGAAAGACTGTGCGGGAGTTGGACCCTATTACTAGGTACCCGATCAAACTGGGAAATGACCCTCGTACATAAGCTGTTCAAACGACGCGCATTCGGTTTAGGTATGGGGGATAATTCTTTTTCCTACACTGATCTATAGCGGTTCATGAGAAAAAGCAGAAGAGCATGTATATCTGATCACCCAAGACTGGATGTTGGGATGAGATATATCTGAAGAGAAGTTGATACATGGGAGTCTGGAATGGTTATGTGCAAGTATAAAAACTGATACGGGTTAAAGGCCTCTAGTACTCCAAAATAACGTCCCGGATGGGCAATCGATGGGGTTAGGGGATGGGCCAAACGACCGGCCTTCAGAAGCTTCATCTGGTGGTATCCCCTCTGAAACAGATTGTGACAAGGTATGAATCTGGAAGTAAAAAAACAAAAAAAACCTGTGGACCTGGTCCTCCACTGACGTCAGATACACCCCCTAGTGAACAACAAAAATCTTCTCGAGAGGGACAGGGACTACACGCCAAAAAATTAGAAGAAAGTACTTTGACGATGCACATTGAAAACGCCGAAGGGAAAGCACTCTTTCTGCATTATCGGACTTGCTGATCGAACTTGAAAAAAAATATGGGGAAATTCATCTACGCGCTGAAGGGGGGTAAAAAGCCTTACTTCAATAAAGGACGGACCCTGCAAGAATCTTTCTTAAATCAATCTCGGAGCCGGGAGGTTTCTAAAAAGGGGATCTCACCGGTAAAACAGGGGAGAACGGAATCCGGTCACGGGGGCTACACCAAAAGGGTGCAAGGTTCAAAAGCCGGCAGGAAGGCCTTAGGGCAAAAACGGCCAGGTCGAAATTAAGAAAGTCGTCGGGGTAGCAAAACCACTTAACGGCTAACGCCTCGCGGAAAGAGCAAAACTGGGGGAGTCTATACAATGCGAGGAAGGCCCAGACTGAAGGACCGGGGGGGGTTAGCAGACGAACGGACAGGGCTCCCTATTTGACTCACCTTTGTTAAAAAGAAGGGGCCCGGGCGAGAATAGGCAGAAATACGAGGGGGACTTGCAATGGTAGAAAAAGATCCTTGGACCGGACCATCCTTCAGCCAGTTGACAATTGACCCGCAGGGGGCGTGGAAAAAATAACGGTTTCGAAAAGCGGCTGCACCGTGTCAGTCCAGGGGGAGAAGAGGAAAGGTTTGCCATCCTGGGGCCGCGGATGCGGACTATTACCCCGATCGCTAATTTCCTATCACTCTCCTAGTGCATGGGAAGTAAGACGACCAGACCTCGCCCACGATAAAAACAGAAGGGAAGGACCATGTTGGGTGGGGTTGCACATCGGGGGAAACTTTGGATCCGATGAGGATATAGGACTCAAGGGGGGAAAATATGACTGCATTATACAAATCAAGGGGGAAAGGTAATAAAACATTAAAAGGAAGGGGGTATGCACCACATCAACCAACTGGCAATCAGTGAGGACCGGGGGGTGTAAAAAGGTGTTGGGAACAAAAATAACGTAAGGTGAATTTTAGTCGTTCACATTAAGGAGGGGGCGAAAAATGCCAATACAACAGCGGTGGGGTTAATAGGCGAGGGAGGTTTGAGAGTTAGCGCACCCGAGGTTTCAGGAAAGAACTATATCCGGGAGGGGGCTGGGCGGGAATAGACCAAATATAACGAAAAACAACTGAAAACTGGACTGTGTTAATATAGAGGAACTTCAGTATGGGCAGGGTAAGAGGTAACGGGGGCTGTCCTTGTTAGAGACCGCTCCACGTAAGCGCAAACTCCTTTACGAAATAAAAGGAAGGATGAGGTTAACGCCGCTCTAGCCGGAGAAGAGGCGGTTGGGCCATAAGATTCTTCTAAGAGGGAATCCGGTACAGGGGGGGGGGGAAGAGAGAAAAGTTACGGGAATACCGTTTAATGGGAAGAGAATCGGAAAGCGTCTGACTCATATACGATCTGGCCATAGATATAGGCGTTCATTTACATCTGGTGAAGATAGCCTTCTCCTTCAGTTGTGAACTAGGGAGAAGAGTGGACTCCGTGAAAATTACATGGGCTTTGGCAATGGCCGATCTAGGTCATCAAAAGTTATAAGAATCCCTGGCTTCGTAGGGAAGGGCGCTGATAGCACAACAAAAAACTTCCGGCAGGTATATCTCCTGGGGGAAAACTGCATAAACGAAAAATGAAGGCTGGACGTGCTTAAAACAAGCTGACCCGCGGCTTAGGCTATCATGGCTTGCCACTGTTCTCTTGGAACGAATGCCGCCGAATCCAATAGGGGGGGAGGGGAAGCCTGCTCTAAAGTAATCAAAGGCTCTGAAAAAAGCATTTTGGGGGGAAACCTAAACTGCCGACCTAGGAAAAGGGCACGATAACTCACCTTTTAGAAAAAGGCTTCCACGGAGCGTGCCATTAAGTCCAAAGGAGGGAGATCTGCTCGGAAGGTGAACAACTAAGAAAAAAAAGAAAAAGGGCTATAGCAACGTCTGTTTCTGTGTCTCATCCGGGTCAAAATCAAACCAGTTGTTTCAAAAAAATAAAGATAAGGAACGCTGTCGGTCAGTTACTCGGCAGAGGAAGCGTTTCCGAGAAACTCCTGATCGAACCAACAAAAACGTAGCCCCTAAGGTTACTAAAGGGTTATATCTGATAAAAAAAAAACAAACGGAGGAGTATTTATAGAAAAAAGGGAGGGGTCTGCAAAATGACGCCTCTCCACATTTCGGCGGGGGGAGGACTTATTCCGTAACCGGCCTGACCCTACAATGTGTTTCCCGGGGGTCCTAGGGAAAAAATGGGGGCGTGGGATGTACCATAGCCCTAAACGGAATATAGAGGATTTCTTAGTTGGCTTCGGAGGAGTATCCATCTATCACTCATCACTCCTCTTGCTTCTGCAATGACAGCAGAAGGGGTCTCCTTTTGAGACAGGGAAAGTTGGTAGACGGAAGGGAGGGAAGGGGTTCAGTTGGGACTCCTAAAGAGGCTGTTAGAGAACCAGAAAGGCCTCGGAATGAAGGATGAAGCACGAGGTACGTTACTGAGAGGATTCTTCCCTATCAGAAAGGTCCGGGGGGAAAAAATGCAGAGAAACTGGGCAGATTAATCTAGTGAAAGGACGACCGGTCACGAAGCGGGCTCCAGCAGGTTGGCACGGCAACGCAACCAATTGTCTAGAAGAAGCGTCACCGAAGGGTCAAGAACTAATTCCAGCCTGTATATCGCGCTGAGATGCTCTTCCACAAAGGGGCTTCCGCCGGGAAAGAGGCCTGCCGGGGGGAACACACGTTTAAAAACTTCCGAGGAATACAAAATGCCGGCAAAAAATAGATCGCTTGGTCTAAATCCTTGGAAGATTGATATCTGATGGGTGCGAAGACGAAAGTGACGATCAAGTCCACTAGGAAAGCCCGGCGGTCCAGCAGGGAAAGGACGGGGTCTAATCTCTAAGGAGGAAAATGGACCCGTAAAGGTCATAAAGGAAAGGGCCAAAAAAGGACGCTGGCAACGATCCACTTGTCATCCTACTATTTAGGCCGGAGCTGGATGTCTCGGGCCGGGACTGAAGAGACCCCGCAAGAAAAAAGGAGTAAGAACGCCAATACAAAGGGAGCGCTTAGGCGGTCACCCCGGAATCAGGGCCACTGGTGAAAAGTGAAGATGCGGGGAAGGACTAACACCCAGGAGGAAGAGGACTGAATAAAAGATGATTTAAGACTGATTACGATCGACGATAATTAACTTAAACAGAACGTCCTTAAAACCTAATCGATTACTGGGAAAGGTTTGCCGAAAAGAGCGGGTGCATTCATCTCCATTCAAATACGGAAAGATGGTTGGTTCCCCAAAGATTAACAAAACGATCATTCTACAAGATGGAAGACGTGCCGCTGTCGGAGTAACTGCAGGGGAATGCGGGGAGAAATGCCGCGGCAGGGGGAAAGAAAATAGGAAAAGGTCCCGCTACTAATTGATATCTTATAGAGTTCCCTCGTAAGAGATCTGTCAATAGCCTAAAAGGGACAGTTTGTGAAAAACGCCACAAAGAGGCTGGGGGGGGATTTCGTGCGCTTGCTGGGGACGGGTAGTCATCAGGGCTGATGGTAACTGGGCAGCCAGGGAAATTTTAATTCAGAACCGTCCAATCGGGGCCTCTTGCAACCTTAAGCCGGTGTACGGGACCTACCAATCTTATGAGCAACAACGATTTTACTAAAAGGGAGTGGAGATGCGCGGGAACAGAGGAGGGCTGGTAAGGGGGTAGGAAGGATGTGGAAGGGATTGAAACGGGGATGGGAGGAATATAGAGCACCTTTCTATTGAAACGTGATACTGGTAACCGCTTTACGATTTCTTGTAGCTGCCTTCTCACCCCCATGCTGGGGTTCATGAGATGTCAAGGAAGAGCGCGCGAAGAAAAATTGGTGAACTTGAAAAGAAGAGGGAGAGTCCTATCTGGATCGGTGTCCGAGACCTTAATCTAAGGACGGAGCGACGAATGGCACGTGTGAGGACAGGCGGGAGGGGGTTAAAATTATGCGGGGGTACAAGGTACTGACCAGTAATTGGAAATCTTATTAAAAAACCGAGAAACTTTGAAAAGTCCCTGTCGAAAACGACAGGCCATGTCAGGAATCCACACTATTCCAATCTAAGGGGGGCACTGGGGGCCTTCCGTTAAAGGGAGGCTTACGGCCTTGGGAAACTAAAAAAGGCGGTCGCGTTTCAGTCGCTAAGAACAATGGCCCGTCCAAAGTACACCGCTGGGGGCCTAGGGACTGAAACGCTTTTCTTTACCCCGATTGGGGCCCGGTAACGGATCAAAAGCAGCATCTAGCTTCCGGGTTGGGGGGGGCTGTCGGGCATCAACCTCTGTGCAAATGTTGTGAAGAATACCGCGAGGGGTCAAGGGGGGTAAGCCGGAACAAGTTAGAACTGTTACACAGTCCCCAAAGGGTTTTCGGGCACCCGGCCGCCAGTGTTAGAAAAAACGTGGCTTGGAGAGGGGGGGAGCACCGATGACGCTTATAAACGAATGGGAGGCCAAGTAAAGAGGCCACCATCAAAACAAGCCCTGTCGCCTTCGTGGGAGTAGAGAAATTGGGACTAAAAGGGAGCATTCTTCAAGAGAGGCGGAAGAACGCGTTATAATAAGATCGAAAGGGAAAAAAGCGGGATATAAATCAAAAAACGGTATTATGAGGGAAGGAGTATATCATCCGGCTTCTGAAGAGGGTTATGAAAGAACTATACTTCACCTACTAGCTCCAAAAGGACTTCTCAAAGAAAAAAACCGGGAAGCTCCAAAAATGGACAAGATGATTGGGGCAGATGGAATAAGCTTGCTCGACGGACGAAAAAAGGGGATAAGATCGCAGCACTTGTTATAAATGGAAGGCGGCTGCGGACAGATGTGGGAAAGGGTCAGTCGTAGGGCATCAAAAAACGTCTCTGGGACTACTGGGATAAATGCAAAACTATTCATGTCGTCTTGTCAAAGGGTAATAACGTCAAAAAAAAATGGAGACTGCGGGGGGAGGACTGTTGACTCAATTAAGCCGCCGGTAGCATAGAGTTCTGTCATGATCGAGGCCCGTTCCTACGGGAAGGGGGCCTAGATGAACTCAATAACGGGCGGGAAACTTCCTCCTTTAAAGTTCCGAAAGGAAAAAGTATGAGGGGGTTCCTTTGATCGAAAAAACTGAGAAGGTAGGTCCACTTTCTCTCATTTACTCGGTGTAATCCGCAGGAACTTAAAAGGGCATGACATCGGAGAAAACCAATCAGTACCCTGCAACACCATCCAGGCTCTTGGAGCGGCAACAGCTTAAATGATGGGGAGAAAAGTAAAGATCTGGCTGTGGAAGGTAACCACGTACGCATCTACTTGAGCTTCGTGTGAACCCAGTAAAAAAATTTCGGGAAAAGAGAAGAAGCCGGCCAGATAACGAAACTTTGTTTTAAACTAAACTCCTCCAAAAAGTGGAGAAAAGTGGAGCGCCTGGGCCAAGTAGTCAATATCGCTGTAAAGCCAAAAAGGGGCCAAAAAGCAGGGATACCACTGCATCAAGCATGGGGTACACATAATAACGAAACAAGTTAGGAACAGTGGAGAACAGCGGTCATGAAAAAGGGTCAGTCCAACGCCAAGGCATGTTGGTAAGAGAAAGCTGGACGAGAGACCGGCACCACGATCCAGAGACAAGTATCCGACCTCAATTAATTCTTATAGAATACCTAAAGCTGAAAGAAGAAGACACCAAACTTGACTTGGGGGGGTTAAAAGAAAGGTGTAATAGATCACAACAAAATGCCTGGGGACGGAGGGGAGAGAGAATGAGATAGCGTGAAATGTACGAATCGTCACATGCACGCGTCAGGGAGGGAAAGCGAACATAGGAAAAGAGGTGTCCATCTTCTCCTAGGGTTGAGAGGTGTTGAAAAAACCATAGGGGCCTCCTTGTTCGGGTTCCAAAAGAAAGGCGGCGGAAACTGGAAAAGGGAGCGAGTCTTTGGACGGCGACACTGCAAAAGTAGGTACTTAGCGTCATCAGAAAGTGCATCCATAAGAAGAATAGCGGGTACTGGGGGGTAGAGGGGGAAATAGACACAATAACTCGCTGAAGGATGTCCTGGTTACAAGCAAAAGAGCCACAGTCAGGTATGGTTAAATTAAAATTGAATCGTGCGGAATGGTGATCCGAACCTAGTCAGAGAACACACCGGAAACGCGGCCATCTCCTTATCAAATCTTGGGGAGACGGAACTCTTCTCGACTGAGAAGAGCGGTGAATAGGTGACTGCGACGATTTATCTTTTACAGGCCAAGGGGAGGAGATTCGCACCTTCCTGGGTAAAGCCGAAGAGGGGGTCAAAGGAGGGCCACTTCAAGCTTCTTGAGAGATGAGGACTGCCGGACAAACAAACTTAAAAGCAGTTCATGTCGTGGGAGAAAAACGGTCTCCCGGGGCCGCCTCTCTTTGGGGGAAGTCAGATGACTATTTCGAAAAGAACAGGGGCGGCATCAGTCACCGGAGGCCTCGTGTCAAAGGCAATCACCGGAGAAAGCCCGACTGTACTTCTTGCTGAAAGACAGAGGTACGAGGGCGAAAACAACGGCCGGGCCTTTTTAATGAAATTGCAAAACGCTGGAGAACTTCCCTGACGTGAAGAGGTCAGGAATAGCGGCTAAAACATCTGCCCAGTAGTGAACTAGGGTCTTAAGGGCGGCTGGGTACGGCGAGTGAAAGACAAGTACTCGCGTCATACTTCAACGGAGAGATGAGAGTAAAATCTCCTAGTAAGTGACAACAGTCCTCCGACCGGGAAAGAGCGTCAGTCTATAAAAAAGGGGTAGAAAAAGCGGCCACAGGACGGGCACATGATATCAAAGGCTGATCTCTAGAGGGAAGGACGGAACTAAAAAACCCGGGAAGAGGAAGGAACGTCGGATAGATGAAAAACCAAAACAGTGGGGGTCACCCGCCCGTAAAGGAAAAAGGGAGGGTGTCCTGGAAAGCAAAGTACAGCGGCAGCATTTAACAAAAAAGAAATAAAATCTAGCCGCAGAGGAAAGCAGAATGGCGACAAAAAAAAGTTTGGTTTGGTCTATAAAAACAACAACAACTAAGGGGAAGGTACAAAAAAAAGTGTAGGACGGAAATGAAAAAAGAAGTGTAGAAAGAGAGCGGTTAGACTTCGTCAGGGAAGACCCGGCGTCCCAAAAAGGCACTGGTCCGTATAACGTACTTGGGGGGGCCCACTTGGAGTGCGGCTTGAAACGAAAAATATAGAGAGGATTGAGGCTTACGGACGGGAACGGCCGACATACCTCCCTTCTAACTGAAGGAACGAGACTTTTCCGCGGGTAGACAGGGGATGATTAGAACTGCCGGGGTCTCGCTTATAACTAGGAGGAGTGTCTATAATCAAGGAGCTCCGCGAAACAGGAGAAGTACTGGTGGATGTCAAGTGCCGGGAGGACCACTCAGCGGGGAAGAAAACGGAGATAGAACTCAGAAGGGGAAAATTTTGTCGTCTGGGTCACGGGACGCATTCAATCGGAGTGATCATAGGGTCAAATTATTAGAAAAGGACCCTATTTCAACGAAAATAGGATGGCACCACGCCTATAAGTTCTGCTCGGAATTATCTAAAAAGAAAAAGTCATGACAATCATAAAGAGAAATGCCGTACGAAGTCCGCAAGAGTCCGCGGAGAACCAACATCTCGTCTAAGGTTAATACGCGCGTTGGGGGATCACGGGAAATGGGGAAATTCTGTATAAGAGATGGGGCCTGTCAGGGAAAAGTAGGAGGGATAAGAGGACGAGAGTACTTAAAACAAAAACCTCCGTACCGGCGGCAAGAGAAAATCTAAAACTTCTAAAAGGGGACGAAGATGCAAATCGTCTCCACTATAGGAACCAAAGGAAGCTGTCTCCATGAAAAAGCAGCTTAAAAATCACTATTAGCTTACAGATGGGAAGAATAATGCGAGCGATGACCGCCTCCCAGGCCGCCAAGTAAGGACGGGACAATAACTGGGGCTCTTATTTTGAAAAAAGACAGATAATTGTGGCTGGGGATGAGGTGTATATCAGCGAACATGAAAACGCAAAGGCGCTAGAATGGTCCTTACGGCCCTAGGAGGCGTCCTAAGCCGTTAGAAGCAAGGATCGCAAACCACCGCCTCGGAGGCTGGGCCCGTTAAAACAAAAAGCCTTACTTACCTGGAAAGAAGTAAATAAGAGGTTGTTCCGGGAACCCCAAAACCATCAGGCGACAGGCTAAAGTTCGAGGAGAATTCCGCTGTGCAAAAGGGACGCGGAATGCCGGAAAACGTTGGTATCGAGGATTTACTATGTCAGTAAAAATAGGCCAATATAACGCGGATAGTGCGCAGAGAAAAGAAATTGCTTGTGGGACCAAAAAAAAGAAGAGGGGGGGGGATTTCAGGGGGTTCGTTCGGGAGTAACAAGAAAAAAAAGTGGGGAAGACGTACGGAGAGGCTAAAAAATGGAAAGAGTGGGGGGAAGAGTCGCCGGGGAAGCTGAGCCGTACGGGAAAAGGGGCGCTTAAGTGTGGTGGGGCGAAAACCGGCCGCAAATGAGAGTCTCCCTGGGAAATTGATTAAGATGCGCGTGGTAACAGGTCGGGGTTCTTGGGACGGGGGTATCAAGGTATGAGTATGGAAAAGAAAAAAAAAATATAGAGAACGTTGTAAAAAGGAGTAACCGGGGCAGGAGTAAAATTCAATTGTCGAAATGACAAACAAACAAGAGGGTCCTTATGGGGAACCGGAAGAGTCGCGCGTAGAGATAGCAGGTTTGGGGAGGGACTCCCCTCCGGTCTCTTCGGTCTGGACGTGGGGGGTGTTGGGACACTAGAGATAAGTAATGAAGGGCGCGAATCCGAAGTGGTAACAAAAGGAGGAAGGGGGTTTGTTGACCGTTGAAAGCCTGTGGAAGACTAGTGGGCCCTTACCTTTAGGTAAGATTAGTCCAACAGGGGGATTAACCTTCGAAGGGGAGACTACTTTGAGTTAGCCGCAACGCTACTAATAGCCTTTTCAAATTTAGCCCGAGGAAGTTGATGGAAAGGAGAAGAGGAAAAGTGCTTGAGGTCATTGGACGGCCCTAAAATCGGCACCATCGCGGAGCTATTACGACCGGGGTTTTACAGGCGTGTCAGTGAAACTTTAAATAAGGGAGATGAAGTTCCATTTGTGGTGTTATTGTAAGTTCCTCTCCTATATGTGGGGGCAATCCGTCAAAGAATTTGGGGGGGGGGCCTGATGGATCGCTGTTAATGTAAAAATCGTAGGAAGCGACGCCCAGTGGACCAAATTTTCGGTTAGGAGGTGGAGAACGGGGATTAGATATCCTGGGAAAAAAGTGGGATAAACAGGCAAATCGGCCCACCATTGCCCATCTGGCTCCAGGGGGAGGAAAGATAAGGCCTGACTTAAAAATAGAAGGCGGTGCAGATGCTTTCAGACACCAGATCGAATAATTCACCTCTGGGGGAGAAAGAGCTCTCGACAACAAAAACACCACTGGATCCAAGAGAGAATACTCCCTAGAGATTATGAAAGTATGCGATCTGGTTATGTCAGAAGGAAGTATCTCACTGCGAATGGTTCCAACCCCGGCCGGCACTACGAAAAAACCGACGATGAGAAAGGGGAAAGATGAGTTGGGGGAAAGTCTAGTCCTAACTGAGAAAGACTTCAGCTTCAAAAGACTTTAAAATAACAACAAGTTTTTATCACTTAACTAGAAGCCTACTCACACGGTGGACCTGGTAACATCCAGCTCCCGTCCTTCTCACGCAAAGCGAGCCGCTTGTAGAGAACAAACATCTTAGGGGGAGAAGGGCCCTCTACACAGAACAAAAAAAAATAAAGGATCCTCCCGGAAAGGGAGGTTAACAGTCACTCCTGTTAAAAAGAGGGCTGTTCGAAGGGCAGGGACTATCTTTGGGGCAATGGGTCCCTTGAACCGAGGGAGCACATGCTGACTCTTCGACGCATCAACTTAATCCTGTACCGCGGCGTAACATATCGGGGTCGGGAACAGGGCTCCCTCGACTGCCTACCAGGAGAGAACCGGTAGCTTGGGACAGCGTACAATTAAGGTTCAAAAAGCGTAAACAAAGAAGGAATTGTCACAAACGACATTAGGTCCGTTGCCACAACAAACGGGGACTAATGGGATCTCACAAAGGAAAGCTTCGGTCTCAAAAACAAAAAGAAAAGTCAAATAAGAGACCTAGCTTTGGGCACCTCAAACTCTCGATTACGCCCGAGAAGGGGACAACAATAAAAAAGAAAATGGGTGTTGACATAACAAACTTCAACGAAAAAGTTTCTCATTGGGTACCTAAAAGGTCCAATGCTAGATTGAGAATTATCTCTTACCTTCTTCACAAAAAAAGACTGGAGACCACCACGCCAACGGTAAGCAATTTTTCACGCAGCACACACGTAAGGACAAGTTTTAGGAACATCGTTGTCGCTACGTTCTCTTCGGAAAACTTCCCGGGCGGATTGAAAAGTAAAGGGGGCTAACCTCGGGAAGGGACGCTGAGTAAAAAAAACCCAAGAGGGAAGCGCGAAATGCAACCAGAAGCCGCAAGGAGAGTAATAGGCATGGAACTCAACCAGACTAAAAAAAAACTTACGGGCTAAGGTGTTTGTTAAAAAAGCATGTCTAAGGCGTTCTTTGACAAAGGAGACGTAGAGGTCCGATGGCCAAGGCCAAGAAGATAAGCGGCACGTAATCAGTCAGACGTCACACGGCGAAATCCAAGCCAGTAGGAAGAAGTGGCACGCTTCCACTTCGAGGAGAGGGGAGATGGTGGAAATAAAACCAGTCCTCGAGGGAAAAAGGGGGGGGGGACAGTCACATTAAAGGAAAAACCGGAAGAGGGGGGGGGGATATAACTTCTTGAAACAAATCACAAAACATTAATGAGGCTATTACACCTCGGGACCAGGTCCAGACCTTGCGAGAGGGGATGGGGTCGCCAGATGAATACGGAAAGGGAACCGGGACACACTCAAGTCGTATGGAAGTTAATGACCTCGAGAATGGGAGGACGTCAGTCAGAAAAGAGAAAGAGGAAATCTCCTGTACCGAAGAAAGACTCAGGAGGAGGAAATCCAACTCGGCGCGGCTTGCGCA
>Ga0179591_1297129_pt1 | contig 14033 bp, 6 predicted proteins | sample CZOMad2_1_08_16f_FD_182891 | JGI IMG/M metagenome (GOLD analysis project Ga0179591, IMG submission 182891) | Vadose zone soil fungal communities from Angelo Coast Range Reserve, California, USA - CZOMad2_1_08_16fungal (PacBio error correction) | ecosystem: Environmental > Terrestrial > Soil >...
GCGGGAACACACGTGGAAGGAAGCCACGGCCCGTCTATTGCTAGGAGGAAGTCACAATCGCTTCGATAGTGGCGCTTCCGCGTAGGAAAGAAATTCCGGGATGCTCCGGCCGTAGGCAGAGGAGGACATAAGGAAATCGCCGAAGCGCTGTACCAAGAGTTTCGCCGCCGAACAAGACTGGCTTCACTGGGGAGAAAATGAGCTTGAATAAGCCACCAGGTGCGACAGGCTTACAACATGTAGAGGATCCAGGACCGTTCTTTTCGAACTGGGGAAGAACGTCTAACAAAAAAGGGGAATATGTAAGGGATTCCGAAGAGGAATTCTTGATTAGTTCTCGGGATGCTTCGAAAGGGTTCTCGAAATGGCACGCAAAGGCTTTGATGTCCCATCCGAGAGAGGGGACCCACTTTACGACGGGGAAGAAAACTAGCGGGGGGAAAAAAAGAACCGCGGAAAAGAAAGGACATGTCCGCTTCCGGAATGAAACGGAGATGACCCCATTTGTTTGGGGGGGGGGGGGTCGGGGACGTAGAAAGACAGAAGAGGCTTCAGGGCCGATTGTAGAACGGTTCCCGCTTGAAACATCCGCGGGGGGAGGGGAATCGCCCTTTCGGGACTTGGCCAGGAGAAGAACAACAAAAAAAGGAGGAAAGAGAGAGATTCAAAAGCCAGAAAGGTGAACTGCCAACGGAGAAGAAGCTGGTCAAAGGGAAAAAAATGGAGGGGAGAAATCTGGAGGAATTGCCAGGAAAGAAAGTCATCTCCGGGACGAATGGCCATTCTGGGAGACGGTGGAAAAATCTTGCTCCAAACCCAACGGCGTGCTTCCCTTATGAAAAAGATTCTCGAAAAAAGGGCAAAAAAAAAGACGTTGGGACGGCAGGGACACCCGTTCTTCGACGGCGCGACCGAGAAAAATCGGGTCTGAACCAATCTGCCGCCCTCCTGAGGAACTTGAGGCCGTAATCAGGGTAACGGTCGGGCGGCATCTACATGGAAGCTGTTCGCACCTGGGAAAAATTCACGCACTCCATCGTCCCTTACTCGCGAAACCCATCATCCCCTGGAGGAACAATTCGGCGGAAAAGTCGGGGGGGGCTACGCGCCGTAGAATCCGGAAAGGTCGTGACGCCAAGTCCGAATTCGAAAACGAAGCGGAAAGGGGAAAGAGGGTGAAGGGCGAATAAGAGAAGCCGGGCGTGCCGATAAGTGCCGCGGGGGGCGTTGTGGAGACGGGAGGTTATGAATAATACGAGGAAATCCTAACTATCTTCTTACGGGAGAGACGAGGCGCTGAGGAAGAAGGCTCCGCTCTTCATCAGGGGTCAGAGGGATGCGTTGATCTCTAGATGCTTATAAAAGGAAATAATCTCCGTACGATCATGTGATTTGCTGGGGTTCGATCGACGGTCGTAACTGAAAAAAATCAAGGGTGTTCCTGGCGATAAATCATTGAGTACCAACCTCAATCAGACGGAAGGGGGACTGCGCAAATGACCGACCAGGACTGTTAGTGCTTTCGCAGGTAAGGAGCATTAAGCCCGCTGATCTGTCGAAAAGAGGGGATAAGTTCAAAAAGTTATCGCCTGGGAAAGAATCGAGCTGGCGAGAACTGATACCTAAAGGGGTTCTTCAAAGGGGCCGAGCCTCATCGTGACAGAGGGGAACACGAGTACGGCTAGGAGTGACTACTTCGAAAACGAAGTGGGTTGGAAACACCGGCGATTTTAAAGCTGTCCGAGAAGTGTGGAACGAGCGCAGAACAATCGACACCAGTATTCATCCTTTTAAAGGAGCCCAATGATGGGCAAAAATGTAACTTTCGAAGCGGAGAGAAGCTGAATACGCTGTAAGTCGGGAAGGAAGATCAAGTTCGCAGCTGCGGCAGGGTCAAATCGGGCAAAAGGAGGGGATGATTCTCAGGGGTCAGGAAAAAAGCCGGAAACGTCGCCGACGTGGTGAAGACTATTGCGGACGTGAGTCAAATAGGAGAATAAACGCCTAGTACAAAAAAAGGCCTCCATAATAGGAGAGGGGAGCCCTACTTCCATCGTAAAAGTGAAAAGCAGAGAAAGGAATCTGTCGATGCGCTGGAAAGGCACTCCGCGGATGAAAGAGTCCGCTCAAGGCGAGAGGAAAAAGAAATACTTTTTATGAATTGCAGGGACGATTCCGAAGAGGTCAGCGCGGGAAGACTCAAAAGGCTCGGGGGGGGGGAGCGGGGATCGCAACAAAATTCTCACACGAATGAGCTCGTATGTTGAATAAGCCGTTCATCTAGCACCGGAGCGAATCGTCCATTGAAAAAGAAGACAGTCCCCGTAACTGTGCAGCAGTATCCGGGGTGGAATTCTCGAGGACATCAAAGAGGAATTACGAAGCGCAAACAAAACCGCCTCGGAACAGGCGTTTGACCTAGGGGGAAAAAAAGTCACCCCCTTGTAGAGGTCAACGCCGATTGACAAAAGAACAGGTCACTGGGGGGGAGGACGAGCGTTCAGATCGAAGGCAGGGGGGACCCTGATGAAAAGCCCTCAACAGGGAGAGGCCGCACGGCGAGACCAAATTCCACAGAAAAGGGGGGAGAGGGGCTGAGGAGGAACCAAGAAAAAAACTCGCGGTTAATTCACCTTCGCTTCCACGGACTGGAATCAGCGCTCGAATGAAGGCGAAACCCTCACACAAAAGATGAACACAAGAGGGGGGATAGACCTGGTGCAAAAGGATACAACCAGAAAAAAGACACAAGAGAGGAGGTCCTCAGCAATACATGGAGACCAGCGGACCGCGATCCTTAGATCAATGGCCGTTCATCAACGCCTAAAAAGAAGGCCTCGCCACTAGGGGAAGGAGGAAAAAAGAGAGTCCAAGAAAAAAAGGGAAAATAGAGATCAGGAGGAAGAAAAAATCGATCTGCATGTCCCTTCTCTCAAAGTGGGGACCGCATGTCCGGAAGGGGTTGGGAGACGTCCGACGGGGGGGGGGAAGGGAAATGACTGCAGAGGAGTCGGCTCAGGAGGGTCAGTGTTGTCCAGTCGTGCACGAAGATCAAGCTTACGGGTATGCAAAAAGGTGTGATGGTTTGGGGGGAAGGAGGCCCCTGGGGGAAGGTCTGTTGGAAGAGGGGGAAACACCGCGCGAGAAAGGATTTCCTTGGGTGAGGTGGATGTCCGAAACGTCGTAATTGTGAAGAAGACGGGGTGAGAAGGCGAAACAGATAGTCGGAGGTCGATGCTTAGAAGAACGAGGGTCGGGAAAAAGGTTGAAAAGGGGAAAGAGAAAAAGGGAGTTGAACAAAAGTTCAGACCAGGGTTTAGGGGGAATTGCGGAAGGAATCACTTGAGCAGCCTTTGGACTATCGTTTTTAGGGGAAAACTAAGAGGGGGGGGTTACCACTCAAAAAGAAAGACGTAGACTGAGGAGGCCATCCAGGGGGGGCCTGCTTTGTTGTGGGCCGCCGAGAAGGAGACGTGGGGAAAGGAGAGAGGGGACACCAGCAAATCTTCTGGGGGGGAAAAGGGAAAAGGGTGAGGCGAATGGTCTGGTCCAAGAGAACGAGCGGCCCAGGGAAAATCGCTTGCAAGGAAAAGGGCTGGGGAAGGGGGTCTTGGCCCGTAATCGTATATTCTTAAGCAAAAGGTGTTGACGCCGCAAAACCGTCCGCGGAGGGAGAAAAGGAAGCTACAGGGACATTCCTCTTGAAGGAAGGGAAAAATTTACTTCTGGAGCATGTCTTCAAGAAGACTTCGTGAGGCGGGTGGAGCGCGGTAGATATCGGTGAAGCCGGGGCGAAACGGGAAAAGGGGGGAATGACCGGGGGAGAAGGACTATATCATCCACTCGGGGGGGGCCCGATTTGCGGAACGTTCCCTAACGAAATTAGAAACTGATCTTTCTTCTGGACGCGGAGGTCTCAGTGCGCTGAAAAAAAGATCAGGTCGCTGAGTGCGACATCGACCTCTTCAGGGGAAGAGAAAAAAACGGCGCCCAAGGAGGACCCTGAGACGAGTTCGCCGGGAGGGGAGTCGTTGGAAAACGCCTGGGAAAAAAAAATCGGCAGGAAATCACGTATAGAAGCGAGGAGAAACGGAAGCGTGGGTGTCGATCATTTGCCCGAGAGACGCGGCAGGCCCTTAAACCAAAAAGGAGCAGTGGGCTCGCAAAGAAGGGGGGCCCAGTAAGAAACGGAAAGGGGGAAAGGGTACCTTCAAAAACTTGTCGCGAGACATCTGTGAGTCATGAGGGAGCCGCACAATCACAAAAATACTGAGTCTTGAAGTAAGAGGGAGACGTCCTTGAGGAGGGGATTGGCAGCTATGGTGACTACCATGGGAACTAACGGAGAAGGAAAGAATCCCTGCGGAATCTAAGTCGATCAAAGTCGGACGGATGAGGGAGTAGAAGAGGTAGAGAACCTCAGAGCAAAAAACACGGATTAAGACCTCTGGAAAAAGTCCTAGGGAAGGCTCCGCTTGCTAGGCGAAGGAGCTTCTTTTTTCTAAGTGGGGAGTCACTCTGCGTATCAGGCTGCGCGCGCGGCTGTCGTTAAAGAAAAGGGATGACAAAAAGATCACCTCTCTAACACACTTTGAACATGGATGGGACCGCCCGGGATGCTAAGAAAAAAAAGTCACAAGCCTCGTAGGGGGAGCCGTAGAAGAAGGGAAAGGGGGGAGTAGAGTTCAGGCAGAGGGAAGGGAGAGACCTTATTCCTCGTAGGCAAAATCACATTTCGCAATACGCGAAATAGTTTCTCCTTTCCGAAAAAGAGCTGTTGAAAATAACTTTCAGAGGAAGATCCACCATGGGTAAAGGGGCTTCAACTTTATATGTAAAAGACGAGGGATAAGGATGTTCGAACTGAGAAAAAGGGTCAGACGGAAGGAATTAAAAAGGGGGGATTGGACTTAAGGAAAGAATCTTTATTTCTTTCTCAGGACGCCGTCCAACGCAGAAAAGGCACCGCCACGCCTTGCAAAAAGGTTCGAGAAAAAAAGAAGAAAAAGTCCGATCTGTTTGCTCAGCGATCTCAAACCGGGGCCAGCCGCAGTTACGTAGGTCATCGAAGCGCGAGATGAAAAAGGGTTCCGGGGGGAGGGTTCCTTCCAGAGTATACCCACCAAAAGCTTATGATTCAGTGCGAAAAAAAAGTTACCAAGGAGACCCGGAAGGTCCTCTCCCTTTCGGGCTGGAAATCTCGCGGAAACACAAAAAGGGGGAAAATATAGAAGATCCGCAAAAGGAAAGAAGGTGGTCAACTTTCAAAGGACGAAAAAGAATCTCAATCTTTCTGGGGGGGGAATACGATGTTCCGTCAAAACTGAGCAGGGAGACAATAGTTCCGGAGAGAAGCGTACCTGACACCTTTTAGAGACAACCCGCTTCGGGGACTGAAAGAAGTGGGGAAAGTTCGAAACATCTTCAGGAGTTGGGCGTTCATGGAAAACCCGTCTGCTACGGTCAAGAAGGAAGCCAAGATGGAGAATAAGACCAGCTCGTTCAGTATTACGGAAAGCCAATTAGAACAACGCTACATCTAGAAGTAGGCACCGGGGGTTCAACAAGGGAGTCTGACCTTAAGAGAGGAAACCCATCATCCTGGGGGGGACGGCAGGCGCAATCGGAGACAGAAAAGAAGTCTGAAAATAGGAATACGTCGAAGAAAAAGGGACTGCCGGAGAAAGACGAGCGGCAAGAGGGAAAAGAAGGGAAGGTCTAAGCAGCAATCGAGAAATGCCCTAATCGTTAAAAGTTCTGATGGTGGTGTCTCGATGTGGATTAACGCGAGCAGGAATATGCAACGACTACATTCAAACCGGGAAGCGCCGCGACGAGCGAATTTAGAGCAAAGCGCGGTTGAAACGTCTGACCAAAAGGGGGAGCCGCAGGGCTGGAAAATTTGTAGTCTTTAAGGCTGCATCGACGTACGAGAGAGTGCGGACGGGTCGATCTCGCAGGGTCAGGTCCTGAGTGGAAAATAAAGACCAAGCAGTAGACCAAAATGAAGAAAGCTCGACGTCTTTTAGTTTTGGGGGGGGGGGACTCAAGGAAGGGATTTCTTGTGTGCGGCAATACAGAAAAAGGAAAAGGGCGGGAGGAGCCTGTGGTCACGCCTTGCAAGTGCGTTCATACCTTGGCCACATCGCTCTGGAGAAAACTGCTCCCATGGGGTGAAAGGAATTGCCAACGCATCATTGAAAAGGCTAAATCACCTTCGCGATGACTGCGGGCTCTACGGATGTACTAAGTAGGTTTGCCAAGAGCCAAATGAGGGGTCACCTACAGACGGAAGACCAGGAGCATAAGGGGAAATGGCATGCCATGATTTCTCCGGGCAGCAATTAACTTCTGAAGTCTAGGAAGGGGAGAGGATTAGCGAGTCGAGAAAGGCCAAAAGGAAAAAAAACAAGTCAGAAGGGGTAATCGTGGAAGTTAAAATAGAACAATCCCTGAGTGATTTATAAGGGAGAAGAGTCATTCACGAAGGCGAAGACGAGGGCGGGGGTGGAGGGAAAGGGGAGGCAAACGAGCTATCTGAACGGGACATCAAAAGCAAAACTGATCGAGCGAAAGAGAAAGTCCATCTTGCGCATGAAAAAGGAAAGATGCTGCATTAGCTGTTCGGGCGGAAGCCGCGGACGCGAAAGGGCCGGCGCGAAAAAAAAAAACTCTCCAAGAAGATACGGGAAAGGCACGCCTTGGTCCGCTTAAAAAGAACTGCTCGGAGCGTCGAAGAACCAAGCTAATGATATGGTCGAAAAAATAAAAAAAATTTAAGAAAAGATGGGGGGGGGGGGGGGTGGGCTCGCGAGTTTGTTCAGGTGATCCGGGGGAATCACTGAAAAGTCGGAAGGGCACCAAAATAGAAAGGAAACTGTTTTAGCATCAATCACAGGGGGGGGGACATTCTCGCGGAAAAGGGGAAAAAAAAAACAAAAGATTGAAAAAGAAAGAGAAACCCACTAGGAAAAAACATCCAGCCGGGGGAGACGTTCTCGTTGAGATGCGAAATCAAGATTAACACACTCAAGTGACAAAGCACGGAAATTGGGGGAACAAATAAAGCTGAGGTCCCACAAAGAGCATCTACCCTTATGCTCTCCGAATATTCTGTCGCAGGGGAAAGGACCAGATACACCAGGCCAGGAAATGAAGGAAAGACTAACGAAAACAAGCCCCACTTCAGGAGCAAGGGGGACTCACCTCCTTCACCGATGTTGCTGGCGGCTATGAGAAGGCGAAACCCTCACACCAAACGAGACACAAAAAGACTGTTAAAGAATCCAATCCTGCACAAAGAAAGAGTTTCCTCAATCGTACTTTTATAAACCGTCGTGATCCGGAACGACAAAAACCAAGGGAGGGAGGGGCCTCTGAAGAAGAAGGAAAATGCAGTAGGGACTACCGGGAAAAACAACCACGGAAAAGTAGATCTACTGCAGGTAGCAAACTGTCACAGAAGAGGAGGGGCCCTTCTTCGCAAAAGAACCGTGCAGAGGAGGTTGTCGTTCTGAAGAAAGGGGGGTAAAAGAGGCTTTATGAACTCAGGAGAAGGGCGGATGTGCGTGTGGGAAGGCGTTCACCAGGTGATCACGCGGAACGGGAAGGAGATGAAGGTGAGGGTTTTCGAAAAAAAAAATTAGAACCAAGGAGTGGGAATCTAATTCTAGGCCTTAGAAGGGCTAGCAAAAATTGAAGGATAGCAGCCGATCAGATGCGTCGAACAAGAAAAGGCTAAAAGAAAGAAGTGGGTCTAATTAAAAAGAAGAAATCATCATTGCGAGAGAGGAGGAGACGAAGAAGGAATGTGAAGATCTGGGGGTAGAGCGAAAGAGGCGTTTAACTCCTTTACAAGGGGGTTAATCTAGGGGGCCTTCCACGAGCACGGGCAAGGTGGGAGAGGCGGAGTCGAGGAATACTCGGTGGTAGGGGATTACCAACTATGTCCCACAACAACAGAGATCCACCATGGGGGATTATGGAATGTCCTCTAACTCTGACTAGAATAGAATGAGGGGGGACTCGAAACATCTTCTGGGAAAGACCTCACTTGGGTGAGCTGGCGGGGAAAACGATCACGGAGCGGGAGAGGTAAATGCCGGAATCTGGCGTAAGAGGAAAGTGGCCCTTCAGCGTATCTGATGGGCATTGAGCGGCGTTGGGGAAACGCGTCCGCTTAAAAGGGAACAGGAACGTCCGGAAGAGGTCATTGCGGGCACTATGACGGCGGTAGCAGCCACGAGAAAGGAGGAGGGGGGGGAGACAAAAGGGGGAACAGAGTCGCTCCGCTTAAACTCCGCCATCGAGAGGCACAAACGTGCTGTGGAACCGGATCAACGGAGGAACTCGGGATGATTGCGGAACTATTAAAAAGAAGAGCGCTTGGCGAACTTGAGGAGCTTGGCTGGACTCGTGGGGCTTAAGGCGCTCGAGAAAGGGTCTACAGAAGGGCATTTCAGGATGGGAAGGAAAAAGAGACCACATGTCAGATTGAAAAAAGCAGAAGGGAGCGCTTGTCCGAAGGAGGGGCCTTGTTGCCAGAGAGGATAAAAGGCTCGACAATCAAGGGGAAGAGAAAGCGCGCGCGCAGAAGCGTGAGGGGGGGCACCCCAGAGGAAAAAAGAACTTGAGAAAAAGGCTCGTCCTTGGCATAGAGGGCGCGCATTCTCTCACACGGGACGCGGGTCATTTCTGAATCAGATCACACAAAAAGGGGAGGGGATTCAGGAGGGGGGGGATTGCCGAAAAAGCACGAAACCTTATTCTGTCCAAAATTAGGAAGAAGACCGGCGAAGTGAAGTTGTCTCCTTTGTGACTTCGGGAGGGGCACCAAAATAAGGGAGACGCCAAGAAATAGGGCAATAAAGTCGAAAGGGAGAGAGCGATCGGAGAGGTATAAGCCTCAAAATAGGAGAGCTCACCTCATATACGCCGCGGCGAACAAGGGTAATACAGGAGAAAAAGAGAACATCCGCTCTTGGAGGAGTCTCCGCGTAGCTGTCGGGGAGAACTCCTCTAGTGGCAGAAAAGCGCGCGTCTGTCGTCCTCAAAAAGAGAAGACACAACGAAGCGCTCGATCGACAGGGGCACGAACGGCATGCGGGTGCTGAAAAAAAAAAAGTTGCGGAAAGGAAGTATACGTCGGAGGAAGCCGTCCATATGTTCCCTCAGGGTGCGGCGCCGTATGCGAGAGGGCAAAGTTAGCCGAGCGCTGGAAAAAAAGGGGCTCCGAAAGAAAACAAAACTGCTGGGTGAGTAGAGTACTGTGTCCTATTGAAAGGAGAGGGGGCTTGTCAGTTCCACAAGGGAGGAAACATGTAGATGTAGAAAAAGGAAAGAGAAAAAATGATTAAAAACCTTCGAACATCTCTGGAGGACGGAGTCGCAGGTGCAGGGAGCGCCTGGGAGGGACTTTTCGGGTCTCGGAAGACGGTTGAGGCGAAAGCGAGCGCCACTCCTTAAAAACGAGTGGGTTTGGGAAATGACAAAATTTCATACGGGAAGGCACAGGGGGAGCAAAGAGGTCCATAAGGCGTAGCCTCTGAAGGAGGAGGGTCGATTACCCCCTTGGGACGAAAGTTAACAAAAAACCATGGCGGATAACCATCTTGATACGAAGGGCCTTTCAATCGAAAAGGAGGGTATCGAGACAAACGGGGAGGAAGGGAGAAGGGAAAGCTGAAGGCGATTAACTGAAAGGCGTTATAGAGACGGGTAAGATACATCTCCATTAATGATGAGGTGGGGTATAAAGGCAACCAGGAAACAGAAAAGAGAGCATCCAGAAGGCCTTCCCAGTGAAGTGATATCGGGCAGAAAAACAGAAAGTCTGAAAGTATGAACGTGGGTAAGTTATCGAAAAAGAGGGAAAAAGGCGTTGGGCGTGAGAAAACAAAAAGCCGAGAGGGCGCTGACGGAAGAAAATTCCTACCTCCTTTATGCTAGGAATGAATCCAGTTAAATCGCAGGGGGGAAAAGTCTAACATATATTCAAAAGGGAATGACCGTACTCAGCTTATCAAAAGCCGTGGGCAGACAACAGGCGGACAAGTGCGCAGAAAAGGCCTCAGGCAACTCATACATCACTGACAGGAACTGGGACGCCATTCCTACTACGGAGGAAAGAAGCCAAGATTTACTAAAAGTTGTGAAAATAGAGTACGGGCGTGCCCGAATAAGGACGGGCAACCTCGGGAAAGATTTTGAGGGGGCGCTATCATACGGAAAGGAATATAAAGAACGTACTTACATTATCAAAACGGAGCGGAGAAGCTGAGGGGACGATGAGAAAGTTTTCGCCGAAAAAACGGGCGCCGCGAAAAAGAAAGTTTTTAAGGCTGAAAGTCCTCTCCAGAGAGAGAGATTGTTATTGCTGACAGATTCGATCAGCATTTCTGTCGTACACCAAAAAAAAAAAAAAAAAAGAGGTTGGGGGGGCCCAGGATCAGGCAACCCGCCGACAGCAGAAACCAGCGACGCGAGGGATTTTCTACGAGAGGTTTTGACCAAGGGGGAGTGCTTGGGGCTAAAACGCGGTCTGCGAATTTGCTGCGATCACACTTGCATCCAGAATCAGGGATCGTAGAGGAGGCGCCGTGGGTTGTGGTGTCAAGTCACCACGAGGGACACCTGCAAAGGCAAACCAGGGAGCTAGTAAAGAAGAAGCCTAAGGTTTAGTCCATTGAGACGGGGGGGGGCAAAGGCGAAGTGGTGAGAGAAGACGACCAGGAAAATCGTCTCAGAAGGGGGAGAAGGAACTCGGGAAGAAGGCAGGTCGAAGCTCTCCCTCAGGGCGAACGAGATAACTAGAGAAGCTCAAGTTCGCAAACAGCCGTAGTGGAAAAAACAACGGGAAAAAGTGTATTATTCGAGGGAATTTATCCCAGGGCAGCTAACTGACAGAAAGCGTAAAGAGAGGGGAGGCCGAAAAAAAGATATCTCTCTAAAGAACGTCATCAACCGCAAAAGGGGCCGAAAGAAGTATGGGGAAAGTCATCGTTCGCAATGGGCATGCTGCAACGGCAAGGAATTTCTATGATCGATAACGGAAAACTTAGATGAAGAGCCAACACCCTCCCCGCAAAGTACTACCACTCTAAAAAGATGCCTGGAGAGACCTGCTCTTCAATCGAGGGCCTACGAAACTTACAGGGAAAGGGAACACCAAATTCAGCAGGGCGTTATGAAACCCATAATGGACTAGCGGGTCCAAGAAAAGCTCTCAAAAGAAAGCGAGCAAATTGCACCAAAATCAACAAGGACTGTTTAGCTCCGGGAAAAGGGTGGTGTTTGGAAAAATAAAACAATACCACCCGATTAAAAAAGGACGCACAACCACGAAGCAAGAGGAGGCGGTGAAAAGAATCGTATTCAATTAGCAAGATTCAACCTGAGAAAGGAGGAAAGCCGATTTCAAAAACCAGGGGATCCTCGGGGACTCCCTAGGCGCAAGGCGAATCATCGACAAGGGATGCTTCAGATTCTGTCGAACAAGTCGAAAAGTAAGTCCCTAAGAAAGTCTTCTAACTACCTAAAAGGGGCACGCCCCGTCATAGCGGAGAAACACCTTCGCTTAAAGATGTGAAAGGGGACTCGAAATGGTCGAAAATCACAAACCATCATCGGGGACACCCGGCCGAGACTAAAACTGGGGGAACGCGACAACAAACATCACAAGCGTATTTCCGAAAGGGAGAGACCAACAGTTCGGACGGCGTGACTGTAACTGAAGAAGAAGACATTCCGGCAATCAAGCCTAGGGGAAAACCATCGTGCAGTATTGCAAAAGGAACCGAATAAAAACAACAACAAAGGGTATATCGGCAGTAGAGATAAGGGCAGGCCCTCAACGCAGGAAGAGAGGATTAAACTTCATTTCCTCTTAAGGGAATTTTTTTCAAGATCGCGCATTGGGAATATGTACTGGGCGTAGGATCGAGAAAAAGAAGTTTAGGGGGGGGGAAAGTCATCAGAGCAGTAGTCTCATCTTGAGGAGGTTTTTTGAAGCCAGGAGAGGAGAGAAGGGGAAAGAAGGTGTCCGCGCTCCGAAAAGTCGGGAATTGTGATGTACTTATCATCAAACAGTGAAGTCGGGAGGGGGGGGTATCGGAAGAGCAAACAGAATAGGGGCATCAGGGTAGGGGTGAAATCTTCGCCTCTGGAGAGGATGTGGACAGCCATCGAGCGAAATCAAGTGTTGAAAAAAAAAGGTTTGTGAAAGAGCCTTTACAAAGAAGGGCTCAAACTCCTTATTCCGAGGAAAAGGCATTTGTAGGAGAATAGGGTGGTCGGGAAAGAATCGGAGGAAGGAAAGGGTCCAATAGGGCAAGTTCCGTGGAAGGCCTTGGGGTGGTGCAATTTCCGAGGAGGCTCAGAGACGGGTGAGAGGAGGGAAAACTCTAGAAAAGAAAAGGAGACCGCAACTGTTGAGGAGAGGGGAGGGGCCGTACCACTATAACTGAGAGGAAGAAGTCAGCAGCTGGAGGGAGGGGGGGGGAAGACGTCCCTGCTGCCAGACATCGGAGGAGCTGGGGGAGGGGTTGGCTAAGATCCGCACGCAGGCGCGGGGGCGAAAAGCAGGCAAGGCGGCAACCTTAGAAGTTCAGGAAGGACGTCGGGAGAAGGCATCTCGATCAGTTGAGTCGTTGGTAAAGCGAGGCGGGGAGGAAAGACTCAAGACACGCCAAAGGAAACCAGCGTGCGCATGTCCGTGGGGGTGACCTTTCATACTTCGAGAAGAAACTACGGGCTTTTTTTGGGAAGGGAAGGAAAGAAGCGAAGCGCAGAAGGCGAAAAGGACCGCTGTTCAGAGGGGGGCGCTCGCGAATCAAGTAGTATCGCTTCTCGACAGACGGAGTCATGAAACAAGAAGTGGAGGCGCGCCCATCATGGAGACAAACGCCTGGGAGGAAACTTGCGTAACACTGACGCCGTGGGACCAGGAGGGCTACAGCGCCGGCTCACAAATCACGGGGAGACACGGAGAGACCGCGAAAAGAAAGCAGTGTGACAAAAGAAAAGCAGCCATTGAAAGAAAAACATGTTGATCATTTTCGCAAGATGTGGCCCAGCGAACAGGAAATGTGATCCTGGCAAAGACTTGGAGCGGCTATGGGGGGAAAGGAAAGAACAATCACTCCCAGGGTCTTGAGAGCGCATAAAAGACCAGAGAACCGCTTGAAGGATTTGCTCAGGGAATGGTGACTTCTGCCATGGACCACATCCGTGAATGTGGGGTCCGGAGAAAGGAAGGGAGGATCGAATCAAGAGAAAAGACCGTACGGAGATGACATTATAAGCCGCCAAAAGCTTTATCTGCTAGAGAGAAAAACGGGGAAAGAAAAGACTCTCTTGATGAAATTAACTCAGCGGCTAACGTCTCTGAAAGTGGCTACTTCAAAAAGCGAAGTATAACGCGGCTTCATAAACTCCAAAATCGATACACAAAAGAAATCGCGAATCGAAAGAAAGGGGGAGACCGCTCGATTTCTGATGCTACCTTCAAAAAAAAAAGTAAATCTGGGGTAGACTGCGGAGAGAGTGTTCCGTCAAAGTTCATTAGGGGCGGCTCCTAGGGAATCCGAAGACTTCCATTTCGCCAAAAGCCAAGGCCGCACCACGGCTGCTGGGGGATAAGAGTACTTTTCCGATGGAACAGGGAGAGTAAAACGGAAAAATGTGTGGGCGGAGATAAAAAATGTAGCAGAAAGGGGAATTCTTTTCTAACTGACGGGCATACCGGACAAAGGGGAAACCGGAGGAGTTGGGCGTGCGAATCTGTGGGATCGTTCTCCACCGAAAGGACGGGGGGGGGGAGGCACGACGCCATCCTTCGAAATATGCCCACGGATCGGAAGTTCAAGGGGTTTGAGCACTCATGAGAAGGAGACGGGCCATAAAAAGGCATGAAAAAGGTAATGATTCGCGCGATAAGCACTGGTGAGGGGGCGGCCGTCTTAGAAAAGAAGTGCATGTAGAAAGGGAGATGCTTTGAACAAGAGGATCACGCCCGAGTGATGGGCAGGAAGGGG
>Ga0179591_1207643_pt1 | contig 14032 bp, 22 predicted proteins | sample CZOMad2_1_08_16f_FD_182891 | JGI IMG/M metagenome (GOLD analysis project Ga0179591, IMG submission 182891) | Vadose zone soil fungal communities from Angelo Coast Range Reserve, California, USA - CZOMad2_1_08_16fungal (PacBio error correction) | ecosystem: Environmental > Terrestrial > Soil >...
AAGAAAATCGATGCCAACTATAAAGGCCCCCACTGTGTCACACGGGACCATGGTGAACGTAAAACAGGACGGGTCCGAGCCATGGAATACATGGAACTGGTGGGGCCGGGGAGCCGCGGGGAAAAATAACTTGTTGCTCCGTTGGAAAGGGGGGGGGAGGAGGCAAAGAACGGTGAGAAAAGAAAATTGGAAGGAACGGGGAATGCGCACCGCACCGAAAGAACGGGGGGTTTGTTTCTGCCCAGAAAAGACTCCTCTGGTTGACGGGAAGGGGGGGGGCAATCCAAACGCGGAACCAGCCCAACCACCAAAGATGGGGAAAAGGTAATAACGTTTTTCCCGAACGGATCTCGCTGGGGTACAAAAGGGGGGAAAAGGGACAAAAGGAAAAGCTTTAAAGAGGAACAACCGAGCGAGGGAAAAACAGAGTACTCACAGAAGCGGGGAGCTGGGGTTTCGGAGTTTACGAAATCGAAAGAGTGGAAAATAAAATCAGAAAGAGAAGGAGATCAAACAGAAAAAAACCTGTCCTTCAACAGTGAACGCGCCATCGAGGAGGTGTCTAAAAGTGAAAAGGAAAGGAAAGCAAGGATGCACAAAAAAAAGGCCAACAAAAAAGGCCACTGTCCGTCGGCTTCGGGAAAGAATCAAAAAAAAAAAAGGTCCGGAGAAGGGTCGCGGCCACGTAGTAGCAACAAGACGGCACCTCGAAAAGAAACTGGGGAAACGAGGGATAAAAAAAAAAATTCTCCTATCTTGCGGATAAGGGGGGACGTCAGAGAAAGCTACTTGTTCTTGAAAGATTCAAAACAAAAAGGAGAAAGGCTACAGTCTTACCTTTTCAGTGGGGGCAGAAAAGAAAAAGAAAGAACTATTTTCACCTGACAAACTGATGGTATTGTTGTCTGCGCCGATGGCTTAAAAAAGGAACAATCAAGAGGGGTGTGCTTCAAGACCACACAAAAAGGCTCGCGTTGCCAGTTCCGTGAAAGGCGGGGCCCGGACTGAAACCGAGAAACGAAGAAAGAATCGGCGGAGGGGCCGCGAGAAGAAACGAAAGAGGTTATCTCGCAAGTGCGGTGTGGGGAGGGAAACAAACGTCCCTACGGTGGGCTTTCAGAGCGTACGGGAAAAGACGGCATGACACACCCATCGTCGTAAAACCGCTGAAGGGGGGGAGGGGAGGGCAGGGTTCTCTTTTCAACATGTTGAAAAAAAAACAGAAGGAAACCGGACCCTCATCAGTCGCAACAAGAAAAAAGACACCAAAGATGGGGCAGGTGTCTTTATGAAGCGTTTTTCGGCGGAAGAGGGGGAAAGGGGTCACGTTTGAGGAGAAGCCGGGGGACTAAGCTAACCCCAAACCGCCAAAAAAAGAAGGGATGCGCGCCATGTCGGGAAGAAGGGAATGAGTTCGCACAAGGTGGACGGAATTTACGAAAGAGGGGCTGTATCTTCCCAAAGGGACCATCCAATCAGAGGAATAAAATCCTGAGGAAAACTCTAACAACAACAACAAAAAGGGGTAGAGGAAGGGAGGGGAACTACTTGAAGGGAAAGGTTCGAATAAAAAGAGGAAGGGAATTCCTGACCAAAAGGAATAAAGGAGAAAAAAATGGGGCCTGCGTCACGCGGCGGTGTTATTGAAAAAAAAGGAAGAAAAAAACCGTGGACATCACCGACGGAAAAGGAAAGACTCAACAAAAGGAAAAGGAACGTGTTGGAAAGCAGGAAAAAAAAGGAGCTTTCCGTGTTCGATTCGGTTGGAACGGGGGGGAACCGGTGGGCTACTAGCAAAATTAGAAAAGAAAACAAGAAAGGACCGCAGGTTCCAAGTTCCAAGGAGGGAGGAGAAAACCACAAAGCAGGGGGTTACAAAGAAGGACACAAGAGGAGAAAAAAATAAGTGCGCTACTTCAATATTGTTAAAAAAAGTAGAGGGGGGAAGGGACGACAGAAACTGTTTCAAACACGGATGGAAAACAAAGCGATAAGAGGGGGTTTCAGGACCCACCTCGCAGCTGAAGAAAAAGCCAGGAAATGCAAGAAAATCCACGTCACTGAAAGTAAAAAGAGGGGGAAACCGCTGTCCGTTCAGGGTCCCAAGAATAATGAGGAAAGGGGTGTCCAGGAGTTGGGGGACTTTCCCCTCAAAAGGGAAGAATGACCTCCAGAGAATGCGTCTGACTTGAGAAGCGGCAACAAGGGGTGTACTGGTGACACGGCTGGTAAGGAGACCAAACCCGACACTAGAAAACGGAATAAGTTTGACAGAGGGAACCGACGAAGGTAGTGCACAAAAAAGAAAAAAAAAAAGGCTAACCGTGACAGGGAGGGAACAGGGAAAAAAAAAACAATGGAAATTCGCCTAATGGAGATTTCCCGGGACGATGTCGAAGGGGTGGATGAACTGGAAAATACTTTCACTTTCGTAGACAAAGGAAAGCGAAATTACGTAAAACGGATTGCCACAAATGAGACAAAAGAGTCTAGGGGAAACAGAGAATTGGTGACCTACCAACGTCCAGAAGGAAGTAGGTTCACCCAAAGGTAACGCCTACTCGCGAAGGGAAATCGAGGGAAGGGACCTAAGACAGCATCAAAAAGGAGGACAGAAAGTAACAACAGGGAGGCGTCTTGGCAAAAGAAAAGCCGGAAAGAAAAGGGGCGCGACAGTCAGAACCTTCATCAAGGCACAACTCTTTTAAGAAAAAAAAAAGAGCACTTGTCACGAGACATTACGAACAGTCGGGAAAGTAGGACGCAAGGGTAGAAGGGTCAACCATGGAGACGGTCGGTGCCACGGGCAAGGCAAGAAAAAAAACAGGAAACAGAAGGACTCACCTCTACCCAAAAAATCACCGGAAAAGCCAGTCGGCATACGAGAAAAAAAAATTCCGTCAAGAGATGGAAAAACGAGAGTGACTCAGCGTTGTTGAGGAAGTGATAACACGAAGGTTTCCCATGAAGATTGCAACGAAGCAGGCAAAAGTGGGCTCAACCAGTGATTGGGACAAAAAAAAAAAAGACACAGTCTTGGGGAAGGGGCAAAGAGCCACGTTAAACTTCGCTTAAAGAGGGGAACAAAATTGTAACTACTTTAAGGGTTAAAAAAGGGATTGGCCGTTGGGAAGGATTCGTCGGACTCGAGCAGAGGAGCACATGAGTAACGAAAGGAAAAAATTCCCCTAAGAGAAGACGTCCGTCGATGCATTTTGAGTTCACACCTCAAACCACGGAGAGTAGAACCCCCGTGAAAGGGGGACACGAGAAAAAGGGCAAATTGTCAAAACAGGAGAAGGGGAAGAAACACCACTGCTGTTCAAAAGTTGAGGGAAGCAAGACGCAAACTATAGACTTCCACGAAAGGAAACAAAACAGTGGCAACTGAAGAGAAGCATTAAAGACAAAGGGAAGGACGTAGGCCAACATTCCGGTCAAGTGTTGAAAAGAAACAAAAGGGACGGGACGACACTTTCACGAAGTAGGAAACGCACAAGGTGTTTGGCACAAAGAAGGGAGAAAGCTGCTGGAGAAAAAATGTGCACGGGGACATTCACGGCAGCAAAAGGGAACAAAGAAGTCACGTAGTCACCCTCTTCTCCCTTTTAATTAAGGGGGGGGAAACTCCTCGGTGCGATGCGTTGAACTAAAAAAAAGAAGGGGCAAAAAAAACCGTCAAACTCAACAGAGGGCACGAAAAATATTCACGAGACACGGAGCGAAAAGCCTCCGTCGAATCACCCTGCGGGCTATAAAGCATGTCCAATAGAGATGGACGATCACGCCGCAGTACTCGAAAAAAAAAAGTGGAAAAAAGAAAAAAAGACGGGGAACTTCCCAATAAGCACGGGGACGGGACCAGGGGGGGCAGAAACAAGGGGGGCCGACCTTGCCAGGGGCCGCACAGAAGAAAAAAAAGACAGTTTGTCGTAACATCCGGACCTATCTCAAAAAAAAGGCCGATGGGAAAAAACAAGCAAAATGGTTGACAACACAGGGGAAAGGTAGTCCAGGGGCGCAAAGGGTCTATTCAGGACAATTACGGGGAAAAAAAGAAACCTGAAAGGGGTGCACGTGGTAAAAGGCCAAACCAAAAGGGAAGAGACCAAAAGTCCAAAAGACCCCGGGGAGGACGTACGGGGAAGGGGGAAGAGCAGGAAAGGGGGAGGGGACTAAAAGACCGCAAACATTCGAGTGCAAAGGGGGACAAAAAAGATAAGGGGACGGCAATCTACCGCAAATTCAGGAATCAAAGGAAAAAATACGAAACAAACCAAACAAAAAAAAAAAACCCCACCCCCCCCCCCCCCCCCCCCCACAACCCAAAAAAAAAAAAAAAAAAAAACCCCAAAACCAACCAAAAAAAAAAACTCCCCCCCAAACCCAAAAAAAAAAAAAAAAAAAAAACAAAAAAAACCAAAAACCCCAAAAACCCCACCCCCCACCCCCAAACCCCCCCCAAAAAAAACAAAAAACCAAAAAAAAAAAACACCCCCCAACCCCCCCCCCCCAAAAAAACCAAAACCCCCCCCAAACCCCACCCCCCCCCACCCCCAAAACGAAAGAGAACAACCCCACAAAAAAACAAAACCCACCAACACAAACCAAAACCCCCCCCCCCCCCCCCCAACAAACCAAAAAACACACCAAAACACCCCCCCAACCCACCCCCCCCCCCCCCCCCAAAACCAAATTCAAAGAAAAAAAAAAACATTCAATCGAGCGGAAGTGCATCTTGAGGAAAAGTTAAGCAAAGCAGGTAACACCAAAAGAGTCGAGGAGAAGGGAACCGGAATTTGGGAAGGAGGAAGGAAGAAAGCTCCGATTCCACGTTTGTGAGTGAAAAAAAGCGGTGGCGGCGAAATCCTTCGGGTCCATACTCCAGCCCAACGAAGAAGACCACGTGCAGGGTCCGGAAACACGACGTCAAAGGCTGTGTACGAGGAAGTGGCGAGAAGGCGTTGTTGTCTACCATGGGAAACTCCGACAAGAAAAAAAGAAATCCTCAACGCCCAGCAAGCAAAAAGGGAAAATTTTTCTAGAGAAGGACAACAAAGGGTGAAACGAGCAGGGCGCAAAAAAAGGGAAGGCAAAGAGAACTACAAGGTTTGGAATCTCGAACCTCCATCTTGGAATGTTGGGTTGGGGGGAGGGGGAAGGGTCGAAGAATCGGGAGAACCAACCCGACACGAAAATATGTCAATCAGAAAGGAGAAAAAAAAAAAGGGGGGGAATAGAGAGGAAAATGCACACTGGCCTGAAGAAGGGAACCGCCGGAAGTGTAGCGCCGATTTCGTGAACTGGAAAAAAAAATGGAAAAAGAATCTTACAACCCATCACTATGCCGGGCGATAAGAGGAAAAAGCAACAGACAAATTCGATGGCGAAAACGCAAAAGGTCGTGGGTCAAGGGGCTAACTAAGATACCTTGTGAGAGGAAAAAATCCACAGGTTGTGCTGGCCTTGGGGCGGGGGGAATTGGGCCTCAGGGGGGGGGAAGAGCGGATACAAACCTGGTCTGCCACACGGGGCCCTCGCAAAAGACAAGTCGGGGAACAAGAACGACGGCCGGGAACGTGGGGGTCGCGAAACAATTCACGCGGGGTCAAATTCATTGAAGACGGAGTCCGGAAGCGGGGATTTGCCAAAGAAAAAACTTCCGGCCGTACTCGCTGACGCACACTTCCGGACAGAAAAGAGAAGGGGCATTACTGTTGCCGAGACAAAAAGAAAAGTGAAAGGAAAAAGTGCGAATCGAATGAGGCTGGGACTACACTTCGGGTACAGCCAAAAAAAAAAGAAACTATAAAACGTTAGGGGAAGGGGGTGACACAGCTGTAGTGCCCAAGTTTGATTCTATAAGTTTTTGTGAAGGATATTATAAGGGGCGAAAGACCAGTAAAGGGGAGAGACTGACTTTACAAGAATGCTGCATTCAAGAAAGACGAAAACGGGGAACACGGAAAAAACAGTTCTCGACTGCCTACTTCACAAAAAAAAATGGGCGGGAGGGAAAGGGGGACTAGTTTTCAATCCACCTGGGTGTACTTGCGGCAAAACAACACGATCCACCTGAGAACCCGCGAGGGGAGGTTGACAAAAAAGCCGCAATCTGCGAAGGGGAAAAGAGAAACCGCTGCTCGACGACACATAAAGGGAAAAAATGAAAAAAAAAAAGTGCGGTTCAAACCAAAAGTGGGAGATGGGTCTTGTCAAGTGGAAGAAAGAAGGACAGACAAACACCGTCCAGGGCAAAATAAGAAAAGGGAAATTTCTGGGCCACTTGGTACATTGTAATCCCCTCAACCTGGGCGGTCGGGGAAGAATCTAAACAAGTCTCTTGCTGCGGAGGACCGGGAAAAGAGAACAATTTGACTGGCAGCGAAAATCCTCCTTGAATAACCAAGACTGGCAACCGAAAAGTCTGATGACACGCGAAGACCACTAACGCGCCGTGACGTAGGAAACTGACTTTACAGACGCCTAGGTTGAATGGAATCTTTCCAACCGGCTACGGGGGAAGGGACAAGGCGAAGCAAAAAGTGCCAACGATCGACCACACCGGACGGAGAAACCTTTCAAGAAAAACTAAAAAAGCAAGGGGGAGAAGGGCGGTCAGACTGAAAAAGGTGCACCCGGGAGTTAACCGAATAACGAAAATCGGCGCTTCCAGAATGAGAAAAAAACCCCGGGGGACAAATCGGCCAGTAAACTTCAAGAACCAAGACGTTCCCACCGTACCAGGCGGTCTTAACGGAAGGGAGGCTTAGTTGAAGGAATCGAGTCTTAGACCCTGAAAAAACAAACGAACCCGTCCAAAAAGGACGGCGTCTGACGTCGCTCTCATCCTTAAAGTGGAGGATAGAAAAAGGGGGTGGGGGACGCCAGGTAGGGTACGTGCTGACGCCATAAGAAAAATGAGACAAATCCCCTAGAACCCAAACGACGGAAGTAGTTGTTGGGGGGGGGCGCGTGGTTGTTAAAATCAGACAACGACTACCTCCTGAACCCTGAGTCAACCAAGGAGCGAAACCTGCGGGTGGGGGAACGAATGCGGGAACTTTACTGCTCCAATGCGTGAACAGACTTCTTCAAAGGAGCGGAAAAGACATGAAAAAAGTCGACGGCACTTCATTAACCCGAGAACCAGACCATCTACGCACTTCGGCGTCATTACAGCGGGTCGAGAACTAAGGGTCTCAGCAAACGTCAAGAGCAGGAAAATACGAAGGTCAACCTGACTTGGGTGGGAAAAAATTTTGAAGAAAAAAAATAGGGGATTCAAAAATCCTCTGGGCGGGGGGGGTTGGTAATCCATGACGTGGGGTAAAAAGTCACTGGTAAGAAAAACCGGGGCTGGAGACCGAACCAGTGCCAGTCTACTGCGGAAGGCCATTAAAAAAGGGTGGCAGAAAGAGGACGGTTTGCGAAAAAAGGAGGGGGGACATTCTCATGGTGCGAGGGGATAAACTGCATGGGAGGGTTTGTGACCCCTGTCGATGCAACTGCAAAAAACGGGAAGACTGACCTGTGGACGAACAGAGTCATAACAACCGAGATAAAACTAGAAGGGCGGTAGGGGGGGGGAAATAAATTGAGTGGCAAAGTTGCTTGGTAAACACTTCAGAACTTGAAGTGAAAGGAACGCGGAAGGGGGCAACCGCTCCCCACATGCTACCGTAAGGGGAAACTGCCCAAACCAAGGGGACGCAATACGCTGTTCGGTAAAAAGCTAGAAGGAGGATGTATGGAGGTCTGTCTGAGGAAAACGTTTTAAGGGGATATCTGAGGACCGGATTCAAAAAGGAAAACAAAAGAAGTCAAAGAGCTGTACGTGGCCAGGGGGGAACACCAATAAGACGAGCGAAACACGACGAAAGCTTTATCTGGGTTTGGGACAATACGGTGACTTGACGTTATAGAAAGAGGCGCCTCAGTGCAGATTCCAACTAAAACGGAAAACTTCGGCAACTGTGAACGCGCAAGATTCCTGACTTGAAAAACGAAGGGAAGGAACAGGGAAATCATGGATCAGGATAGCCGTCTGTGCAAGAAAAAAGGGACGTGGGATATCATCACTTGGGACAGCGCTGGTCGAGTGCGAGACAAAAGAGGTAGGGGGAGAAAACAAGGCCCGGGCAAAAACCGAAAGGGGGGTTCCGGCCTCAGGAAAACAAACGCCAGGCTCAGTTGGTCCGTAAAACTGTGGGGTATGCACAAAAAAATAATGCCCAATTATTTCCGAGTTTGCAGACTATGAGGGGAAGTAACTGCTTGTTTCAAGTGTGACGGGGGTAGCAGTGGATGAAACGGAAGGAAACAAGGAGGGGTGAGGGGGTTGCCGGGGAGTAGGGGAAGGGAAGCAAGGGCAAATGGGGGGGGGAGTAGTGGGGAATGGAGGTGGGGATTGGGAAAGTGAGGGGGGGAGCGTGCGTTGAGCAGTCGGAGGTGGGGGCGGAGAGGAGCAGGGAGGGAAGAAAGGTAGAGGATGAGAAGAAGGTAAAGGCTAGCCTGGAGGCAGGCGATGGTGGAGGGAGGGCCGGATGGTAGGGAGAGTGAGGAAAAATGGCGGTACAGAAGAGAAAGAGAGCAAAGAAAGAGGCAACGGATATGGTAGCAGCAGGGGCAGTGGAAGAGATAGGTGGTCGACGAGGGCGGGAGGAGAGAGTGGATAGTAGAGGGTGTGAGAATGAAATCAGGGAGGAGAGGGGGAGGGGGAGAGGATCACAAAGGGCGGCTAAGGAGGAGGAGAGAGAAAGGGTAACGGAGTGATGATGAGGAGGGGGGGGTGGCGTACTTATGCGAAAGGAGCGCCGAGGGAGAAGGAAGGCGGGTGGTGGGACAGAGATGGGATGGTCGAGGATAGTGAGAGGGAGAGCAGAAGTGGGGCGGGGGGGGGTTGGTGGCGAGAGGAGACGATGATAGGATGGTAGGCTACGGTTATGTTGTTGAAGGGAAGGACATGGCTCGTCTGTGGGAATTGGGAGAGTGAGATATAGAGAAGTGGAGTCGTGGGGTGGAGAGGGATGTGGTGAGGTAAGGGAATGTCTTGAAGGTGAGCAAGAATAGGGCTAACAGAGTAAGGAGTTTGGAGGAGGGGGAAAGAAGAGGTGACCGAGTGGCAAGTCCCAGTGAGAGGGGGGGAGGAGGGCGAGAGGGAAGAAGAAGGGGTGGGAAGCTGGGGTACTAGGTGGGAGAGCAAAAAGGAAAGTTAAACACCAGCAAACCACAAGCTAAAACAGCGTATGTGATGGTAATATTTGGATAGTTTTCGTTTTGCAATGGGCGTGTGAAATGGGATGCATCACGGAGGGGGAACAGGTACCACGCTTCGTTTAGGAGCAATGATTGAGTTCGTTATATAGAGGGGAGGAGGAGGAGATAATGGGCGTTGGGGATTGTGAAGTGGTACAGGATTTAGAGAGGACGGTGGATTTCGAGGGGGCTTCAATGACTCACAGTGTGTAAAAGCAGGTGGGAAGTGAGCAAGGGGTGGGGTCTGTTGAAGAGAGGTGGGGGGAAATGATCGAGGGTATAATGACTAGAGGGCGGAGTGATTTGGAGGGGGGGGAGAGGGGGTGGGGTGGGTGGGGCACAGTGTGTCTGAAGGGGGGCTGTGCAAGGATTGGCACTATGGGGCGGAGATCCTGTTACCCGAGAGGACGCGGAGGTGGAGGGGGAGGGAAGATAAGAGTTATGGGGGGGAAGAGGAGGTAGCCAGGCGTGTGGTTCCGACACCGCGTTGTCCAGAAGCAAAGCGGCGGGCCGTTGGTCTGAAACAACCTTATGAACAAGTATAAAGCTCCCGTAGGAATCACTCCTCCTAACTGGACAAACACTTAACTCACGATAAAAAAAAACTGAGTTGTACAGAAACCGAAAGCAGAAAACCAAATAAATGAACCTTCCTTGGGTCACGTGGGGGGAGGGGGCTTGGACGGTTAACGGCAATTAAGAGCGTCCTCCTCTTCACGCTTGGGCTTAAAAACTACGATCGGGGCCACATTAAGGGGGCCCAGGGGGGCTGGAGAGAAGTGATACACTCGAGGGAACAGGACTGATAAAAATCGCAATGACCGACGGTCCAAAGGCTGGAAGCTTATAAGCAGGGTCCCTTGTTGGGTAAAAAGGGGGGGTAAAGTACAGTGGGTTGGCGTTGTGAAAAGACAAAAATAAGTAGAACTCTGGCAGGGGGAATCCATCGGGGGAGAAAACCAGATGCGGAAATGTGCTAGGGTGAAAAAATGAAAACCGGAAACCGACTCGAAAACCACGGCCGGAAGTTCAAGGCGAGCGACAACCAAAGACGCGGGGGTCTTAAGGAAAGGGGAAAATAACGCCGTCGGTGACGAAAGGTTAAGCGAAAAGGTGCCACACCTCACAAGAAAAAGTCGGCCGCCGGAGAGAGTGGCCGGGGTGATGTCAACCGGTGGGATGGAATGCCAGAATAGGGCTCGTCCGTGCATGGGGAAAACCGGAAGCAGCGTGGGACAGAGGAGATATCAACAACGACAAAAGGGAGTAGGAAAGGAAAAATGGGAGCACGGAGGTATGAAACTTGTAAGAAGAAGGAGTCGAGAAGAACCCGTCACCGGGGGTTGAACAAAAGACGACATGGCGCAACGTCGGGCAACAGTGTGTTAGCTGGGGAGGGAGGCGAAGAAACTCCGTCACCGACGCCCAAAGAGACTGAAAAAACGCCCGCGGTTTGGCGCTCGAGTAAAGATAGGTAAGAAGGGGCTATACGGTTTGACCGTTTGTCACCACTGGTGAAGAAAAAGAGGATCAAAAAAGAATCCGCCGCTGCAGCCTGTCGGGATCCCGATTGGAGGGCAAGGGAGGTCCGCCTGGAAAAAAAAGCCCACCCGAGCCGTTGCTGGTTAAAAGTACCCAAAAGCACTGGGGAGATGACGCATGTTCACGGACACGAAAGGGAAGAGGTATCCCTTAGGTGTTTGGGTCACAGGAGAAGAAGGGAAAAGGATTGGCCCCCAACGCATACGACCGGTTGGGGGCAACTCAAATTAAGGGAAGCAACTAAACCGCCCATACAAGGGTCACGAAGGGAAAGTCTTGGATGGAAACGTGCCCGTTCTGGCCCCCCCGAAGGGTAATATTTCGGGTCATTGTTGGGAAAGGGGCTGCCCACAGTCCAGGCGTGAAAAAAGTTGTGGAATCCTCCGCACAATCCAGGAAAAAAAGACGTGTGACGGGAGGGGAAAAAAAAAACCAGGTGTCAAGGTTGCCGTCCTTTTCACGAAGTGAGGTGGAAGGCCAATAAAACGACGAAAAGTGGAAGCCCCCCGACGAACAGGGGCAAAACGACAGCGACGCAGATTTAAAGAAAAGTCTCCGGAAAAGGGAGAAGATGGCGATGACCGCCGCCCTTTCACATCTCCCACGGGGTGAAAACGGACTGCAAGGCGGCTCCCAGAGTAGAAAAGTGGAACGTGGGGTACCGATGCCCCGGCTCACGGCTGGGTCTTGCAGGGGGGCTGTCGCGATGCGGTGACCAAAGACGTCCCAGGGGGGGAAGTCACGTGGGGGGGCCCCGGGCACGCGACCTGCGAAGAAGAAAAGAAAAGGGGAAACGGTCACGACCGGACAGCGCGAGGAACTGCAAGGAAGGAGGGGGACCGACAAGAGGAGGGAGTTTGCCATACAAGAAACCAGGGGTGGAAGACTGTGACTGCGCATTCCCGCGTCAAATGAACGAAGGCTTGGCAACCGGTCAACAGGCAAACGGTGAAGAGGGAACGGACGCTTCTGTAAATCGGTCCTCGACGTCAAAAAGGGGCGTCACCACCCAATGGGGGGACGGTGGAAAGGCATGGGGCCTTGCGCAGTGGACATCTACGTGGGTGGGGGAAAAAAATACTAGACATACAGTCACCATCCCGCACTAAACAGAAAAATACCACGCTCGTCAGCCCTCTGCACAGTGGGGGGCAAAAAAGAAGCGAGTCAAAAGGTACGGTCAAATCAGGAGGGGGGGAGATCCACGCCCCTGGGGGGGTTTGCCCCCAACGGCAATAAAGGGAAAAGGACAAACCAAAAACCAAACCCAGCAAGCTGGGAAACCACACAGCCGTTTCCCGGCTTGAAGTTGCCCAGAGAGGCCTTTTCCGAGCCCACGAAAAATTCTCAATGAAACCGAAGGCAGGAGGGAGTGGGAGGGCGAAGACCACGGGGGCGGGATAACGGATTTCCTTTTTGCTAGGGGGTCAGCAAAACGGAGCATACGGGAGCACGCATTTGAGCAGAAAAAAGAAGGGGGTGTGAAAACCCGAGTTAGCGCGAGCCGAAAAGGAAAGCGAGGGGGAAAACCACCGTCTCCTTCGCGTTCATCGGGGGAAAGGAGCACCAGTTCGGAATCACGAGGAGAAAAAAAGGAAAGGCAAAAACTGAGGGGCACAACTGGGTCGAGCTCAAGGAGCAGGAATGAATCGTCCCCGAGCCGTCCGTGGCAACGGAGGGGGAAAAAAAGCAACCACAAAGGATGAGAAGAAAGGCGCAAACCTTCCGTAAATCAGGAAATAACGCCGGAGAAGAAAAGGTTCACTAGGGTGAGACAGGCACGTGGAACCGGGCATCCGCCGAAACACGCGGGTTTCGGTGGAAGGTAAATGAGCCACAAGTGCAGTCCAAGGTGAGGCCCATGCACAGGGGAAAAAACGAAAAAACCTCAGTCCCCTTCTTTTGAGGCGTAGGTTATTGAAAAAAAAAATTTGGCAACTCCCCATACAGCAGGTTGCGATGGGAAATGGAAGCAGCTTCTGACAGGAGAAAGTGCCGTGAGGGGGGCAGAGAAAGAAAACTATTTCACCTATCTGGATAAACCGCAGCGGCCGACGGCGAAGCAAACCGCAGGGAAGAGGGGGTAAGGTTTCATCTGTGGCTAGTGACGTCATAATAATGGACAAATTGAAAAAGCGGGAAAAGATGTTTCGCGCAGGACATTGACCAACGCAAGGGGGACGGGGGGGGTGGGAATCCGAAAGCACGAGCGGACGAAGCTCCATACGCCCCCCGGGGAGGGCGACTGAAATTGTAAAAACCTCCGAAAAATTCCGAAAGGAGAAAAAGGTTGTCCGTAGCCACCGGCCCTCCCCGAGAAAAAAGTGTGGGGAGGGGGTCGGTCACAGCCTGTTGCAAAAACTCTCCAAGGTTAGGTTTCGGAGAGGACTTGGGGATGTCAGCTGCCGGTAGAAAAAAAAAAACGAGGGGGGGGGGAATTGGGTGGCTAAAAGGCGACCGCCGCCCGTTTCCGCGGGAGAAACAGGAAGAAAGAAAAAAGGAAACAGGGGTGAACGTACGTGCCGAAAGGAAAAGGGGGAGAAAGTGAGGAAAACACAAGGAGGGGACGCAACGTCGGTTCGAAGACACGGACTGGGAGAGGGAAAGAAAAGGGGAAGAATCGATCGGCTAAAACTCGGCCTAAAAAGACGAACAGAAACAACACGGAAGAGACTGGCGTTGCCTCGGGAGGGGGGGAATCCGGGGCGTCGAGCAAAAAAACGAAAGTAGATGAAAAGAAAGACTGCGTGGGGGAGCTGCCGCCAACAGGGTCGCGCCCAAAAAAAAAAAAAAACCCCTCCGATGACCTGGGGGGGGTCTCAAGAGCGTCGGCGAAAGGGAAGGGGGGGCCCAGAAGGAAAAAAAGACGGAGGAGAACTCACGAACACCTGCGTTAACACGGGTTCGAGAAAAGCAAGCGTAATGTAACTCGAACGTTGGGGCGAGCGAATTCGGTTGGGGGGTCCAAAAAAGGGAAAAAAAATCCGTCCGGGACAAGAGCCCAAAGAAACAGAAACCCAGCAACCTCACGCAAAGAGCACTGAATGGGGTTGGGGTTAAGATCAGAAGGCAAAAAGGGAAGTCGCAAAAGAAAAAAGACACCACCGGAAGCGCCGAATCAAGGCGAAAGAAAGGACGGAGAGGAGTGCCGGAGGGCTCAGGAAAGAGGGCGGGGTTGGAAGATGGCGCAATCGGGCCGTACCAAATGAAAGCAACAAGAAAGAAACCGCTC
>Ga0179591_1350963_pt1 | contig 14032 bp, 11 predicted proteins | sample CZOMad2_1_08_16f_FD_182891 | JGI IMG/M metagenome (GOLD analysis project Ga0179591, IMG submission 182891) | Vadose zone soil fungal communities from Angelo Coast Range Reserve, California, USA - CZOMad2_1_08_16fungal (PacBio error correction) | ecosystem: Environmental > Terrestrial > Soil >...
AACCAGTCAAAGAAATAGTGCATCGGGAAGAAGATAAAATGGGGGGCGAGAGTGAAACACTCGGAAGGGAGAAGACTGTCACCCGAAGGATCGGGCGCTCAGGGGCTACTTCAACACCGAGGAGAAGTCGATGAAAAGCTTGGTCAGCGCATGTAACAACAGGGCAGAGCCGGGAGAGGGTTGGACCCTTTCCCTGCCTCTTCAGACGTGCCCGAAAGTCCGCGTGGACTGTGGCCTAAAAATTGAGAGGCAATGGGAGGAGAATCCTCAAGGAACTGTCGGGAAGTGTCCTCAAATGGACGGACGTGCAGAAATTTGCCAAGGGAAATCTTGATGATACCGACACAAGCATGATGCCTTCCGAGCTCATTAAAAGGCCATCCAGACCCCGAGCTAGGGGGATTCGTGGAAAGCAACGACTTGGCTGCGCGGTACGACCTTGAAAATCGACAAAAAGGCGGGGAGGTACCGGATTGTGACAATCAGAGCGAGCACTACAAGCTCTCCAAACCGATTCCTCCTCAGCGGGAGAGACGGTGATTCACACCTGATGGGGGCTGGGCGGAGATACTACCGCGAAGGTCTAAACCTCAGTCCAAGTCCAGAGGGAAGATATAAAGAGATAAATTCGTTCGAGTCAGGACCCTCGCTGCGGGGCTAGAGAAAGGGGATCCTGTAACTAACGGCGCAGGGGGGGGGGTCGGCTGGAGGGTATGGAGAAGATCACAAAGCCCCTATAGGCTCTAAAGGTCTTTCGAAGAAAGGAAGAGCTCTGACTAGGTAAGGGCTACCTAGAGTTTCCAAAAAGCGGGGTCGGGCCTGAGGGTAGCCCGGAGCTGGCTGGTTAAGCCAAGGCGGGGTCCTATTTAATGGCTGTGGCCCTGTAGTAAAAACTGAAAGGTTTTGGATTCTAGAAAGAGAAAGTTGTCGACCCACTTCGGAACTTAGACGTTACTGGGTGACAAAAAATCATGTATAGACAACTCTGGATTTGAATTGGCACAGATCTATCCACAATTGCGACTCTATGGTCATCTGGGCAACAGTCGTTATAATCGCTTGGTTCTGTCTACTCGAAGAGGAGGTAAAACATTACCACGCGGTACGTGTCGAAGGTTCTCGAAGCGACCCGGGGGGTTCTACGTGGGCCCGAGCGGTCATCTAGTCTGTCCCTTAGGTCGACCGCAAAAAGCTTAAGCGTATCCTGATTCTTGGGTGCCATCTTCCTGCAAATAGAAGGACACATTAGAACTGGGCAGAGGAAAGTCTTAGATCTCCACATCTGTGAAATAGATTCCTCCAACTTATTGAGGATAAAAAATAAGATAGTAGTGGTCAGCTTTAGCTCCTTGCGAGACGTGAGAAGTCATGAGGCTCATCAAGGAACCTAAGAGAATAACAGACCCGAGGAGGAAGGCCGAGAGGAAGGTCGAGAGGAGCCGCGCACGGCTGGACTGAACGGTCAAAAAAGGCGCACCGAAATCGGGCGTCAAAGGGAACCAGAAGCGGTCACGATCCGGGAAGATTCTCCTGCGTCGCCAGAAGCGACGAGACGGACGATATCGAACAAGAGAGGCTCAAGAAAGCTGCTGGAAAAGCAAGGGGAGAGCGGGGAGAATAGACCGGCTTGCCGAAAACCCGCACGCGAAGGGGGTGAAATACTCTGTACTTTTGACAAAGGGAAGATGGCCCTAGAACGGAAATGGCAAATTAGGAAGGGGATGTACATGAAAGGAAAGAGGCCCAGCTTCTTCAGGGAACAGCAAAAATGAGCTCGGGATTAAATCCGCCGACGATGGTGAAACCCGGAATTCACTATTCCATGCCGTCTCGGCCATCTCTTAAGGGGGAATGAGAAAAGGGACGAGATAAAAAACATCGAGGCAGGTGGTAGCACATCTCTAACTTGAAGAACAGCTGGACACCGGACCGTAGAAAGAGGATGAAGAGGAATCCTGGCGTCTCCACGAATAGAGAGAGGAGGCGAGGAAGGGAAGTAAACTGGCGGGGAAGTGAGTATTGCTCGCAGTAGAGAAGGGGTGGACCAGGCAAAAGTCGTCAGGAAAGACTGGATTAGGGGGGGAAAGGCGTTCTATCTGTTTAGAGCGCTGGAAAGGCCTCTAGCCTGTAGGGTCACGAAGGGCTGTGGATATACGTGTTTTAGGGGGATAAGTCACTGCTTAGGCCATATCAGGTCAGGGCCAGGGCCTCATAGGGAGAGGACGGAAGGATAAGAGGCAGGGGGGATCCAGGTTCCATCATCAGATAGAGTGGCAGCTTCACGGCCTCCAAAATCATGGTTGCTACATGATCCACCCGGGGGAGTGCAGGAGAAGCACGGACTGATACATCATGGCTCTGAGCAAAAGAGGGAAGAATCGTTAGGGAATCTAACGCAATCGGCAGATGTGTCAAATCGGAAAAGCACCCCGCAATGAGAGGGTCCGCGGGTTCGGATTGGGTGTTGGAGGGGGGTGAAAAGTGAGACAGGCGAATGGAAGCGGAATGAAGTTTTCATCTTACTGAAAGAACAAGAACTGGGAGAAATAGATCGTCTAGAGACACTCTCTCCGGGATTTAAAAGATGCCGTACACGAAGTGCGGTCGTCTTCACTCGGGCAACGTAGGGAGGTTCTGGCTTCCTCACGACTAGAAACCGGTTGACCCTACGTCCATGTTGAAGAATGTCGCCCAATTCAGGGACCGAGCACAAGGGGTATGTAACTCTCCATAGGGAAAGACGGGGAAAGGCATACGGGGGACTGTCCAGACTTGAAAATGACTCCTTTCGATTAGCTTGGACGCGTCGAGGAGGGAGTCGGCCGGGATTACACGAGGGCTGTACGACACGAACCCCTCAGACAGGGCGCCGCAGAGGAGGTGGTCAGACGGAAGAGGGAAAAAAGGGAGTAAGGGAGGAAATGACCGACTTCGTCGACACGGGAATGAACCTCTGAGAACAGAAGGTGAAGGCGTGGCTCGGCGAAAAACAGAGAAAAGAAAGGGGGAGAGGAACGTGTTTCGACCTCGTTTTTCGCCCCTGCTTTGTCTGTGGGCAAAAACACGGGGGGCAAACGCAGGGAGAGGGGAAGGCCTAGGGACGTCGGCAGGGGGGAGGGAGTTTTTTACAAACCTGCGGACTAAAGGTCGAGCAAAGTTTCTGGTTACGGGGTCATGAGCGAGGAAAAAAAAGGGGGGGGGCGAAACAGAAAACGAACGACGGGTAGGAAGAGAGGAGAATCAGTTAGATGGGTTGAGCGATTCTCTGGGCAAGGGGTTAATAGTTGTTCGTGAGAATGGGAAAAAAAAAACCTCTTCTAGTCAATAGCGAAAGAGGGATGAGACCGGGAGCGTCTGTCTCCATCATGATGGGACGGCTAATGACAATTTTGCTAGGGACTTGGGGAGGCCTTCGGGCTCCTGAAAGGCTGAGGGTCGGATGATTGAGGACACGATCCTTGAACTAGAACGACTGAACTGAAGGAAGATCTCCATCCGGGTAAATCGATTCTATTCCCGGCCCCCGCTGCATCTTTAAACAAAAAGCGGAAGGGGACGAGGGCGCAAGGACTAGCTACAGTGAAGCCCCGATGAAGGAAGTCCGAAAGGACCGGGGGGGGGGGGGGGTTGCTATCTGAACACTACTGCAAGTAAGCGGTAAAGCTCCTTTAACTTAGAGAGGACAGGGGGGGATAGTTTTCGGTGTCCTGCCAAGATGTACCGTACTCTGAAGCGACTGCAGAGGGGGATAAAAGAAATATACTTCCCATTCGCAACGGGCAGCCGATGGAAGAAGGAGTATAAGCTTCGATGCACGGCACAGTTCAGAACCCTGAGTGCCTTTAAGAACAGGCGAGGAGAGGGGCCCTAATAGTGGGAGGGTCGCGAGGGTTGACTTCGAAATTCCAAGCAGAATCCTAGAGAAAAAAGCGAAAAGGGTCTCATCACGAGAAGGGAAAAACGAAAGACTTCTCCAAATCGCGTGCGGGGACTTCCTATCCTCATTGAGAAAGGGGGTCAAGAGAATCACACGCGAAAGCTAATCTTTTACAGTCACTGCAAAGAACGTACGCAAAGGAGGAGAGGGGCAAAAAGATCGAAAAAGCCGAAGGCATGGTATTGAACGTAGTCGATGAGCACGAAAGCAAAGACATCTTAAACAAGCAGAAACACGAATCAGATGATGGGAAGATACCGAAGAAATCACGTCTCAGCACGCTGAGGCAAGGAAGATCGAGGTCCGTCATACGACACTGTAAACGTCAAAGAAAGGGAGGAAAGGGACGATCAAAATCCTTCAGGGGGGTATCAAGATCGAGACTCAGGAAAAAAAAGGAACAGTCGAAAGAGTGGAGGAAGGATTCTGGAGGAGGAGAGACGGCGATCTTAATCTCTGACCAAAAAAACAACTTCGGGGAGTGTGATCCGGTAAAATAAAGAACTCGTTGATGCCACTCTTCAGGTGAAGGCAGAAGAGACCAATAGGGGGATGGTCGGGGGGAAGAACGGGGTTGGGGCACGCTACAGCCGAGCATCTCACACGGAGGGAATTGAAGGAGACGATCCGTGGAAAACGAAGGGACAACGTTGAAACCCTCCTGGACAAAAAGAGGAAAGTGGAGGGAAGCAAGAGGTTCGGAGGCAACGCCTCCACTCTACGAGCTGTGTCCGATGCTGGTTTTCCCTAACGAGCTTGTACACTACGAAGTCACGTACTCAGAGGGGGACGACTACGGGAAAGAAAAAGATAGAGGGTCTCGGAGAGAGCGGGGGGACTATCGACGTGTACGTGTCCACCTACGGCGTGGCGTAGTCGAACGCGGTTACTCCTGCCACCGATGAAGGAGGCGGCGGAAGCCTTGCGAAAACTGATGAGCTGGGAGTCGGCAGGGCGGGAGGGCTTTCCGAGCATCAGAGTGATAGTTGTCACCTCCATTCTTTCCAAGGTCGTCGACTTGAGGCTACCTTGGCGAAGGAAGGAGTAACGAAAAATGAGCGCGGAGCTTCTGCACGCAGATTTCTTGAAACTGCACAAAGAACAGCGCTTGCGAAGGAGAGGGGTCCGATTTTTAAGGATGACCCCGATCCAGCCGGGGAGGGCTCTAACCCAGATGAATCAGGGAGAACGAGGGCAGTGGGAGGATCTGATGCGCACGGACACGTAATTGGGGCGTAAAAGGATGCAGCCGCGGTCGCAAGAAACCAAACAGCTACAGGCCGTAAAGAGAGGGAGGGGAGGGACGGGGAAAGCACGCCTCGTTTCTCGTTGAACGGGTGACGTCTGAGGAGATTCCGGAAATCAGGCGAACTAAAAAGGCATTTTAGAAATCGCGAGAGAAGAGAAGGCGGGAAAGACGAGTTCATTAGAGGGGGTCTTGTCAACAGAAACCCCTATCACTAGAGACAGTTACGGGTTCACGTTGTGGTTTTCGGACAGGAGGAGGGGTACCACTCCGCAAAACTTAGTGGGAGACTTGGTAAACTGGGAGAACCATATTGAATGCCAAGGAACTGAGGAATGCGGAGGAATCACACTCATAAAATCTTTGTAGACGGATCAATTCTCCAGGGGTCTATCCTAAAGCATGCAACCGACTTAGGGACCAGGACTGAGGAATGGTCGGCGTACTTGTAGGCCGGAAGATGGGACAACCTCAAGTTCGACTTCACAGCCCCAAAAAGAGAAACCGGGAAGTTCTCCGAACTCTCGAGCAGGGGGGCCGGGTAACAGTACTAGATCGGTTGTTCGGCTGCGAAGAGGGGACTCAGGGAAAAAACGATCATGTTTACTTCTCCAAACACCGAGGAGAAAAAAACAGGAAAAGGGAGAAATAACTTCTGGAACACCGCGCGAGAATCATCTTCCGACAGGGGAAATGTTAACAGGGAAGGCAACGAAGAGACATCGAATAAAAATGACTAAAGGGGCGAAGAGGAAAAAAAAAGCAAGAAAGCCAGGAGGAGCGTTGGCTCCACCATCCCTGCCCACCGGCCGAAGTCTCCTATTATGGAAACAGAGGCGGTGTGCACTTGAGTTAGAGCCAGTGCACGAGGGGAAAAGGACCCGAGTCGTAACTAACCTATGCACCTAAAATCCGGAAGCACAGAGGAACCGTCTTTTCGAAGGAAGACTTCGAGAAGAGGGTCGAGGGGGAAAACTGACGTCGTCTGCCCTCACGGGAGCAGGAAGGTGGTATTCCTGGGGAAAAAGACGTCCTTACTCGGCGACCGGAGAGCGGGAACAAGATCTTCAGCCCTCTGGACGTACGGGCCAATTCAGAAAGGAGTCTAAGGACGGGGAAGATACAGAAATCAGGGGACTCACGCGTAAGAACAGCCGGAAAACAAGGGGAAGAAACTGTACTTTTACTAGTCGACGGTCGAGCCAAATTTGGAGAGTTTCTCGGAAGTTAGAAAGAAAAACGCCCATAATTCCTACTCTGACTGACAAGGTGGAATGGGTTGATGCCATACCGCCGATCAAATGGGGGAAATCGTGCCGGAGAAGGTCTAAAGGTCAATTATACTGGGGAGGGAATCCAGGGGAGAGGGGAAGAGTCGGGAAGAGAAAGGAGAAACCGGATTCTTGAATTCTACTGCTTAACCAGTCAAGAAAAGCATTAAAGGGTAGGGAAAGCCCGATTACCTCCGATGCCTTGTTAAGCAAGTGACAAGGGAACCTTAGGCTGCTTTCCCTATCCTCCTATAAGTGAGGGGGGCCGGAGGAGGATGAGAGTCGGAAGGTAATGGGAGGCTGTTAAGGTGGTCGGAACCCAAAGTCCTTGAGCTAGGAAACGAATCGGATTAAAGAGAGACAACGAATTACTTTCGACAAATCAGAGAGAGAAGGACACAGTCAATACGAATCTCTCGTCTCCGGGCATCTGTTCCGAGAAAAGAGGCGTAAGAGAAGGGAAGATAGAGGAATCCGATTCTGGGAAACTACATCTCAGACCTCAAGCGCTCACGAAAACTCGCCGACAACCACTTCCTCCCTAGGGCCTGGAAAGGAAGAGGGGTCCAGAAAAAGAAGGGTCTCTTCGGGGGAGAGCCCTACCGTACCGACTATCTGCGAACGCAAAGCCCGGAAGAGCCGCGCGAGAAAAGACGTAGGGGGGCGAAAAGGGACCGTCGATCCTGCGCGAGTTAGAAGGGAAAAGTAGAGGTTTCGGAGTTCAGAATGCTGCGCACCCTAATGTTTAAGAAAAAAAAAGGGGAGTCAGAGAAAAGCGAACGCGATCTTTAAGAACGGAAGGGAGGGAAAAGAGTGATGGAAGGAGGACGATCGTCGCGGGGTGCTATTGACCTTAGAGCAGGGAGTGAGGTCCTCGGGAATACTTAACCTTTCCTGACATGTTATGTAGAGGAAACTGACGGGGGAATACAACAACCTCTTTACTCCTTCTGCCGTTGACGGGTGCCTTTACCACCCGCAAGAAATGACATCTTGCGGGGCGCGAGTCGCGACAATTGCAAACATCCTGTGTCGCTAAACGCGGGCTCGTAGATGCGGGCCGAGGAGCCAAAGTGAGCTCTTGTCAAGGGGGACGGTGTTAGATGGCTCAAGAAAACGAGAGGTTTGGACGGGGGACCCAGCTCCGAAAATTGCTTAAAAGAGACCTTCGAGAGGATTACTATTGAGGGGCAATAAAGAGGCCGGGAAACGAAAGAAGACTACTGAGCTCACGGGCTCAGAGGAAGGGGACGAAAACATAACCCATGCGACTGCGAAAACCCTAGAAAGTAGAGGAAAAAAAGAGAAGGACGGGATAGCCAGGACGACTTTACTAGGAGGAGAAGTCGTCGAGGGGAGTGGGGGGGGCTTCCGATGACTGAACCAGCACTAGAAAAGGCATTCTATCTAGCGATTCTCATGGGGAATCACTTAGTTAAAGCGCGAGGGTCCACTCCACAAAGGGAGAGGAGGGTGAGGGGATCACCCTTGGAACCGGAGAGGCATAGCCCTCCAATACTGAGGCACCAGCAGGGAAAGAGAGAAAGAGGTAACACCGCGCATCTTCTCCAATCAAACGCTCTTCCCGGACAACGGAGACTACCTAAGCGTAGGAAGGAAAAAACCAGGAAAGTCAGTAAGGGAGGACGCAGGCACGTTTGGAAAGGACAACGTCAGCTGACATCTAACAAAAAGCTCAGTGTCCCTTCCAGGGGGGAAGTTCGGAATAAATCTCAAAAAGAAGACGGTTAAAAAGAAGGGAAAACAACGAGCAGAGGATAAAATAAAGGCCCTCACTAAAAGGGGACAAGAAGCCGAGCAGCAGGAATCGACGACCTTACTAAAGGGAGCTACCCTGGTCAGGAAAAAGACAGTGAGTGGGGAAGAGGATCAGAATCTCGGAAGTTCCCACAGATGGTCTCCGGATACCGAGCAGGATTACGAGTAAATTCGTCCTTCTTCAGAAGAACGATCAGTCTCTAAAAGGGGCGCCGCTTGCCAAGATAGACTCAGGGAGGGAGGGAAAGGGAAGATCATCGAATCGTTTAGCACCAACCTCGTCATCTCCATTAGGAAGAGTTCCGCTAAGAGGGATTGGAGAGGACTGGGTTCTAAGAGAGCCTGCTGGAAAGACGGAGGGGGCAGCTGTCGGGGCGAGTAAAGAGACAGACTTCGTGGGAAACGGGAACATAGGTCCAAAAGCAGGACTCGGTAGAGGTATTCAAAAGATGAAAAGTGGAAGTGAGAGAAAGCAGAAAAAAGGTGATAGATCATCCTATGCTGTTGGCCTCTAAAACCCTAAGGAGTCAAACTCAACCATGGGCAATACAAACGGACATACCTCCGCTGCGAGAAATGAAGTATCATCAGTCGAAAGAAAAGGCCGAGAGGAGGGGGAACTCTCAATCTATCCGCATTGGGCAGTCCCACCCTCTCCCTCGTTGAAATTGGCGCGACAGTAAGGCCTTCTCTGATGGACCTCGGGGGCGGTCCAAAAAAGAGGGTGGTGTTCTAAGTAGATAGAATCGAGAAAAAAGCTAACTTTCGTTGGTAACGACGGAGAAAAAGTGCAAGTCACGAGAGGGGGGGGAACAAGGCTCTTCTTGCAATCAATAGAACCTTTAAAACGCGAGGCTTAAGGCAAACGGGTCCTTTCTCCATTCGGGATCACTATCAACTGGGGACTGGATAAAGGGAGGAATCTCACCGGATCTACTTGCTGGTAATAAAGGGGCCGAAAAGTTGACTTAGGTCAGCCGGTAAGTGATTCGATCAGGCCAGGACTTAACCAAAAAGGCTTATAGATGGGGACCGCTCGACTCGAGACGAGAGAGGGTTCAGTCACCAAAAAAAAAACAGTGATCAAAATCTGGAGGAAAAGAAGTATCTCACGCATCGGACTGCATATATAGAGGGCGCAACTACGGTGGAGCGCGGGGAGTCGATACTGGCCGAAGTCCTCCACTGGGGAGCCGACCTCAGAGGGGAGTCTCCCAATAGGGGGTTACACGACTTCCGATATTTAGAAAAAACACCAAGAAGGGGGAGACGGGGCCGTAAAGGTACTGTCGACCTCTAAACCAAAAAAAAAAACCCCCCCCACCCACCAACCCACAACCACCCCCAAAAAGGACCTGCCTGGGAAACTGGAGGGTCATGGAGGTAGACACGTATTGGGTAAGTTTCCACCTCGACTGGCTACTACTATCGGAAAAAGCGGTGGGTCGAGTAGCCAAGAAGGGAGGGCTCTTTGGGGAAAATTCTTAGGTGGACGCTACCTGAGAGAGGAAAGAAGAGCTACATAGGGATGCAAGAGCCGAACACAGATAGAATGCCTGAAAACCCCACCCCGAGATCACCTAAAGTTCCTACGATTTCGGGAGAAAGGAAAGGGGGAAAAGGGGGGGAGGGGCCGAAAGTGGCACACGACAATCGAAGAAACCTATAAACGAAAACGCGACGACTAAGAACGCCGCTTTAGCAGAAAGATAAGCCGGGGGGAAACGAGAGGAAGAGAGATTCCAACGACCCGCCTGATCGCGTGGGCATTATGAAAAGGTTTCTTAAAGGAGGATCGGACTGAACCGTCGACTCGTTTAAAAGGCAAAGAAAGAAGGAAAAAGCCAGGAAAACTGGAGGCCCTGTTCTCGAGTACCAAGAACGCCGGTCAGAGAAACACCTGAAACCGCGGAAGCGGAAGGAGCGAACTTTATCGGTCTGTGCCATGGTGGTGCGGAAAAAGGGAAGACCGGTAGTCTTCCGCAAGGGAACGACTTGAAGTCGACTCACAAAGGGAGGAAAGTGGGAGAAGAAGATTACTCTGAGTCTACGCGCTCCACTCGGCACAGAAGGCGACGACGATAGTTAATGGCCGAAAGGCACGAGAAAAAACGAGAAAAAGCCCCTCGTCGTCAAGGTTGCTAAGAAAAGAAAGAGCGAGCGCAAGGAAAGGATCTCATCGAAAGTGGAGCCGTCAGCGCGCCGGGGGGTGACAGACGGCGCCGATCGATTCTGGGGGTTAGGGAAGAGGGGAAGGGTGGTGCAGGGGGGGGAACTCGAATAAAACTGCGCAGAGGGCCAGGGATTCATGAAATGAGAGTTAAGGGACACCGGAGAGCGGCAAGCAGATCAAACTCTCCTCAGGTGGGAGGTAAAGAGTAGGCTCCATCGCAGCACTTCGAGAGTGTAATAGACTGGAGCTGTATAACCAAGAAAAGAACGCGGATGGAGAGCTAACAACGCACTGCAAACATCATCAACGCGGAGGAAAGGAAGATCGAGGTCTACTACGAACGAATCTGTTTAGCGTCGCAAGGGGGCCTCCGGGGATCAAATCAGAGGGCCGAGAAGAAAAGAGAACTAATCTGTCGCATCTAGTATATCAAGGGCGAGGAGGTGAGGGAAGTAATTTGGATATTCCTGTTGGAACGACTTCTTATATGAAAGCACCAAGAAAAAAATATCTGTCGCGGGGGGGGAGACTGGAAGAAGCAAGATCTTTTATGCCGTGGTAAAGATACAGCGAAAGGGATTGGGTGAAGCGGTCAGGTTGTATCAGACTGCATTTCTGTGACAATGGCGCTCAATAAAGAAGGAGAAACACAGGGAGGAGGAGTAAAATATAGATAGGAAAGACGTAGACGTCACCGACCTTCCAGAGGAGAACAAAAAACAAGAAGGAGAGGGGCGGAGAGAAAAAAGACGGAATGCGGCTAACGATTTCTGAGTCTTAAGGCCAACTTCAGGTGCCGAGTCTTAGGTTTGGCCCTCTCCTGAGGACCTTAAGAGAGAACCCAGGAAGTCAGAAAGGCGAGATTGCCTTCGGGGGGGAGATCAAATCTCTCAGCTGCAGGGAAACCCTACTTGGCGGAGCGGCGTCGAAACCGTGACTCCCGTCTAATATTCCGTCTCAGAGAAACCTCGGAGAGAAGGCAGAAGAGGGATGAGGCGGTTGAAGGGGGACGGGGGGTCAGGGGAGAGCCGAGGGTAAAGTGGGACTCCGCGGGTAAAAAGAATTGAAAAGCGGGGCGCAGGAGAGGGGAGCCTCAGGAACCCTCAAAAAAACATCTTCGGTTGAAGGGCTGCTGGGACAAAACTCAAGGGGGGAGTTCCACGGAAAAAAGAGAAAGGCGCAGGTAAACTCAATCATCGGCGCGTGTCAGCGGGGTGACATTACAAGAAGGAAAACCCTGAAAATGAGGGATCTAAGCGCTCCATAAAGAGGCGAAGAGGTCGTTTCGCTAGACTGAATCTTTACAAAGAAGGAAGGATAGAGGGTCGGAAGACTCGTATTCGTAATCATGCCATAGGCGAGAAAAAAGACGTATAGGGTTGCATAGTAGCTCAAAAGCAGCACTCATCGAAGTCAGCCGTACTTGAAAAAATCGGGAGGATCTTATAAGTGAGGCGCGTCCTCCAAAATTGCGGGTCTGAATTCCTATGAAGAGAAGGCCCTCTGGGGAAGGAAGAAAACTACTTTCCGGGAAAGGGGATACGACAAAAGGGGGAAACGAAAAAAAGGGGGAGAACAAGACAACCGCCAGAAAAAAAAACAGGAAATTCCCGCGGGTACGGAGAGATCGGGGGGTACCAGCAAAGACCGGTGCTGAGGAAGGAATAGGGCTCAAGTGCACATTCGGAGAAAACTCCGGGGGAGGATCACCACGTCAGCACCTTGGGACCCAAGAAGAGGAAAGCTAGAAAGGGCTTGTCTGAAGTTTGGTCTATCCGGATCTATTCCGGGTTACCGGGCACCAGGAATCTAAAGAGATCTGTCGGATCAAGGGCCGCAAGGAGAAGACATACCCTAATGCGAACGTCGCCTAGCCATTTAAAGAGAAAAAATACACCGAACTCTAAAAAAACCGGAGATCAAGGTGGGGGGTTGAGTCACGACTCACTTGGGGGCGCCAGGCAGAAATATGTGAAAGCTCTGAAGTGGCCAAGTAATCGTACTCCAATATGATCCAGACCTAGAACGAACAGTAGGGATGAAGCTACCCACTCGAGGAGATAGGGTCGTCCCGCCCGGGGTGTCATGGGGGTGAAAAGTAACCCGCGGTCAACGAGCATACAGCCCGTATCACTCGTAAAAAGGAATAGAAGTAGGAGAGGTCGGTGTCTCCAACACCGACAAACCGGGTCAAGAGGATTGGGAGAATCGTCGAGGGACTGTTTCCACGGACGTGGTCCTTGCCAAAGACTGGGAGAAGAAAACAAAAAAAGTCAGAACAAAGTAGTCATCTTTCTCTTAGCCGGGGGTAGTCGAGCACGACTCTCAAGATTGGAGGCCGTATTAAGAATAAGCTATGGGAGGGAGACGAAGTCGGAGCCTCGACTAAAATCCAGGGGGCTTGGCAGGTTCCGAGACCCTAGGAAGATGAGAAACGAGGCCCCCTCCTTCTTCCCATAGACGTAACTTAAACAGTCCAGAAAAGGGGGGCCGAGCACAAGAATGTACGCGGGCAGTGAGGCTGAAAGTCAGGGGCGCCCGTAGGAAGAAGTTTCACAGTTGAAAGTCGGGGTCAGATTAGACCGTGCGATCCTCAATCCATTGTGAGAGGAGAGAAATGGAGCCCACGAATAAAATTTCCGAAGAGGTCTAAAACAGTGGACGGTAGTGAGTTCCATAAAGGCCCAAAATGAGTATCGGTTCTCCGAGGGGATGCCTAGAGGTGTTCCTGGGAAAATGTAAAAAGACAGGGGAAGGTGTCTCTATTCTAAGGGAAGTCGCCACCGTACGGTTCACACTCTAAGCAGCAGAGGATGCGCAAGGGGGTAGAAAAGTCATCGGGGATGTGGGGGGTGGAACAGTCAAGTTTGCCTTTAAGGCTTCTCCTTGCAGAGGACTTCTGAAAGTGCGGGTACCGAGGTAGGAAGGGAACGCCGCCACCAGAGGCTGTGTGCAAGGCGTGGGAGTACTGAAGGAAGGACCGCGGGAAAAGAGCCCGATTTAAATACCCTAAAAAAGGCAAGAGATCAGAAAGTGAAGAGGATCAAGCTAAAAGACGGATCTTTCACTGTCTTGGAGAAAGAAACGACGTTGAGGCGGCTAGGTAAAAGCGAAGCTGCACCGTCGGGAAGGGGTGCACCCTATACAGGACTGTAGGCCTCAGACTCTCGAAACTAACTAAGGGACAAAGAATTCTAATTTTCTCTCTGAGGGGTCCTGGTCCTAAGGGGGGGGTCAGAGGCGGAGACCCACCGCACCTATCTACTAAAAAAAGACTCCCGTGGGAAAAAGGCCAGGGGGAGAATCGCTAGGTCGTGGGCGCATCAGGCGCTGGGAGCTAATCGCGGAGGTCTAAGGATTCTCGGTCTTATTAGCGGAGGCGGGAGGGACCTCTAACCAAACTAGAGGTGATAAATCGAACCCAGGGTAAGGGGGCGAGAGAGGGAGAGGGAGACAGGGGCACTCGGTACGGGAGGGCCCTCGAGGGAGGGTGGGTGCTTTAAACCGAAAGGTGCGTGGCCATCTGTCGTAAGAGACTGTACTAACTTCCTTAAAGTAAAAATTAGGTTGAGTTACGAGGAGACGGAAATTTTGAAACACCTTCTGCCCCGTTAACTCCGTTCTTT
>Ga0179591_1271059_pt1 | contig 14030 bp, 9 predicted proteins | sample CZOMad2_1_08_16f_FD_182891 | JGI IMG/M metagenome (GOLD analysis project Ga0179591, IMG submission 182891) | Vadose zone soil fungal communities from Angelo Coast Range Reserve, California, USA - CZOMad2_1_08_16fungal (PacBio error correction) | ecosystem: Environmental > Terrestrial > Soil >...
CAGGAAATCACTTGGAGTGACGCCTACAAAACCACCCCGTCCCCTTTTGGAGAGCGGACCCCGAGCACAAACTCTTACTTCACAAAATACGGCAAGCCAAGACTAGACACAAAGTCTTCGTTTAGGAAGAAAGGGTGGAAAACCCAACCACCGGGAAAAGGGAAGGAACCCAAAAAAAAAAGGAGGTGGGATTTGGAGGGATGCCAGGGAGAAAACACAGGAAAAAACAATCAAACAACAAAAGAAATTTCAAAATACGTACGCTGCACAGGCGAGACTTTGTCAAAGACCGCATGTCAGAAGGAGGTCCAGAAGGGGGAAATGTAAAAGGGTTTTAAGGGGGGGATAAGTAAATCAGCCACGCAGGCGTGGACCAAACGGGGAGGCCTCGGTCTGAAGGTACATGAACCCGGGAAGGGGCTAAAAAGGCGTGGGGATGACGTGGGGGTGGGAAAAAAAAAAACACACGGACCATTTTGAATGAACCTTGGCAAGTTGATCCCAACGAAGGGGTTCAAAAGAAAAACTGACACAGCTGAAGGAGGTGCGGCTGGGTATTAACATGTTGGCAGTCAAAGAGAATCAGGGAATCAGCTGGGCACTGGCCGGAGGCAAAAGGGGAGAAGTGGGGGGGGGGTCACAACAAACCGCTGTTTCGGGGGTGAGGGGGAAGTACTCAAAAAAAGGAATCTGGGGCAGTAACTTTTTCGCGACACCGTTAAACCCCCCGGGGGATTCCTTGAGAAAAGTCTCTTAGAAAGAGAAGATTACCGTGGGGGGTGGAAATCTGGGGGGGGGCATGAAAACTAAAAAACCAATTCACACAGAAAAAAAGCCGGGCACGCCAGCCAAACCCACCGAAAAAATTCAATTTTGAAAAAAGGGCCTTGAAAGATGGGGTTTAAGGAGAGGGGAAACTGGGAGGACCGAACAGATTTTTGGGTGAGGAAGTCAAGAGAATCGCAATACGGCTAAAAGGAACATGACCCTGGAGGGGGTTGGGGAACCCCAAGGGAAATTCGGAAAACTGTGCCACGTTCTAAAAGGGGGATATAAAAGGGCGGTCCAGAGAGATCGTCAGAAAAGCATACAACGTTGGAGCAAAAAGAGGGGGAAAATAAAAAACTTCAGCCGGGCCCGTGAAAACCGGAGGATCGAAAAGAAGGACTTTAAGGGGAGGACCTGGTTGCCTCCAATCATGGAGGACGAAACGTCCCCACCCGGGGGTTCCGCATTCGGAAAAAAAGACTTTGGGGGGGGCGAAGTTTAGGGGCTCCACTAAAACAGAGTTTAGGAGGGTTTCAAAGCTTAAAGCCCTCAAAAGGGGCCCGGTTCAACGGAACATGAGAGTGAGGACACAGCACCCTACGATGGCCCCGGTTGGGGGTCGTCGACAAATTCAAAAGGAAAACTTAGGGGAAACCAAAGTATACGGCCGGGCCCGGCGGTCAGGGAACGTGGGTTGTACAGTCCTTGGTACCCTAAGTGGGAATGGGTTGTGTCAGGTAAGCGGGGGCGGGGAACGGGAGGTATTTTAAAAACGAGCACCTAGGGATTAAACGCTCAGACTAAAGGGGGAAGCAACTTAGGATCGCAGCATCACCCCAAACGTGTGTAAAAAGGAACACCCTGAACACTTCGGCACCCTTAGGAGCGAGCGTTAACCCGGCGAGCAAGACCGGGGAAAAATTGGGCCCACTTAGGGCCTGAATCCCAGGTAAAGGGGTGGTAAAGATGCAAGGCACCTCCAAAGCGTGGGCCCCTATTGCATCTTCCTTAGGAAGCAACGGACGGAATGGAAGGCCCGGTTTTCACACAACGGGTTTCCCCGAGACGCTCGAACAAAGCTGTTTACGAGTTATGTGGTCCTAGCGGGGAACTGTTTGGGAGGTTGCATTCTGACCGGTAATTCTTTGGAAGGAGCCTTCGGGACGTGGAGAGAGGTAAAGAACGGCCTGGCCGCGCTCAAGAATGCGACTCCTCGGAGGTCCAAAAGACTTGCCTAGCCCTTCAGAGGGGAGGCGACCCTGGGGGACTGTCCAGGGAGGCCTCTCACGGAAGTTAAACGACGGGGACCTCGAGCCCAAAAAAATATGGAAACTAAATCACCTCTGGGGTGACCGTGCGGGGACCCCGGGCCTGGTGGGGGAAAGATCGACAGACTTCCGCCCTTGAATGTTTTTAACTGACTGGGGAGGCCCCGATTTTTTCGAATTGCCCCCCCCAAAGGTCAACGGGATGAAGATAACCGGTTTTTTGGGGGCGAGGGGGGGAAAAGCTAGCAGGTAAAAACCCAGGCCCCATTTTGTTTCAAAAAATGCAAAAGGGGGACAGTGGATCCCAGGGGGGGGGGTGGGGGAGAGAGAACCGAAAAAAAGAGGCCACCATTCCCAGACCTGGGGGGGTTTACCAAGGGGGCTGAACCTTAAAACACGGTCCCGAGTAGAAATGGGCCATCAGACCGTACTGTGAGGGGCCCAACAACCTGAGGTTTTGTCACTGGACGATTTTCCGAAACGGCTCAGACCACCGGAAAGGCTTTCTAGTGAAAATTGTAAGGAAACGATCTGCTCCATCTACGAAATCTTCCGGAAAAAGGGAGGGGGACGAGGGTTCTTTGCCAAAAAAAGGGACCCTGGCTGTAAAGTTCCTTGGTTTGGGGTGTTCAACCTGAATAGTAACGTCTGAACATCTTACCATCCTATAAAAAAACCTTAGGATTTAACTCTGTTTGAGAAGATGAAAGGAATTGGAGAAGTTGGCAAAGAAATTTTCGTCCTTAACATGAGCCGGGACTGGGATAATCATCGACCGAAGTATTAGAGGGGGAGTCCTTAAAAGAGAACCAATAATCAGTGCGCTCTTTCGGCAACCAAAAAAAAAAAGGACCCCCAGCGAGCCGAAAAAAAGACGTAAGAAAAGAGTCCAACGTTTAATAACGGTAAAACAAACTTATTAAGGGGAGGAAAGGAAAAGGGTTTACTCGAAAACGTGTAATCCCGTATAGAGTTAGATCCCAACAGGACTAAGACGCTAAGGTCGGAAAGTGGGGGATCTTCTCCAGGTAACCAAAAAAAAAAGGAGAATTAAAAAAACCTTTCCAAACTGAAAAAGTAGGATAAAGCTGCAAAAATTCAATGCTACAATAACGGGTAGGGAGCTTAATCAGTTCAAAATTTCCGTCAAATACTAACTTTGAGGTATGCGGAAGGAACCGGGACCCCTACGATTAAGGTTTGTTGACAGACGGGAATCACTAAAAACAAGACTAAAATGGGGACCAGCCATTCTATGCTGGAATTAAGAAGAGTTTAGGAGAGTAAGAAAAAAGCGGGAAGGCTGATCCAACTTCACGTGAATTAACGGGAAGGGAAACAGAACTCGGAGGCAGTACTTCTCCTATTGGGGAAAAAAGTTCACTTTCCTATGGTGGCGGGGACTCAGAAAACCGACCCTAAAACCCAAAAATGTGAGAAAGGGGACAGCATTCTTCTTGAGTGGTGGAGCGACAGGTCCGGAGAAACAGAAACACTAAAAAAAACTCACTCGGCCGTGGGCACCGTAAAAGAGAAAGGAAGGCAATCATCAAGGGAAAGGGAAGAATGGCTTAAGACTGAAAAGGAGGGGGCACGACATGAATCAAAAAACCATCAGCCAAAAAACAACCCTTCTTTCGACGGAGCCAGAGGGAAGACTAACTACTGCTTGGACAGGGGATCGTGACGTCATCGGAGGGGAATGTTCTTTCCATTTCCCCAAACTTGTTAAAAAAACCGACATCCGTGGGGGAGAAAAAAGGTTGAAAAGAGGAGAATAATTAAGGTGTGTCAAAAACGAAGACTCCCTGGAAAGGTGGCGCAGAAAAGACTGGCATCCATGAGTGAAAGAGAAAGACCAAAAAATTAAAAGGGGAGACGACCGTCCTCACATGGTGGGAGAAACATCAGGGAGCAGTCAGAGCGGGGACGCCCCTTTCCGAGCAAGAGGAAAGGGCATTAGTTCAACCGAGACCAGGAACGAGCGTCACCACCGAACTAAAACCAACGGTGAGGGGGGGATCCACTGCCTGGCCCGAAAAAGGAAAGGCCGACTTGCCAAGGGTTCATGGGGGGGGGTGGGCGCCTCCTACTAAAAAAAAGCGGGTGATGAACTAGGGAGGCCTTTACGCATACAGGGCATTCCTCCGGAACGAAAAAGACGGGACAACTTCAGGGGGGGGAGGAGGACCGGGGGAAAAAAAAAACTTTAGGAAGGTCCGAAACCCTGAAGGGTGGGGACGGTTTTTCGAACCCCGTGGGGCGGACTTAACTTCCTAGAAGTGGGGGGCGTGTGTATCCTATCAAGCACACCGGGCAAGACACAAAGACCAACTGTACGATCTCTATCAGAGGCAAAAAAAAAACCTTTACAACCTAAAAGACGGGGGGCCCGGACAAAAGCAGAAGGGGTTCCGGAGATCCCTTGAAAATCCTAATGTCCGGCAATCGGAACCGGGAGATTTTGGAAAAAAACAGACCAGTCAGAGAAACCGCTGTGGGAAAAAAAGGAAGTCCACTTCTATCCCAAGGGGGGCGACCCCGATTTAGCGGGACCGGTAGGACGAAAGGGTTCGTAACGCAGTGCCAGAGACTCAGATAGGGTACCCGTCAAAATTGGTCATCATTGGGCCAGGGAGGGTGGAAGGAAATCCCAACTCTTTATAGGGGGGTCGACAGAATCAATTAAGAGCTCAAAAGAAGACATCGTGGGGTCCCGGAGTGTTTCGGCGCCTGCGCAAAGGGGTGGGGGGAGGAAAAGACCAAGCCAGTTAAATCCCCCACGAGGGGGGAGAAGTAATGCAACCCTACTACGGGTTGGGAAAAACCCGGGGGGGGTCGAAAAACCGCGTCCTTCCCCGGAAGGGAGGAACGCGGATTTCTCAACAGGGGTAGAGAAAGAAAAGACTTCTATTGTAGCATGGGAAAAAAGCGGGGCGGAACTGACCCAAACTTTGAAACGCAAAAAAAAGAACCGGAGGTTTTTTCCAAGCTCCAGGGAAAAGAGGATCGCTTCCTTGTCATGTTAACTTAGAGGGACGCAAGTACTGCCGCGTGGGAGTCGAAGGAAGTTCGGCTAACCATGTTAAAGGGGGGGGTCGCAAACGTGGTAAATCCGGATGAGTTAGGAAAAAGAAAGGGGGGTCGGAACTGGTCCGGTCCGTCCTTGGACAAAGGGGGAAGGGGGGGGTGAAGACCGCTTTCGGAGGGGTGGTAAGTTGTCCGAAGATCGTCAGACCAATCCAAGGGCTGTTGGGATGCGGCCTCTTACTGGACAAGACACTGAGGGTCCTTGAAAACAAAGCAAACGAAAAAGGCCCACGGGCCACGCTAAAGGTACGGGAATAAATGCGTGCTGAAAAGGAGGGAAACCAAGACTTCGTTTTTTATTCTTCAACTCAACAGGAAGGGGGAAAGGGAGGTCAAAAAGGGGACTGGACAAACAACAAATAGGAGGGATGAAAATTTAGGAAGATCAAAGAAAGTGGATGCCGCTCCCCACCCCCCTATTGGCGAAGACTAGGCCCCCTTATCCGGAACCTAAAAAGAAAAAAGGGGAAACGCAACCGTTAAGGAACCACGAGGAGTTTGTTGTCTTTACCGTCAGAAAGACGTAGGAACGCCTGCCAAAACGTGTTGAGGGGGGGGCTCCTTTTATTAAGATAGTGGAGAAAAAAAAAACGACGAAAAAAACCAAACTATGGACCAGAGATAACAAAACTTCACGGGAGTGCAAAAATCCCCGCGGGCGGGGAAAACAGCCGAGAACTTTATTCAAAGGTGAAGAATAGGTTCCCTATTCCGACCAAGGTTGGGGGGAAAGTGAAAATTGGTACTTGGGAGGTCATAGTCATCTCCCCCCCCCAAGAGGAAAGGGAATACTGTGACAAACCCTGGGGCCGGGTGGGATCAAAAGAAAACAGGCCAAGTTAAGAAAACGTTCGGGAGCATGGGGAAAAAAAAAAGAAAGAAAAAAAACCCCTCAGGGGAGGAACCGTTGCACCTTTTTGAGACGATGGTTCCAGAAAAACCGAAAAGAGACTCCTTCGGGGACGGGGAGGGGTGGAAGGAACATGAGCCGGAAATAAGAGACGTTCGCGGCCGAAGCTGGGGGGAAACTTCTAAAAAGGGATGGGGGGGTGGTTAAACAAAGAGAATCGCCTGAGGTCAGGGTTTATAAAACTTCTGCGTAGAAGAGTATCAAGCAAACCACCCTTGAAAAATACGGCAGAACTCTCCGTCAATCCAGAAAGCCTTCGGTGTTTTTAAATTGACTCGGTGGTCATGAACAACGTACCCATTATACCGAAAAGAAAACGTCGCCCCCTCAAGAGGGAAAACCTGTCCAAAACGTGGGAGAGACGGGAGGGAAGGCTTTTTCTAACAGAGGGGAGACGGGAAGAACCTACCCGAGCTCACAATGTAATATTTTTAGAAAACGGGAAGGGGGGGGGGAAAGTTCACCCGGCCGGGGGGGGGGATCCCGACTGGAGTCAAACGGTAGTAAAAAAAAAAATAAACTTTCGGTCCGGACCTGAGAATCGTCGTGCCGCTTACATTCTTTTGAGACGTGGAAAAAAGTCATCGCTTCCCCAAGGGTTGGCAGAAGGGAAGAATCGATATCTATTGAGGGGTCCGTGGGGTTGTGGCTGAGATAACACTACATTGGTGGATTAAGGAGGTTACGTTTCCCCCCAAAAAAAGGGTTACTGACAACAGAGGGGGGGGGGGGCCTCCCTTTGGTAAGGTCAAGGGGGGTGTTCAGTCGTAAGGCCTTTCGGGTTTCTAGTTTTCAAAAAAAGGGGGAAAGGGGACGTTCAGCCAGGACGGAGTGAGCCCACAGAGGGGGGAGAAAAAAACCTCCCCTCCCGAGTTTTGCTGAAGGAAACTTTTTTCGCGAAGCCGAAAGCAAAACATTACTCTGGTAAACGGAGAAAGGGATCGAACCGCCCGGCTGGCCACGGCCGGGGGGATCCCCTACGTAAGGTTGTACGGGTTCAGGTCGGAAGCAGAAAAGGGCTCCCCCTGGTATCGGGGGAAAAAAAAGGGAGAAAACTACTGATTCAGAGGGAAAAGAAAGGGGGTAATACTAATCCAGCAGAAAAACGGACCTTGTGCCGACCACGAAGTTGGGCGACAGATTTCAAAGGGCAAAGGGGCCCCTCTCCTTGATCGGGGCAAGGGGGCTCTTCAAGTCCAAGACTGGGTTCCACGCCGAGCTGAGAACTCTCCAGTGCAAAATGGCCCTCCTGGCTATGGCGCAAACGAATGTATTATTCTGAGGGTCCCTTTGCCGGCCGCTCCCCCCCAGGAGGGACGGGGGTTCGTTGGTCGGGGGGCAAAGGAAAGGGAGAATTGAAAAAGAAAAAAATCCACCTGACGTCGCATTTGACGAAACAAAGCCAAGTACGAGTAAATGAAATTACGTTTTCCCATACGTAGGAAAAAAAAAAAGATCGGCGGTGGCCGAGCACAAGGAAAGTTTTGGTCCCAACAGCCAGGCTCCAATAACTTGGAAAAAAAAAAAGTGCAGGCAGAAGAGATCCGAAAAAAGGTGAAATACTAATAAAAGGCAGGAATTGGTGTCCCAAAAAGGGGGGAGTCCCCGTCAGCGGAAGAGAAAAATAAAAACAGTGGTGGGAGTAGGGAAAGAAAGAAACTTTCGATTAAAAAACTCAAAGGAAAACGACCCCTTTGTTTTTTCCAATAGCCCGGGGGTGGCAAAAAAGACCGTGGTTGAGAAAGTGCGTAAGACCCTTAAAGGAGGACAAGAAAACCACACACGTGGCGGTGGGCCCTACCAAAAAAAAGCGAGAGTAAAGAACTACCTATCCAGGACGGCCCAAAGGAATGTTTCTACCTTTTGGGGGGGGGAACTTGGTGCCACGACGCGCAGACAAAGGAATCTGGGTCAGACCCGGTAGCAAGAACGGAAAAACTTCAAACTCGACAGGCACGGGTCGTAGTTCCGGGGAGGTGGGACAAAAGTGGGGGGACTGTAAAGTATACGAAAAACGGGTGGCTTCAACGGTCGGGAAGGGTTTTTCAAATCTCAGTCCAAATAAAAAAGGGGTGAAAAAACGTGGGAAAAGGAAAATCAGAACGGATTCAAGGAAGGGGGGACTCTGACGGCCAGAAAAACAAACACCGTCCTTTTCCTGCTGGGAAAAATAAGAAGCGCGTCTGTCGTGTGTCGAGCAGTGCCAAAAAAAAAAATGAAAACAAGCACAATCAAAACCAGGTGAGGCCGCGTTCTCTACTGAAGCCCGTGCTCCCAGGGAGGAAAACGAGGATAGAACGGGGATAAAGGGAGGGGGGCCAAACCGTGATATTCGTCATCGTCACAAACAACGTCGAAAAAGGAAAAAAGAGGATACAAAAAACGCTTGCACCTCGCCCGCCAATTGGGATTACGGTGAAATCGCGTCCAAGGAACGCATCCTAGACGGAGAGGGAAAGGAAACCGTGACGAGTAAAAGGGAAAAAAGCCCTCTAATAAAACAGGAGGCGAAAAGGGGAGAGAAAGCTCAAAAGTAGGCTTCATCCTTACCAAATGTGAGGGGGACTTCTTCAAAATTTTTGGGGGAAGTGGGCATTTTCCAGAGAAAACGATGGGAAGGGGAAAAAAAAAAAATGGAAGGTAATACGCCGTACACCACCGCAGAACATCCTGGGGTGGAAAAAAGAAAATTAGACGGTAAGCCCAAAGAAAAAACCAAAACATTACAGAAAGAAAAGTAGAGAGCTTAAATGGGGAGTGAAACGGCCACCTGAAAAACGCACATAGTAAAGGCGTATGAGCCAAAAAGGAGCAACTGTAGAGGGGGGGCGGACCAGAGGGTACGATAAAAAAAAATACTCGCGGTTTCTGACCAACAAGGGGAAAAAAATTGTATTTTTCTGAAAGGACAGGGAAGTCAGAACCCGTTGTCGAGGGGAAAGGGAATGGGAGGGAGTATTGGAAGGGGGAAAACATTGGTTCAAAACACGAAAAAAAACACGCCGGGTCTCGAGATCATCAATAACCAGTGGAAAACATCATTAACGCAGACGGGAATGAACGGGGGCGGGACAGGGATGTTCTTGAAGCTCGGATGCGCCACGAGGAGCACGACGGTGGGGAAGCGGAAACAAACAAAGTGACCCACCACGAGAGCGGGGCGAAAGTCCGGTTCCGGGTAGACGAAATCAGATGGATGGCGGGAAGGGGCTTAACGGAATGTGGGAACCTCGAATGGTTGCCCCCCAATATTCAAATGACTCCCCGAAAGGACACCGCACCGACAGCCCGCCAAGGGGAAGGCAACAAAATTTGCCAGCGAGGAAATCCAAAGGACGTGTAAAATCGGAGGGTGGGGGCAAACGGTGGGGAAAGGGTAGCAGATTAGTCGGGCAGCCCCAGGAGGGATCAAACGGGCCGTCCAACAAAGGAGACACCCCCGCCCCTACCTAGTAACGGTGGAATGGGGGTGGGGTTGGCATCAAGAGGAGAGTTTGGGCGAAAGCTGGGGAAGGGATGAGCCCCACGGTAGTCGAGAGATGGAGGGTCCCTAGTGTTACAACCCCGAAAAAGACAAACCGCTCTCCCTCAAAGAAAGAAAAGAAAAGTGCAAGGGTATCAACACTGAAGCTTGTTCCCAGACGCTGGGGGGGGGCCGGCTTTGGTCCCAGAAGGGGAAGGGGTATTCTCAACTACGAAAAAGGGTACGAGAAAAAACTAAAAACTGATCTTCTTGTCCGCCCGAAAATACGGGAAATTTTAAAGAACGCCTGCACTGACTAGATACCGGAGGGGGGCGGCATGACAGGGGGGGGGAAGCCGGGGGGGGATCTTTCGGAGACAACAACCGCGAAATCACGGGGTTTCCCTGACTCTAAACCCAAGGTTTGGACCGCAGCACTGGCGGGGAAAGCAGGGCCCTACCCCTGCGCACGAAAAATTCACGGATTCTCTGATATAAGGGAAACTGGGAACAAGGCCTAAATAGGGTTTGAAAACAGTGCGAACTTTCATGGTTTAACAGGGAAAGGATCATAATGAGCCAAGAGGAAAGATCGCGGACCCGACAGGAAAGAAAACCAGGTTGGCAATGAAAAAGGGGAAGGCAAAATAGTTAGAAAAAGGGTTGTTACAGCGGAGGGTCAAGTCAAGTCTAACTCTATGTGAGGAAAAAAGAGGGTGGAAGAACACTATAGAAAAAGAGGAAAGGGACGGGGGACATCATTTCCTATGTGGGGGATACTTTAGGTCTATCGGGACTCCAATTCATGGAAAAAGACTATCACCAAATCATATTGAAGATGGGAGAGGGGGTCTCAGAAGAGGTAGACGGATATCAAAAAAGCCCGAGAAATAACTAGGACTGGGAAATATCAGTTGGAATGAAAAGGAAAAAAGCATTCTATTGCAGAACACTGGTTTTAGGGAAGGAAGAAGTATTTCTGCAGTACTTCCCCACAGTTCGCAAGAACGGAAGAAAAACCGGGGGAGGGTGTTTAGGTTCTTAACAATACTTGGCAGACGTCCAACTTCAAAGACCCAGAAAGGGAGATGTTAAGAAGGACACCCGAACGCCGGGTTAGCTTAACGGAAGGGGGCAGTGGGTAACCTTCCTATTTTCGGGGAAAAAATCAAGGAAACCGCCGTAAGATTAAAAGGAGGAAATAAAAGGGGACAATGTAAGAAAATGAAAGGGATTAGGGAATTAAATGGTAAAAGACAAGGGAACAAAAGGGGGGAACAGGGCCCTGGCACAAGTTGAGTTTGGGTGGTTCTAACGTTCTATCTTTTGGGTTGTAGGAATCAAAAACTGTTAGAAGATCGGGGAAAAGAAAAGAAGCTTTAACAGGCCGCCCCATAAAAGGGCGGCGGGGACAAATTCCATTCGGACCTGAGGATTCCCTAAACGGAGGGGAAAGAAGGAGACTAAAAGTTTCTTCCAAGAGCCAAGCCCAGGAGGGGTGGAGAAGAAATACTACGTGATGGGTAGATAATGAACAAAAAAACGGAAGGAGAAAAGAAGAGAGAGTTCTAAAATAACGGGAAGTGTCAAAGACCTACTCAAAAAAAAAGATCGGCAAAGCGGCGGGGACAAGCCAGATATTATCCAGGAAGAAAATTCAGGCCCGACACAACCAGTACGTATGCCGCTGACTAGAGGTTTGAAACGCAGGAACCGGTCTGTATTTCCTCCCATGGGGGAAAAAAAAGTGTAGGTTAAAGTCTGTTAGGTTAAGGGAGAGGAAAAAAAAGAAACGAAACAAAAACTATTCCGCGAGAACTCAAACTTGGGCAAAGGACCGGGTCGGACCCCCCCCAGGAGCCAGGGGGGCTTCCATAAAAAGAATTAAAGGACTAAAGTTGCAGTTTGCGAAACTTTACAAGGGGGGGGAAGGGGGCGCAAGGAATTACGGACCCCCAAACGGGGGCACAGTTTCCAATCGCGGCAACTCTAATTTAAAACAAAGGGAGCTTAATTGGGGTTCATTATAAACTGTTGTGAGGGGAACTGAAAAAAGGGTAGACCCCGTTGGAGTGATAGACAGTGTCGCCCGGGTCAACACAAACTGGTTTTCGGGAAACTAAAACTAAGACATTAGGTAGGAGGGGAAAAGAAAGGGGGTCATTGGCCAGAAAAAAAAAGATTGCGCGGCCGACGAGCAGGATAACTAGAAACGGGAGGGTGGTAACCTAAACCGGCAGGAGGGTCCAATTTGGTAAGAGAAGCCTAGGACTAAACTTGCAAACCAGTAGGTGGGGAGGGGGAAAAAACAGGACCCAGGATCAAGAATAATTCGGGGAGTCTCTTGGTGTTAAAATGTACTTCCTACCATATAATTCCCAAAAGCGAGACGGTCCTAAAAACCCACAAGGGCTGCAAAGAATGGGAATTTAAAAACGTAAAAAAACTGAGTCGGTGGGTTCAACGGGCTTTCTAAAAACCGCTGGTTCTACTAAAAAGAAATTAACACATGGAGGAAGGGTTTGAAAATCACCTTGGTCACGCGTTGAACCCAACTGATGGGAAGTAGGGTAAACAAGGTCGTGCCCTCGTAATAAAAACTTTCTGATGTCTTTCCTAGGATCTTCTGTGAAGTCAGGAAAAATGAAACGTTGGCGAAAGTGCGGAACACATCCTTTCGCCGGCCAAGGGGTTTCCTAAAAAACAACGTAAAGAAATCTTGATAAAAAAAAAAAAAATCGACAGGTTTCGGTGGGGCTGGCCGAATGAGGGCTTCCACCGCAAAAAGCAGGCAAATGCGGGCCATTTCCAACCCCCGGGGTCACCCTGCCGTCGGGACACAATCCCATGGGGAAAAAGTTTTTACCGGGACGACGTCCCGGGGTGGTGGTCACCGATGAATCACGAGAGGGGAGGGCCGAAACACCGGAAGGAAAAGGGAACGGATTTGATGCGTACCGGACCGCTCAAACAGAGTGACAGAAGAACGTTTTGCGGAACGCATCCCACAATTTAAAACTCCGGGGGACCCAAGTCGAAAGGGAACCGGCACGCACCGCGGGGCCCAACTCCAAGGGGTCCCCTTAAATTTGGAGGGGTCGGAGCTCGGGAAGGCAAAAGGTGGAATTAGAGGGGGAAAACTAGGCGAAACTTGATGCAACGATCTTTACCATTGGGCGGACCCAGGCGGAAACTCCCGTTTATAAAAGGAGGGGGTGAAACGAAAGAAAACAAGGATGAAAGGGGGGGCAAAAGAACTTGAGACTCAGTGGGGGGGTTCCAAAAAAAGAGGATATCACTACTTTATGGCCGAAGAGAGAGTACCACTTCTACACGGAACCCTCTCGCGATGCTCCGATACTACATAGAAAATCAAACAAGCTGTACACTGACCTTTTACTTGCGTCCGTTTCACGTTTCAACTCGGGGGACCGACTGTCCCGCGAGAAAGTGGTCGGGTTGGGATGATCTGGAAACGCGGAAAAGGGAAGAATCTGGGGAACGGCGGAACCCGCGCCACAGGGGTCGTCAGCGTCTCACCCCGAAAAAAAAGAAAGCAAGATCTTCTGTTATACCAGACGGTTGCCCCTCCACAGGCAAGGAAAGAAAGGCCGCGGGGGGCCAAAAAAGAAACCGGTTTACTTCCCCGCCGTTCAGAAAACAAAACCCACTCAAGGGAAGATCGGTCACCATAAAAAACGATAGGAAAGTAGTGTGGGCTAGGCGACAAAGTTTTGGTCAAGGGAAAAGGGCCCAAACAATTCTTCTAGAGAGAATAACCAGAGTTTTGGGCGGGTTGCCCCTTAAAAACTCTTGAGAACTTGCCAAAATACGAAAAACTGGACCCTTTTGGGGAAAATGCCAACTTTAGGCAACCACCGATAAATCGGGGGGGACAATCTTATTACAATTAAGGAAAGAAACAATCTAGAAGGTGTGGGAATAGGGGGGGGGCCGAAAACAAGACCTAAAAAGTATAAAAGACCCGAGACGGGGTTAAGCCATCCGATATTATATAAAAAAATGTGGCAAGGGGAAGGACCAAAAATAACGTGGAAGGGATCAGGGAGGAGTTGGTGAAAGGGAAAGGGACCTGACCAAGACGCCGTCTCCTTGGTGTCGGCCGGATTGGGGGTTACATTTTTTTTCACCGAGGGGGGGGGAGGGTTGGCCCGTCAACGTTCTCTGAGGTGGGGGAAAAAACCCTGAAAGGTGGAAAAACGGAGTTTTGCCAAAAATGGGAGCAGAATAAAAAAAAAGAAAAAAAGGACCAGGGGGTGTTTTTCGCCGTGTGGGGAGAAGCGGAAAGTGGGCCGAAGGGCCGCAAGATTGTCAGTGGGGGGGGCGAGGAAAAGGGTGAAAGCTTATCAATCCCATCTGAAACAAAAACGGGAAATATTCTTCGGGGCCGTGCGGGGGTACGCACTATCACCAGTCTTCCGGAAGGGCCGCCGTTTGGACTCTGTAAAACAAAAGTGCGAGGGGTAGCGGAAACGGGATAAAAAATTCTGAGAGCAAACTGTGATATTCA